>Ga0315289_10001149_pt1 | contig 41362 bp, 48 predicted proteins | sample YL17G11_40_MG_FD_203452 | JGI IMG/M metagenome (GOLD analysis project Ga0315289, IMG submission 203452) | Sediment microbial communities from Yellowstone Lake, YNP, Wyoming, USA - YL17G11_40 | ecosystem: Environmental > Aquatic > Freshwater > Lake > Sediment | place: USA: Wyoming | collected... | reverse complement strand
GCAGGATAAGCCCTATCAACAATCGCAGCTGTTTCCTTGTCACCCTTGACTAATATAACATCTCCGGGCCTGACTCCAAGCTGCCTCATCGCAACTGTGTTGATTCTCGCTATCCCTTTGTAAGCGTCTTCCTGCAGGCTTTCCATGACTTTCAATTTTATATTTTCCATTTTAGTTTATTGTTCTTCCTTTTTTCTTTATTTTGATTAATCTAATCATTTTGTGATTTTCTTTTTCAGCAGGCTCATTTTCAACAACATTTTCATCTTCAGCATTTCCGAACATCAGCGCGACTTTGTTCATCTCTTCCATTGCAAGAGTAACCATTCTTTCCATTCTTTTTTCCATATTCCTGTGAATGTCCTCTGTATCTGCGCTGAAAAAATTGATAAGCTCATGAGGAATGCTGACAGCATAGCTGTTCCCGACCATTCTGAGCTTTACATGAAACTGCCTGTTTTTTAATGCGTTAAAGCGCTTGTAAGATTCAACATCTTCGGGATGATAAATTTTCTGCCCGCATTTTTTGCATTCTAGAAATCTAACGCTGCATCCGTTTCTGACTATATCTTCTCTTACCATTTTTCTTCCGCAATCCTTGCAAATTATTGTGTTGTCAAACAAGTCAGCCATTTTGTAAACATTTATTGTGTATCTTTTATGTGTATACACCATAGTGTATACTATTTAAATCTTTCGCAGGTTCCGCCCGCGCCGAAGCGCGGGCTCAAGTCATGGCGGCGCTCACGTTCTTTGCGCGGGCTCAAGCTACAGCGGCGCCAAGTTCCAGCCGCGAATTACGAGCGCGCCGCGGCGCGCTCGTAAGCCTTTTAAATGATGTTTCATTTCATCAAGCATGGCGCGTATCGCAGATGCAGCAAAGAAAGTCTGGAAATTTCTCTGGGAATCTGAGTCTATATTGGGCTGGATAGCTGCCTTTGTCGTGGCTTTTCTTATGATTAAGTTTGTTTTCCTCCCTTTTCTCGGTTTAATACTTGCAACCCCGATGTCTCTTGTGATTGTTGAAAGCAAAAGCATGGAGCATCAGGAAAATTTTGATTATTTCTGGAACACAGAGGGGGCTTGGTACGAAAACATGGAGATAAATGAAACGCAGTTCAGCGAATTTCCTTTCAGCGACGGGCTTGACAAGGGAGATATAATAGTCCTTTCAGGAAAAAAAGAATATGCTGTTGGAGATGTGATTGTCTTCAGTGTCGCGAGCCAGAAAACGCCGATAATCCACAGAATAGTCGAAATAAAAGACGATGTTTATTTCACAAAGGGGGACAATAATGCGTATCAGATTCCCCAGGATATGGATATTAAAAGAGAGCAGATAATAAGCCGCGCAATCGGAAAAATACCAAAGCTCGGATGGGTAAAGCTCTTTTTCACGGAAACTTTCAAATCGTTAGGTTTTTAAACAATTAAAAATTTAGCAATACAGTTCAATTAAAAAATGCAATTTTGTCCAAAATGTGGAATTCTGCTTGTGCAGAAAAGAAAAAGATTCAGCTGCCCAAAATGCGGATATGTCTCAAAAGAAAAAATGAAGATTTCCACAAGCGAGAAGATTGGCGAGAAGACAAGAATTGACGTTCTGAATGAGAAAGACAGCAGCGTCTGGCCAGTTACAGCCATGATTTGCCCAAAATGCGGAAACAGAGAGGCTTATTTCTGGTCTGCCCAGATGAGAGCGGCAGACGAGGGCGAAACCCGCTTCTTCAGATGCACAAAGTGCAAATATACATGGAGAGAATACAAATAAAATTCTGATTTCATTGAGGTGATGAAAAAACATGAGCCACCTCAAAAAAATAATTGCCGGATTTGCATTATTGTGTTCATTATTCAGTTTTTCCCCTTCTAAGACAGAAGAATCAAAAACAACCAAGATGATTTTTGGCGGCGATGTTATGCTCGGATATTTTATGGATGATTTTTTAAGCAAAGGAGGCGATCCGTTTTCAAATCTCGAGCCTATAATAAAAAATGCAGATGTTGCATTCTGCAATCTTGAAGCTCCGTTTACTTCAAGAGGCAAGAAGCTTGAAAAAAAGTTTAATTTCAGAGTCCCTTCTGAAAGAGTGAAATATCTGAAAGAAGCAGGTTTTGATATTGTAAGCCTGGCAAACAATCATATATGCGATTACGGCAGCAATGGTCTTGAAGACACATTATATGAGCTTGATAAAACAAGCATCTCTTATTGCGGCGCGGGAATGTCTGTAAAAGAAGCGAGAAAGATGTCTATAATTGAAAAAAACGGCATAAAATTCGCATTTCTTGCATATACCACAACACAGCCTTCAGAAATGTATGCCGGTGAAAAAAAGCCCGGCGTGGCGTATGCGAATGCAGAATGGATAAAAGAAGATGTGAGCAAGGCAAAAAATCTTTCTGATATAGTCCTGGTTTCTCTGCATAGCGGAATAGAAAAAAGCCATTATCCGACTGAGAAGCAGAAAGAGCTCTCAAGGCTTGCGATAGATTCGGGGGCGGATATTGTCATTGGGCATCATCCCCACGTTATTCAGGGCATAGAAGTATATAATAAGAGGGTTATTGCTTATTCATTAGGCAATCTGGTATTTGGCGGCTCTAAGAGCGGGAAAGTTAAAGAGAGCATCCTTCTTGAAATTAATTTCAATGAAAGCGGGATTAAAGACTATGAAATAATCCCTATTGACATTTCTCCGAAATGTAAATACCAGCCAAAACTTCTTAATGGCAATGAAAAACAAAAAGCTCTTGACAGGATAAAAAAATACTCTGAGCACATAAAATAAAATCTGATATAGAAATCTTTTAATAGCCTTTCTTATTTTTCTAAAGGTGGGCCCGTAGCTCAGCTTGGTTAGAGCACCGCACTCTTAATGCGGGTGTCGTGGGTTCAAGTCCCATCGGGCCCGCTTATATGTTTGTCCGATGGGACTTTCAAGTCCGCTCGGAAATCATCGGATTTCCGGCGTCCCAGAAATTCCGATTTCTGAGGACATCGGGCCCGCTTATTAATTATTGAAGAAAATTCAAAAAAACATATCCTGCAGGGTAGCAACCCAAAGGATATAGAAAATCCGAAGGATTTTCGCATATTTCTGAATAAGCACCACCTCTCAAAAATAGCTTAAAACTGATTGCCTGTTTATCCAAGCAGCTCTCTCACTTTTTCAATGTGGTCTGCGATTTCTATTCCTTTTTTTGTCAGCCTTATCAGCTTGATTCTGCCTTTTTTCTCAAAATCAACCAATCCAAGCTTCTGAAGCCCCTGCAGTATTTTTACCGCATGGCTGTATGTGCAGTCCACTTCTTTCGCGAGAATGCTTCCGTATCTAACCCTGCTGCTTTTCTTAAGCGCAATCAGCATTAACGCAGGTTTTTTTCTAAAGAAGACATCAAATGCGTCTTTTGTCATTTTTTCCATTAGCCGGTTTTAAAGTATATCCTTAAAACTATATGTTCGATTGTAACATTCGTTTATAAATCTTTCGAAACATCGTCTTCGATGCTATTTATTGGAAGAGAAAGGATTAAATATATATTAATTTTAATGATTGTATCAAAAAAACCAATTGAATAGGTATGGTTTGAATTCATTGGTTTTTGGGATGCATAGAAATTGCAAAGCAATTTCTTGCACATAAAATCTGAAAGGATTTTAGAGTGCTCGAAAATGGAACGAGCATTCTAATAACAATTGGAGGTTTCCATTTTCGACATGAAAGAGAGTGATAGCAATATAGATATTCAAACACAGGAGAAGAAACTTCTTCAGATGTCTGAGATAAGCCTGTGGCTTGACAGCTATGATGACATTTTTTCTGACTTTGACCCAAGGCCTTTATCGCAAAGAGCCTTGTCTGAAGATTTTTTGGAAGAGGCAAAGAGGGCGAGCAAAGACAAAGTGGGCGGGGCAATTGAGCTGAAGCTGCTGCTGGCTGAAAAAAACAGAGACAGAAACAAAGAAAAGACAATCAAAAAAAGATTGAGAGACCATTTCAAAAGACATTGTGACTTGCTTGAGAAAGAAAAAGCAGGAATAATAAAACAAGGGGTGATTTTCGGGATTATAGGGATAATGATGATGCTTCTGGCAGTTTTTATTGTTGTGAATTATGCCCAAGGGGGCATGCTGACAAGCTTTCTTATTATTCTTCTCGAGCCTGGCGGATGGTATTTCTTGTGGTCTGGACTGGATTTGATTGTATTCAAGCCAAAAACATTATATCCTGATTTGGATTTTTATAAGAAAATGACAGCTAGCTCAATTGAGTTTGTTTCTTACTAGAATATTTTTTCATTAAGGCTGCTGAGTCTCTTCAGCTTTTCGTAATCCCTGTCAACTCTTGCCTGAATCTCATTTATCTCTTCTTTTGAAAGATGCGCGAATCTTTCCTGCTCTTTCAGATAACTTTCAACTGGTTTTGCCCCTGTGATTGGAGAAAGCTTTATTTTCCCCTCTTCAATTTCGTACAAAGGATAAATTTTTGTGTCAGTGGCAAGTTTTGCAAGCTTTATTGTCCTGTTTTCGTGATATTTCCATCCTGGAACACAAGGAGTTAAAACTTGCAAATATGCAGGCCCTTTTTCAAGATGCTGAATTGCTTTTTTTAATTTCTCGTCAAAGTCAGCGAAATAGCCTATGTTGGCAGTGGCAGTGTAAACATGCTCATTATGGCTTGCGATTATGAAAGGCATGTTCTTTTTCCATTCAAGCTTTCCGTGCTTCTTGTGCAGATAAGGCGTTGTTGTTGTCGCCGCATGCAGAGGTGTTGCGCTGCTTCTCTGGATTCCTGTGTTCTGATAAGCCTCATTGTCATAACAGATGTAAAGGATTTTATGCCCGCGCTCAAGCGCTCCGCTTAACGCCTGCAATCCAATGTCAAAACTATTCATATTCAAGCTTATTCTCCCATCTTTTTCTATTATTATGATATGGTTCTTCTTAAGTTCTGGACAATAAACTTTGCCACGATAATCATAAGACGAAATATTTTTTCTTCTTAAATTAGCTAAATTTGTTGGTTTATAATCACTGCATAGAATGGCGCATTCATACCTTCCTTTCCTTTTTCTTTCATCAAGATGGACTCTATAACCTAATTTTAATGCGATTTCAATTACATCATCTTTTAATTTCTGTGAAATTGTTGAATATCTGAAAACTTTTGAATTTTTTTGCCTTACTACTTCACCATCTCCCAATATTAAAGCATCAAACAAAATTTTAAGTTGACTAACTGAAATGCCCTTAAATTCTTTTAATATAAACTTCTCTTTGGCTTTGCCGAATTGTTTTAGATATGCCCATAATTGCTGATTGCTTATTATAAATCTATCTTTGCTATACCAGTGATTAAACGGCAATCGTGACAGGCATAATTTAATTTTGTTTATATTTTTTTTATTAGTCTGTAAAATGAATATATTATATTTCTCTCTTTTAGAAGAACGAATTGATAAATGCCCTTCTGACAGCCAATAACCCAAAAATTCAAGCCATAAATTCATAGGCATTTTTTCTATGATTTTTTTATTTGCACTAAATTTATTATACAAAATTTTAGGTAAATAGAAATATTTTTTGGTTTTACCTCCCCATTTCAAGTTTCCAGTAATGATATTAATTTTGTCGCTTCTCCCATAATTAAGTAAATCATAAGCCTTGATAATATCTATTTTTCTTTTAAATTTATTAAAAACAGGAATATTGTGGTTTAAAGAAACATCAAAATGCACAAAATTATGTCTAACTTTTACTATTTTATCCTTATAATCATATTTATGCATCCGGATTATTGGCATTTCTTCCATTCCTAAAGTAATTGGATTGACTGACAAAACTTTTTCATTTACCTTAAGATCTTCAACATTCTTCAATCCATTTATAGTCAAAATCTTAGTTCCTGGAATATAACATCCGCCGTCTCCCGCTATCGCGACAGATTTTATTTCCCCTTCCTTGCCCATGCTTTTCAGGGCAGATTCGATTCCAGCCGCTGTCGCCGCAGTATTCTCAAAAGCAGAATGAATTGCCGGAATTTTCCATGATGTGCATGGATAAGATGTTGAAACAACCTCCATGCATCCTGTGCCTATTGATATAATTGAGTTTTTTCCAACTGCATTTGCTATGTGCCTCATTGCAACAGCTGCCCCGCATCCTGGGCATGCGAAATGCCCTGACATGAACATCTCTTCAGGGTTTTTTCCAATTACCGCTTTCTTTTCTCGCTTTGCCTGCTTCGCTTTTTTCTTTTTTTTCATTCTAAAAATTCAACCTCGTTTTTCTGTCCTATCTTGCCTGCCGCTTTCATAAGCATTTCTTTTGTTATGTCCTTGCCTCCAAGCCCTGTTATGAAATTATTCGCCTGTGTTTTTGGCAGCGCTGATTTTATTTCAGCATAAACAGGACCGGCGCTTCCTGGAGAAATTGCGCGCTCAATCACTGCGATTCCTTTCAGTTTTGAAAATTTCTCGATTTCTTTTTTTGGGAAAGGCCTTAAGCATTTCAGTTTGATAAGCCCGATTTTCTTCCCCTTGCTTCTCATCTCATCAATCGCCGCGCGGGCTGTTGTGCATACTGAACCGAGAGCAAGAATTGCAAATCTTGCATCTTCCATTCTGTATGTTTCAATTAAGCCGTCTCCGTAGCTTCTCCCGAATTTTTCCTTAAATTCAATATTTGCCTTCTTTATAATATCAATTGATGAAAGCATGTCATTATGCTGTTTTTCCTTGAACTGCTGATAATACTGCGGATATGCGAGAGCTCCAAAAGTCAACGGGGCTTGTTCAAGCAGAGTCTGCTCGGGCTTGTATTCGGGAACAAAGTTTCCAATGTCATTTATTGTCTCAACATTTTCCCAGACATGCGATAAAGTGAATCCGTCAACGCATATCATTGCCGGAATTCTTGCTGCTTCAGAAATTTTGTATGCCTGTATTATCGTGTCATAAGCTTCCTGCGCTGACTCAGCATAAAACTGCATCCATCCGCTGTCTCTCTGAGCCATAGAATCAGAATGATCGCCCCAAATATTTAGCGGAGCTGACAAGGCACGATTAACAACAGCCATCACAATCGGCAGTCTCATTCCCGATGCAATATATAGCAGCTCTGACATCAAAGCCAGCCCTTGCGAGCTTGTTGCAGTGAATGTCCTTGCTCCGACAGCCTCTGCTCCGATGCAGACTGACATTGCAGAGTGCTCTGATTCAACATTCACAAATTCAGCATCAAGGTTTTTTCCAGAATGATTTGAGGTGAAATCAGCAAGTTTCTCGACAATCAGTGTCTGAGGAGTTATTGGATACGCTGAAATCACTTTCGGCTTGCAAAGCCTGACAGCTTCTGCAATCGCATCGCTCGCTGATAATATTTTTTTCATTTTTCTTCCTCAATCATTTCAATGCACTTGACAGGGCATTCCTCTGCGCAGATTCCGCAGCCCTTGCAGTAATCATAATTAACTTCTGCCTTCGGATTGAGAATGATACAGCTGTCTGGGCAGCAGTTCTGGCAAATTCTGCAGGAAATGCATTTTTTTCTGTTGATAATTGGCTTTTTCGCTCTCCAGCTTCCTGTTTTGTTCCTCAGGCTGTTCTCAGTAGATACTGGAATATTGTTTTTTTCTTTTTTCATTTTATATCTTTCCTTTCGTCAGCGGGACAAAAGCATAGCCTCTTTCCCTGAAAACACCGACAAGTTTTCCTTTTTTCTTCGCCCAGACTTCCATGCTCCCGCTGGCATCTTGCCTTGGAAACACAAGAAGCCCGTTTTCATTCAAAAGCTTGATTCCCATTTTTCTTATTTCCTGCAAAAAATCATCAGATACTCCGGCTGTCAGGATTATTCTGTCATATTTCTTTTTCCATATCTCTTCTTTTCTGTTCAAGGCGTCTCCGAAAACAAAACCAATCTCCATTTTTTTCGCTTTGTTTGATTTTGATATTTTTTTGAAATTCTCGAAATTCTTTTTTGCAAGCAGGCTGAGAATTTTTACGCTCTCGGCAAGATATGCAATTAATGAAGCATTCCATCCGCTTCCGCTTCCTATTTCAAGAACTGAGTTTCCTTTCTTGATATTCGCGAGAAAAAGCATTCTCGCGACAGTCGTCGGCTGCGAAATAGTGGCATTATATCCTATCGGCAGAGGATTGTCCTCATAACATTCTTTCTGAAACTGCTTCGGAACAAAGAAAGATCTGTCAACTATTGACATTGCCTCCATAATAGCCCTGAATCTTGAAGCTTCAGCCGGCCCCTTGATATATCTTGCATTATTATGATAAATGCTGTAAATCATTCTTTGCTTGTTTTCGCTTAAAATCATTTTCCCATCACCTCAAAAGCCTCTCTCACAGCCTTCCTGTTAAGGATTGCGAGATCTTTCCTGTCCTCAAAAACTTCATCTATCGCATCGTTCAGCGAGTCTGGCTTGACAATTCCTGTCAGGGCAACAAGCATCGCAAGCATGACAATGTTCGCAATCGGCTTCTTGAAAACAGACATTGAAAGCGAATCTGCATCGAAGCAGTGAATTTTGAACTTCAAATCATACTCCCTTGCAAGCTCTTTGGGCTCTTTTTTGCTGTTGATTAGCAAAATCCCTTTTTTCTTAAGCCCTTTCGCAGCATCCATCACTCTGAATAATGTTTCGTCAAGAACAACAATAATATCAGGCTCATAAATCTGGCTTCTCGTGTTTATCTTTTCATCACTTATTCTTATGAACGCGTTTAATGGCGCGCCTCTTCTTTCTATTCCAAACATAGGGAACGCCTGAACATGCTTTCCTTCATAGCCTGCTGCAATGGCAAGCATCTGAGAAAATTTTAAAGCCCCTTGTCCGGCTTTTCCCTGCACCACTATCTCAAGCATAAAGCACTTTGAAGAAAAGAAACTTAATAAATCTTGCCACTATCCTCTTTAATTTTTAGTCATTTTTAAGTAATTAATAACCTCTACATCACTCAAATCTCTCCATTCTTTGTAGAAGTCTGCAACAGCAAAGACAGCTGATTTGCTCGTCTGCAGGCATATCAGCTCTGCTTCTTTTCTGACAAGAGAGGCTGCATTTGATGAGCTGACAGGGACAGCCACTATCACTTTGCCCGCTTTCTTACTTTTGAGCCATTTAACTGCGGCAAGCATTGTATAGCCAGAAGCAAGGCCGTCGTCAACCAAAATGACTGTTTTTCCCTTCAGGGAAGGAAACAGCTTGCTGCCTCTATAAACCTTGATTCTTCTTTTTACCTCTGCTCTGACTTCTCTAACCACAGAGCCAATTTCGCGTTTTGAAAGTCCAAACTTGCTGACAATCTGCCCATTGAGAGTAACCATATTGTTTATAACCGCTCCAAACCCTGCTTCTGGGTCAGAGGGAATAGGCAATTTTCTCGGAACAACAATGTCAAGCTTTGCTTTCAATGTTCTCGCGACAGCAAAACCAACTGGAACTCCGCCTCTCGGAATAGCGAGAACGATAACATTTTTTAGTTTTTCTTTCAAAAGCCTCGCGCCAAGTTTTTTGCCCGCATCAATTCTATTTTCAAACATAATGAAAATCACCCCCCATTATTATTTTCAGTATGCATGGAAATGCTCTACATTTCCTGCACAGGAAATCAAGATTTCCTTGTGTCAAAAACAAAACATTATTTACATGCTATGTAGTTTTGTTTTTAAGCATAATATGATATATTCAGCAATCTTTAAATATCATTCTGACATATTATTTTTATGCTTGATATGAAATTAATCCGTGAAAATCCAAGAGAGATAAAGGATTTGATGAAAAAAAGAGCTCTTGACTCTGCAATAGTTGACAAGTTCGTTGAAACAGACAAGGAGATTATTAAGCAGAAGCGGGAGCTTGACAGCCTGAGGCACAAGAGAAACCTTATTTCTGAAGAAATAAATGTGTTTATGAAGAACAAAAGGAAAAAAGAAGCTGAAAAGCTGATAAAAGAAGCGAAGGAATTGCCTGACAAGATCAAGAAAATAGAAGCCAGTCTGCTGGAACTTGAGCATAAATGGAAGCTTGATTTGCTGAAAATCCCGAATCTTCTTTTGAAAGATGTCCCAGTCGGCAAGTCAGAAAAAGACAATAAGATAATCAAAGTGCAGGGAAAGCTCCCGAAATTCAAGTTCAAGCCAAAAGACCATCTTGAGCTTGCTCTTAACTTAAATTTAATTGAGCAAGAAAGAGCGAACAAAGTTGCAGGAAGCGGATTTTATTATTTGAAAGAAGAGCTCGCGATATTGGACACGGCTTTGCAACAGTTCGCTGTCAATTTTCTGAGAAAAAAAGGATTCAAATTAGTTGAGCCGCCGCTCATGCTTCATCACAAGCCATATCAAGGCGTAACTAGCTTGCAGGCATTTGAAGATGTTATGTACAAGATTGAGAATGAAGACTTGTATCTCATAGCAACTTCAGAGCACGCGATTGCATCAATGTTCATGGATGAAACTTTGCTTGAAAGCGAATTGCCGATAAAAATTGCAGGCATCTCGCCATGCTTCAGAAAAGAAATCGGAAGCCACGGAAAATACACAAAAGGATTGTTCAGAATGCATCAGTTCAACAAAGTTGAGCAGTTTGTTTTCTGCACTCCGGAGCAATCTGAAAAGATTTTTGACGAGCTGCAGAAAAACTCAGAGGAAATGTTCAAATTGCTTGGAATTCCTTACAGAGTTTCAGTGCTTTGCTCTGCTGACACAGGAATTGTCGCTGCAAAAACTTATGACATTGAAATTCTGATGTCAGACAATCAATACAGAGAAGCGGGAAGCAATTCAAACTGCCTTGATTATCAAGCCCGCAGATTGAACATCAAGTACAAGGAAAAAGAAGGCATGGCTCCCAAGGCATTTGTGCATACATTAAACAACACAGGCATCGCGACCTCAAGAGTCATGGTGGCAATTCTGGAAAATTGCCAGCAGAAAGACGGCAGCATAAAAATTCCAAGAGTTCTTCACAAGTATTGTGGATTTAGGGAGATTAAGGCGAAGAAGAAATAATTTATTAGTTAAAATGAATAAGAGTTTAGTAAAAATTGTTTTTGGATTAATGTTCGTGGCGCAAGCATTAATTGGTTGCGTGGGTTTGGAATATGTCGAGAAGCACGAGAAAGAATATTACAAATCAGAATTCTATCACAGGCATTATATGGATAAACCAGCAATAAAGAGGGGAGAAAAACATGAAAGGGGATATTTTGAATCTGAATTTTACCGCGGGCAGATGGAGAAAAACGAAAGAGAGCCCTAAAAACTAAGGGGGATAGAAATTCTTCTTCTAAATTTCCTTACTGCGAGATAAATTAATCCGCCAAGCAGAAGCGCAAGGAAAATATAGATAGTATAATCTTGCAATGGCGGGGCAAGCTGCTGCCCTGTCTGAATTGCAGCTAGTTTAGATGCTGGAAAAAGAGTGAAAAATAATCCTATTCCGCCCAAGGCGATTAGCGAGGTTACGACATTGTCGATATATTTCCCTTTAGTTTGTGGCCTTAATCCAATTATAGAATAAATTTTTTCTGCGCTGTGTATAAGCCCTTCTTTATCAGCCCTTTCAGCACATTTCAATGCTTTTGAATAAGCTTCTTCTGTGCCATATTTGTCATACAAATTAGCATAAATAAGGCCTGCTTCGATGCGTTTTCCTTTTTTCTCAGTAAATTTCCCATATTCCATGTATAAATCTTGAGGCTTAATATTAAGCTCTTTGGAAGCCATTTTTATAGACCGCTCTTCAAACTCAATAATTTTTCCAGTCTTGTTATATTCTGCAACGCGTTTTGCAAAAAGCTCTGCAAGTTTTTTTAATACTTTATCTCTTGTGCCTCTTTTTATTGCCATGCCTTATTCAGTCACCCTAACTTTTTAAATATTCGCAATAGAATAAACAAACAAATCTTCAAAGAAAAAATGCTTTTTCTCAAGCATTTTTGATTTAAAGCCTGCATTTTTTATTATCTCATCAACTTTGCTTTCTCCAGTCAATGAGGAAAAAACAAGCAGGATTATGCCGTCTTCATTCAGATGCTTTTTGACTTGCTTGAAGAACTTTTCAATGATTTCATGGCCTTTTTTGCCCCCATATAATGCCTTGTCCCTGATTCCTGCATCTTGCGGAAGATAAGGAGGATTGAATATAATGGTATCGAACTTGCCGGAAACATTTGAAAACAAATCTGAAACAGAAAATTTGATTTTGCTGTTCTTTACATTCTTTTTACAATAGCTTATCGCTTCTGTATCAATGTCAACAGCAAGAACTTCTCGCACTTTGCTGCTGCCTGCGGCAGTCACTGCTTGAATTCCTGTGCCTGTGCCTATGTCAAGAACCCTTCCTCTCGCGAGTTTCCTGGCTTGCTCGGCAAGCATTAATGAGTCTTCTCTGGGCTTGTACATGGGAAAAGGATTAAGAAGGTTTATAAAAATGTTTTCTATGCTATAACCATGGAAAGTAAAAAACTGCGCGTTTTTGCAGCAGGAGACATTCACGGAGATACTATGCTTGCAAGAGAGCTTGCAGACAAGGCTGAAAAAGAAAACGCCGACTTAGTTGTGCTTTGCGGGGACTTGACATATGCTGAGACAAGCCTGAAAGGAATTGTCGGCCCTTTCCTGAAAACAGGAAAACAAGTTCTCATTATTCCAGGAAATCATGAAACAATCGCGACAGCTGACTTTCTCTCTCAATTATATGATAATGTGAAAAATCTTCACGGCAATTATGCAAAATTCGGGAATAGCGGCTTTTTCGGCTGCGGCTCCGCGAACATTGGCTTGTTCCAGCTAAGCGAGGATGAAATTTACAAAACGCTCGGCAAGGGTTTTGATTATATAAAAGAGCTGAAGCAGAAAATAATGGTGACTCATGTTCATCCTTCTGACTCTTTAATCGGCAGCTTAACCGCTTTTTTTCCCGGCTCGACAGGAGTGAGGAAAGCCATTGACAAATTCCAGCCAGATTTGCTTCTCTGTTCCCATGTTCATGAAGCAGAGGGTGTTGAGGAAAAAATCGGCAAAACAAGAGTTGTCAGCGTGGGAAGAAACGGGAAGATAATTGAAATCTGATTTGCAAATATATTTATAGGGGGATTTTTTATTCTCAAGCATGAAAGACAAAAGTTCTGTTATTAAAAACGTGGATAAGATGAAAGACAAGCAGACAGTCACTGTCCCAGTTAAGCATATAGATGAATCTCCAAAAATATTTGAAGAAGTTGCAAAAGATGAAGGCATTGAATACAAGAAAGAGACAGAGCTAATTATAACAGAAAAGCCCCAGGCAGCCATGAAAGTTGCTGATGCGCTTTCAGACAATCCAATCAAGAAAGTAATTCAGGGCGTTCCGTATTTTGAGCTTTATCGCGGCGGAAAAAAAATAATTGTCGGATGCGCTGTCGGGCATCTTTTCGGGCTTGATGAGGCTGAAAAAAGAAAAAATGACGAGTTTACCTATAATCTTGAATGGAAGCCTACTTACACCAAGAAAAATTCAGCTTTCACAAAAAAATATTATGCTGTTCTCGCAGCTCTTGCAAAAAACGCGAGCTCATTTGTTGTCGCAACAGATTACGATATTGAGGGGGAAGTTATAGGGCTGAATGTTTTGAAATATATCTGCAAGCAGAAAGACGCACACAGGATGAAATTCTCAACCCTGACAAAAGAAGAGCTTTCAAATGCTTATGACAATGCGATGAAGCATCTTGACTGGGGGCAGGCATATGCCGGCGAAGCAAGGCATTATCTGGACTGGCTTTACGGCATCAATTTGTCAAGAGCATTGATGCAAGCAATGAAAAAAGCAGGCGGATTCAAGATATTAAGCATCGGTCGAGTCCAAGGCCCTGCGCTTTCACTTATTGTTGAAAAAGAAAAATCAATTTCAGCATTCAAAGCGCACACATACTGGAACATTGCCCTTGAAGTTTCAAACTCTCATTCTGTTTCTGTAAAATATCCAAAAGACATAACAAAAAAAGACGAGCTTGAGCAATTCAAAAAGCTGAAAGGAAAAAAAGGGCAGGCAACAACTGAAAAAAGCGATGAAAAGCTTTTTGCCCAGCCGGCATTTGACTTGACAACCTTGCAGCTTGAATCATACCGCTTGTTCAGCCTCAGCCCTGCCCAGACTCTTGCTGTTGCCCAGAAATTATATCTTGCCGGGCTTATCTCGTATCCGAGAACTTCCTCGCAAAAACTGCCTGAAAGCATCGGCTATGCGGGAATAATAAAGAAGCTTTCAAAAATATTTCTTGAGCTTGCAAAAATTGCAACAGAAAAAAAGCCTGTTGAAGGGAAAAAATCTGATCCAGCCCACCCTTCAATTTATCCGACAGGGGAAAAGCCAGGAAAAATAGCTGGAGAGGAAATGAATCTTTACGAACTGATTGTCAGAAGATTTTTGTCATGCTTTGCAAAGCCTGCATTAATTGAAAACAAGAAAATAAAAGTGAATGTTGAAAATCACGAGTTCAGCGCAAGAGGATTGAAAATTCTTGAAAAGGGATGGCTTGACATTTATCCTGCCAGAATGGAAGAAAAAGAGCTGCCTGATGTAAACGGCACAGTTACTGTTGATGAAGTCAAGATTGACGAGAAAGAGACAATGCCTCCGAAAAGATTTACAGCAGCTTCGCTTGTCTCAGAGCTTTCAAAGAGAAATCTCGGAACAAAGTCAACAAGAGCAGCGATAATTGAAACACTATTTAACAGAGGGTATATTTTCGACAAAAGCATAAAAGCGACTCCTCTTGGAATTTCAGTCACAGAAACCCTGAAAAAAAACTGCCCATTAATTCTTGATGAGGAACTAACAAGAAATTTTGAAAAAGAAATGGAGGCAATCCAAAGAAGCAAAAAGGGGGAGCAGGAAAAGGAAAAAATAATCGATGAAGCCAGGAAAGTTCTTGAAAAAATCTACGAAATTTTCAAGAAAAACGAGGTGAAGATAGGAAAAGATTTGCTCGGAGCAAGAAATGAGGAGATAGAAAGGGAAAAAGAGGCGAGCAAGCTTGTCCCTTGTCCGAAATGCAAAGTAGGAACGCTTATAATAAAAAAATGGAAAGGCAAAAGATTCCTTGCCTGCGACAAATATCCTGACTGCAAAACAACTTTCAGCCTTCCGCCTTTCGGCGGCATCAAAGTGGCTGAAAAAATCTGTGACAAATGCGGATGGCCTATGTTAATGACTCTGAGAAAAGGCAGCCCGCCATGGCTTTTCTGCTTCAATCCAAACTGCGAAAGCAGAAAAGCGAAGTCAGAATCAAAATAGTTATTTGGTAGGATCAGCGACTTTTCCCAAGAATAATATATTTCCAGTATCTTTTTGTTGTATAATAAATATGAATGGATGATCTGCTATAAAGACATTTGTTGGCATAATTGCTGTAAGTTCCATTAAAACAGCTGTTGCTGCTGCTGCTTCTGTGCCTTCTTCATCAACTTTAACATAAGCTTGATGTATTACTTGGCTGATGAACAAATCTTTTTTACCAGTCATTCCTGAAAAATCTGCATTCATCTTATTAAATGCAGTCAGCATCCCCATTTCTTTCAATGTGTCTGCCATGAAATATTTTGTATCAAATTCAAATTTTGGAAGATAAATCGCATCCATTTTTGTCTCTTGCATCTGGCTTTTGTACTCTTCAAGTTTCTCAGCATTTAAATCCTGTTCAATATCTGCAAGTGTATAATTATAAATATGTTTTTCGTCTGTTTCAAAATCATACTCCTCTCCCTGCTTTGGCAATAATATTAGCATAGAAACTTCATTATCTTTGTAAGGCATTTCTAAAATCTGTAAATCTTCAAGTTCGGCATAATTAAAAGTCGCCTTTTCAGGGTCCATATACATCATTGGGACTTTAACAATGTTGTCTGGGGTTATCTTAAAATCCATATCACGAGTATCAGATTTGTCAAATTGCCATTCCCAAGTTCCTTTGAAATAAATAGCATTTGTCAAGACAAGCCTTGTTAAAGAGCTTAAAATTCCTGGCGGAATCAAATCCTTTATTTTGTCATTTGTCTGCTTTTCTATAAAACTGTTGATTGTTTGCCTTGATTTTTCCAGCTCATTCACAAAATCAACCCCTGCTGCTTTCCCGCCATAGTATGTTTCAACCTTGGTTATATACTCTTCAAGAAATGGATAATCTTGTTGAACCCACAAGGCATTTCCTGTGCTTAGCTGATAGGATTTGCCTTTTTTATTAATTTCATTGTAAATTGCTGCAAAATTCGGCCTTAACACATCATCTTCTGGAAAATGAAAAACAGATTTCATTTCATCTGCTGTCTCCCCTTCAGCGCCTTCATAAGTCATTGCCAATGCAGAAGAAATGCTGTAAGGAGAATAAAAAATATTTCCATCATTTGTCTTGATTAATTCATTGTAAAGCTCGAATGCAAACTGATTATTCGCATCTACTACATTCTCTGCTCCTTGTGGGGTTGAGCCTGTTTCATTTGCTAAAGGGGGGTGAGATGGCTGAAATGGAAAAAGAAATAACCCTGTTGCAACGACTGCTACAGCAGCTATAATAATAATTACTGCAATTGTTGCACTTGCGGTTTTTTGTTTCATATAAAGATTAAAAAGACATTATTTAAAAAGGTATTGTTGGTTTCAGAACAATCTGAATCCTGATTTCTCTATTCCTTTTCCTGTAATGCTGAAAGAAAATTCTTTTTCAGGCAGACTTCTGTGCTTTCTCAAGATTGCTTTTCTCCTGGCTCCGTCTTTCCTCAGCTCAATTATGCATTTGCTCCAGTACTTGAGAATGTCTCCTCCAACCATCTGCACTCTCTTCGCCTTTTCCTCCTCAAGATTGCCTATTCCTTGAAGCTCTTCTTTTTTTATAAATGGGCTGTAAACTTGATTTGTTACGATAACAGGGATGTTTTTATTTCTCGCAATCTCGCTTAAAATTCTCAGCTGCTTCGCCAGCGCCCTGTTTATCATTCTGGCTTGCTCGTCATTGTGAAAGCTGTTTGCCTGGCTCATTTCAAGCCTGTAAAGCATTACAGCTGAATCAACAACTATCAAGCCAATGTCCTTGTTTATTTTTCCAAGAAGATTGTTGAATATATTTCTCTGCTCGCGAAAAGAAGTCGCTTTGAGCATCAGAATGTTTTTCAAAACAGAAGCGTCTGCAATCTGCGCAAGCCTTTCAACAGAAAATCCCCCTTCTGTGTCAATGAAAATGACTTTTTTGCCCTTGCATGCAAGGGCTGCAGCCGCTAGCACGCAAAAATTTGTTTTTCCGCTTCCTGCCGGCCCGTAAATCGTTGTTATGATGTCCGGCTCATAGCCGCCGTTAAGCCACTCATCCATGTCTTCATTTCCTGTTGATATTTTCATTTTTATAGCAGCGCTCTTCTGTTTTTAAGCATAATTATGCCCTAAAAAGCATATTTCTGCCGATATATTTATAAATCACAAATTCTGGGGATTTTTATGGAAGATGAGATAAAGATTGATGAATTTTACAAGGATTGGGATAAGGGAAAAGCAGATTATGACCGTGACATAGCTCATAATGATGATGCTGACATAAAGGCTAAAAAAAGAAACAATGATTTTTATGACTCTTGCGCCGCAACTACATATATCAGCGTTGCCGGCCTAAATGCTGTAATTGCTTCTATTTGAATATAATTTTTCCGTTCGGCTTTTCTTCTGAGAAAATCTGCGCCTGAAATTTGTAAATTCTGCATTCCTTGTTTTTCCAGCGCTGCGGCGAAATTCCCGCTTTGATGCAAGTCTGTTCTAGAAAATGCTCTGCATCCCATTTCTCCTCAGTTGCAACTTGCGGCAGCAGCAAGCCGGAATAGCCGGAATATTCGACAATCAAGCCGTCTTTTCCAACTTCAATTTCGCTGATTATGTCTGTTTTGCTCTTTTTCTCAGATGTTTCTATTTGCTTCGGCTTTGTAAGAGCTGAAATTTCAATTGTTATCTTGTCAATCTCATTTTCAACTAATGGAGGGAATCTTGTGTCTTCAAAAGCGGCAAGCTTTGCAGCTTCAATAACTGCTTTTCCAAGAGGCAGAGTCGGATAAGGAAATCCAATGCATCCTCTCAGCTCCCTGCTTGGATATCTCTGCAGTGTCACAAAAACGCCCCGCTTTTCCTGCAGCCATTTTTCAAACTCCCAGCTTTCAATTGATTTGTCAGAAAAAAATAGTTTTATTGACCTTCTTGCAAAATCAATCAGCTTTTTGGCCTGCTCTTTTTTTAATGCCATAAAAATCATAAAGAAAGGGCATTAATAAAATTTAGCTTTTCGGTTTTCAGGCATTTTCAATGCACTTAAAAATCTTTTCAGATTTTTTGTGCAGAAAATTCTTTTGAATTTTCAATGCACTTAAAAATCTTTTCAGATTTTTTGTGCAGAAAATTCTTTTGAATTTTCAATGCTTAATTGAAGATTGGGTTTTAATGAATAAATAACAATTTGCTGTTAAGTTGCAGTCTTAAATTTTTAATCTGTTACTGATAATTTTACCATGAGCGATGAAATCGCTAAAAGGAGATGCGAGCGCCGAGCCATCAGGCGAGGCGCAATATTTATTTCGACTTCTTGAACTCGTCAAGGATTTTGTCATTAAGCTTTTCAATCCTTCCTATGCAGTCTTGCAGCGCTTTTTTGGCTGTTTTTCCTTTTGTCCTTACAACAAGCACCGGATTTTTCGCCAGATGCTCTCTGTGCCATGCAGCCAGCGTTACAGAATCATCCTGCCACAGAAAATTTCTCAGAAGCTCGGCAATTGTAAGATTATCAATCTCGATTTTAAGCTCATTCTTCTCGTCTTTAATAATCTTGATTGCCATTATTTTCTATTATTTTGCGGCATTCTTAAATGTTTCCACTCGCAGGCATGCGACTTCTATGCGCTTGTTTTCCCGCTTGTGCCAAGGCATTGTTTTCTTCAGCTCAAGCCGGATTTTGAAGATATTTGTCAGCTTTCCTTTCTTTTCAAGAAATTTTTTCAGAAATTCAAGTGTTGAAAGATTGTGCATGCTATAAACAACTCCCGCGGATTCAAGAGCTTTTTCAAGAAAAACTTTGTCATTGTTAAAAGGAGGGTTCTGAATAGCTGTGTCGGCTTTTTTATCAAACTTTTCAATCTCGCTGACAATGAAAACAGCCTTGTTTTTTAACTTCATCTTTGTCGCTTGTTCAAGAACAGCGAGATTCTGCTTTGCTTTTTCAATGCCCTCTATGCTTTTATCAACAAAAAAGCATTTTTTCGCCCCGAGAAGCAACGCTCCCAAGCCGAGAATTCCTGTTCCGCAGCCCAAATCAGCGACAATCTTGTTTTCTATATCACGCAGCATATAAGCATGCCACAAGACAAAAGAGGCATTCTCAGAGTCTGTTGCATATTGCTCAAGCTCTGCTTTCGGCTTTGAAAAAACAGCGAGCTTGCTCAACAAAATAGAAAGAGCTGATTTTTTAATCATTTGCTATCTTCTTCAGCTTCAACTTCAATTTCTTCCTCAACTTTTTGCTTTTTAATCTCAAATTCGGATTCAATCTTGGAATTTTTAATTTCGTTTAAATCCCTTATCTTGATGTCCTCATTTGCATGCCTCTGGAACCATCTTCTTTTTGCGATGCTGTTTTCCTGAGGGACTGTTCTTAGAACAGGAACAGTCTGCGGCTGAGCATTCTTTGATGTGACAAAGGTCGTTCTATCCAAAGTTCCCTTGATTCCTGCAGCCCTGTGCAAAACTTCCTTGACTGTAAAAAGCCTTTGGCTTTCCTTGACTTGCTCTGATGTTGGCTTCTGCAAAACAAGAGCATCATTTGTAATCACGCATTTGTCGCAGATTTTCATATACTTGCCGTCAACAATCGCATCATTTTCCGCAACATTGCCGCACAATTCGCATTCATACATCATGTTTTCTCCAGTAATTCAAATTATAAAAGCTTTACTGCGCTGCAATAATATCTTCTATTTCCTCTTTTTCATGGAAGCCGGCGTATACTCTGCCATCTATGACTAATGAAGGCATGACTTCTATGCTGTTTATGCTCATCAAAGTGCGCACAACAGGCAAGTCCAATCTGCTGTCAAAAGCATAAACCTTCAGATTTTCATAGCCGTATTTTTTCTGCAGATAGTCAAGCACAAAACCCTGTTTTTCGCATAAGTCAATATTCTCTGCGTCATTGGAGTAAAAATACAGAATAATTTTGTAATCATAGTTGCATTTTTCGATAACTTCTTTCAGCCTCAGATAATTTCTTATCAAAAGCAGAGTGTAGGGCTTTTTTAGTTCAATAATTCTGGGGTCATTTTTTTCATATTCTGACTCCAGATAATTCAGTTTTGTTGCCAGATCATTCAATTTTTCGCTGAAAGAGCCAAGCCCAGTTGCATTGGAGCATGAAATTTCTTCAAGCAGCCTGTCTTCAAGCTCCATGCTTAAAAGCTCGTTTTTCAAATCATCCTGCATCTTGTTTATGTCAGTGACTTTTATGTTAGTTGTTATATTGCTTGCAAGAATGCCCAAAATAAATACTAGAACTGTCAGGCAAAATATTGCAAATACCTTAAATACGCTTATTCTTCTTTTCATGTTTTTTTGTGTCTTTGCCCCAGCCTATCTTAATCCCGCAAATCTTCAGCAGCAGCATGCTCATCCACCAAAAAGAGTAAAGGATGCTGTAAAGTATTAAGAAATACAAAAAGTCCAGTTTAATACCTTTTCTGTCTTTGCTCTTATATTTTCCAATTAATGTGATGGTGATGACAAAAACAAGCCCTATTATAAAAAGAAAAAAGAGGGGATTAGCGAACTGGTAAATAAGATATTCTGGCTTCAGGAATTTTAATTGGATCAGGGGCGATATGTCAAAATTCACAAGACTCAAGTTTATGACGGTGTCTTTAACTTCTTTGAAATATGAATAGAGAAGATCTGCTATAAGAACTAAAAGAAGCCCTGTCGTAATGAATGCCGAAGGAAGAGTGAGCAAGCCGAGATAGCCGTATTTTCTGCTCATTATCTGCTTGTATCTTGCGGCATTATCAACAAGCCCGGCATACCATCTTATTCTCTGCTTCAAAAGGCTCTTGAAATCAGAGGGGGCGACTGTGTAGACAACAGAGTCCATGCTGTTTTCTATTTTGCAGTTTTTAACCTGCGCTCTCAGCCCTATCTCTGTGTCTTCAGTTATGTTATGTTCGTCAAAATAGCCGTGCTTTTCAAAAAAACCTCTTCTGAAAACTGAAAAAGGCCCCGGAGTTATGTAAATGGAGTTCAAGGACGCGAATGCTTTTCTCATGCATATCCCCATCACATATTCAATATGCTGCACTCTCTGTAGTATCCCTTTTGGATTCAAGATTCTCAGAGCAGGAGTAACTATCATTGTCTCTTCATCAGAAAAATATCCAATCATATTGTTCAAAACTTCTTTTGTGGCAAATGAATCAGCGTCAAGAGTTGCTACAAAGTCTCCTCTAGAATTTTTTATCCCAAAATTCAATGCCGCCCCCTTCCCCCTGTTTTTCTGCCTCAGCACTCGGACATTACCTGCTGTGATTGATTTTGCGATTTTATAAGTATTATCCGTGCTTCCGTCATCAACAACTATGATTTCAAGCTTGTCTTTCGGCCAGTTTATCGCAAGCACTGAATTGACGCATTTTTTTATCGTTTCTGATTCGTTAAATGCCGGAATCACAACAGAAACAAGCGGCTTTTTCTCGGGCGCTGGAGGATTTTTTGTTTTTCTTTCAAGAAGAGATATCAAGAATAAGAGGCAGAAAAACAAGCCTATGAAAGTTGTGATATAAACAAGCAGGTATTTGAAAAGCATTTTACTGCCCCGCAGAACTCTTTTTTTTCTGGAGATCAAAATAATTGTAAAAAGTCTCTGACAATCCAAGCTCAAGAGTGTGGCTGACTTTTTTTGAGTGGACAAGCCCTGCCTGGATGAATCTCTTTATGTGCTCATAAGCCTTGTTTCCCCGAACTTTTATTATCACGCTTTGCCTTATCGGCTGTTTGTATGCGATAATCGCAAGCGTTTCCTGCTCAGCTTTTGTGAACTCGGACTTTCCAGTAGCCAACCTGTTGACAAGCCAGGCATAATCCTGCTTTATGTCCATTTTAAAGCATCCTTCTTTTTCAGAGATGACAATCGCGCTTTCAGAATATTTCTGAGAAAGTTTCTGCAGTATTTCCTTCAGAGATAGCGGATTTATGCCTGTGAAAGCTGTCAGCTCCCCAAGAGACATGAATCTTCCGGCGACAAAAAGAGCTGCTTCAACAATCTCTTCCTCTTTATCCATGTTTTAGCCATGCATTCTCGATTTTTAAGTATTGTGGCAAAATTTCAATTAAAAACAAAAAGCCAAATAATTAAATTTATAAGCCACTTAATAGTGGTTACTAAATGGTAAAAAACAATCTTGATGACATAGTCTATGCACTAGCATCAGAACTGAAAAAATGCATCGGCGGAGCAAAAGCAAACAAACTAAAAATAAAAGAGCTTGCTTCAATAATTGACAACACTTCTATTCGTAAAGAAAAATCAAAATACAAAAGTCTTCTTTTAGATAAGATAGGTTTTGAAGTAAATAAATATCCTACAAGCAAGATTTCAACAATTTCTAAATCTATTTTATATTTGAAAAAACTCGGGGTTAAGAATATTGGAAAAGTTGCTAGAAAGTTGCCGCAGATTCTTGCATACACAACGAAAAGCATGCAGGAAAGGGCTGATTTTTTGAGCAAAATTGGAATTAAAGATCTTGGGAAAGTGATTGAAAAGTCACCTGCTATTCTTGAATACAAAACAGAGAGCATGCAAGAAAGAGTTAATTTTTTGAAGGAACTAGGGGTTAAGGATATTGGGAAAGTTGTTGGAAGATTACCGCAGATTCTTGAATACAAAACAGAGAGCATGCAGGAAAGAGTTAATTATCTGAAAGGGTTAAAAGTTAAGAATATTGGAAAAGTGATTGAAAAGTCACCTGCTGTTCTTGAATACAAAACAGAGAGCATGCAGGAAAGAGTTAATTTTTTGAAGGAACTAGGGGTTAAGAATATTGGAAAAGTGATTGAAAGGTTGCCGCAGATTCTTGAGTATTCCATAGAAAGCATGCAGGAAAGGGCTGATTTTTTGAGCAAAATTGGAATTAAAGATCTTGGGAAAGTTGTTGGAAAGTTGCCCGCTGTTCTTGAGCTAACAACAGAAGGTATGCAAGAAAAATTAGATTACTTTAGGAAACAAGAATATAGCATCAATGAAATAGAAAATTTTCCTATTAGTTTGGGCTGTTCTTTCAAAAAAAGAATTATGCCAAGGTTTGAATATTTAAAACTTAAAAAACCAAATGAAAAGTATAGTCTATCAAGAATTTTATGCACAAGAGATAAAGTTTTTGCAAAAACAGCTGGCTCAACACCGGATGAATATGAAGAATTCAAAAAATCTTTTGATGCCACTGCATAAGATATGCTGTAAAAATTGTGCTAGATGTTCACTCGATCTGATATCTCAAAAAAGCGCCAGCTCCTCCAAGATTCTTGAACTGCACTCCCTCTTCTGTCTCTTCAGAGATGTAAACAACTTCTGTTGAAGTTGTTCCAGCAATCTGTTCAAGCTCCTTTAACTCCTTGAGCGAGGATGACAATAAAAGCTTATCAACAGCGCCCATTTTAAGGGCCTTTCTAACTTCATCAACACCATATGATATTTTTTCAGGCTTTGTCGCGAGCTGTGCGAAAAATTTGTTCATAATCTCTTTTTCTTTTGTTATTGATTCCTGAACAAGAATGTCTGCTGATTCCTCAACAAGCATTTTCAGTCCAGACTCATCAGTATAGCCAATGTCTTTCATCGCGATTATTTTTCTTTTTAATTCAGGCATCAAATCGCTTTCTTTGACAAAATTTTCCTTTGAAGGCATCGGCCCTCCAATCAGTATTCCTTTCAGTTTTGGCCTTTCGAAAAAATGCTTCTTGGCAGCCTCTGCGATTTTCTTGAAAAAGTTTCTCGCAAGCTCATCAATCAGCCTTTCAAAACGACGAGCACTTTGACCTCCTGCCTTGAATTTCCCAGGAACTCCTGAAGTCAGATGCTGGAGAACAACGATTGTCTTTCCCTCAAGCAATCCCAGTGTCGCTTCTCTTCTGTCCAGCACAATCAATCCGTAAACTTCCTTCACGCTTACCATGTCTTTCAGCGGCTCAAGAACAAATTCCTGGTCGCATCTGTAAAGCTTTGCCTTCAGTGGATGAACTGGCTCAATCGCCCAGAGCTGAATGTCAGCCTGCCCCTCAACTTTGCTTATGTTTCCCGAGAATAACGCGAGCCCATTCGGCGGAGTCTGCTTATAAAGCTTTAAATGACGAGAGATTTTGTCAAGAGCATCAAGAACATTTTTCCTTGTTGTCTTGCTTTTTATGTTCTCAGCAGTGCTCTTTTCAGAATCTATCTGCTTCGCTATCATGTTCAAATTGTATCCTGAAGGAACATAGACAGTAACAAGTTCTGTATGCCTTCCCCTGTATCCTTCAAGCTCTCTGATGAGAGCTTCAAGCTTAATTTTGTCCGCTTCTTCCATGTTTTAAATAAAGAAAATATGTTTAAAAAACTTCACTAAGCGAGTTCTATCTTAAACTCGCCCGTCTTGATTTCTCCGGCAGCAACTGCCTTCAAATCATCTATGAAAAGCTCAAGCTCTTTTTGCGTTTTCTTGTCAAGAGTGATGATTGTCGGAGTCTTGAGAGACTTGCCTTGCCTTGACTTCAGCTTTCTGACTTCTGATATTATATCAATCGCCTTGTCTCCGGCATCTTCAATTTCCTTGTCAGCAATTTTTTCAGGCGCGGGCCATTCGCTGACATGAATTGATTTCGCTTTTTCATTCTGCTTGAAATAAATTTGATACAATTCCTCTGTTATATGCGGCATGATTGGCGCGAGCAGCTTCAGAATTGCGAGAAAGCCTGAATATAATGTGTATTGCGCTGATTCTTTTCCTTTCTTGTTATTGTAAATTCTGTCTTTTATTATTTCAAGATAATTGTCGCAGAAAACATGCCAGAAAAAGTTCTCTGTCTCCGCCTTTGCTCGCGAGGAGTCGTAACTTTCAAAGCTTGCTGTGCATTGCTCTATCAGTTTGCCGAGCTTTATCAGCAGCCATTTATCAAATGCCTCAATCTGCTTCGGTTTTTTGCTGTTTGCGTTTGTCATTGAAAACTTTGCGGCATTCCATAATTTTGTTATTGTTTTTTGGCCTGCAACAAGCTCTTTTTCCTGGAAAGGAATTTCATCCCCGAGCTTACTGCTTAAAGCCCAAAATCTCATCGCATCTGCGCAGTGCTTTTCAAGTATTTCAAAGGGTTCTATTACATTTCCAAGAGATTTATGCATTGCCTTTCCTTTGGGGTCAACAACCATTCCATTCACCATGATATCTTTCCAAGGAACGCTTTTGAAATGATAAAATGCCTTTACAATTGTGTAAAATGCCCATGTCCTTATTATCTCATATCCCTGCGGCCTCAAGTTTTCAGGGAAATTTTTTTCAAAAAGATTGCTTTTGTTAGCCCACTGCAAAACTATTTCTGGAGTCAATGAAGATGTGAACCATGTATCAAGAACATCTTTTTCAGGCTCAAATGAATTGCTTCCGCACGAACATTTGCTTTTTGGCTTGTCTTTCAAGGGGTTTACAGGGGTCTGGCTTTCATCAGCCAAAATTATGCTGCTGCATTTTTTGCAGTACCACAGAGGCATAGGAACTCCATAATGCCTCTGCCTTGAAATAACCCAATCCCAATTTAGATTATTCACCCAGTCCTCATATCTGTTCAGGAAAAATTCAGGATGCCATTTTATTTTTCTTCCAAACTCGAGAAAATCATTTTTATGCCCCAAAAGCTTGACTCTCCACTGCTTTGTCACAATGAACTCAATAGGATTATGGCATCTCCAGCACACTCCGACTGTCTGATGAAGTTTCTCCTGCCTTTCAAGAAGATTTTCATCTTTCAATCTTGAAACTATTTTTTCTCTTGCTTCTTTCAGTGAAAGCCCCTCATACTCTCCGGCAAGCTGATTTAGTTTTCCATTTTCTGTTATGATTATTCTCAGAGGAAGCTTGTAGCTTTTCCACCATTCAATGTCTGTCTTGTCTCCGAAAGTGCAAATCATGACAATTCCTGTTCCGAATTCAGGATCAACTCTTTCATCCCCCATTATTTTTACTTTTTGCTTGAAAATAGGGACAATCGCGTGCTTTCCAATAAGCTTCTTGTATCTTTTGTCAGCAGGATTCACGAAAATTCCAACACATGCCGGCAGAAATTCAGGCCTTGTTGTCGCAATTAAAATATCTTCACCATTTTCAAGCTCGAATTTTATGTAATTAAGAACAGTGTTTCTTTCAGCATCTTCTATATCTGCCTGCGCCAATGCTGTTTTGCATTCAGGGCACCACAAGCTTGGCTCTTCTCCCTGGTAAATAAGCCCTTTTTTGTATAAATCAATAAAAGAATGCTGGGCAGTTTTTATTGCCAAATCTCCGATTGTTGAATAAAACAGGCTCCAATCAAAGCCAAATCCCAAGCTGATTAAATCCGCTCTTGCGATTTTTTCAAGAATTTCCGTCTCTTTTCTGCACATTTCTATGAATTTTTCCTTTGAAACATCTGTTGATTTTATTTTGTGTTTATCTTCAACATATCTCTCAGTCGGATGCCCATTGTCATCAAATCCTATTGGAAGAAGGACATTGAATCCTTGCATTCTCTTGAATCTTCCGATAACATCAAACAATGTGTATGAATACGCATGCCCCATGTGCGGCCTCCCTGAAATGTATGGAGGAGGCGTGTCTATGCTGAAAACCGGCTTCTTGCTTGCGGGATTAAAAGCATAAATCTTTTCTTTTTCCCAGAACTTCTGAAGCCTTGGCTCTGCTTCCTTTGCATCATAGTTCTCTTTTTCAGCCATCTTTAAAACAGAACTAGGGAATTTAAAAAACTTGCCCAAGGGAAGTTTTTTATATGATGGAAACATATTTAAAACAGGCGAGGGAATAGGATAATATGGCAGACAATCAGATACGCATGCCGTCAGGCATGGGTGGAATAACAAGGTATTTTGACGAATATACCAGCAAGATTCAGATTAAGCCTGCCTATGTTATTGTTCTTATTGCCGCTGTTATATTGTTTGAAATCGTTGTAAGACTATAAAAAAATAGGTAAAAAATGACGCCTTTCTCATTAAACCCAAAAAAAATGCAGGGCATGATGTCCCAGCTTGGCATAAAACAGGAAAACATAGATTCCTCTGAAGTCATAATCAAATGTCCTGACAAAAATCTTGTTATCAGCTCGCCGTCTGTTGCCAAGATAATAATGCAGGGGCAGGAGATGTTCCAGATAACAGGCAATGTTGAGCAGGTTGCGCAGCAATATGCTCCAAGTCAAGAGGACATTGAGACAGTCGCAAAAAAAGCAGATGTGAGCGAAAAAAAGGCTAAGGAAGCGCTCATAAATGCTGGCGGAGATCTTGCGAAAGCGATAATCGGGCTAAATTAGCGCGCCGCGACTTGAGCCCGCGCTTCGGTGCGGGCGGAACCAGCGGCGCGAAAGGGAACAATGAACATACTTTTGGAAAAAGCGTACAAGGAGCTGAGAACAGCAGACCATATGGCTTATGTGACTTATCCTATTTTAAAGGAAAAAAGGCTGCTTGCCAAGATACTTGAAGGGATTGATTCAGTTGTCAGGAATGTGATAAAAGCGATTCTGCAGCACGAATATGAATACAAAAGAGTGAAAATTTATTCAGACCCTCATGCAAACTTGAAAATTTTTGAAGGAAGCTGCGCCGATAGGTATGGAATAAGGGAGCAGATAGAAAATATTCATGAAATTCTCACGCTGGCTGAAAAGCACAAGGAAAGCTCTATGGAGTTTGTAAGGAACAATAAAATGATATTTCTTTCAGATGACTTAAGGACTGAAAGCATAACTCTTGAAAAGCTCAAAGAGTACATAGTAACTGCCAAAGAGCTCATGAAAAGGGCTGAATCTGTAATGTCTCTTGACAAGAAATACCTCTAAATCCTTTGATTACATGTTAGTGACAGCAGCCAAATTCGATAGTTATTTATAAACAGCATTCTTTTACAAAAATGCGCAAAAATGCACAGACTAGAGAAAGAAATGAAGGCTGCAGAACATCTTCTATATGTTAGTCTTAAGTATACCAAAACCTGCGATGTTATTCTTAATCTTATTCACAGATGGAAGCAGCTAGTTGAAATTGCCATTGACATGATTCTTGAAAAAGCCAAGAAGAGAAAAAAGGTTAAGGTGATTCCTGAAAATCCAAGGTCAAAGATGGATGCTATAAACGTGCTTCTGAAAAAAGAAGAAATTGTAATTAAAACAATGAATCTTTACTTGCTTTTCAGAAGGATTCCGACTCTTGAAGTCATGAAAGAATGCGAATTCAGAAAGAATGTAACTTTGAGAGTTCTTGACAAGGAAGAAATTGAGATAAATCTTGACAAGCTGAAGGAATGGCAGGACATTCTGGAAAATTTTATAAAGTTCGTGGGGCATTATCTAGCATGACAAGAGTGATTGCAATAAGTTCCGGAAAAGGAGGTGTTGGCAAAACTACAACAGCTATAAATCTTGCAGCGGCCTTCAACATTCTTGAGCAAAATGTTCTTTTGATTGACGGAAGTTTAACTACGCCGGACATAGGAGTTTATCTCGGCGCGCCGATAATTCCTATTGGTGTTCATGATGTTCTTTCAGGAAAAAAAGACGCGGAAGATGCTGTTTACGAGCATCATTCCGGCATGAAAGTTATGCCCGCCTCAATTTCCCTCAAAGAGCTAAAGAATGTAAGGCCTGAAAATCTCGCCCAAATTATACGAGAGATAAGAGGTGAAAATGATGTAATTATAATTGATTCTGCTGCAGGGCTTGGAAGAGAGACATATTCTGTGCTGAAAGCAGCTGATGAGTTAATTGTTGTAACGAGCCAGGACTTGCCTTCTGTAACTAATGCATTGAAAACAGCGAAAATCGCGGAAGAGCTTGGAAAAAGCGTTCTTGGTGTTGTTGTCACAAGAGCGACAAGAAATGAGGATGTTTCGCTGAAAAACATCAATTCTTTGTTTGAAAGGCCGATTCTTGCTGTGATTCCTGAAGACAATGCAGTCAAAGCCGCAGTCTCTGCAAAAGACGCTGTAATGCACACAGCTCCGAAAAGCAAAGCCTCAAAAGCTTATATGAAGCTTGCGAAGAATCTTCTCGGCATTAAAACGCAGAATAATTGGTTTGAGGAATTTTTGTCAAAATTCAAAATGTAAATGTAATTATGATAATGAAAAATCAGATTTTTCTCGGATTAATAGGGCCTATCGCGAGCGGAAAAGGATTTGCAGGAAAGCATCTTGAAAAAAAATATGGATTCAAAAGAATAGTCATGGGCGACTTGATCCGCGCGGTCGCGAGAAAAAAGCATGTCAAGCCAACTCGCGAGCATTTGCGCAAATTCCAGAAAGAATACACAAGAAAATACGGAAGAGATTATTTCATAAATCTGGCGATTGAAAAAGGCAGAAAAAGCGGAAGGAAAAAAGTGATTATTGACGGAATAAGGTATCCAGAGCAAGCAAAACAGGCAAAAAAGAAAGCCCATACAATTCTCATTCTGTTCAATGCATCTCCTGAAATCCGCTTCAAAAGAGAGAAGGAAAGAGGCAGAGCAGGGCATCCTGAAACTTTCAAAGATTTCAAAAGGCAAGAAAAGAAAGAATGGAAAGTTTTCAATTTCAAAAAAACCATAAAATACGCGGATTATACAATCAACAATTCCGGCACTCCGCAGCAGCTTTACCAAAAAGTTGACGCGCTGATGAAAAAAATCTTGAAATGAAAATCCGAAAAGCTACAAAGAAAGATATTAGAAAAATTGCAGAACTTATGTTGGAAGAGTTTAGAAAACCTCCTTTTAACGAAAGGGCTCCTATAAGCGCGGTGTTAAAAAGTTTAAATTTTTATTTTGATATTGGAAAAGTTTATGTTGCAATAAACCAAAAAGAGATAATAGGCATCATAGTTTTCAAAATTGAGCAGCATTGGGAAGGTTCTGTTGTTATTATTGAAGACTTGGCAGTAAAAGAAGAATTCAAAAAACAAGGAATTGAAAAAATGCTAATGGATTACGTAGAATCTTATGCTAAAAAGAACAGATTAAAGAGGATTTTATTCAAAACGAATAAGAAATCCTTATCAACAAAATTCTATAAAAAATATGGATACAAATCAAGAAAAGATATTATAGATTTTGAGAAGAAAGTTATAAAATGAAACACGCAAAAAAAGTGAAAAAAATTAGAAAGAAAATTGAAATAGTCCCGCCAGAGGCGAAGGAAGAGCCCAAAGAGCTCGAGCACACAAAATATGAAGAGCCCATTGTGAAGGAAAAAAGCAAGTATGAAGATATTGAATGAAGCAAAAGCAATAAACCTTTAAAACACCATTATTATTCTAAAAATGATGAAAACTCTAAAGTTTTCAGCATGCAGAAAACAAAAGGTTTTCGCGCACAAGGGCTTGTAGTCCAGTGGTTATGACGTCTCTTTCACAGAGAGAAGATCCCAGGTTCGAATCCTGGCAGGCCCATAGACTCGAACAGGTTCGAGTATCCTGAAGAACGAAGTTCGAGGGACACAGAAAATCCACGATTTTCGGCTGCTCGCAGGCCCATTTAAGTTATAGAAACGCCTGATATTTTATTTTTTATAGTATTCTCTTTTCATCGTAATCTCTCATTACGTCTTTGTAAGAAAAATGGCTCATGATTCCTGCAACAACAGTTCCCGTGGCTGCAACTGCGGCTGCCGCATAGTTATGATGATAAATTTCTCCTATTGCCAGCCCAGCTAATGCCCCTGTGCCTATAATCCAGAGGTTAAGTGAATTAAGATTAAACTTGAAATTATCTTTATCCACGTATTTCATCGATTGTTTTATTAGTTTATCCTCACTATGTGCTTCTTTACTTTTATCCACCTTATCATCAATTGTTTTTTCCATGTTTTCTGCAGGCTTTAGTTCTTTTTAAGCATTATTGTAATTTGGGGGATGTGTCTTATTATTGATAAAAAAATAAAATAGAAAATGATGAAAACCTTGCGGTTTTCAGCATGCCGAAAATGCAAAGCATTTTCAAGCAAGACAAAATTTAAAATAAAAAAAATTCTCGATTATACTAAAAAATCAGACTCTTATCAGAATCTTCTTTTCTTCATATAACATTCTTTGCAGTAAACTGGCTTGCCTTCTGTTGGCTTGAATGGAACTTCGCATTCCTTTCCGCATTCAGAGCAAGTTGCTTTATGCATCTCGCGCGGACCAAAATCTCTTCTAAATCCGCCTCTATCTCTGTTAAATCCAGGCATATTATCCTCCTTATATCTATAGCTTGAAAACCGCGAGGTTTTCAATGCATTTAATTTCTGCAGTTATAGGGGTTTTATAAATCCTTGCTTTTCAGCTTATTTTGCTTCCAAGCTCGATTTCGTCTTCTGGTTGCAGAATAAGCACTTTGCTTTTGTCCTCATTCACAGCTGCAAGAACCATTCCCTCGCTCTTGATTCCGCGAATTACCGCGGGCTCAAGATTGCAGAAAACAACGCACTGCTTTCCTTTCAAGTCCTTTGGCTTGTAGTTGTTTTTCAAGCCAGCGACAAGCTTTCTCTTTTCCTTGCCCAAATCAATTTCAAGAACATAAAGTTTGTCAGCATTCGGATGCTCCTCAACTTTCAGTATTTTGCCGACCCTCAAATCCAATTTTTTCCAGTCATCAAAGCTTATCATTTCAGCCATTTTATCAGATATCCCCGTTTTCCTTTATCTTCTCATCTTCATAAGGCCCTATAATTTTTCTGTACATCTCAAGCTTTATGCATTCAAGCAGTCCTACGAGACGGTTGAAGCTGAAATAGTTTCTGCTGTAAGATTTTTTTAGAATTGAACTGAAAAGATAATTAAGCTCGCCCTCTTTTTTGTCCTCAGGAACATCTTTGAGTTTTTTTCTATTTCATCAATGATTTTTTTCCACTTTCCTCTTTGTTTCTGTTTTATGTATGGCATTTTAATGCTCTATCTTAATAAGGTGTTGGAAAATCAATCAGTTCATCAAAATAAGATATCAGCTTTTTTTCGTTTAGCTCGCTTCTAACAAGGTTTTGAAAACCTTTATTGTTATACGCTATTATTCTTTCTTTTTTAGTCAATTCTCTTCCAAAATACGCTTTTTCAGAATTTCTGACAATTGCTGTGGCTTTATCTTTATTTATTGCATCAGCAATAACGCGGCATGCTAATGCTGCTGTCATTCCTGTTGTTAATCCTACCCCTAAACAAATTGCAGCTCTTTTTACTAATTCTTCAATAGCCATTTAAACCTTTTTGAACAAAATATCTGCCTTTTTAATCTTTCCCTCTTTCAAAGGCTGTTTGATTTCCTTCAGCGCTATCTTGAAGCCAAATTGCTTTGCAATTTTTTCGCATGATTGTGGCATGAATGGCGAGAGCAAGATGGCAGCCGCCTTGATGCTGTCGGCAAGCTCATACAAAACCTTGGTGTTTTTTGTCTCCCATGGCTTTTTTTCCTGCACATACTCATTGCAGCAGTCGATGAATGAAAAGATTTCTGCAAGCGCCTTGTCAAGCTCATAGTTCTCGAAGTGCTTTTCAATCTCTGAAAGATTCAGCTTTTTCAGCAGCTTGTTCTCGCATTTCTTTATTTCATATTTCTCGGCAAGAGCAGAGACTCTGGAAACAAGATTGCCCAGCTTGTCAGCAAGCTCTTTGTTGTTTCTATTAATCAAGATTTCTTCAGAATAATCCGAGTCTTCAAATACAGAATTCCTTAATAATGAATATCTTACTGCATCAGAGGAGTATTTATTTAATAATTCTAATGTGTCTATAACATTTCCTGATGATTTTGACATCTTTTTCCCACCTAGATTAAGGTAGCCATGGACAAGAAGTTTTTTTGGCAATTGATATCCTGCTGAAATCAGCAGTGCTGGCCAGATAACTGAGTGGAACCAATTAATCCCCTTGCCTATAACATGAACATCTGCTGGCCAGTATTTTTTTTCTTTGTCTTTCAAGCCAGAAATATAATTTATCAAAGCATCAATCCAGACCCAAATTTTATAATCTTTCGTGCCTGGGAAATCTATGCCCCATCTGGCTCCTTTTCTGCTTATGCAGACATCATCTAGTTCTTTTTTTATTCTCACAAGCATTTCATTTGCTCTTGATTCCGGAATAACATATTTCGGGATTATTTTCAAAAGCTCTTTTTTGTATTTGCTCAATTTAAAGAAATATGCCTCTTCTTTTCTTAATTCTAGAGCCTTGTCATGTTCAGGGCATTTGCCATCAACAACGTCTCTTTCAGCATAATAGGCTTCACATCCGGTGCAATATAATCCCTCATAAACCCCTTTGTAAATGTCACCCTTTTCAGTTATTTTTTTTAATATTTTTTGAACAATGACTGCATGTTCTTTGGCGGTTGTTCTAACAAAGTCATTGTAGCTTATATTCAATTTTTTGCAAAGCTCGATGAATAATGCAGCATTTTTATCGACAAACTCTTTTACTGGAATTCCTGCTTTTTGGGCAGCTTCGACGTTTTTTTGGGCATTTTCATCAACCCCTGTCAAGAATAATACATCAAATCCTTGCAGTCTCTTGTGTCTTGCGATGGCGTCGGCTAGAACTTTCTCAAATGCGTGCCCTGCATGCGGGCGCGCATTCACATAGTCAATTGCAGTGGTTACATAAAATTTTTTCTTTTCCATTTTATTTATTATAAAGTTTATTTCTATTATCTATATTCGCGATTGCTATATTTAAAGCTTTTATTTTGTTTTCGTGCTTAATATAAGGTCTCAGTTCTAATAGGAGATTAAGGAGATATTTTTTATTGTAGACTCTAAACCCCCAGTAGTTTGAGTTATATCGATATCCTTGACTGTTCATCTGTCCATTTCTATTATCAGACCTTGGTTCTTTGCAAATTATTCCGAATTTGTTAAGATTCTTATGAATCATAAAAAGAAGTTTTTGATCATAATTTCCTAACCCATAATAAGCCATATTGTTGCTTATGCTTATATTACCCTCTGCATCTGTAAATCCTGCCAAAAATGAAAAGAAATGCTCTTTATTTTTTTCTATCCATCCTGGAAACTCCTTACTTAAAAGAAAATTAAATGATTCATCTAAGTTTGCTTGAATATTTATCTTTCCATCTTTTGTTTTTTGAATCCATATTTTACCGTATCCTTCAAATAATCCTCTTATCAGGTCTATTTGTTCTTTTATTGTGCTTCCGCTTGCAACTGAGATAGTTTTACTATTAGGGCATATCTTTCTTACACCAAGATCCCCTATCCTAAAACCTATTAAATAAGCTTTTTCTATTAAATCTTCTGAAAAATTTTTTCTTGGATAAATTATATGCGAGTCTGCTCTGTCTCTTGTTTTTATGCCATACTCTCTCAATTTCTTATGTATTGTCCCTCTGCAAAATCCATATTTCTTCTCAATCTTCCATGTTGATAGTTTATTTTTAATATAGTATCTGAGCAGCTCTTTTTTTGTCGGAATATTTGAATTAAGCTCATAAGACCTTCTTCTTTTTATTCCAAATTGTATTAACCTTTTCCAGATAGTCGCTTGGCAACAACCCAGTTTTCCTGCTATTTGGTATGTAGTTAGTTTATCTTTTTCATATAATTTTGATAATTTTTCTTTAGAAATATCTATCTTATTTGGCATTATATAATTAGAAAAGGCATCTATATAAACTATGGCTGTAATTTAATAATAGTCATTTGCATAATAAATCGGCGTTGTTACGTAAAATTTCTTTTCCATAATGAAAGAAAAACACTTATTAAAACTTTTCAAACAGCTATTTGCAATTTTTTCGTTACTTTTAAATAGTATAACCTCCCTTAAATAATTATGGCCGAGGGAACAAAACAGACAGCTTTGCTTAGACTCTTGAGAAGCAGGATAGACCTAAGAACAGATTGGGGCAGGCAAGCATGGACAACAATTCAAAAGTACGCGGAGAGAGGGGCAACAGCGAAACTGAGTTTGCTTAAGTCGCTTGTGACATATTTTGAAGGCAGACCTCTTGTTGATGTGCTTAATGTAGAGCCAGTAGATTATAGAACTGATGTTAAAGACAGATGCGCATGTGGTAGAGAGCTTTCTAAAGAGCTTTATAGAATGAGGGTTAAGGGCCATGTCAGAAAAGGTGCTGTTGAAACAGAAATACTTCAAAAAATAAAAGACAAAAAGCCTTTCAAAAAATCAATAAGTGAATTCATTCTTGGTTCTGAATGCTATGACCATCTGCCTGATTTGTTAAGTGATTTCGGTTTTGATGAATTAAAAAGAAGAACAAAAATAGCTAGAAGAAAAGGGAAAAAAGAGCTTGAAGAAATTTTAAATGCTGAATTTTCTGATGAACTTAAAAATAGGCTTAGCCAGGTAGGAATTAATCCAGAAGATTTGGCTAAACTAGGCAGTTTAGTAAAAGAACTATCTTTCGATAATAGTACGGAAGCTGCTCTGTTGTATGATCTTGATCCTGGAAAAAGGAACAGTTTAGCTTGCTGGTTTGATGAAGGAATTAAAAATAAAACAATAACAGATCCTGAGATAATTGAAATATACAATAAAGCAATTAAAGTTCCTCATCTGCTTAAACAAGGTGATCTTGGTTTATTGATGACTTATCAATATGATTTTAGAAAGCACAATACAGATGCCGTTATAGGTGGAGTTAAAAAAGATCTCTTTTATCTTGCTTCTCTTCCTTTAGACCATAATATAATAAAAAAATTTAGAAAAATCAATTTAGATAAGCGTTATGTAAGGCCTGCAACCAAGTTTATATCAAGAGAAGGGTTAGAAGAAAAAACAGTAAGAGAAAAACTTAATGAAAGCCATTTAACTTTTGTCGAAGCTCTTGGAATTTACAATCATTTCAAGAATATCGAAGATATAAGATATCAATGCAACAAAGACACTGCTCAAAAATACGGCGTTGGAAGAACATGGGATTATCTGCTGGAAAAAATAATCCCTGTCTTTATTGAAACAAAAAAGAAGTTTGCAGAAGATTTCAAGAAATTTGGAGAAGTAGTAAGAGAAAGCGTTTTAACAAGAGATGACTATAGGACTATCAAAGCTTTCTTAAAAAGATCTGAGATAGGAACAGGCTCTGCAAGAGAAAACTATCTCAAAAGATTTAGCATAGGCTCTTTCAAAGAAGTTGCTCCAAAAATAGTCGCAGTAGGAAGAAAGATAAAAATCGCAGAAGGCCTCTATGAAAACGGCGCTAAAGATTACAGTACCTTAAAGAAAGAATTTCTTTTAAAAGAAGATTTGGAAAAGGATTTAGAAAAGAAAACTGGAATAATTGAGCCTCTCGAAGCCGTTATAGACTTCATAGCAAATTCATATTCTGAAGATAAGCTTTATAACAATTTCAAAATAAAATATGGAAAAACTATTGAGAACTTTTTCAAAGAAGGATTAATTGAAAGTAAAGATATTGAGAAAATAAAAAGATGGTATAGTTTCTTGAAAAAAGAAGGAGTTGCAGCTATTCCAAAAGAAGCCTCTGAATGTATTGAAAAAATAAAAGAGCTTGAAAAAATAGGAATCCTAAAATCGGGAGAGGAGTTTAAAGACTTAATTAATTCTCGCTATGTTAATAACGCCGCTATTAGTCAGATTATAAAAGTTTCATCAGAAAGCGACAAATTTGAAAAAGAAATAAATAAAGCCCCATATAAAAAAGAAATTAAACAAATAATTGAAACATTAAAAAATACAGCAATAATTAATTATGATAATAACCTAGTAGATGTAGAGAGACTTCAAGAGCCAAGAGGGATTTACAGAACAGATGTTTCCTTTTATGATTTAGAAGAAGTCAGCAAACTTGCAGAATTAATTAAGAAAACTGAAGCTGTCTCAGAAAATTGGATTGAAAAATTCAATTCGCTTATTGATAAAAGAATAGCACCAAGAGTGGGACTTGACTTAGACACTTTCTTTGATTATCATTATGAAAAAAGCGAAAGTAAAAAGTTCAGAGCAAGAAAGAATCTTATAGATAAAGTTGAAAATATCTATGCTAATAACCAAGATTTAATTAAGAAATATCGAAAGATAGATGAACAAAGAACAGAAATAGCTAAACAGCTTGACGTAAGCAAGAGAATTCGTGACTGCTGGTCTTTTTTAAAGGATTATGAATTACTAAATAAGGTTATTGAAAAATATCCAAGTATAAAAAAAGTAATTAACCAAGATAAGTTTAAGCAAGAAAACATAATCTACAGTTCTTTAAAAGCTTGGGAAGATGGAGAATCCTTTGATCCTAAGAATACGGAGATAATTTCGAGCTTTAATCCTGATAAAGCCTATTCTCCAAGAGTCTTAGAAGAAAAAAATATTGACATCTCTTATGCCATAAGGCAAGATAGAAAAATCAAGGATGAAAAAAAAGAATGGAATAGGCTTTTCTTCAAAGTATATGAAGAAATTAAAAAAGATAAAGAAATAATGGCAGTTGCAAAAGGACTTGGAGCAACTGATTATTATGGAAAGAGAATTCTTGGCAAAGATGGCAAAGGAATTTATTACAGTCCAGCAAGAGAAGAGGACAAATGGACAGTAAGAAATTTTACAGAAGGCCTAAAAGAAGCTGTCTTAGGCCAAACAAAAGCTTACGCTATTTCAAATAGAATGAAAGAAAGATTCGAAGAAGATGTCAAACAAGGAAGAATCGAAAAACAGGACATTAAAAAATTCACAGAGGCAATGTATAGATTTGAATCTATTGTAAACAATGCCCTTGTGTCAGAATATAGCATTGAAAATTTGGATGAAAGGAAAAGAAGGGAGAAAAGATAAAAAGGCAAAGGAAAAATGAGCCTTGAAGAAGTTCTAAAAGCAAAGAAAGAAGGCGAAAGTCGCCTGCCTTGGGGAACATGTAATCTTGATGATTTTAGAAATTATTATCAGATGTTTCATGAAGGAAAAAGCAGAGGAGAGGTTAAAGAATCTGATCCTAATTTCTATGATGCATTACGGGGCCGTAAAACATTACCACCTAGAAAATTAGTCGATAAGGTTCTTCCTGAATCTAAGCGCAAAGATTGGGGATCTATGAACCTTAAAGAGTTTAAAGCTTATTATAAAAAAAATCATGAAGGAAAAAGTAGAGGAGAGGTTGCGGAGTCTGATATTCGTTTCTATAATGCATTACTGCGTAGAAAATTAATTGATAAGGTCATACTAATAACAACCGGTCTAGATGGTATTTTGGAAGCATTAGAAGAAGATAAAAAAGAATTTCCTTGGGGAACATGTAATCTTGATGATTTTAAAAATTATTATCAAATGTTTCATGAAGGAAAAAGCAGAGGAGAGGTTGAAGAATCTGATCCTAATTTCTATTCTGCATTATGGAATAGAGAATTAGTTGATAAAGTTCTTCCTGAATCTAAGTACAAAGATTGGTCCTATTTCAAAAATATTGAAGATTGGATAGAAGAATACAACAAACATCCGGAATGGAAAGGGAGATCACCACAAGAGATGCAGAAAGATAAAGAGTCTGGTGCTAGCTCTTTTTATAGTTCATTTATTTTTTGGATGTGTAAGCAAACAAAAAATAAAGAAGAAAGAGAAAGACTAAGATCAATAATTTTCCAATATAAATTAAGAATTAATTACGCCTCTTCTAATATCCCAAAATGTTTCGAAAGAAAGCATACAGGAAATAGAAAGAGGTCTCAAAAACATAAAGGAAAGTTAGATGAAAAAATACAAGAAAAATTTGATAAAGGAGTTTTATTCGAACAATTTGCAGGACTAATTCTTAAATATCTTTATCCTGGTGAATTGGTTCTTGGGCAATACTGCCTTAATGTTAATGCAAGAAAAAAAATATTTATAAATAGGATAGATTGGAAAGTAAAAGATGAAGTTTATGAAATAAAAATAGGCAGTCCCTTTTCTAGCCAAAATATAAGAGAAACGATCGAAAAGCAAGTTCCTTACTGTGATGGAAGATTTAAACATCATTTAGTTACATTAGATAACTATATGCTAGAAGAAGATCTAAAAGACAAGACTGAGCAGATAAGCATATGGGATTTAATTAAGGGTAATGAAGAGTTTGTTAAATTAGCTGAAAAAATAAGCAGCAACAAAATACTGATTGAGGATTACAAACCAATGATTAATTTTACCTATACCTCTATAGTTAAAGCTAACAATATAAGAAAAAATTCTACTCAAGCTGAAAATATTGCTTTAAATGCTGTCAGAAAGTTAAACGATGGAAGTTACAAGAATGAAAAAAATTTATTCTATTGTAATCCTTTAAGAGCTATTTTTGAATATAAAGAAAAATTATATCAGGATTATATTGATATAAGTAATTTCTTGAAAGAAGAACCCCAAGAGAAAGAGATTGAAACGAAAGAAGCTGCAAGACCTCAAACTAAAGAGAGGTTCAAAAAATTTGATTTAGATAAAATAGCAGAAATATGGCAGATTCTTCCTTCTGAACAACAGATGATTTTTTTAGAATATATTGGAAAACAAACAAAGAAATCAGATTATGTTCAAGGTAAGGTTTAATAATTCTAAAGAACCTTGGTTCTTTACGCGCCAGTAATCTAATGGTAGGATCTGAGCTTCCCACCGTAGGGGGCTTCGCCCCCTGACAGGTCACCCCTGTTAAACGGAGAAAAAGCTCATCGTCCGAGTTCAAATCTCGGCTGGCGCATAAAAATTTATAAATAACAAACGCATTGAGAGCATATAGCTGTTGCATAAAAAGGAGGAAATATGGTCAAGATAAAAGATGTTGAAGATGAGATAAGAGATTTGATAAATATCGTCAGAATCGCCAACGAGGAGGAGCTTAAAGCTGGCGAGGGAAAGAAAATCGAGGATGACACTTCAAGATATCTCATCAAGAGGCTCAGGGCTCTTGCAGTTAAAGTCGGGCAGATAAAATGATGAAAATCATCGGATTTTCAGCATGCCGAAAATGCTAAGCATTTTCTAGCATAGAAATAATTTTTTATTTTAAGAAATAAATTTTAATCCGAGTTTTTTCGCGTAATTAGCAGCCTCTTCTTTTTCCTTGTCTGAAACAAGCCTTCTCAGTTCAGTGTATTCCGAAGCCTTGTACTCAGGCCTGTACTGCCCCATTATATTGACAACAGCATTGTTTTTCAGATTTTTAGCTATCCATTCAAGAATTGGCTTTGTGCAGCATTCCATATGTCCCGGAAGTAACAAATGCCTGATTAAAAGCTCTGAATCTTTTGCGGCAAGCAGATGATTTCTCTTGACAATTTCAGTGTAGTTTGAAACTTTGCTCAGCCTCTCTGCGCATCTGTCATTGCCGTACTTGAAATCGCTCAAGTAAATGTCAATTATTCCTTTTAGCAGCTCCATTGAATCTAAAGACATGTAAAAATTGCTGTTGAAAACAACAGGAATATTGCTCTTCATTTCTTTCAGCATTCTCAAAATGTTCGGAATCTGCAGGCTCGGCTCTCCGCCGACAAGATTCACATTCTTGCACTCAGAATGAAGAATAAACTCGTCTATTATGCCTGCCATTTTGCTTTCATCAACTTTCTTCTGGGCTGTTTTTCTCTGCGAGATTGCCCAGTTCTGGCAGTACTGGCATGCGAAATTGCAGCTCCAGAAAAAAATCGTCATGCTGGGAATCAAGAAAAATTCCTCTCCTTTGTGCTCAAAATAGCTGTCAACAGACATCTTGTCATTAAGCTTGCAGTAGCCTTTCTCGTTTATTGTCCTGTTCACATTGCAGTTTCTTTCGCATAAATGGCAGCTTTTCAGGATTTTGAAGGCTTTTTCTATCCTTGAGTCAAGAATTCCGTTTTCTTTTGCTGTCTGAAATTTTGGAACTGCTTTTCTTTCAAGAATCTTGAAATATTGCGGAAACATTTTCCTTACAAGATTTTCATCCTCTTCCTCTGGAATTTCAACTATTGATATTGGCATTTAATTCACCTCTTATCTCATTTGAATGCTTATGCGCCGCGTTCAGCGGCTCGGGAAGTTTGTGCGGCTCTTTTACAAACATCTTAACTATGTCGCAGGCAGTCTTTAATGTTATCATGTTTCCAGGGCTTATTATTATC
>Ga0315289_10001148_pt1 | contig 41372 bp, 28 predicted proteins | sample YL17G11_40_MG_FD_203452 | JGI IMG/M metagenome (GOLD analysis project Ga0315289, IMG submission 203452) | Sediment microbial communities from Yellowstone Lake, YNP, Wyoming, USA - YL17G11_40 | ecosystem: Environmental > Aquatic > Freshwater > Lake > Sediment | place: USA: Wyoming | collected... | reverse complement strand
AGGATAAGCGTAACCAGGCTAATACGACCGTGCGGTGGCACTTCACGACAGCCGATGCACGAATCAAACTCAGAAGACTCTACCCTGAGATAATCACGCATAACTAACTTAACAAGGCACTAGCTGCTGACTGCTAACCAAGGAGGTACAGATTTGCCCAGAGTCGAAAGCTCGGTCATCATCAACGGCCCCGTTGATAAGGTCTTCGCCCTCGCTAAGGACATCGAAGCATTTCCCCAGTTCATGCCCGACCTCAAGAAAGTGACCATCCTCGAACGGAGCCCCGATGGCAGCCATGTCATCGGCGAATTCGTCGGCTGCATAAAGGACTTCAGGATTACCATTAAATGGGTCGAGGAGGACGAGTGGGACGAGCAGGCGAAAACCTGCAAGTTCAAATTGGTCAGGGGCGATTTCAGGAGCTACTCGGGCTTGTGGACGTTCGAGCCTGTGGATGGCGGCACAAAGTACACCTCGGTGATTGATTTCGAATACGAAATACCCCTGATCGGGCCGATAATTAAGTCGTTGGTGGCAAAGCTCATGAAGCAGAACGTGGACAACATGCTCAATGCCATCAAGGACAAGGTAGAGAGCGGATAACGTTCAGCAGTCAGCAGTCAGCAGTTAGTGCCCATGCAACTTGATACGCCGCACTCCGGCCCAGGGTTGTCCCGAGTACGGGATCCCGCTCCGGCGGGAAAAACACCTGGGCTACACGCGGGCAAAGTCCTGCCGGACTGGAAGGACTGTAACCCGGAGGGTTTTGCTCGAAGGTAGCCCAGGAATTCATTCCTGGGGATTCTAGGCCATACAAGTTGTGTGGGCACTAGCATCCAGTATCGCGCCCGATGTCAAGGTGGACCCATGGAGAAATACGATGTAATAATCGTCGGCGCCGGCCCGGCCGGAATCTTCGCGGCCCTCGAGCTTTCGAAGGTCGAAGGCCTCAAGGTTGTCATCCTCGACAAGGGCAGCGACATCGAGGAGCGGCTGCGCAAGGTTCCCCGGTCGCTGCTCTGCGGCTGGGGAGGCGCAGGCGCATTCTCCGACGGCAAGCTCACCCTCTCCACCGAGGTAGGCGGCCAGCTCACCGCCTACGTGCCCGATGGGGAAGTCGCACGGCTCATCAAGTATGTGGATCAGATATACCTGGATTTCGGCGCACCTGAGAAAGTCTACGGCACAAACGAGGATGAAGTCAATCGCATCGCTCGCAAAGCCGTCCTGGCTGACCTCAAGCTCATTCCATCCGCGATTCGGCACGTCGGCACCGACCAGTGGCCGGACATGCTGCGGAGGATGCGCGAGGTTGTCGAGAAGCGCGTAGACGTCCGAATGGAAACCCCGGTCAGCACGATTCTTATCCGTGAAGGCAGAACAACCGGAGTCGAAACGGCGTCAGGTGAGGTCATCGAGGGCAAGTATGTCATCATTGCGCCGGGACGCGAGGGCGCGGACTGGCTGCTCGGGGAGGCCCGCCGCCTCGAACTGGAATCCATCAACAACCCGGTGGATGTGGGCGTCCGGGTCGAGCTTCCCGCTCCGGTGCTGGAGGAACTAACAAACGCCATCTACGAGCCGAAGCTGATCTTCTACTCGCCTTCGTTCGATGACAAAGTGCGCTCGTTCTGCGTGTGCCCCTACGGCGAGGTCATGGTGGAGTACAACGACAGCGTCACCACCGTGAACGGCCACAGTTACGCTAACAAGAAGACGAAAAACACGAACTTCGCGCTCCTGGTGTCCACAATGTTCACCGAGCCGTTCCGCGAGCCGATCACATACGGGCGGTATATCGCCTCGCTATCGAACCTCCTGAGCGGGAGCGTGATCGTTCAGCGGCTGGGCGATTTGAAGGCTGGTCGGCGCTCAACTTGGTCGCGCATCGAGCACGGCCTGGTCGAGCCGACCCTGAAAACCGCAACCCCCGGCGACCTGAGCTTCGTCCTGCCGTATCGCCACCTTGCCGGGATCATGGAGATGATCGAGGCGATGGACAAGCTCGCGCCCGGAGTGGCTTCCCGGCACACGCTTCTCTACGGCGTGGAGGTGAAATTCTACTCATCCAGGCTCAGGCTGACTCCCTCGTTGGAGACCGACATCACGAATCTCTTCACCATCGGCGATGGGGCGGGGGTCACGCGCGGCCTTGTGCAGTCCTCAGCATCCGGCGTCATCGCCGCCCGAGAAATCATCAAGAGGAGTTCATAGGGCTTAGGGGCCCAGGTGGGGTGTGTTGCCTGGTCTTGCTTACTTCGCATTCTTGGCGTCTTGGCGGTTCAATCCGCAATCCGAAATATTCTTTATCTCGATCCCGGTGTAATAGTGCTTCAGGATGTCCACGTAAGTGATTCCCTTGCGCGAGCGGGCAAGGCCGTCCGCCCCGAATGCGCACAGCCCTACGCCGTGTCCGTAGCCTTTGCCCTCGATCAGGTAGTCGCCCTCGGGGGTTACGGTCAGCGCCATCCGCGTGCTTTTTATCATGTCTTCACCGAGTAGTTCCCTGAACTGATGGCCCTTCATGCGATACTCGCCCTGGTCGCCTTTGATGGTCACGGTTCCGACGCGCCCGGAGCAGTCGTAGTCAGTAAACTCCATGGACTGGAATTTGCCGATCTTCGCCGACCGCAGACGGGAGAAGACGCGGTCGAACTCGTCTGCCGTGAAAGTCTTCGTCCATGTGTGGAACGGGCTCCTTGCGCAGTAGTCTTCGGATTTTCCCGCCGTTGGCGGGATCCCGCCGTATAGGCGGGACGGACTTCGAGCTTCCCCCTCTCCGTTTCGGGGAGGTGCTAGGGGTGGGGTTGACGACTGACGACTGACTACTGACGACTGATTATCCGCCACCGAGCGCAGATAGGGCCATGGCTCCTTGCCGAAGCCCGCGTCCTCGTTATTCTGAGTCGCGCCGCCGCAGTCGGTCGAGTACACTGCGGCGATAGGCTTCCCGTCGTGGACTGCGATTTGGCCGCGGGTCGCCTCGATGAGCTTATCAATCCATTCGGCCTCCTTAGATGCGCCCGCAAAGCCCTGGCAGTGGGTGCAGTCGCACACGTCGTATCCGTTATGGCGGTTCGACTCCATATGCTTGACTGCATAAGTCCGCATTGCCACCGTCAGGGCCTTCTGGGCCTCCGGATGGAAACTCTGGGGAACTTCGACCGGCACAACGCCCTTTACGTAGTCCTCCAGCGAAAGCTCGTTAACTACTGTGAGCGTTCGATTCCAGGATATTTCCAAAACATGCCGATAGCGCGGGTATTTGAGCCTCGGGGAAATGATTTCAAATACCGCATCATCGTTATTCGACGTAAGCCGCAAAGGGCCTTTGAATGTTCCGGTTGCGATGCCCGCTACAGTGACTTCTATGCCGTTTTCCTCAGCGGAGAAACCGACCTCATGGTCTTCGATAGCGATAGTATTTTCGTCGGCCAGGTCAATAATCTCGAACGGGCGGTTGCAGGAGACGGTTAATGAGCGCGGCTTTCCCATGCCTGAGATGAGTCCGACACGCACTACGGGGGAATGTTCATCGGCGGAGAGAGCCGGCTGGAACAAAAAGAGCGCTAAAATCGCCAGAATAATTGTGATGCCGGGTTCAGGGGCGGCGAGAAGATGTCTACGATGGCTGATTTGAGGTATCGCGTCCAAGGAAATCCCTCTCAGCCTGCAAAATAAAAATGGTCGGGGTGGCGAGACTTGAACTCGCGAGCCTCTCGGTCCCGAACCGAGCGCTCTACCAAACTGAGCTACACCCCGACACGCATGATTGTATCATAATCTTGCGGATTGCGCAATGGTTAATAATAGCCGCAGGGGCGACCTTGCCCCAGGGCGAGTTACTGTGTCAACCTAAATCCTCAGGCGGACGCGGAGGATTCCATTGTGCGCTTGTGGAAATAACACGTGTCAATTCACGACCGGAGCATCAAGCCATTGAATTCTTATCTGCGCACCATTGTCCTGGCAATCCTTCTCTCTATTCTACTCTCCCACGGTTCGGCCGTCCGGGCCGAGAGCGTGTCCTCGACTACGCTGCCGAACGGGATGAAAGTCATTATCCGCGACTCTCACACGGTTAATCTAGCGGCCGTAGACATCTGGGTGAAGGCTGGGAGCGTAAACGAAACCGAGGCAAACAATGGCATCTCACATTTCGTGGAGCATATGATCTTCAAAGCTACCGAGAAATACGGTCCGGGGCAAATTGACCGTGAGATCGAGGGCCTTGGCGCGGAGCTAAACGGCGGCACTTCAAGGGATTGGATGCACTTCTATACCACTGTGGCGAGCGAATACCTTCCGACGGCTCTTGAGGTTCTGGCGGATGCCATTATGAGCGCTCGATTCCGGCCCGAGGACGTTGAGAAAGAGCGACAGGTGATCCTGGATGAGATCGCTCGCGCAGAGAGCAATCCGTCGCAGCGGGCCTTCAATCTTTTTCCACGCGCAGCGTTTACCGTGCATCCTTATCGCCTGCCCCCCATGGGAGCCAGAGAGTCCATCGGCAAGCTGACCAGGGACGATCTGGCAGCCTACTACAATCAGTACTATAGCCCTGAGAATACGTGCGTGGTCATCGTCGGGGATGTTGTAACGTCGGATGCGCTTGCACTGGTACAGCGGGCTTTCAGTGGGTTTGAGAATGAGGTTAAACATGGGCGGCCGACCCCCGCTCCTCCGGCGGAACCCCCGCTGGCGTCTGCGAGGGTGAAGCGCTTCAGGTCGTTAACGGACCAGGCTTATGTCGTGCTGGGATACCGCGTTGCTCCCGCTTCCGAATTGCGGGAGGTTTGCGCACTCGATGTCATTTTGGCGCTGCTGGGTGATGCGTATCGGGGCTGGGTCTCGGCTGCTCTAAATGCGAACGGTATCCAGTTCAGCATGGTTACGGCGGACTTCGTTGCCCAGCGGTATCCCACGACTTTTTCCGTGCTGGTTTCCGTTAGCCCGGCTGATATAGAAAAGGTCGTGCCCATCCTTTTGTCCGAATTTCACAAGTTAAGCGCACAGCCGGCGCCGGCCAAGGAATTGGAGCATGCCAAGCGGCTGGTTGAGGGAAGCGACCTATTCGAGCAGGAGACTTTCTCGGGGCAGGCGAGGGCGCTGGGTCTATACGAGTCGATTGCATCGCACGATCTGGCGCTCGAGTACGCTCCCACGGTGCGGAGCATCTCGTCGGCTGATGTTACGGCGGTTGCGAAGAAGTACTTCGCCGGCGGCAACTGCTGTGTTGTGCTGATCGAGCCGGAGCAGAAGTGATGGAAGGGGTCCAGGGAGCAAGTACACTGGCATTTGACTTGCCAGCCCGAAGGCGGTATACCTGGCGGTGTATACTACGATGCTGAGAGTGCTAATCGCAATTGTAATTATGCTCGTCGTCGGTATGCTCTTTGCTGCGTGTCCTGCGCAGGCAGCTTATGAAACCGGCGGCGTGGTTAAGGCCATCCTCAGCAATGGCTTAACGGTTCTCGTACGCCCGGAACCCGAGGCGAGTGTGGCAGCCATAGAAGTCTTTATACGCGTCGGGGCCTCGGACGAGCACGAACTCAATGCGGGGATCGGCCAGCTTTTGGCAGGCTCGATCCTCGCGGGGACTAAAACCCGCTCCGCCTCAAAGCTGGCCAGGCTGATCTCGGAGGTCGGTGGAAACTTCCACGCCGTTTGGCAGTGGAATTACCTGGAGGTTTATGCCGTCACACCTCCCCAAACTTGCGAGGAGACGCTGAGCCTCCTGGCTGATTCCATTCTAAACTCAAGGCTCGACCGGGCTGCGGTGGAATATTCGAGGGCTGCGATTCTCAGAGAGGCCCAGCGGCAGGAGGAAGACCCGTTCAATTGCGCTTATACCGCGCTGAGGCGGTTGGTGCATCTCGGCACTCCTTACGATCGGCTGTACCTCGGCGATCCGGAGAAGGTGAAAGAGATCAGCCAGCAGGAGTTGGCAAAGTTCTACGAAGCCCATTTCTCAGCGGATCGCGTTGTTATTTCGGTGGTAGGAGCTGTTGACGCCCAGCGCGTGATTCGGAAAGTAGAAAAACACTTCGGCGGTATGAAGCGTTCCGCCCGGTCTGCCAGGGTGGATGCGAGTACCCGGCCGAGCGCGGGTAAGTTGACGATCGAAAAGACCGGGTCGGCTGCCTACGTGTTGCTGGGATTACCTGCGCCGGGTGTGGAGGATCCCGACTACCCGGCGATGTGCGTAGCCAATATTCTGCTTGGCGGCAATAAGAGTTCGCTCCTCTTCACAAAGCTGAGGGAGGAGCGCGGCCTGGGATATCAGGTTGGCAGCGTGTATCCTTCCCTTCGATTGGGAAGCCACATCGCTGCATACCTTGGTATGGACTCCGCCAGGGCGACTCCCGAGGCTGTCAGGACTGTCCAGGAGACTATGCTGGAGCAGGTGGACGTACTTCGGTCGGGCAGGTTTACCGATGACGACCTGGAGCGGGCAAAGAGGTTCTTAATAGGAAATCATGCCCTACGGCACGAGAGAACGCGCGACCGCGCGTATTACCTCGGTTGGCATGAGGTAATGGGGCTCGGGTATCAGTACGACTTTCAGTATGCGGATAAGATCAGGCGTGTGACCAGGGAGGATATCAAACGGGCCTGCGGCCGGTTCTGGGGTAAGCCTGCGTGGGTCATCCTGTCCGGCATGCAAAACGCGGGACAGTAGGTCGAGTAGCAGCGGAATCGCAGACCGGCATCCGGCAGTTTCAATCTGCAATTTGGAATCTTGCAATCCGCAATTGTAAGTCAGTGTGCGTTGATTTTCGGCCATGCCTGTGCTATAATCGTTCGCGTGCTTAGGCTGGGTCGTATCCTTACTACTAGAAAGGCAAGCGCAATGACGATGATGCGGATAACAGCCTTCGCGGTGCTGGTTTATTCGCTTACTTTAGCTACATGTGGAGCTGCTCCGAGCCAAAAGATTGATGCCGAACTTGCGCGTACCTACGAGACGCTGGCGGCCGAAGTCAGGGCATCCAACCTCGCCCACACGGTAAGAACGCTCTCCTCGCAGGGTTCTCGCATCGCCGGTTATCCGGGCTGTGACGCAGCCGGAAAGTACGTCTGCAAGCAGTTCGAGAAGATTGGGCTGGAGGACATAAAGGCTGAGCCCTTCTATGCCACAGTCCCGATAGATGGTGGCGCTTCCCTGGAGGCCGGCGGCAGGCGATACCGGCTATACCCGATGTGGCCCAATCTTGTGCGGACATCCCAACTCCCCAGAGAGGGAGTGGAGGGCCGCTTAATCTACGGCGGCACGGGCAGGCTGGCTGAGTTCGACGGGTATGATGTCGCCGACAGCGTTGTACTGTTGGAGTTTAACTCCGGCTCCGAGTGGCTGAATGCGCCGCGGCTCGGTGCGAAGGCTGTCATCTTCGTAGAGCCTGACACCACCATGCGCGGCGAAGCCGAGGCGAAATTCACATCCATCCCCATCTCCATTCCGCGGTTTTGGATATCCAAGGCGGATGCCGCTTCACTGCAAGCCCTATGCGCCGTGCGCGCTTGCCCGGAAGTTCGGGTCAAATGCCGGATGCACTGGGAGCGGAGGCTCACGGACAACATTACCGGCGTTATTAGGGGCACAGACCCCAAGCTGAGAGACCAGATAATCGTCATCGAGTCCTTCTACGATTCGATATCCGTAATCCCCTCGCTCGCTCCGGGCGCGGAGAGCGCTTGTGGGATCGCAAGCTTGTTGGAGCTGGCGCGAATCTACAAGAAGCATCCGCCGGCGCGAACAGTCCTGTTTATTGCAACGAGCGGGCACTTCCAAGGGCTCCAGGGAATACGCGAATACATTGAGAGGCATTTGCCCGAGCTGCAGCAGCCCGGTGTGGGCAAGAAGATGAAGGCATGGTTCGCCCGCGTGCTCCCCGGCGTCAGGGATTATCATGTGCGAAAGCCTCCCCAGGTATATCTCTTCGCCGGCCTCGATCTGAGCAGCCAGACTAAAACTCTGGGCATTTTCTACAAGGGCTATTTTTACGATTACCGCGAGGACGTCCAGAGCAAGTTCTCCGACATCGCGCGTGTTTGCCGGGAGAACTCCGAGAAAGTCGGCGCCGTCCTCGGCTTCGACCCCGCCAAGGCATTCGCGGATGGAGTCAACCCGATTGCCGGCAAGAGCTGGCGTAATTTCATCCCCGGCAAGCTGGCCCTGGACGCGGAGGCCGTGACGCTGGCCGGCGCGAGAGGCGTTTCGTTCATCAGCACGGATGACGCTCGCTCGCTGGTTGATACTCCGTTCGATACGGTGGATAAAGTCAACATCGCCAATCTCTCCCAGCAGACGAAGCTGCTGGCGTGCCTGTTCCATCACATTCTGAACGATACAAACAGCCCTGAGGCCATTAATGTGCCGAAGTTTCCGATTGCCGAAGCGTTGAACTTCTCGCGAATGACCCTCCAGGGAGGGTTTGCCAGGTTGCAGGGCCAGGTGCTCATTCTGAACCTCAAAAAGGGCTACATCCCGAACGATCCTGTGGTCAAGAGCCTGGTGGTCTGGCGCGGCTGGAGAGTGGGCGGGGGCCATATTCTAAATAAGTCCATGATGGGCGTTCGTGGGAATCTGGTCCAGATGGTGGATAAGAACGCCAAGTTCAAATTTCCGGGGGTTGCTCCCTTAACGGCGCACCCTGGTGTCGGGCGCTTGAGTGTGATGGCGGCTTACCGGTTGGACGAGGACACTGGTGAGATCGTCTATGCCCCGGACATGGGTGTCTTCGGCGCGGATTATTATCCTACCGAGATACCTGTGAGTTCTGGAATCAAGGATATCCCGCTGGTTGTTTTCAAGTGCCGGGCTACGTCGGTATTCGATCTGGTTGACCCGCAGGCGCTGCGAATGCTCCAGCAGATAGACATTTTCGATGGCGACACTAATGCCCGCCCGAGGATGTTCGGCTATTCGCTGGCGGTTCCTGAGTGGCAAATGTCGCACGTTGAGGATGTTGCGGTCATCTTCACGATGCCGAAGACGCGGCTGAAGATCATGATGGCGGCGGGTCCCGCGGCGGTGAGACTTCTGCTGATCCGCGCCACGCCGGAGAAACCCGAAGGCGAGGGCTACGTTGTAGGCGATGGCACCTCGATTACAAACACGCCCCTTATGGTTGCAAAAGACATGTGGATCCTGGACGAGTTCAGGATCGCCCGCCTGAGGAAGTACCGGATCATCAACGAGGGCATAGACCGCCTGCATAAGCTGGCTAAAGACGAGATGGAGCTTGCCGAGCGGGCACTGGCGAAGAAGCAATACTCCACGTTTGACGCACACGCGCGAGCCGCCTGGGGCTATGAGTCCAGAGCCTATCCGGATGTCCAGAAGACGGCGAAGGATGTCGTGAACGGTGTCCTATTCTACCTGGCTCTGCTGCTCCCATTTGCGTATTTTTGCGAGAGGCTCTTGTTCGGTTTCTCCGACTTGAAGCGCCAGCTTGTGGCGGCGTTTGCGATATTCCTGTTGGTATTCCTCGCGTTCAAATTCTTCCATCCGGCTTTCGATATAACGATGAATCCGGTTATCGTGTTTATTGCCTTCACAATGCTTGCGCTGAGCTTCCTGGTCATCGTCCTGGTGGGGAACAGATTTGAGGAGCAGTTGAAAGCTCTTAACCGGGCCATGAGCGGCGTGCACAAGGTGGACATAGGTCGCATGAGCATCGCGGCGGCGGCATTCTCGCTGGGGATCTCCAATATGAGGCGGCGGAAGGCCAGGACGATGCTGACATGTATAACCCTCGTCCTTCTTACGTTCACAGTGCTGTCGTTTACCTCGATAGTTCAGACCATGCGCTTCAACAAGGTCCCGGCTCCGGGAAGGCCGAGGTACAACGGGATCATGCTCCGAACCGCTGTATGGGAGCCGCTCCAGGAGCCGGCGTACCGGCTGCTGAGGGACGAATTCGGCGAGACCCGTCCCGTCGCGCCGAGGGCTTGGTTCTTCGGCGCCTGGCTGGGCGAGCAGACCTTCCTGACGCTCAAGCGTAACGACAAGACCTACGATGCCAAGGGCGCGGTCGGCCTTACCCCGGAGGAGAGTGAAGTCACCGGTGTTGATCGAGCCGTAAGGCGTGGAGGGCGCTGGTTCCTGGAAGGAGATACGTATACCGCAATCATTCCCGGCGCTATCGCCGATGCGCTCGAAATCACCGACCGGGATGTGGGCAAAGCCAAGGTAACGTTCAGCGGCGTAGAGTATACCGTGATCGGCATTATTGACAATGATAAGTTCAAGAGGATTACCGACCTTGACAAAGAGCCGCTCACCCCGGTGGACTTCGTCTTGATGCAGAAACTGACGCAGCAGGGGAAGACAATGGGCGAGGCGGGCTTCCGCGAATATACGCATCTTGAGCCTGATGCTACATTCTACGTCCCTTACGAAACCCTGATAAACCTGGGAGGCGAAATCCGGTCCATTGCGATTAATTTTGTAACTGCGCGGGAGGTCAACGCGGTTCTGCAGAAACTCATGCCCCGACTTGGGTTGAACCTCTACGCTGGCATGGGCGATAGAACCTACCGCTATAGCTCCATTGCCGCCAAGGCAGGCAAGGGCTTTAGCGCGGTGTTTATTCCAATCCTGATAGCCGCTTTGATAGTGTTGAATACAATGCTTGGATCGGTATACGAGCGGGTGAAGGAGATTGGTATCTTCAGCTCGCTGGGCCTGGCTCCCAATCATATTGCGATGTTGTTCATTGCAGAGGCGATGGTATATGCCATACTCGGCGCAGTTGCCGGTTACCTGATAGGGCAGGTGGCATCGAAACTGATATATACATTTGGTCTCTTGCCGGGCTTGTATTTGAATTTCAGCTCGGTTTCGGCGGTTCTGGCTACGCTCATAGTGGTGGGTGTCGTGCTTCTATCCACGATTTACCCGGCGCGAAAGGCGTCGGAGGTTGCAACCCCGGCCATCGAGCGAAGCTGGAAGGTCCCCGATCCGGTGGGCGATGTGTGGAAGATCGGGCTGCCGTTTGCGGTTACCGGCGAGCAGGCGAAGGGCGTGAGCAGTTTCATCACAGAGTGGCTCCAGGCATACGAGGAATATTCCGTCGGCGACTTTGTTACTCAGGATGTTGCGACTATGGGGTTTGCGAGCGAGCATGGCGAAGGGCATCGGGTGAGGTGCCGCGCATGGCTTGCCCCGTTTGATCTTGGCGTCAGCCAGGAGGTCATTCTGGAGACGGTCCCCACATCTATGGAGGACGTGTACGAGGTCAAGCTGACGATCAACCGCGAGAGCGGCGACATATCGAACTGGAAACGCGTAAATCGAAGATTCCTCAATACTCTCAGAAGGCAGTTCTTGATCTGGCGTACTCTGAGGGCTGAAGAGCGCGAGCGGTACCTCAGCGGTCAGGAGATTGCCGCGGCGCCGGGTGGCGCAAGCGCGCCCGTGACGGAACCGCGAACTGCCGGGTAGAAAGGGAGATCGGATATTGGCGGCTGAAGAAAACACAATCGAGGAAGTCAGGGAACGAACGGAACAGACAGCGACGGATGCCGGTGAGCCGATAAAATACGAAGAAGGCTTCACGATGAAGGCAGTCGTGGGTGCCTTTTTCATTGCCTTCATCATGCTGCCGGGCGCGCTCTATCTCGGGCTGGTCGCCGGCCAGGGACTTGGGCCCGCTGCACAGTGGGTTACCATCGTCCTTTTCGCCGAGGTCGCCCGGCGGTCGTTCATGCCCCTGAAGCGCCAGGAGATATATATCCTGTACTACATCGCCGGGTCTCTGGTGGCTATGGGAGCGGCGGATAAGGGGCTTTCAGGCGGCGCGTTCGGAGGCCTGATTTGGAATCAGTATTTCATACAATCTCCTCAAGCTATGGCAATCGCAAAGCACATACCTGCGTGGGTCGTGCCTCAGCCCGGCTCCAAAGCCCTCATCGAGCGCACGTTTTTCGACTCGGCATGGGCGGTTCCCATCCTCCTCTTGGTTATTGGAGAGATTCTGGGAAGGCTGAACTGGATCGGCATGGGATACTTCCTGTTCAGGGTTACCTCGGATGTCGAGCGGCTGCCGTTCCCGATGGCGCCTGTCGCGGCGGCTGGCGCTACCGCCCTCGCGGAGGCATCTACCAAGGAGGGATCCTGGCGGTGGCAGGTGTTCTCCATCGGTACCATGGCGGGTCTGGTGTTTGGGTTCTTCTACCTGGCGTTGCCGATATTTACAGGCGTGGTGCTGAGCAAGCCGATCATGCTCATTCCTATACCCTTCATTGATTTCACGCGCAATACGGAAAACATACTCCCGGCTGCACTGACGGGGATATCGGGCGACCTGACCAACTTACTTATAGGATTTGTACTGCCGTTTCACATGCTCGCCGGCTTGGTGACCAGTTCCATCCTGTGCCAGGTCGTAACGAACCCGATATTGCAAAAGCATGGCCTGCTGCCGACGTGGCGATACGGCATGGGGACTGTAGATACTAGTCTCTCGACGAATCTGGATTTCTGGATGAGCATCGGCATCGGCATCGGTGTGGTGGTTGCGCTCATCGGCATAATTACGGTTATCAGTGCGGTTATCAAGACGGGCGGCCAAGCCAGGGAACGACGCCGCAGCTTATACACGATTCCCGAAGGCAGGGGCGATTTCCCGATATCCTTGGCTATCGGCGCATGGCTGACCGCGACGCTCGGATACATCGTCATCGGTCACAGACTTGTGCCTGTATTCCCTCTGTGGATACTGATCGGGTTCGGGCTCTTCTATTCGCCTCTTATGTCCTACGTGAATGCGCGCATGTACGGTCTCACCAGCCTGGGTGTCGGGCTGCCGTATCTCAGAGAAGCGACGATTCTGAAATCCGGGTACAAGGGTCTGGACATTTGGTTTGCGCCGATACCGATCTATGATATGGGCTGGGCCGCGCAGAGGTTCCGCGAGGTCGAGCTGACCGGCACGAAATTCACGAGCATATTGAAGGCCGAGGCTTTTATGCTCCCGATAATGCTAATCGCCGGTTTCCTGTTTTGGGCGTTCTTCTGGCATACCAATCCCATTCCGTCGCCGCAGTTCCCATTCGCGCAGAAGTTCTGGCCGCTGCATGCGACGTTGCAGTCCATCTGGATTACATCGAATCAAAGTGGGGATAGCTGGCTGCTGAAGGCGCTGAAGCCGCCGCTCATGGTATGGGGAGGCGTCGGCGCGCTGTGCCTGTATGGGGTTGTTTCTGTGTTGAAGCTGCCCGTGCTCTTTTTCTACGGTGCGGCCGGCGGTGCTGGTGCGATGCCGCACGGCGTGATTCCCCAATTTGCGGGCGCTCTGCTCGGCAGGTACTATTTCGCGCGCAGGTTCGGCCTGGATAAATGGCGCATGTACTCTCCCGTGCTTCTGGCCGGGTTCTCCTGCGGAATGGGACTGATGGGGATGAGCTCCATCGCGCTGGCGCTGATCTCAAAATCGGTATCGTACCTGCCTTACTAGGAGGAATCTCGGGGAGTGCGGCTTCCAAATTTGCAATTCTTTGACTTCCCGCCCATTCGGGTTGTAACATAGATACATGAAGGATAGAAGCAGCACATGGGTCGGCTGGCAGGGAGTAGTGGCCGAAGTCCCTGCGGACTGGAGCCTGGCCGCAGTGAGCGGCGATGAGAAGAGCGGGTACTTCCGCGTGGATAGCGCCGGCAGCCTCGTGCTGGAGGCCAAGTGGTCCAGCGCTGGCAGACGGGTGGATCTGTATAGCAAGCTCGATGCCTATCTCAGCGACCTGCGGCGCAAGGCTCGCAAGCGGAGGTTGGGCTTCGAGCACAAGATAAAGTCGAAAGATGCCGGCGTGCTCACGTTCTCCTGGCGGTCGGATAGAAAGGCGCAGGGTCGGCTCTGGCGGTGCGATGAGTGCGATCGAGTCCTCATCGCCCAGGTGAGCGGCAGCCGGTCAGATGACGTTCAGAACCTGGCGTCCCAGATTTTGCCGACGATTCAGGATCACTCCGAGGATGGCTGGCGGACCTGGGCGATGTATGATTTGATCGCCGATGTGCCGCCCGGATATGCGCTCGAGAAGCATCGGCTGATGTCGGGGTACATCCAACTCATCTTCCGGAAGGGATGTAGCCGGCTGGTAATCGAGCGTTGGGGGCTTGCAAATGTCGCCCTCAAGCACAGCAGCCTGCGCGAGTGGTTTGCCGATCAGGCTGCGTACGATCTCAAGCCGTATCGGTATTCGATTCAGGATGTCGAGTTCGAGGAAGAGTCCGGCATCCGGATCACGGGCCGAAGGGCCGGGCTGAGGCAAGCGCTCAAATCAGCGTATGAGTTCGTGACCCTGCGCAAGCCGGCTGCGTACTTGGATGGCTACGTGTGGTTGTGTCAGGAGTCGAACAAGATTTACTCGGTTCAATCGCTGCACCCGCGAAAAGAAAACATAGTGGATGGGGTGTTAGAGAGGGTAGGTTGCCACTGACATGGGTGTTGTTTACAACATGGTGGTACAATATCTGCCGTTCGTGCGGAAGAAGCCTGTCTTGACAAGGGACCAGGCGCTGCGCGCCCGTCCTGTCAGAAATCCCGCGCTGGAATGGGAGAGAGGCGACGAAGGAGAGATTCACCTTCGCATCCCTCGCAGGAAGGACCTGGCGGGCAGGGCGCTTTCCAGGGTATTCCGCGCGCCGGAGCATAAAGAGATCTCGCTGGACGAGGTTGGCTCGGACATTTGGGAGCTCTGCGACGGAGAGCACAGCCTTGAAGCGATTGTCCACGCTGTTTCGAAGAAGTATAAGATGACGCGCCGGGAGTGCGAGGCCTCGGTGGGCGCGTTTCTGAAGACGCTGGGTGAGCGAAAATTGCTTGGTTTTCAAGTAGGGGGCCGTCGAAAGAAATGAGAGGAACAGCAGGCCGGGCGGAGTTGGGCAGACAGATTCAGCTTCCCCTCAGCAAGGCGTTTGCGATCAGCCTGAAGAGCATTAAAATCAGGTTTTGGCGCTCCGTGATTACTGCTGCGGGCATATTCCTGGGAATTGCGTTTTTGGTCTCGGTGCTCACCACATCCCTCGTGCAGCAGCATCTCCCCGGAACGATGGATGCCGCCGCCCAGGTGGCCGCGAAAAACCGCCAGACCTGGTTAGTCATTATGTCACTGCTCGTTTGCACGGTCGGCATCACGAACTCAATGCTCATGTCCGTGACGGAGCGGTTCAAGGAGATTGGCACGATGAAGTGCCTGGGGGCTTTGGATATATTCGTAGTGGAGCTGTTTCTCCTTGAATCGGGAATTCTTGGGATAGTCGCCTCGTTTGCGGGCTGGTTCGTGGGCTTTATGAGCATCTGGCTGCTGGCGCTGGCGGGTCACGGCTGGGCCGTAGCCGGCGGTATACGAGTTATGCAGATTCTGGCCACGCTCGGCATCGGGGTGGGGGTCGGCATGCTGCTCACCGTTATCGCTACTATCCCGCCGGCGATCCGCGCGGCCAGAATGCCGCCTGCGATGGCGCTCAGGACGGAAATATAGGTGAGATGATGGGGATATTGGAGTAATGGAGTGGTGGGTTCCCAATACTCCAACACTCCATCACTCCAATCCCCCAATGTAAAGGGTGAGGAATGACATGGCAGCGAATGAATACGTAGTAAGGACAAAAGACCTCTGCAAGGAGTTTTTCATGGGCGACCAGGCTCTGCGCGCCCTCGATGGAGTGCATCTGGACGTATTCAGGGGCGAGTATATCTCCATCATGGGGCCGTCGGGGTCGGGCAAGTCAACCCTCTTTAACATGATCGGGGGACTGGATAGGCCGACTGAGGGTTCGGTCTTCATCAACGATGTAGATATGGCCCAGCTCGACGCCCACGAGCTTGCTTACCTGCGCTGCCGAACCATAGGCTATATCTTCCAAACGTTCAACCTCATACCGGTCATGACGGCGCTGGAGAACGTCACGCTGCCGATGGTATTCGCCGGCACCCCGACTGACGACGCCGTTGAGAAGGGGATTAAGCTGCTCGAGCTTGTGGGTCTCGGTGAGAGACTGCATCACAAGCCCTCGGAGCTATCGGGCGGCCAGCAGCAGCGTGTGGCAATCGCTCGCGCGCTGGCCAACGATCCCGCCATCGTCCTCGCAGACGAGCCGACTGGCAACCTGGACCTCAAGACCGGGAAGGAGATCATCCTGCTGCTCAAGCGCCTGAACGCCGAGCAGGGAGTCACCGTCATCTCCGCGACTCACGACCTGAAGATGATTGATGTTTCGGACCGTGTCGTGTGGATCCGAGATGGCAAGATCGAGCGCATCGAAGATAGGTCGCAGATCGAGCTTCGGGTCGGCGAGATGGAAGGCGTCGAGCAGTAAGAAGCTAACTCCTTGGCTGCATCCTCCGAGAATCTAGGTGCGTTTCCAGTTGCACGCGCGCTTCCTGGTTCAGGCTACTGCAAATCATGCCCAGCCCTGCGCTGCTCCTCCCCGCTATTGACAAGGCTTTCAGGCGCGTACTATACTAGGGCGCGGGACCAGAGCATAGTTTAGAGAGGAGTTGTTTCATGCCCAAGATATATATTGTCGACGTTACCAACAGGGATGGTGTGCAAACGTCGAGAATTGGGGCGGCGAAGCTCCAGAAAACGCTGCTCAACGCCCTCCTGAACGAGATGGGGATATTCCAGAGCGAGTTCGGCTTCCCCTTTGTTCGGCATGAGGCGAACTACCTTAACACGAATATCGAGCTCTGGGAGAAGGGCGTTCTGAAGCCTTTGAGGCTGGCGGGCTGGTGCCGCGCTATCAAGAAGGATGTCGAGCTGAGTTTCAAATATACCAATGTGAAGATTCTCAATCTTTCCATCTCGACTTCCGACCAGATGATTGTTCACAAGTTCCAGGGAAAGCTCGACCGGGACAGCATCGTATCCGGGATGAAAGAAGCTGTCCGCGCTGCCAGGGAGCACGGGGTGGAGGTAGTTGGTGTGAACGCCGAGGATGCTTCCCGAACTGACATGGATTACCTGGTTCGGTTCGCGCAGGCCGCCAAGGAAGCGGGCGCGGACAGCGTGCGCTACTGCGACACCCTGGGATACGACGACCCTAGAACCATCTACAAAAGGGTGAACCAACTGGCGAAGGAAGTCGGGATTGCGATAGAGATTCACTGCCACAACGACCTCGGTATGGCCGTGGCGAACTCCATCGAGGGCGCAAAGGGCGCGATTGATGCGGGAGTGGACGCCTACGTCAATACGTGCATCAATGGGGTGGGGGAGCGCGCCGGCAACGCCGACCTTGTTTCCTGTATTCTAGCCCTGAAGTACTCCAGCGGCTTTAAGGATTTGAACCTGCTCGACGAGCGCGTGGATCTCAGCAAGGCATGGAAGCTGGCTAAGTATGCTTCCTATGTATTCGATATCCCGATTCCGCTCAACCAACCCGGCGTGGGAGCGAATGCGTTTGCCCACGAATCCGGCATCCATGCGGACGGCGCATTGAAGGATAGGAAGAATTACGAGCTGTACGACTACGAGGACCTCGGCAGGGGCGAGCCGGAGGTCATCCCGACCGGCCGCGTCATCACGACAGGCGCCTACGGCGGCATCAAGGGATTTCTGAAGGTCTACGACGATCTCGGCATCCACTTCGAAAGCAATGAGCAGGCGCAGAGGGTCCTGGAGCTAGTTCAGTATGCCGATCTGCATACGGCCAAACCCTTGCATGAGGCCGAACTCCGCTTCATCGCGGCGTACCCGGAGGAGTGCGCCAGGATAATGGCTGCCCAGCCATAATTGGGTTGTGTAATGCTTGCCAAGGGAAGACTTTGGACCTTAAGACGATAGGTTTCAGCCCCAACACCGGGCGGCCATTGCTAAAGTCTAAGGTCTGAGGTCTTTCTTCGTTTTCGGAGTATGACATGGGCATGAATGTCGCGCAAAAGATAATATCGGGCCACCTGGCCTCCGGTGAGATAGCGCCTGGGCGGGAGATCGCTATCGGTGTAGATCAGACCCTGACCCAGGATGCGACCGGCACGATGGCCTACCTCCAATTCGAGGCGATGGGCGTTCCGAGGGTTCGGACGAAGCTCTCGCTCAGCTACGTGGATCACAATACCCTCCAAACCGGGTTTGAGAATGCTGACGACCACCGCTATCTCCAGAGCGTCGCCGCCAAATACGGGATATACTTCTCGCGGCCGGGGAATGGAATTTGCCACCAGGTGCACCTGGAGCGGTTCGGCGTTCCCGGACAGACTCTGCTCGGCTCGGACAGCCATACCCCGACCGGAGGCGGGATCGGCATGATCGCAATAGGCGCGGGCGGCCTCGATGTTGCCGTTGCGATGGCCGGAGGCCCCTTCTACCTCACCATGCCGAGGATCGTCCTGGTGAAGCTGACCGGCCGACTCGGTCCCTGGGTTTCGGCGAAGGATGTCATCCTGGAGCTTCTCCGGCGCTTGACCGTGAAAGGCGGCGTCGGAAAGATTGTGGAATACGGCGGCGAGGGAGTCAAATCCCTGGCCGTCCCGGATCGCGCAACGATTGCGAACATGGGCGCGGAACTCGGCGCCACCACGTCAGTTTTTCCGAGCGACGAGTTGACGCGGGATTTTCTGAGGGCGCAGGGCCGCGAGGATGCCTGGGCGCCCCTGGAGGCCGATCCGGATGCCGAATACGACGAAGTGATCGAGATCGGCCTTTCGTCTCTCGAACCGATGGTTGCGCAGCCGCATCAGCCCGATAGGGTGGTGAAGGTAAGGGATATCGAGGGCTTGAAAGTGGATCAGGCGCTGGTCGGAAGCTGCACGAACTCATCCTACCGCGATTTGATGACCCTCGCAGGGGTTCTCAAGGGCAAGAAGGTTCATCCCGACGTGAGCGCGGCCGTCTCCCTCGGTTCGCGGCAGATGCTGGAAATGATAGCTCGAAACGGGGCGCTGGCGGACCTGATCCAATCGGGCGTGCGAGTACTGGAGGTTGCATGCGGCCCCTGCATCGGCATGGGGCAGTCGCCGCCGTCCGGAGGCATGAGCATTCGAACCTTCAACCGCAATTTCGAGGGTCGGAGCGGCACTCCCAATGCGCAGGTCTACCTTGCCGGCCCGGAGGTCGCCGCCGCCGCCATGCTGACCGGAAAGCTCACCGATCCCCGATCGCTCGGCGAGCCGGTAAAGGTTGTCCTGCCGGAGAAGTATATCATTGACGACAGCATGATTATCCCGCCGGCCGAGAATCCTGAGTCTGTGGAGGTCATCCGCGGGCCGAATATCAAGCCGCTTCCCATGCGCGAGGAGTTGCCAACCGATCTAAGTGGCATCGTGCTTTTGAAAATCGGGGACAATATCACTACCGACCACATCATGCCTGCGGGGGCGAAGATTCTGCCGCTCCGGTCGAACATCCCGGCCATTTCGGAGCATGTTTTTGAGAGCGTGGATCCGACGTTCGCCGCACGCGCGAAATCAGCAAACGGCGGGTTCATTATCGGCGGTGAGAACTACGGCCAGGGGTCGAGCCGGGAACATGCTGCGCTCGCCCCCATGTACCTGGGCGTGAAAGCAGTCATTGCAAAGTCGTTCGCCCGCATTCACAGGGCGAATCTGGTGAACTTCGGCATCCTGCCGCTTGCCTTCGTCAATCCAGCGGATTATGATGCTGTTGCGCAAGATGACCAGCTTCAAATCCTCGGCATCCGAACGCGCCTTACGCAGAGCCCGACCCTTGTTGTGGAGAATAAAACAAGGGGCTCGAAATTCGAGGTCAGGCATGACCTCACCCCTCGGCAAGTGGACATCATCCTGGCAGGCGGGATGTTGAATTTGATGCGTAATACCTGATCCGAAGGGAGAACATAATTGTCATACACGATCACACTGATTCCCGGCGACGGAACGGGACCTGAGATTACCGCCGCCGCCAAGCGTGTAATCGAAGCAACCGGTGTAAAGATCGGCTGGGAGATTCACGATGCGGGAGTAAACGTTATTGATAAATACGGCACTCCGCTCCCTGAGCACGTACTGGAGAGCATCCGGCGGAACAAAGTCGCGCTCAAAGGCCCTATCACCACGCCGATCGGAGGCGGATTCCGCTCGGTGAACGTGGCTCTCAGGAAGGAGCTCAACCTCTACGCCTGCCTGCGCCCGTGTAAGTACTATCCGGGGATTCGTTCCAAGTACATGGATGTTGATTTGGTAGTCGTCAGGGAGAATACCGAGGATCTGTACGCGGGTGTGGAGTACGACCTTGGCACTCCTGAAGCTAAGCACATTATCGGGATGGCGGAGGGCAAGATACGCGAGGACTCTGCGATCTCCATCAAGCCGATCTCGGTAGCCGGTACGCGCCGGATCGTCAGATTCGCTTTTGAATACGCGCTGAAGAATAATCGCAGGAAAGTCACGGCGGTGGCGAAAGCGAACATCATGAAGTTCACCGATGGCCTCTTCTACCGCGTAGCCCGGGAGGTTGCCAAGGATTACGAGGGCAGGATCGAATATGAAGAGCGTCTAGTGGACAACATGTGCATGCAGCTCGTCCAGAAGCCCGAACTCTACGATGTGCTCGTCCTGCCGAACCTGTATGGCGATATAATCTCCGATCTCTGCGCAGGCCTTGTTGGTGGACTGGGAGTCGCTCCGGGCGCGAATATTGGGGACGATGCTGCTGTCTTCGAGCCGACTCACGGCAGCGCGCCCAGGTACACCGGCCAGAATAAGGTAAATCCGACCGCGCTGATTCTCTCCGGTATGCTGATGCTCGGGTACATTGGCGAGAAAGATGCCGCCGACCGCCTGGAAAAGGCAGTCGCCGCCGTCATAGCGGAAGGCAAGTACGTAACCTACGATATGAAACCCCACCGCGATGATCCTGCCGCCGTCGGAACTTCCGAAATGGCGGATGCCGTCATCCGGAACCTCTAGTCCGAAACTCGGCGACAAGGCGATGTGAATGTGGAGCCCATCGCCTTTTTCGACGCGGGTTCATCTGCTTTTCGAGCCCACCTTGCTGCTGGCAAACGTGGAAGCGGCAGCAAATCACCGGCAGTCAGAAATTGGCTCTTTATGGATATTCTGAGATTTTGTTAGAAATTGGCTATTGCTTTTATCATATTAGTCTGGTAGAATACTACGCAGTTTGGCGCTCCTGCCTTGGAGCTTTTTTCGATTTCCTTTACTACCAGCAGTTGTTGAACTCAGGGGAATCGTCGGATGAGTGTGCGCACTACGCCTTTAGGTTTTCTGCCGGGAGATATTGATTTACACAGTCACTGCATATTTTTGTATAGCAAGAAGGATAAGGCGTTCGTTGAAAGCGTTACGGCCTTTCTCGCGGCAGGTGTAAACGCTGGCGAGATGTGTGTTTGTGCCGTGAATGGTTCGGTACGCGAGGAGATTAGAGAACACATGGCGCGGCTTGGCATCCCCTCAAGCTCTGAGTCGGGCCAGCTATTGATCTTGGATGCTGCCGATGTCTACCTGCGCGGCAGCTCCTTGGATACTGAGGGTGCTGTTCGATTCTGGCGGGATAAGTTTGAGGTAGCCGGGAGCAAGTGGAATGGCTTGAGGGCTTTTGGCGATGCCGGTCCGGTACGATGGAGCCGCGCAGCGCGGTTGAAGATATTGGAGTATGAGGCACTGCTTAACATTGATTATTCTACGAATATAGGATTGTGCGGTTACCAGTCGAGCGTTGCTTCACGGAGCTTCCTTCTTCAAGCCAAAAGTGTCCATCCGTTCGTGGCTAACGTCAGAAGCATACGAAGAAACCAGGCATTCTTGGCGGCGCCCAAGTTTTTCGCGGGATTCTACCGGTTCAGGCGCAGTTCCAGAGTGTACCCTGGGGTTTTGAGCCAGATCCAGGCAACCCAGGAGGATTTTGAAGAGATTGCTGCTCGGACCCCGCTCACCATATTGGAGATAGATGACGTAAAGGCTGCTATCGGCGCGGCGTTTGCGGCTTTGATTGAGCATTGTAGTTATGGAGATAGCGCGGGCCTGTCACACGTGCATGTTGTCTTCGTATCCGACGTTGATGGATTTACTATTCTTCTCAGATGCCACAGGCGGCCTGCCTCGTATCCTGAGGTTCCTGGTTTGGATCAGCTCCGCCAACGGATTGTCCATTTGACGCCGTGCCCTATGGATGAGCTGCATGTCGAAAGCAGGAATCTTGATACTGTTATTACAATGGTGAGGCGATACGAGTATCTGCCGCCGGTGTGCGATATGCTGCTATGAGCTGCGCCGGCGCTGAGGCTCACAGTAGTTGCATGGACATGATTTCCTTGCCGCTGTCCAGCTCCACTATTTGCACCTTGCCCTCCGCGATCAATCCCACTGTTGGGATCAAAGCTCCGCCTCGCTCGATCTTAGGGTGTGACGGGCTGCCAGGATTCAGGTGGATTGTGCTGTCAATCCGCTCGACCGCAGGCAAATGCGTGTGCCCGCTGACGAAGATATGCGCCTGGTACTTCCCGGCGAGGTGGCGCATCTGCTCCTGGGTCAGATTATGTCCGTGCTGAACGACTATTCGAAGGTTTGCGACCTGGGCGAACGCGTAAGGCGCCATCACCGGCGGCTCCAGGAGCTCTTCATATACCTCCGCATCGCAGTTCCCTTTGGCGATTACTATAGGAATCGGGCTGGAGTTGATGAGTTGCGCCAACCCGGGTATGTCGTAGCCCGGCGTAAAGCCAGTTCTTGGGGGGTGATAAAGCACGTCGCCCGCATGGAGTATGAGATCGGCGTTTGCGAATATATTCATTGCCTTGTGCCAGGCAGGCACGATGCCGTGGGTATCGCTGATCACCCCGATTTTCATCTCCGGATTTCCTCCTCGCCTTTTCAATACCCATCTGCGATGGCGTGATGCTCGTTCTCCCCGCTATTCGCTTAGCGCATACGGGAGGCCGTCAATGCGCGCCACCTTCCAGATTCTTGTTGGGATTACCAGGAAGCGTTTGGACTTCTCTTTCCTGAGGTGCAGTGTTATCGGGCCGTTGAAGAACTGGTGCATCCTATGGTGATCCAAGACTAGGTAAACGGTGACCTGGGTATTTGCAATGGCGGTGTTCCTGTGCGCCTCGACCGACGTGTGCTCCAGGAGAACATCGTATTGCCCCTCGGTTCCGATTACTTCGAGCGCTTGCGCACGCAGTATATCGAAGGTGAAGCCCGCCGAGTCCGAGTAATCCTTGGATATGCAAGACATCACGCCTTTTAGGTCTTTGCGTTCTATGGCCGATTGCCCTTTCGCTAGGAGCATCTGGATATGCTCTTCGCCAAGGGGCTTGGGTCGGCCGGATGCATGGAAGTAAACCAGCGCAGCAGCCAGCGCGCATATAATCCCGACTATCGCCCATGAAGATCTCTTCATTGCTGTTCTCCCATTGCGTCATATTCTACCTGCTTTTAGGCCGGCCTGCAACCGGCGGGAGGAAAACGCTTGCTGAATGGGCAACATACTGAAGGCGCGTTTGGCCCTCGCGCTATGTAAATATGGAGTGGACAAGGACTTTCTCGCTGGTGGGCCATTGGGATAATTCCGCCGGCAGGAGGGAGCGGGATGCGAGCTGTAGTTGTCGTTCCAACATATAATGAGCGGGACAACATAGGGAGCTTGATCGAAGCGGTGCTGATGGTGCCGGGCGAGTTTGACATTCTCGTCGTGGATGACAGCTCTCCCGACGGCACGGCAGAGGTTGTGACTTCGTACGCCGAGAAAACGAATAGAGTGCACCTTCTGAAGCGCACGGGTAACAGGGGCTTCGGCCCTTCCTACATAGACGGCTTCAAATATGCCATATCGCACGGGTATGAAGCTGTCTTCACCATGGATGCGGATTTTTCGCATGATCCGCAAAATCTGCCGGACTTGGCCAAAGCGCTCGAAACCCATGATGTAGTGATGGGCTCCAGATACGTCGGCGGCAAGGTCAGCGTTGTCAACTGGCCCTTAAGCCGACTGATTCTCAGCGTGCTCGGGGGCAAGTATGTAAGGCTCATCACGGGTCTGAAAACCTATGATCCCACGGGTGGCTTTCGTGCATACAGGCCGTATGTGCTGGAAGGAATAGGACTGGACACCCTGAAGTCAAATGGTTACTCTTTCCTGGTGGAAACCCTTTTCAGAGCACAAAGATGCGGCTTTTCGGTTGCCGAGATTCCCATCATATTCACAGAGCGGCGGGAAGGGCAATCGAAGATGTCCAAGAAGATCATGTTCGAAGCTGCGCTGATGCCTTGGCGGCTGCGCCTTGGCAGACGGCGTCCGCCGGCGCGCAAGGAAGACAGCTAATCCTTGCTATGGCCGCATGCCTGGAGGTATAGTGAATTGTCGAGAGCCAGCAGTGCCACACTGGTGAAATACTTGACTTGCGCGTTCCTGCCCGGATCGCTTCTGTACCTGTTCATCGGCTTCAACCAGGGCATGAACGTGTTCGACGAAGGTCTGATCGTTTACGGAGCGGATCTGCTGGCTCGTGGAGGGACGCTTTATAAGGACTTCTGGTCGGGGTACGGACCCGCACAGTTCTACCTGCTCGCAACGGTGTTCAAAGTCTTCGGCGCCTCGATCATTGTAGAGCGTGTTACCACCATTGTGACCCTCTGGCTGATGTCTGTAGCGGCATATCTGATCGCCAGGAGATTGGTTTCGCCGGTTCTTGCCTTGCTGGCCTGGTTCTTGATAGTCGTGCGGTCATTCGGAGTGATTTCGGGATTTCCGCCACCCATGCCAAACGTTCTCTTGTTTAGCTTCTTGAGCTGCCTGTGCCTCCTCAACTTCATGTCTCAAAGACGAGTACACTGGTTGCTCCTGAGCGGGCTGCTGGCGGGAGTGGTTACGATCTTCAGGCATGATTTTGGCGTATATACGGCGTTCGTCGGCCTGCTGATAAGCACCGTTTTCGCCTCCAAGTACCTGATTCCGGAGTCTAAAGACATAGCCAGGAGATTGCTGTCCATCGCAGCTCTGGACGGCTATTATCTCCTAGCCGCAGGCATTGTCATGCTGCCGGTAGCGATCTGGATGCTGGCAACTGTCGGGAAAGATGAGATTGTCTTTGCTTTGTTCCTCATCCCGGCGAAGCTGTACGCGAAATACTATGCTCTGCCGTATCCTATGCCTCCTAATCCGATCTCCGTGTTAACGGGCGCATTATCACTGCGCGTGTACGTGCAGGAAATAGTGCTGAAGTATACCCCCTTCTGGCTGCCTCCTATAGTGTTTCTATTCGCGGCGGTCTTGGTGGCTGTGAGAATTTGCACCAAGGATGCAGCCCGCGAACTTAGAGAGCTGTTGCCTACCATCCTGGTTTTGATCCTTGGGCTCGCATTCTTTAACTATGCCCGCATCAGGGCCGATTTCCCTCACGTCCTGCCCGCGTTGATTGTGGCGAGCATATTGCTCAGCGTGATTCTCAATCAAATCCCGAGGGCAGGGAAGCTGAGAATCCCTCTGGGGGTTCTGGCGTTCATAGTGTGCCTGTCTATCGTTTATAGCCCGCTTCACGAGAAGGCATATATGGCGAAGAAAATGCTTTCGCCCGAGGGGTACGCACTCCAACTTTCCGGGGGCAAGGGCATTTGTGTGGGCGAGAGAGGGAAGGCGTACGAAAAAGCCATAGTTTACGTGCAGCAGCACGTCGGCAAGAATGAGAAGATCTTCGTAGGCAATGAGCGGCATGACATCATGCGCGTGAACGACGCCATGTTCTATTTCCTGGCGAGTCGTGACTGCGCCACCAAGTACGTGGAGTTGCACCGGGCGGTTGCGCCCACGGCGGCCTGTCAAAAAACCATAGTCAGGGATATCGAAACGGACCGCGTGCGATACGTGGTTCTGCGTCGTACTTATAAGTACTGGGAGCCGAACGAGAGCAGCAGGAGTTCGGGGATTACCATTCTGGACAGGTTCATCCGGGCCAAATTCGCTCCGGCTGCCACATTTGGAGACTACACTGTCTGGAAACGGAAGAATGACGCCTCGTCGGGATCGCCCGCCGATCAGCACACTAGCGATGGCAGGTTCGGTTCCGACAACCCACTGCTTCGCAAGGGCCATTTGACTCACGCTCCTCTTTCAGCTATACTTAGTTATAGTAAACCTAAGACTGGCGCCCTTTCCATGGATCGAGTAGGCGAAATCGTTGGCGCGCCCCTTTTTGCGTGCCGGTCTTGCTCAAGTAGCTAAAAAGGTGACTGAATGTGGAAGAGGGCCCTTCATCATGCCGACTCTGGGTCACAGAGATGGAAGTCTTATTGTCTTCTGAGGAGGGTGGGAGATGAACGCTCTTAAGACTGGTTTTCTGCTCGCGGCGCTGACGGCGCTTCTGATGCTGATCGGCCGAATGGTTGGGGGTCCGTCAGGCATGATCGTGGCGTTTGGATTCGCGTTGGTTATGAACGCCGTCAGTTATTGGTACAGCGATAAGATCGTGCTGGCGATGTATCGTGCTCAGCCGATCGGCGAGGCGGACGCGCCCGAGCTGCACGCCGTGGTTGGGCGGCTGACTCGTGAAGCCGGCCTCCCGATGCCGAAGCTGTACGTTGTTCCCGGCGAGATGCCGAATGCATTCGCTACCGGTCGGAATCCGGAGCACGCTGCAGTAGCTGTGACAGAAGGGCTAATGCGCATCCTCGACCGGAGCGAGGTCGAGGGAGTCATCGCGCACGAGCTCGCGCACGTGGGGAACAGGGATATCCTGATTTCAACAATCGCTGCCACGCTCGCCGGCGCCATCATGCTGCTGGCGAACATGGCGCGATGGGGCGCAATACTGGGCGGCATCGGCCGCTCTGATGACGATAACGGCGGTGCGATAGGGCTTCTGGTAGCGGCTTTCGTCGCGCCCCTCGCGGCTCTCGTGATCCAGATGGCGGTGTCGCGTTCGCGCGAGTATCAGGCCGACGCGACGGGTGCGCAGATCAGCGGCAAACCGCTCGGCCTCGCGAACGCCCTGGTTAAGCTGGAGAACGCCTCCAAATACGTGCCGTCGCAGGCGAGCCCGGCGACCGCGCATATGTTCATCGTGAATCCACTGCGCGGCGGCGGAGTAGGAAGCTTGTTTAGCACACATCCGCCGATTTCCGAGCGTGTGAATCGGCTCAGGATGATTGCCGAGCGCATGGGCCAGTAATAAATTGCTTATGCAGCCCTGGTTATCCACAGCCGGGGCTTTTTTTGTGCGTATGGCTGGGCGGCAATACGTAAAGGAGTAATAGAGCGGTGGAGCAATGGCTTCCAATCCCCCGCAAACCTGGGCAGGATTTATGCCGGCGATAGCGAATAGATAAGCAAGCCTATTGCAGCCACGGAAGGGGGCGGCGGCATGCCCGGAAAGACGACCGACACAGCTAATCCGTTACTGGCCCGCTTACCGGAGCTTATGGATGGCATAGATCCGCGTCTGCTGGCTCTCTACCTTAAAGAAGCGGGTGATATGTCGTCCACAATGCTCAGCGGCTTCAGGGTGACGCCTCGGACTGTCGGGACGCCTGTTGTAAAGCAGCGCTTGATGAGGGAGGCGGAGAAGGACCAGGAATTCCTCGAAACGCTGGGCGTGTTGTGGATTGATAGCAACAAAGTTCTCTGGAGCAGGATTGCGCTCAGCTTAGCAAGGGAGTTGAAAGATTCTCTTGGTGAGCTGGTCCGGGAGCATGGCCTATCTGCTACGCGAATAGCTCTTCTGCTCGATGATCGCCGGACTGTGAGACGCCTCGCGGATGGGCTGGATGCAAGTGCCGCAGCCGGTGAGGCGCATCAGCCTGCGCGCGAGGAAGCGAAGCGGGGGAAGGCGGCAAGCGAGTCCCAGCGCTTAAAAGACAAAGTCGAGCGCCTCAGCACGGAAAACCGGCGGCTAAAAGGCAAGGTGCGCGAGCTCGAAGGTCAGCTTCGCGGCCTTGGACGTCTCGTCGAGGGGCATCGTGCTAATGTCAAGCGTGGCAAATCCGAGGCACAATCGCTTAAGGAGCAAATCGCGGGGCATAAGCGGGAGCTTGCCAAGGCTGAGAAGACCGTTGACCGCCTCCGCCAAGCGAAGAAAGCCGTCGAGAAAGACAAATCCCTGGTCGAGCATGAGTTGAAGCAGGCGCGGAAGCAAATCCAGTCCCTGAGCGCCCGGGAGTTTACCGCTCAACCAGCTCCGAGATTGAGCCAGCGCCCGCAGGGCCCGGATTGGGCGCCGGTAATTTCCACTATGCTCAAAAATGGTTCCTACCAGGCTGCCGAGGTTTTTTGCGAGACTTTGAAGGAATCAGAGCCGGGGAGCCTGCATGCCCGTTTGGCGCTGGAGCACGTTTATGCAAAAACCGGTGTGCGCGTCAAGCAAGTTGACGAATGCCTCTGGATAGCGAACCACTTAAATGAGAGAGGACAACCAACCAGGGCGTGCGCCTTTGCCTGCCGTGCGTTGGAGGTGGATTCGACCCATCGCGGAGCGCAGGCGCAGCTTAAAGAGGTGCTGGCGAAAGTCAGCGTGTCCGACGAATCTGCTGTTTCCGCCGTTCGCGGCCTTCTCGGCAGGTTGAAAGTTTCGAGCCCGGATGCTTATCAGGAGGCTTGCGATATTATCAGGCAGATGGGCAGGCGGTATTCCCGGGCGTTTGAAAGCCAGCCGGAGATCCTCCACGTTGATAAGATACTCGATCTCAGCGATGGCAGGAAATCGGTCCAGATGTCAATCCGACGTATAGCGGAAGCTGTGGACGCGAATGATGTGGCGGTTGTCGAGTTTATTCGCTTAGCCCTGGCAAATCTGAAAACATCCAAGTCAGCTCTCTACCGCAGTGTGATGGAGAGCCTGGAGGCGCAGGATCGTTCGTGCGTGGCGGCAATCATCCGAGGCACCGAGCCTGTGGTTGTGGACGGCAGCAACGTGGCCTGGCACGAGATCAAGCAGAAACCGCGCCTTCAAAATATACTGGACCTGAGAAGCGAACTGCGTTCGGAGGGCTACTTCCCCGTGTACATCTATGTGGATGCCGCGCTGCCATACCAAGTTGACCAGCGGTCCGCCCTTCAGCAGCTCATAGAGTCGGGGGCGGTACTTGCCGTTGATAGTCGGACCGATGCCGACGAGGCGATAATGGAGCAGGCGAAGCGTCTATGCTGCCCTGTGGTCACGAACGGCCGGATGTCCGACTGGGATCCTGAAGGCGAAATCCCGAAGCTCCGTTTCGCCATAGACCGCTTCGGAGTTACCGTCTACGACCGGTAACTCGTTTCCCTTCAGTTGGTTACCTCGCCGAACCGAATGGTCCGGCATAGCCTACTTCACTGCGTCGGATACTCCCCTGTGCTTCGTCTCACTGGCACAGTATGTGTAACAGGGAGAGGAGTGGGCTGAAGGAAAGAGAAAGTATATCGAGTATTATCAAGCAGCCGGGAAGCAGTTTACGCAAGAGCGGCTTCACGGCACAGTGGAGGATAAGGAGTTGAGGATGAACGGTAGTACATTGCTTTTATGTGTCTTAGCGCTGGTGCTGGCGTGCTTGGCGGGAAACTCCGGGCTCGCTGCGGACTGGATTTGGGCAAAGGGAAATCTCCACACGCACACTACGAATAGCGACGGCGATAGCGCGCCCGCGGACGTCGCCAAGTGGTACAGGGATCATGGCTACCAATTCCTGGTCATCAGCGATCACAATAAGGTTACGGACATTGCCGACCTGGACGCGGATCCCAATGATGGTTTTGTGCTTGTTCCGGGGGAAGAGGTCGTTGTACTGGGTGCGAAGCCGCCGATTGAAGCGAATGCTATCGGCATCACAGAGGTCCTCGCGCCACCTCACATCGTAGGTACCCGAAGCCGCAGCCTGGCGAGACTTGTGGACTCTATCCGCAACGCCGGAGGCGTACCGATGGTCAATCACCCGAATTTCAACTGGTCGTTCGGCCATCGGGAGCTTCTTCTGGTAAAGGATCCATATCTGCTCGAGGTCTTCAACGCCCATCCGTCCGTGAACAGCTTCGGCAACGCAGCCTTCATGCAGGTGGAGCAGACCTGGGACGTTTTGCTCTCGGCAGGTAGGACCGTTTATGCCACGGCAACCGACGATGCCCACCACTTCAAGGAAATGAAGCCCCATCTGGCAAATCCGGGCAAGGGTTGGGTCTTTGTTCGCGTGCCGGTATTCACTCGAGAGGCGATTCTAGCGGCTCTGGCTGAGGGAGATTTCTACGCCTCCACCGGTGTCGAGCTGGCGGACTACGGCTTCGATGGCAGGGAGTTCAAGCTGCGCGTGAAACCCAGGGAGGGGCAGAAGTACCTGATTCGCTTCGTCGGGAAATGGGGCCGGATCCTTCAGGAAACTGTGGGAAACTCGGCTTCCTACTGCCTTGTGGGAAAGCCTGAGCCAAACTCGTATATCCGCTGCAAGGTGATCGCCGACGACGGCACAGTCGCCTGGACACAGGCATATCGGATCAGGAATTAGGGTGTAAGCCTCAAGCCGCAACGGAGATCGGAAATGAGCGCGCCAATCGTCTCGATCCTTCTGCCTGCTTACAATGCCGAGAACACCGTCCGCCAGGCCGTTTCGAGCCTTCTTCGCCAGACGTTTTCCGACTTCGAGATCATCGCGGTGGATGATGGGTCGCAGGACGGCACAGGAGCCATTCTGGACGAACTGGCGACAGGCGACCCGCGAATCCAGGTGATCCATCTCCCACATTCGGGGCTGGTGGCGGCTCTGAACGTCGGCCTGGGCGAATGCAGCGGTGAGCTCATCGCCCGTATGGATGCGGACGACTACTGCCACCCGGAGCGCCTGCGCCTCCAGGTGGAGCTTCTGCAAGCGAATCCGGAAATCAGCGTCTGCGGATGCCTCGTGCGCTCGTTTCCCCGAAACGATGTCAAACGCGGCTTTCTTCGGTACGAAGAATGGCTGAACTCCCTTGTGGTGCATGAGGAAATTGTCAGGGACATCTTCGTCGAGAGTCCGCTAGCGCATCCGAGCGTGATGATTAGGGCCGAGGGCCTGAAGGAACTCGGCGGCTACCGGGACATGGGCTGGCCCGAGGATTACGACCTCTGGCTCAGGTTCTTCATGGCGGGTAAGCGATTTGCGAAGGTCCCGCGGGTTCTACACTTCTGGCGCGAGTGGGCGGATCGGCTCACGTTCACGGATTCCCGATACGCGCTGGAAAACTTCATGCGCCTGAAGGCCCATTTTCTCGCGAAGGTTGCAGCCCGGCATGCGCGTCCAATCATCGTCTGGGGCGCGGGAATGACAGGACGGCGGCTCACAAAGCACCTTGTTCGGGAGGGCATCCAGCCTGTCGCAATGGTGGACATTGATCCTCGGAAGGTCGGGCGGGTTGTCCGCGGCGCTCCCGTGGTCTGGCCGGAGGAACTGGACAAGCATGTGGGTGCTTTCGTCATCGCAGCCGTGGGTTCAGAAGGAGCTCGCGGCCTTATCCGGGGCAGGCTTCAAGAACTGGGCCGTACTGAGGGCGTTGATTTCCTCTGCGCGGCGTGACCGGCTGTAGAAGGTGGCGGATTCTGCCGAAAATCACCTGCGGAAATGTGGACAACGCACAGCGTCCATGTTATAATGTGAATCGCTGGCAGGCGACACTTTCCATAATGCCTGCTTTGAGGTTCCCCGGTAGCTCAACTGGCAGAGCGCTTGGCTGTTAACCAGGATGTTAGAGGTTCGAGTCCTCTCCGGGGAGCCAGCAAATTTGAAGGTTAAGGCAGAGCAGTTGTATAATTGCTTTGCCTTTTGTGCGTTTTGTGCAAGCTCTGTAGCTACAGCAGTTTGGGGAACAAACTTCCCGAAACACCGAAAGGGGTGGTTTCCGATGCGCACTACCAGAATCGCGATATATGTAGCGGTTTTGCTGGGGATCTGTGTGGTAATGACGTTCGGCGCATTGTCCGTCATCCACCATCGTGTCCGAGCCGACGTAGAGTCCACGTTCGACAAGGTCTTGGCGGAACGTGACAAGACATTTCACGAGGCAAGGCGCTCGAATGCTCCACGTAGTGTCTTTATTAGTAGCTCCATCGATCAAGAAAGGTCCCTCGCCGACCTCGATAAGCGAGCGCTCTCCTCCTCCTATGCGTTCGCATATCGATCCGCCTTCCTAGGTGAGCTCAAGTCTTCCGACCACAGGCATCGCGGCATCGCCTGTGTAATGCTCGGCTCCTCGTTCGACCCCGAGCTTGCCCCGGCGCTCGCTGGCCTGCTGGATGACGCGACCGAAGTCACGTGGCGCTATTCCAATGCTCGCCCTCAGGTCGCGAATTTTGACCCGTGGTCTCGGGAGACCGTGAGAGACTATGCACGCCGCTCGCTGGAACATCAGACCGGATATAGCTTCAAGTCCGAAGTCGCATTCAGGCGCTGGTGGACCGAGAATAGCGAGAACTACCGGCAGAAGCCCTGGTATTGGATAGCGAAGTGGTCATTCTCGGGTCGCCATTTGTCGTCCCCCAATGCCGTGAAGTATAACTGGGAGGTTGTTATCGGTGATGAGCAAATCCGTGAGCTGTCGCATTTGAAGCCCGACTCAGCACTCAAGATTCTGCTCATGAGCGCGTACTTGCCGCTAGGCATAGGCGGCGGATCCGATGTTCGTCCCTGTGGGTACGTCTCTTTCCGCTATGACACGAAGGCGTTCGCGCGCTTTGTTCGGACCTACAGCTTGAAAGGAAAGCTGATATCCTTATTGCGCCAGGAGAGCCTCTACCCCGAGATTGATTCCGACTGCAGGTTCGCTTTCTTCGCGATCGCTGTAATGAGGCTCGCGAAGGACGTCTTCACCGACGCCGACGAACCAGCCATAGCCGCCGCGCAGCGGGTTCACTTCCCATACAAACCGCCGGTCTCGGACATGGTCGTCTTTCGATCGGCAATCGCGCCAAATCGCGCTCGGTCCATTCTTGTCGGAGCGATGCGCGCCGATCCGAAGATGCTCATTCTGGGACACGAACTGATCAAGGTCGCCGGCTTCTCAGAGCCGGAGATGATCCTCGCGGCTTATAGGAGCGGGAATGACAAGGAGGGTTATATCAGTGAACTCGTCAGCGCGGTGGAAAACCACCGTCCGGTCTCAATGTGGCTCATCAGAGAGTTCGCGCGTGAGCTAACTCTAACAGATCATCCCCCCTACATGTTGTACGTAGGCGCACACAACCTGCACGAGCTCTGCCGGGCGGCCAACCTGCGCTCCGGAAAAAACCTAGTGGCGAAAGCCGATATCGCCGCTCTGGAATTGCGTGGCGTGTCCTACGACAAACTCCCCAACGAGCAAGACAAACTCAAGATGGCCGAATTTGAGGGATGGGTGCATAGGAATTTCGAGCGAATTAAGCGAGAACTGCTATCGTCGCTGAAATCTGCCAAAGTCGACGGTTAACCTCCACAAGCAGAACACGGTGACGAGCCCATCGTTACGGGCGGTCGCTGTATTGAAGACTCGTTCCCGATACGAGCAGGAATTATGCCGCCTGAGCCAGGGAAGTTCTGAACGAGTCCAGCCAGGGGAGCCAGATTATTAATGATTTGAGGCAGAGCAGTTATATAATCGCTCTGCCTTTTGTGCTTTTGGGGCGAGTATTTCCCTGTTTCGGGAATGAGTTTCCCGAAACAACGAAAGCACACAAAGACAAAACCCTTGTTGACTTTTTAGTTGTGTGATGTTATATTACGATTAGTCAAGCTTGTGCTATTTCGGCGAAATGCTGGTTGGTAACGGGACGGGCATTGTCATAGATTGCAGTTATAGCAAGTTGTGGCGATGTTCGCTAGCTTCTTTGTCAACCACAATACCTGGATAGGGTTCCGCAGAGAACCCAAAAGAAGGAGGAGAATAATGCGGTTATTAATCGTAGCCACTGTAGTCGTCTGCGCACTAGGGTTCGTCGCGAGTCCTTGTCTTGCTGGATATCTCGTGGCTTGGGGCTACAGTGCCTATGACCAGTGCCAAGTTCCTGCAGGTAACGACTTTGTTGCAGCGTCTGCAGGAGGAAACCATTGCCTGGCCCTTGGATCGAATGGAACGATCGCAGCCTGGGGACTCAATGATAATGGCCAATGTAATGCTCCGTCCGGCGGCGGCTTCGTTGCGGTTTCAGCTGGTATGGATCATAGCCTTGCCCTCACAACAGATGGTTCAATTGTGGCCTGGGGCAGCAACCAGTATGGGCAATGCAATGTCCCAGTCGGGCACGATTTTGTTGCCATTTCTGCGGGTGAGTGGTATAGCGTCGCCCTCAGAAGAGATGGGTCGTTGGTTGCCTGGGGGCGGAACGATGTTGGAGAATGTAACGTTCCAAATGGCTTTGGATACACCTCCATCAGCCACACGTTCCGCCATGCCGCAGCCATCAAGGCAGATGGATCGATGGATTTGTGGGGCTGGAACATATGCGGACAATGCAATGGTCAACCCGGCAGCACTTTCGCAGCCGCGGCAGGAGGTTGGTACCATACTTTGGCGCTGACGTCAGATGGAAGACTGTCTGCCTGGGGAGGCAACTTCTACGGCGAATGCAACGTCCCCGCCGGAAACAACTACACAGCCGTTGCAGCAGGTTTCGAGTTCAGCCTTGCTTTGAGATCAGATGGGACCGTGGCCGCATTCGGGTCCAATACGTACGGTGGCTGCAATGCGCCCTCAGGTCGGTTTGCGGCTATCTCAGCTGGGTACCTGCATAGTGTGGCCATAACAGCGCCGATCCCTGAACCCTCATCTTTCTTGGCTCTCCTCTGTGGCTTGGGCGGAGTCAGCGGTCTTGTGAAGCGAAAGAGAGGATAGCCTACCGAAGTTCTTTAACCCGCCTGAGCCAGAAAAGTTCGAAATGCGTCCTCTCCGGGGAGCCAATCTCTTCTATAATCCGGACTTTCCGCTTGATGGCGATGCCGAGCCATCCACATCACTCGTGCCGGCTTACCCTCATGGACCCGAACTCTCCGCGACCATCTGAATGGACACCTGTGGAAGCTTTTAAGCGTATACAGCAACAATATACGGCCGAATCAGCGTGAATCGGCGGTTTTATGCTTGGCGAAATAATTCTCTAACATTTCATGATTTGTTCTTTCAAAATGGCCCGAAGGGTGAGCTATATATGGGAGCGCAATCTCTTGGAGCGCAGAAACCTGTCCCGATGATTTCGGGAGTCGTGTGCATCTTTGTCGTATTCTCGCTCGGAAGAGTGCAATTGCCGGATTAAAGTAGAAAGAGGAGCGAGACAGCAGCAAGGGCTGGTTCGCATCGGCCCGGTCCTTTCGTTTCCAGGAGTGCCACCTGCCAGCAACCCTTGGGGGATAATATCGAACATGGGTTCGTACATATAGGCCCAGTTGGATGGAGCAGCCATTGACTAACCAAGCCGCCTGCCTTACAATAGCACACGTATACCAGCTATCAGCAGGCGCTTAACCATGAATGTCATCTCAGCCAGCAGGAGAACCGACATACCGGCGTTCTACTCGGACTGGTTCATGAACCGGATCCGGGCCGGATACGTCTGCTGGCGAAACTCGTACTCGGATATGACTTATACGGTTTCCCTACGCCCTGCAGACGTCGGGGCGATAGTCTTCCGATCGAAGAACTACCTCCCCCTGCTGCCATGTCTGGACGAGTTGGATTCGCGTGGCTACCGGATGCTCTTTCACTTCACGATTACAGGGCTGCCGAGAGTGTTTGAGCCCCGCGTGCCCGATCTGCCTCGGCTGCTGGAGTGCGCGCGAGTTCTGTCTGACCGCTATGGACCGGAAAAAGTGCTCTGGCGCTGTGATCCCATACTCATCTCCAGCGTAACGAGTGCCGAGTACTACCTCACCCGTTTCGAGGAATTGGCTGCGGGTTTGGAGGGGCTCACCAAGCGGTGCTATTTCTGCTTTCCGATCTACTATGAGAGTGTACTGCGGAACACCGGCAGGCTGCGCCGCGAAACCGGCATCGAGTGCTACGATCCCCCACGGGACGAGCATCTGCAGCTTGCGACGGCACTGGCAGAGATCGCCGCAGAGCACGGGATCGAAATGCTCTCCTGCTGTGGTGATTACCTCGTCGGCGGCAGGATCAAAAAGGCACACTGCATAGATGCCGAACTGCTCCATCGCCTCTATCCTGACAAGATCGGGTTCCTGGCCGCACATCCGGTGAGGGAAGAGTGCGGTTGCGCTGAGTGCGTGGACATTGGGGCGTATGACACCTGCCTGCACGGCTGCGTGTATTGCTATGCCAACACCAGCAGAGAGGCGGCGCTCCGGAGCTGCAAGCGTCATGACCCGGAAGGCGATATATTGGTAGACGATGACAGAATGCCCAGCCGGCATGTTTGTGCGCATCCCGGCGACACCGACGGCAAGCCGTCTGCGCTCGAGCTCCCCTTCTGAACGTACCCCAGGTCCGTACAAGGATAGCCGGCTAACCCATACGTGCGTACCGGAGCACGTCGGGCCTGCGACGACAGTGTGGTGCCCCTGGCGCTTACCCTCCGCATCACAGCCAGGTGGAGAGGAAGTATTAACTATGAAATCTAGGATTGAACCCTTTCTAATTGATGAATCAGTGAAAGCACGACGACGCAAGAAGATCGGAGGTGTAGGGAGGCTCCGCAGCCCAATCCGCTGGTTCGGCGGCAGGGGGCAGATGGTATCGAAGCTGTTGCCCCTAATCCCGCCACATCATATCTACGTGGAGGTCTTTGGGGGAGGAGCCAGCCTGCTTCTGGCCAAAGAGCCGTCAGTGGTTGAGGTGTACAACGATCTTGACTCCGGGTTGGTCAACCTTTTTCGCGTTCTGCGGGATCCCCAGAAGTTCGCGAGATTCCATGAGCTTGTACTGCTAACTCCGTATAGCCGCGAAGAGTACGGTTTCTGTCTAAATGTGTGGGAAGAGAGCGCAGATGATGTTGTGAAGGCCTTTCGCTGGTTCGTAGTAGCGAGAGGTAGTTTCTCGGGGGTTTTCGGGCATAGCTGGAGCAGCGCGGTTACTTCAAGCTCTCGAGGTATGGCTAGCACCGCAAGCGCTTGGCTAAGTACATTGAATGCCCTACCGGCGATCCACGAGCGGATGATGAGAGTGCAGATTGAGCACGCTGATTTCCGGCAGATCCTGCAGCGGTACGATACGCCGGAAACGTTCTTCCATGTGGATCCACCTTACGCTCCTGAAACGCGCAAAAGCGGTGGCTATAGGCACGAGTTGACTCTCGATGACCATAGGGAGTTGGTAGAACTCCTGCTTGGATTGCGAGGAAAAGTGATGCTGGCAGGCTATGACCATCCGGTATATGAGCCAATTGACGCTGCTGGTTGGTGCCGGCATGATTTCCAGGTTACCTGTAGCGCTGCTGGCAGGACTCGGGCATCAGGATTACTCGGCGAGGGAGTCGTGAGCATCCGGCAGCCTCGGGTCGAAAGCATTTGGCTCAGTCCGAATTGCTCGCAAGATGAGGCTGGATAGACCATTCTGAGTTAGGACGATTGGTCTGAGTCCTTCGCTGGGTTATGTTCCTGGTTCGTCATTTCTCGACCGCATCCGTGCCGGATGCGTGTGCTGGATAAATCCTTCTCAAAGGCGATTCACCGGGTCTCGCTTCGGCCTGAGGATGTGTCGGCGATAGTCTTTTGGTTGAAGCGCGGCTGCGTGTACTGCTATGCAAATACGAACAAGTATATGGCGCTCAGGAACTACGAGCGGCACGACTCCCGTCGAGACATGTTGGCGGGCCGTTCCCCGGTTTCTGGCACCAGCCCGCTGACTCGACGCGATTCCAGCCCGGACGGGTCTCTATCGCTCGACCTGTAGCTCAAGCCAACCCAACCAGCAAGCGGATATCCCATACCGGGCATCGAAACGGCTGGCCAGATAACTCCAAAACAAGTGATCGGATTCCACAAAATGGGGAGCCACCGTACGTATCCCGCTTAAGCATCAGAAAGGCCGGAAAGAACCCTGCTAACCCAAGCTCTTGAACACCCGAGGGCGCTAGCTAGCTCGGCGCGGCTCTTCACTTGGCCAGAGTCGAGCATTTGCTGAAATCGCTCAGCGCGTTCCTGCGGGTTTTCTTTCCGAGGTTCGGGAGGTTTGGATACCACGAGCAATTCTTCAGCCGCAAAGGAATGCCCGTATCCGCTGTACGCTGGATGTCCATTTGGTCCAGAACTGGACTTGACATAGAACGCTAGATCGAGAACAGGCTGAAAAGTTCGGATTTTGACGAGCCAGGGGAGCCAATCTCTTCTATAATCCGAACTTTCCGCTTGATGGCGATGCCGAGCCATCCACACCACTCGTGCCGGCTTACCCTCATGGACCCGAACTCTCCACGACCATCACTTCTTGATGGGTAGGGATTTCCGAATCCCTACCCAAAACCCTGAGGGTGGAGGGATAGACTCGTAACGCTGCGGCTGCTAGACAACGCTGATTTCCAATACCTCGCCTGCAGCGAGGGTGATCGGCTTCTCAAAAACAACCGATTTCCCCTCGGCGCGAGCTTCAACTGCGCCCCTCGGACCCATAACGGTCACTCTGTTCCCGGTTATGTCGGCCAAGTCAAGGCGCTTGAGCATCTGCGTGCCGTAGAGCGCCTCGAGACAGAACTTACCCTCGCCGGGTCGCTGCGTGTAGAGACCCCAGCCGGTTCCCGTGGACCAGAATGTTCGGAAATCCCCGGCATGGATCCTGGGCGCGAAGCCTAACCGGCCCTCCGGGAGGCTGAACGTGAAGCCGTCGAGCGCCAACTTCACCGACCAGGAGGACATCGCCCTTGCATAGTGATGCCCGCACTCGATCTCGTTCCACGGATTGCGGTTGTGCCCGGCGTACCGCTCCGTCACCGCCTTGACGACGGCCAGCCCCTCCTCGATCAGCCCTTCATAAATCAGATGCGCCGCGACCTGGAACTCGATGCCGGTCCAGACCTCGTCTGAGTAAACGAAGGGTAAAGCGGGGCGGCTGCCGCGCGGCCAGGAGCACAGCAGCAGGCCGGCCTCGTCGTTGAGCGCGTACACTCGCTGCACGTTGCTGAAGCTCCCGATCGGCGAGCGGAAGTTGTGGCTGAAAATGGATTTGAGGGTCGTCTTCACACGCTGCGGATCGAGCAGGTACCCAAGTCCCGCGACATGCGCAGCCCACTGGCCCAGCAATTGGTCGGACAGGCAGCCGTCGCCGTACTGATATTTCGGCATGAGTTGGTCGCTCGGGCTTTTCAGCGCGTCGGAGACCGTTACGCCGTCAATAACCTTTACCTTCTGGACATAATAGTCGCCGTTCCAAAGCTCGGCTTCCACCTTCGCACGGCCGCTCTCATAGATCGCGCGGTATTCCTCAGCCTTCTCGGTTTCGCCGAAATGCCGGGCAACCTCCTCGCAAGCGCGAAGTGCGCCCAGGTACATGGCGGTGCACATCGTATTCGGCCCGAAGAACTCGATGTCGTAGGTATTGTGCTGCTCGCCTTCCATCACGCCGTCCTTGTTCGGATCCCAGAGCGAGTCGTAGCCGGATTTCTCGTCCGGTGTGACAGTCCACGCGTACTCCAGCGCCGGCTTCATCTTAGGCCAGACCTCTTTGAGAAAAGCGTCATCGCCGGAAAGCCGCCAGTCGCGGTAGACCTGGATAATCGCGCCCATCTGTCCGTCTGCACAGGGTTTGGCTTCCGAGATCGGCGAGCCAGGCGGCAGGTGAGTGCGGAATCCCATGTGGCCGGTGTCTCGAGTGTTGTGGATGAACTCGGTGCGGCGCATGGAGCGCTCCAGCTCCGGGAATAGGAAGGCCACCGCCTGCTCGTAATTCCACACGTGCGTGCAGTTCCCGCGGCAGCAGCCGGACTGGTCGCCGCAGCCCTCCCAGCCGAAGAAGCTCCCGTCGGCCAGGAGGAAGCAGGTGCATGTGCGCATGATGCCGGCCTGGGAGGTGACCGCCTCCAGCACATAGTCGGGCAGCGTGCTTCCGAATATCGCGCTCTGCCAGTTGTGCGTTTCCTCGCGCAGGCGGTCGAGATTTTTTACTATGTAATCGGCTACCGACCAGGCGTTGTCAAAGCGTGCGCCGACATATGTACGTAGGGTTTTGGCTTCGCTATCCGGCGCGGGCCATGGATTAGCCATCACTGGAAAATGCCAGGTGATATAGACGGGCAGCGTCACCGATCCACCGGCCGGTACAGCGGCGTGCAGCGCCAGGGAGCACACGTCTCCATCCCTGGGGGCTGGATCGGCGTCCAACACGGGCCTGAGCCGCCCATCGTCGCTGAAATCGTCCCAAAAGAGATGGCACTTATCCCACCAGCCGCCGCGATACCAGCGAGTCTGCACGTCGAGATCGGCCCAGGTGGTTGTCAGCGACAGCGTGCCGGCGTCGGGAGGCTCAGGGTCGGCTTCCGGGTGCGACATGGATATGCCCCGCAGGCCGTCCGTCCTCCGATATGTATTGGTCGAGCCTTTGCCGGTGCGCCGTCTTTCCTCGTCTGCCTTCGTGAGCGGGTTGGACATGCTCGCCGCGAGTGAAATCTCCACCGGGGCGTCGGTTGGATTGGTGAATGTCCACTCGAAAATCGCCACAGGAAGCGCGCTGTCCTTGACGTTCAAAGGGATAAATGGGTTCCAGGCTGTCAGCTTTGCGCGCACGGGTATATCGGGATCGGAGAGTTCCACGGTTGCGGTAGGATACTCTCCGCGGAAGGCGGCCTCGGCGAATCTGGCGACGCCCTGCAATTCGGCCTGCGGCTCGCCGGAGCCGCGTCGGTATGGCGGAGGAATCCTGCCTTCGAGAATCCTGGCTGCCGGCGGTTGTCCCTCGGCCTTTGCCCAAATCGCAAATAAGGTATATGGGATCACATAGCCCTTGTTCGGCTTGTTGAATATCTCGAAGTCGCGGAGGTTGCCGCGCCCGCCCAGGCTGATCGTTCCCGTGCCGATGCCGCCCAGGGGGAACGCGATCTCCGAAAGCTGTCGCCCTGTGAACGTGCCCTGCGGCCCGACGGACAGCAATTCATCGCGGGTATAGGGTATTTCGGCGTTACTGCTCATGAATCGGTCCTTTCTCCGGCATACCGGATGCCGCAAGAACACTCCAAAAGCCTATTTCACTAAGAGTCGCCTGCCTCCTCCTTGTCGCTATCGTCATCTTTAACGCTTGCATATCTTTGGAAATTGCGGGCAAGCCGACCGTTATCGTCTTTTGATGGGTAACGTAAAATCTTGTGTGTAAAATCGGGGAGGCATAGGAAAGGCGCATCCCTCTTTCTAAGTTTGGATTGATTAAACCAACGAGAAGGAGGAACGCGCCTTGACTGAAGTATACGCCGATAGCGTCGAAGTGGAGTGTACCCGATTTGCCGGGCACCTCGTTAGGTGGTAAAATCAACACCTAAGAGGAGCATCAAATGAATCGGAGACAGTACACAAACGAGTTCAAGTCTGAGGCAGTAAGACTCGCGAGATCGG
>Ga0315289_10001147_pt1 | contig 41394 bp, 33 predicted proteins | sample YL17G11_40_MG_FD_203452 | JGI IMG/M metagenome (GOLD analysis project Ga0315289, IMG submission 203452) | Sediment microbial communities from Yellowstone Lake, YNP, Wyoming, USA - YL17G11_40 | ecosystem: Environmental > Aquatic > Freshwater > Lake > Sediment | place: USA: Wyoming | collected... | reverse complement strand
GTTTATTCCTTCGATTTATGTTTAACGATACTATATTCTAACCAAAGAAACAAATGATTCCCGAAGGATAATCTCCTTGACTGCCGTAATTGATTCCTAATATCATATTTTACAGAATCCGTATATCATAGGCAGGAACTTGTATGAGAGAGAAAATGTTACCTTCACAAACCCTTCCCGATTTTCAGCAATATCTGCTTTCACGAAAGCTCGTGCCGGAAAGAAAGCGTAACCTTCTACGCCTATTGGGCCAAAGTCACACCGATCGCAATAGGCTCCTTCACCGCCAGACGGTAATTTTAAAGTTCGATGCTCAAGTTTCAGATAGCCTACTTTTCCGAGGGAGGGAGCACGGGGCGGGTGGTCGAGGCAGTCGCCGCTGGCCTGTGCCATGCTGCATGGCAGGTGATCTTTCGCATAGAAGCAAGCCGTCCTCAGTCGTCTTTCAGTTTTGCAGCCGGTTTTAATCTTTATCCAGGAGGGATGTCTTATGAGTGAGAAAAGACGCTTCAGCCCGGACGAGGCCAAGCGCATCGGGAACAATTTGGGAATCGATTGGGGCCAGGTTGATCTGGAGGAGTTTCGCAGGGGACTGGAAGTGGAGCTGGAGCACGGTGCCAGAGACCCGGAAACCAATGTGACCAACGATGATCTGACCCTCACCGGGAAGATCGCCCTGGCCCACCTCCGGGAGTTCGCGGATTACTATACCAGGCTGGACAAGATGGAGGCAGAAGCCGAGGCATTTTGGGGGAAACAGGATTAGAAGGGACAGTGCCTGGTAGTAAGTCATAAGCCGTCATGGCCCGGCGACGAGGACCGAAGGCCATGCCAAATGCTCCACGCCCAGCCAGCGCCCCTTCGGACCAGGCTGACTGTGGCCTCTGCAGCATGAGGTCTGTCTTGAGAAAAAAGATCTGGATCCCCACAAGGCTGATTTCTGCCCTCCTCTTCTGCATCTTGGCCTGGGCCGCAGGACAGATCTGGACTTCAAGTGGGGGAGACCCCAAGGGCAGGCAGGTGCTGGTGACCGCGGTGGTGGATGGCGACACCATCCATGTGGGACGGGGTTGGAGGCACACCAGGGTGCGCCTTATTGGAGTGGACACTCCTGAAACCGTGCATCCGAAAAAGCCGATCGAATTCTTTGGCCCCGAGGCCTCGGAGTTCACCAAAAGTTCCCTCGCCGGAAAATGGGTCCACCTGGAATTTGAGCCTTCGGATCAAATCGATGCCTACGGACGCTTGTTGGCTTATGTCTTCATGGAGGATGGGACCTTCTTCAACCGGGAGCTGGTGCGCATGGGATATGCCAGGGCCTATACGCGATTCGATTTCCGTTACCGGGAGGATTTTCGGCTCGTCCAGGAAGAGGCCCGGCAAGCGAGATTAGGCCTCTGGGTGGCCGCCAGACAGAAAGGACCACCTCCCATTCCCGCAGGAGGGAACATTGCTGGACAGGAAGGACCCCCTTCGATATCCGCAGAAGGTAAGATTATCGGAAATGCTCACTCAAAGATCTACCACCTGCCTGGTCAGCAGCACTATACCATCCCCGAAGAAGACAAGGTTTACTTTGCTACGGAGGGGGAAGCCATAAGCGCGGGCTATAGACGGTCGAAGAGGTAGATTCTGGATATGGGTTCTGCCAGCAACGAGAGGGTTCCATGTCCAAGGCCCTGATCATTTACTTCTCCCAGGGCGGGACCACGGCGCGGGTGGCCGAGGCGATTGGCGCAGGCCTGCGTGGCGCCGAATACCAGGTTGATCTTCGCCAGATGAAGGATGGGCGGCTGCCCGAGCCCAGCGACTATGACCTGCTGGGCATCGGATCGCCGGTGTACTACTTCGGCCTCCCCCCCAATGTGATGGAGTATGTAGAAGGCCTGCCGGACCTCTCTGGAATTCCAACCTTCACCTTCGTGCTCCATGGAACCTACCGGGGCAGCGCGGGCAACCTCTTGCGGAGGGCCCTGACGCGCAAGGGGGCCCAGGAGGTCGGTCACTTTCACTGTCGGGGGACCGATCTCTTCTTGGGTTATCTGAAGCAGGGTTACCTCTTTTCTCCTGATCACCCCACCCCGGAGGAGCTGGCTCAGGCGGAGGTCTTCGGACGCGAGGCGGCAGCCCATTCCCTGGGGAGTCAGTATTTTGCAGCGGAATACGATCGAAGGCCGCCCGTAGTCTATTGTCTGGAGCGGCTTTTTACGGGTCCCTGGCTGGCCAGTAATTTGTACAGCCGGCTTTTTAGGGCCGATGGCGAGAAATGCACTGCCTGTGGCCTGTGTATGAAGCTCTGTCCTACAAACAATATCTCCAGGAGCGATGCCGAGCATCCGGTCTGGGGGCGCAATTGCCTGTTGTGTCTCACCTGCGAATTGAAGTGTCCCGAGGAGGCCATCACCTCAGTGCTCAGTTGGTCTATGTTTCTCCCCTTCTTGATTTACAACGTGCGCCGCGCGTCCCGGGATCCCTTGTTGGACCATGTGCGGGTAGTTCACCGCCGCGGCCGCACCCAAAGGGTATAACCGGAAGAATTCGGGCGCACAGCCTCTTTCCATATGAGAATCGGGCCGGACCGCAGCGAAGAATATCCCCTCATAGACAGATAACGGAGGGCGTACCGAGATGGAAGACAAAACCATCCTGATTCTGGGAGGCTACGGCGGGGCCGGCCTCCCTATCGCTCGGCTGCTCCTCCAGGAAAGCCAGGTCAAGATCATCCTCGCCGGGAGAAACGGCCAGAGGGCGGAGGAGGCCGCCATCCAGCTAAACCGCCAATTCCCCGGGGGCCGCGTCTCAGGGCGTCAGGTGGATGCCTCGAATGGCAAGAACCTGACCGTGGCCTTCAGCGGCTTCGATATGGGTTTGGTCTGCTCCCCCACCTCCCAATATGCCGAGCCGATCGCTCGGGCAGCCCTCTCTGCCGGGGCCGACTATCTGGACATCTATTATCCCCAGAGGGTCGTTCCGGCGCTGAAGGGCCTGGAGCCCTCCATCAAAGAGACCGGTCGTTGTTTCATCACCCAGGCAGGATGTCATCCCGGACTCCCGGCCACCCTGGTGAGATATGCCGCGGCCCATTTCTCCCACTTGCAGAAGGCCAACATCGGGATGCTAATGCATCTTCCCTATATCGGCTCGCCCGATTCGCTCCTGGAGCTGGTGGAGGAAATCAGCGATTACCGAGCTGAATTGTTTCAGGAGGGCCAATGGCGCAAGGCCGATTATAAAGACGCCAGAAGGATCGACTTTGGCCCGGGGTTCGGCATCCTCCCCTGTGTCCCGATGATGCTGGAAGAGATGCGTAATCTACCGGAGCAGCTGCATCTGGAGGAGGCGGGGCTCTACGGTGCGGGCTTCAACTGGTTCGTGGATTGGCTGGTGATCCCCTTCGGGATCATTCTGGGGAGGATCAGAAAGGGACTGGGGGTTCGTTCTTTGACCCGCCTGATGACCTGGGGGATCAAGGCCTTTTCCCAACCGCCCTTTGGGATTGCTTTCAAGCTGGAGGCGGAGGGCGAGAAAGAGGGCAAACCACGCTCTTTGGGGATGTTGCTCCGACACCAGGACGGCTATCAAATGACCGCCATCCCGGTGGTGGCCTGCCTGCTTCAATATCTGGAGGGATCGATCGCCCGGCCCGGCCTCTGGCTGATGGGGCAGGCAGTGGACCCAGTCCGCCTGGTCGAAGATATGGAGCGAATGGGCGTTGAGGTACATGCCTCGATGACCGCCCCCGGGGTCCCGCCTTAAACCAGAGATAGGCCCATAGAAAAATGAAAAAGCCCTCTTGGTATCAGGGGTTTCGGTGAGTATAATGGCTCACCTGCAAGGTGAAATCCCATCAGACCAAGGAGGGCTCTGAAGATGATACGACAAACGGTGTTGGGATTCAAGATCGAAAGCACCCAGGAACAGCTTACCGCCCATGGAGGCTTAGCCCTTCTGGCGGAATACAACCGTGGCCTGGGTTTGAGACCGCTCTCGGATCAGCATCTTCCCGCCCCCGGCAGCAACCGGGGCTACACTCCTTCCGCCTTCGTGGAGAGCCTTACCCTGATGTTGCAGGCCGGGGGCCAGACCTTGGAGGACCTGCGGGAGTTAGGGCAGGAATCGGCCCTGATGCAGCTGGTGGGCCAAGAAATGATCCCCGATCCGGATACGGTGGGAGATTGGCTCCGCCGGACGGGCGATCCCCAAACCGGGCAAGCGGGGCTACACGGGTTGGGCCAGATCCGGGATCTCCTCAACCAGCGCATCCTGCGCCACGATGGGATCGGAGCGTACACCCTGGATGCCGATGCGATGCAGATCGAGGCGGAAAAGCAGGAGGCAGCCTTCACCTACCAAGGGGAGAAGGGCTACATGCCCATGCTGGGCTTTCTCTTCGAGACGCCGGTCTGTCTTGCGGAGGAGTTTCGGGAAGGCCGCGTCTCTCCGGGCTCAGGGCAGCTCAGCTTCTACCGGGACTGCCGGACGCGCATGCCCTCCGGCAAGCGCATTGCGTACTATCGGGCCGATTCTGCCTCCTATCAGGCGGAGCTGATCAACGCCTTGGAATCAGACGGTGTGGTCTGGGCCATCACCGCGGATCAGGATCGGGCGGTGAAGGAGGCGATCCTGAACATCCCCCCGGACGACTGGAAGGAGCCCACCCTGGACTGTGGCTATGAGATCGCCGAGACGGTGCACACCATGGCCCGCACCCACCATGCCTTTCGGCTGATCGTCAAACGGGAGCTACGCCGCCAGCCGGATCTGTTTGGAGAACATGACCGGTATGTCTATCATGGGGTGGCCAGCAATTGGCCCTCCGAGCAGAAGAGTACGGCAGAGGTCTTGGCCTGGCACAACCAGCGGGGTCAGGCGGAGAACTTCCTGAAAGAGCTGAAAGGCGGATTGGGTTTAGATCGGATGCCCTGTGGGCAGAGCTTTGCCAATGCCGTCTTCTTCCGCCTCGGCGTGATCGCTTACAATCTCTTCCTGGGGTTTAAGCGCCTCTCCTGTCCCGAATCCTTTTGGCATCACACCATCGCCACCTTCCGCTGGAAGCTGATCCAAGTGGCCGGTCGGATCGTATACCATGCCGGGCAGGCGATCTTGAAGCTGGCCTTGGATGCGGAAAAGCTGCACCTCTTTCGGCAGATCCGAAGGAGGTGCTTTGAGCTCGCCTGGGCGACCTGAAACAGGAGAGCTACACCGGAGATGCCTGCCAGACCGAGATGGGGGGGTGAGGTCTCTCTCCATCTGCCGGAAAATGAGGAAGATGTCTCTCTGGGGAGCTAACCAAGGTCATCGCGACCTCTTGAGGGCCAAGCAAAGGGACGCTTGGTCTTTGTAAAAAGCCTCGTGGTCCCTTAGGATGGGTTGTGACAATTCCTATCGCTGTTCTTGGGCTCCGCTTTTCGCTTGACAATGCGTCAGGTTATAGGTTAGATGACAAGGGTAAAACCAAAAAATCATAGGTATCTTTATCTCTGGGCAGGCCTGCGATCTACCCCGATTACAGGATAGGGTTTTCGCGGGCAACATTCCAAAATCAAAGGAGGTGGGACTTACACATTTTCTGCTGGGCCGTGCTTATCGCGAGATGGAAGAATCATGATCCCCTTTATATGCTTAGAGAGGTAGCTATGGATGAGAATAGGGAGAAAGGACGCATTTCTCGCCGAGATTTCATGAAAAAGGCCAGCTTGGCAAGCGCAGGGGCTATCCTTGCAGCCAACGAATTCGCCAAGAAGACAGGCATTGCCAACGCCCAGGAGTTCTGGCAGTTTACCACCGGTTACTGGAAGGGTCTTCCTTCCTTGGTAAGGGTGGAAAATGGGAAACTCGTCGATAATTACAAGACGGCGAAACTTACCGGGAGAATGATCCTGAAGGGCGGACATGTGGTCGATCCCAAGAATGGAGTAGATGGGATTATGGACATCTCCATCCTGGGGAATCGGATCGAGGCCTGCGCAAAGGAGATTCCTCCACAGCCCGGGGATAAGGTGATGAATGTAGAGAAGTTTTATGTATTCCCCGGCCTGATCGATATGCACAACCACATCGTCGACCTCTGGGACAACTGGGATCGTTGTGCCGAGGACTCCGTAGCTGCGGGAGACGCAATGTGCCTCTCCCCGGGTGCGGCCAACTCCCTCATAGGACCAGCCTGTTTGATGGGAGATTGGGATCGCGCGGCGCTCCTGCACGTCAGCCAGTACATTGGGGTGCTCAACATGTGCGGCACCCGCGCGAATACCAAGGAGCTAATCCGCTTCTTCCAGGGAAGGATGCCCCTGGAGGAAGCCACGCAAAAGATCTGCCGAAACACCATCGGGTGTTTTACTGCTCCCCTCGCCGTGGGCGTCAAAGAACATCAAAACCATTGGATCACGCCTGCTGACACGCTGGAGAAGGCTTATGAGGTGACCTCTAAAGCCAATCTCCTCTTTATGTCCCACTGCCAGGACCCCAATTACGCCGAATATATCGTCTCGGGATCCAAGGGCCGTCCCGTCCACTTGGGACATATGACCGCTTCCGGCCAGGGGACCCACGGAGATCCAGTAGAGTCGGCCAAAGCGGTCTGCAATTTGTTGAGGAAAAAGAATGTCACCGGGGAGTTCGTGACCTCTCAACTCAGGAAGCATGGGGGATGTCGGGAGGGGTTCTACAATGATCCCGAGACCCAGAAGGTCTATTACAGCGCCCTGAGAGAGGGGCTCTGCAAGGTCCTCATCTCGGATGGGATGGCGACCACCACCATGAAGGGCTTCGGCGATCCTCGCGATAACATCGGCTGCCTGTTCGAGCTCGAAGACATGGGAGTCTTGACCCTCTCCCAGGCCGTCGCCTGTATGACCTCGAATGTGGCCGAACTCTTCGCGGAGAGACACCAAAACGACTGGTGGACGAGAGAGGTGGGGCACCTGGGACCCGGGGCTTACGCCAATGTCACCGTAGCCGACCGGAGAAGCAACTATTGCATCTTCACCATCGTGAATGGAGTGATCTCTGCGGTGGAGCAACGGGCGGTACGTTCGGCCGATGGAGGCTGCTGGGTCTCCAAATGGGGCCTTACTCCCAATACGGGCATCGGAGACCTGGTGCTCTTCGGGTATGCGAATGGGACCTTCAAGGGTTAAGTCGAGTGGGTAAGGACCGAGAGGGGCAGGTCTCCGAGGCCCTGCCCCTCTCGATGATTTGAAAATACATAGCGAGCAAATAATAATAGAAAGAAATTCCATGCATTTGAAGAATCCTCCCAGCTTGCTGGGGGGAGCTTCAATCGAGCTCTTCTCCAGAAGAGACTGTTGATCGCGGGATAGCAGCCTCTTTTGGGGGAAACAGAGGAGGTGAAGCCTATTTGGGGAAAACGCGTCAAAGGTAGCTATGAGATGTTTGGTAAGGGTTTGAATAGATGAATAGAGAGGGGACGAACATGAGCAAAAAGAAGGAGCGTGAGCTTTCACGGCGGGAGTTCATTCAGAAAGGCGCAGCTGCCGGCGCGGCAGTGGCCATGGGCGCTCTATTGAAGGGTGAAAAGGCGAGCGCCCGCGAGGAAAGCGGATTCATTTACCCCAATCAGGTGGGAGGCTTGCCCGACATCCTGGCCACGGTTAAGAACCGTAAGCTGTATGATCCCTTGAAGGTCATCAAGCCCACGGGGAGGCTTATCCTAAAGGGTGGATATGTCATTGATCCCAAGAACGGCGTGGAGGGGGTCTGCGATATCGCCATCCGCGGGAAGCTGATCGAAGAATGCCGACCCGATATCAAGCCGGAACGAGGCGATCGGGTGATCAATCTCTCCAACCCCGATCTGGTCGTGGCGCCTGGCCTGATTGAGATGCACCTTCATCTGGGAGATCTCTTCGAGGTTGCTCCCTTACGACCGCAATTTGAAGCCGTAGCCGATGGGGTAACCGTCGCCCTCTCCCCGGGCGCGGGCAATACCTTAATGGCTCCGGCGCTATTTGGGGCAGAGGTAGATAGGGGCCTTCCGCTCAATGTCAGTGTCTACTTGGGCGCGGCATGCGTGGTTGGCGCCAGGGCTTCGGTGCCAGAAAAGATCGCCTTCTTCAACGGCACCCTGGATGACGAGACCATAGCGCAGAAAATTACCCGAAACCCTGTCACTAATACAACCGCCCCACTCGCCATCGGGATCAAAGACCACATGGGCCACTTCATCCTGAGTGATGAGGATCTGGAGGCCATCTACGAGATTACCTCCAAGACTGGCCTGGTTTTCATGTCTCACACGCAGGACCATCGCCATACCGAGAGGGTAGTCAATGCCTCCAAGGGTCGACCCGTCCATCTTGGACACGCGACATGCATTTTCGGGAGCCATGGAGATCCGGTTGAGGGGATGAGCCTAATCGTAGAGCTCGCCAAGCGTCCCAATGTCACCGCGGAATTTGTCACTATCCAACTCAGGCCTTTTCGCGGCGGGCAGGATGCCATTTTCATTTCCCCAAAGGTCCAGCAGATTGCCTATGATGCCCTAGAAAAGGGGATCTGCAAGGTGCTGATCTCCGATGGCCAGATGGCATCCACCATGAAGGGCGCTGGCAACACATCGGACGATGTGGGCTGTCTCATCGAGCTGGACGAGATGGGGGTCCTCCCTCTCTCCAAGGCCATCGCCTGTATGACCATCAACCCGGCCCAGATGCTCGCCCAGAAGACCGGTCAGGATTGGTGGACGAAGGAATTGGGACACTTAGGTAAGGGTGCCCGAGCCAACATCACCGTCATGAACAAGAAAAGCAAGATGGCCACCATGACCCTGGTGAATGGAACGGTGGCCTCCCTCGAGGGTCGGGATATCCGAGAGGCCTATGGGTCCGGAGGATGGGTCACCCGCTTTGGTATCCTGGACCGTACCGGAGTGGGTGATCTCGCCATCTGGGGTTATGCCACGTAGCTGGTTTACGCCCGGGGGCATATCCTTAAACAGGGTATGCCCCCTCTTCCTGAGAAGCTTCAAAGGGCGGAGGTGAAGCGATGAAAGGATTCGTCACGGAGATGTTTCCGAAGACCTGGCTGGGGAGAATCACATTTTGCTACTTTATTTTTTGCTTTGCCATGGTCACGGTTCCGGGGCTCTATATCGCGAACCGGATCCATCCCTATGTCTGGGGAATGCCATTCCTTCTCTTTTGGTGCGTCCTTTGGTCCATCCCCCTCACGACTTTAGGGCTCCTGATCTTCTATTTCTTTGAGGAGCGAGAGGAGGGAGAACGATGAACTGGGTACCCGTATTCATCATTTTTGGCTGGCTCGCATTGAGTTTCGTCGTCGGGGTAACGATAGGCAGAAAGAAAGTGGATGTGAGCCAGGTGATGGAGGAGTGGTATGTAAGTGCGCGCTCCCTGGGCATCATTGTCCTCTGGTTCATGCTGGCTGCCAATTGGCTGAGCGCCTTCTCCTTCCTGGGAGGGCCAGGATGGGCCTTTTCTCGGGGAGCTCCCGCCTTTTACATCGTCGTTTATTGCGCCATGTACCCCATCTTCTATTATGCCTTGATGCCCAAGGCCTGGAAGCTGGGAAAGCAGTATGGTTTCGTGACTCAATTGGATCTCTTTGCTGATCGCTATCGCAGTACGGCCATCTGCGTACTGGTGGCCCTCGTCTCTTATGTGGTAATCATACCCTACATTGGCCTGCAAATGATGGGCATTGGTTACTTATTCAAGGTGGTCACCGGGGGAGCAATCGAATTCAAGATGGGGGCCTTGATCGCCTTCGGGATCATTGCTGGCTATGTCTATACCAGTGGACTGCGGGGGGTGGGATGGGTCAATTTGCTCCAGGGAATCATGATGTTTTTGGCCGCCATCCTGGCGACCTGGTATATCGTCGCCACCAGGTTCGGTGGCCTGCAACAGATGTTTATGGAGATCGAAAAGGTCAAAGCGGCGGCCCTCACCCTTCCGGGAATGGGAAAGGGCATGGGGATTGGCATGTTCGCCACCAGCGTCTTGCTCTCTGCCTTCGGTGGCGCCATGTGGCCGCATATGTTTCAGGCCTATTATGGGGCGAAGTCCTTGAAGGTGACTAAGCTGGTTACGGCCCTCATGCCGATCTCTGCCATCCTCAACCTCTCCGTCACCTTCCTGGGGTTGGGAGGCATTGTCCTAGTGGCCAAAGCGATCAAGCCGGACGAAATCCTCATCGAAATACTGCGGGAATATGCGCCGGTCTGGCTCCTGGGAATCCTCTGTGCGGGGGGCCTGGCGGCGGCTATCTCCACCGGGGCCTCCTTGGTCCATAGCCTGGGTTCGATCGCCGGCAGGAATATCTTTCAGGCCTATTTCCGGCCCCGGGCCAGTCAGCAGGAGGTGAATCGGGTGGCCCGCTGGGCCGTACTGGCAGTTACGATCCTCTCTTATCTCTTTGCCCTCTCTTCCCCCCATACCCTAGTCTGGATCCTCTTGATGGGATATGGAGGGATCTCCCAATTTCTCTCTATCGCCATTGGGGCCCTCTTCTGGCCCCGGGCAACTAAGGCGGGGGCCCTCTCCGGCCTGCTCGTGGGAATCGGAATAACAGGCCTCTTCACCTTCTCTCCGGCGCCACTGAATCATCCCCTGGGCCTTCATGCAGGATTCTGGGGCCTGATTGGCAATTTCCTGGTATTTTACCTCGTGAGCAAGGCGACTCGACCCGACCCGGATGAGGTCCTGGAAAGATATTTCCAGAAGGCGGGAGGAGGCAAACGATGAAGGATATGGAGAGGATCTGGAAAAAGATCGATGAAAATGCCACAGTCGAGTTTCTGCAGAAATTCTTGCGGGTCAAAAGCGCCAACCCCCCGGGAGAGGAGATAGAGGCTGCCAAACTGGTTGCCGATTGGATGAAGAGAGTAGGCCTGGAGGCCCAGGTCATCCCCATTGAGGGTCAGAGGGCCAATGCCCTGGGACGCCTCCCTGGAGTTGGCAATAGAGCCCCTCTGCTCTTTTCTGGCCACCTGGATACCGTTCCGCCGGGGGAGACCCCTTGGAAGTATGACCCCTATTCAGGAAAGATCGTCGAAGATCGGATCTATGGCCGTGGGGCCTCCGATATGAAGGGGGGCCTCGTCGCCATGATCATGGCGGCCGGTGCCCTGGCCAAGGCGAAGGTACCCCTGGCCGGGGATCTCCTCATCGCCGCCACCGCGGACGAGGAAGCAGGGACCTTGGGAGCCCGCCACCTGGTGGAGAGCGGAGCGATCAGCAAAGTGACGGGCGTCCTCATTGGAGAGCCTTCCGACCTTGCCGTCTATATTGCGGAGAAGGGGGCCTTCTGGCTGGAGCTGACCACTCGCGGAAAGACCGCCCACGGAGCAATGCCCGAGCTGGGGATCAACGCCATCCTGCAGATGAACAAGGTCTTGGCCCGCTTGAACCGGCTCCGCTTCGAATACCAGAAACATCCCCTCTTAGGGAAGCCGACCTTGAACATCGGGACGATCTTTGGCGGGGTCAAGACCAATGTGGTCCCTGACGGATGCAAGATCACCGTGGACATTCGCACCGTCCCGGGGCAGAACCATAAGGCCATCTTCGGGCGGATAGATGGGCTCCTGGAGGAGCTAAAAAAGCTAGATGCCGATTTCCTGGGGGAGGTTCGGGTGATTAATGACCGGCCTCCTTTGGAGACCCCGCCCCAAGATCCGCTGGTGAAGGTTGCCCTCCAGGCCTCGCAGGCAGTAACCGGGCAACCCCAGAAGCCCCAGGGAGTCATGTATTATACGGACGGGGTGGCCTTCGTACCCAAATTAAAGATCCCCATGGTCATCTGCGGTCCGGGAAAGGCAGGATTAGCCCATCAACCCGATGAATATGTGGAGATCTCCAAGGTCCATGCGGCCGCCCGCATCTATGCCCAGATCGCCTGGGAGATCTTGGCGGTCTGAGATTCAGACAGAGGCGCACTCCGGATGAAAATGCACAGCGAGCGCATTCCCCGCAGCGAGCTTTCGGGTTAGCGAGCGAATCATGATAGAAAGAAATTCCATGCATTTAAAGAAGAGGGCTATTTACTTGACTCCAGTATCCCCTACATTTTGTGGTGTGGGGTTTTTCCCCTTTCGGCCTTCTTGACCAACTCCTTGTACGCCACCGGCTCGATTTGTGTGGCTTGCTGGACCAGCCGGTAGAACAGCTTGCCACGAGACCGCGAGGTGCGACGGTTGAACCGAAAGGTAAACTCATCGAGGTAATAGTCCAGATGTTCATGGCTGACCGCCCCCTGATGGGTGGCAACCAACCACCGTTTGAGAAGAGACACCACCTTATGGGCCCTGGGCAACAACTGGGAAGCCAAGCGCTTCCGTCCATGGAAAAGGCTGACTTCATGGATGTAGCCTTTCGCTTCGATACCGGCGTATCCGCTCCACCCATCCGTATGCACGACACTGCCGATCTCGACAGCGGCCAGCAGAAAGGGCTCCAAGCTCCCCGCCGACGCATCGGGAACTCGGGCCATGCGTATCCTCCCGATTCCTTCACCGTCTTCCTCGGCTGCGACGACCATCACCGTCTTGGAACCCACATGTCGGCCCCGGATCCCTTCCTCGGGGGCACCCCAATAGCAATCGTCCACCTCCACGCGCCCGCTCAGTCCGTCACGTTCTGGTCGAACCATCGCCCGACGCAGTTTGTGCAACCATGTCCATGCTGTCTTGTAGCTGCCCAACCCCAGAACCCGTTGGACTCCCAGGGCACTGGCCCCTGTCTTCTGGCTGGTCACCAACCAGATCCCCCGAAACCACAGCGCGAGCGGCTTATGCGTGTCCTGGAAGATGGTCCCGGCCGTAACGGACGTCTGAAACCCGCAGGCGGCACAAGTTATCAGCCCGCGCTTCGTAAGCCATCCTTTCCTTTCCGCACACCGGGGACATGTAAAGCCATCAGGCCACCTGAGCCTAATAAGGTATTCACGGCACGCCTCTTCCGAGGCAAACCGACGTTCGAATTCCAGAAGAGTTCGCGGGTAGTCTTCCATGCCACTATACTACATGTTGTAGTCACTGGAGTCAAGTAAATAGCCCTCTTAAAGAATTCCCCCAGCTTGCTGGGGGGAGCTTCAATGGAAAATTAGCGGAGAAGGGAGAGGTTTTGCTTCAACGCACCATTCTCTATGGAGCCCATCTCAGCCTGGGGGCGCGCATGATCCCGTTTGCGGGGTGGGAGATGCCCGTGCATTATAGCGGGATCTTGGGGGAACACTTAGCGGTACGGACCCGGGCTGGCTTATTCGACGTCAGTCATATGGGGCGGATCTTTCTCAGGGGAGACGCGGCCCTGGGACTTATTCAGAGATTGGCTACCAACGATGTCTCGCGCTTGGCAGATGAGCAGGTGCAGTATTCAGCCCTCTGTTATCCGGAGGGCACTTTCGTGGATGATGTCTTAGTTTACCGCCTCTCGGATAGGGAATTTATGATCTGCACCAACGCCAGCAACCGGGAAAAGGATCTTCACTGGATCCTGGACCATGCAGAAGGAAAGGTGAGCGTTGCGGATGAAAGCCGTATTCTAACTCAATTGGCCCTGCAAGGGCCGAGGTCGCAGCAGATTCTGAGTTCGCTCACCCCTCTGGATTTGAGCCAGATCAGACATCATCACTTCCTCCGTGGGGAGGTGGATGCCGTGCCCACAATCATTTCCCGTACCGGATACACCGGGGAGGACGGCTTCGAGCTCTACTTCCCTGTCCGCGGGGCGGAGCATCTCTGGGAGAAGATCCTGGAGGCAGGCGAACCATTGGGACTTTTGCCTGCGGGCTTGGGGGCTCGTAATACCCTGAGAATGGAAGCGGGAATGTGCCTCTACGGCCAGGATATCGACGATCAACACACTCCGATCGAGGCCAATCTCCTTTTCATCGTCAAACCGGATAAGGGAGATTACCTCGGCAGGGAGGTCCATTCGCGGCAGCTGCGCGAGGGGACTGCGCTCAAACTGATCGGCTTGGAGATGGTGGGGCGGGGAATCCCGCGGGAGCACTATCAGATCTTCAAGAGTGGAAAACGAATGGGGGAGGTCACCAGTGGCGGCTTTGCCCCCTCTCTCAAAAAGAACATTGCCCTCGCTTATATCCAGAGCCAATATGCGGCCATCGGGACCGAAATGGAGGTGGAGATTCGTGGGTACCGCGTCCCCGCCCGCGTCGTGCCGATTCCCTTCTATCAAAGAAAGGGCCATTGATGATAGACTACATCCCTCACACCCCCTCGGACATCCAGGCCATGTTGGGCGCGATTGGCTCCCCCAACCTGGAGGCTCTCTTCTCTGAGATTCCGGAAGAACTGAGGCTGAAAGAGGATATGGATCTTCCTGGCCCTCTCTCGCAGCCGGAGTTGATCTCTTCTCTTCAGCAGGTTGCCCGGACGAATGGCCATCTATCGGAATATAGCCTTTTCCTGGGGGCAGGGGCCTATCACCACTTCATCCCTCCCGTAGTGGAGGAGGTCATCAGCCGCGAGGAGTTCTACACCGCCTACACCCCCTATCAGCCAGAATTAAACCAGGGCACTCTGCAGGCTACCTATGAGTATCAGACCTTGATCTGTCAGCTTACCGGCATGGAGGTAGCCAATGCCTCCTTGTATGACGGCGCCTCGGCTACCGCTGAAGCGGCTCTCATGGCCTGCCGCATCCTGCAACGCAAAAAGATCCTGGCCTCCTCTGCCCTTCATCCCGACTATTTGATGGTCCTGCGGACCTATCTCTCCCATCTGGGAATAGATCTTCAACTCGTCCCCTGGGTGAAGGAAGAGGGGATTACCTCTTTTCCCGAAGCGGAGCGAAGGCTGGACCGGGATGTGGCGGCGCTGATCCTGCAAACTCCCAATTTCTTCGGCTGCCTGGAAGAGGGTGGCCAGTTTGCCGAGAGGGTCCATGCCGAAGGAGCCCTCCTCATCGCAGTGGTGGTCGAGGCTACTTCTTTGGGCATCCTGAAACCTCCCGGAGAATGGGGTGCGGATATCGTAGCTGGGGAAGGGCAGAGCATTGGCAACCCCCTCAACTTTGGTGGGCCTTATCTGGGCATATTCGCCACCCGGGAAAAGTTCGTGCGCCAGATCCCCGGGCGCTTAGTGGGCAGGACGACGGGTGCCCAGGGGAGGCCGGGGTTTGTCCTCGCCCTGGGCACCCGGGAGCAGCACATCCGCCGGGAGAAGGCCACCTCCAATATCTGCACCAATGAGGCCCTCTGCGCCTTGGCTGCTACCGTTCACCTCTGCCTGTTGGGACCCCGAGGGCTTCGGCAACTGGCTCTGCTCAACCTCCAGAAATCCCATTATGCCAAAGAGAAGATCGCCGGATTGTCTGGATTTGAACTTCCTCTCTCCGGCGCCACCTATAATGAGTTTGTGATGCGCATGCCGAGGTCGGTGGGGGAGATCAACCGAAGGCTCATGGAGCGCAAAATCATCGGCGGCCTGGACCTGGGCCGCTTCTTCCCAGAAACGGAGGATCGTTGTCTCTTCTGCGTAACTGAGATGAACACGAAGGAAGAGATCGATCGCCTGGCAGAGTCACTGGACGAGCTCACCAGGGGAGGTGAATGATGTCGGCGGGTGTGGGTCAGAGCGGGCTGATCTTCGAGGAATCCCTGATCTTCGAGAGGGGTTCTCCCGGGAGGGTAGGCTATTCCCTCCCCCCCATGGATGTGCCGGAGAAAGAGATCGATGGCCTGGTGCCCGCTTCGCTTCAACGGAGGGAGCAGGCCGCACTCCCCGAGGTCTCCGAGATCGATGTGGTCCGACATTTCCTCCGCCTCTCCCAGTGGAATTATGCCGTCGCATTGGGATTGTACCCCCTTGGTTCCTGTACCATGAAATACAACCCCCGGATCAACGAGCATGTGGCTCGACTCCCGGGATTCACCCGTGCCCATCCCTCCCAACCGGAAGAGCTGAGCCAGGGGGTTCTTCGCCTGATGCATGAACTGGAGCGGTTTCTGGCCGAGATATCGGGACTGGATCGGGTGAGCCTGCAGCCGGCTGCAGGTGCTCAGGGGGAGCTGGCCGGCATGATGATGATTCGGGCTTACCACCAGGCCCAGGGAAATCCCCGCCGGTTTGTCTTGGTGCCGGATTCCGCTCACGGTACCAATCCCTCCAGCTCTACCCTTGCCGGCTATCAGGTGAAACCGCTTCCTTCCAATGCCCGAGGTTTGATCGACCCCACCAGGGTGGCCCAGCTGATGAATGAAGAGGTTGCCGCCATCATGATCACCAATCCCAATACCCTGGGCCTGTTCGAAGAGGAGATTGTACAGATCTGCGAGATCGTCCACTCTCGTGGGGGCCTGGTTTACGGAGATGGGGCCAACCTCAATGCCATCTTAGGAATCGCCCGGCCCGGGGATATGGGCTTCGATCTACTGCATCTGAACCTGCACAAGACCTTTTCTACGCCCCATGGCGGTGGAGGCCCGGGCGCAGGCCCGGTGGCGGTAAGAGAGATGCTGGCACCCTTTCTCCCGGTGCCTGTAGTGGAGAAGGAAGGCGAACGATTCCACTTGAATTACGATCTCCCCGCCTCGATTGGCAAGGTCAGGGCCTTTCACAGCAATTTTTCCGTGTTGGTGCGGGCCTACGCCTACATCCTCACCCTCGGTCCATCGGGGCTGAAGCGCGTGGCGCAGATGGCCACCCTGAATGCCAATTACCTTCGCACCCAGCTTGCCCCTCATTATCACATTCCTTTCAATCGCCTGTGTAAACACGAGTTCGTGGCCAGCGATAAGATCCAGCAGAAGTTGGGAGTCAAGACCCTCGACATCGCCAAGAGGTTGATGGATAAGGGGTTTCACCCCCCTACCGTCTATTTCCCCCTCGTCGTCCCGGGTGCCATGATGATTGAGCCCACCGAGAGCGAATCGAAGGAAAGCCTCGATCAATTCATTGCCGCCATGAGGGAAATTGCCGAGGAGGCGGAGAGGGATTCTTCGCAGATCACCTCGGCGCCTCATCTCACCAAGGTCTCCCGACTGGATGAGGTGAAGGCCGCGCGCGAGCTCGATCTGCGCTGGAAGGGATAATAAGCATCCTGGGCCATTGAATCGTTGGGGTCCTGAGCCTCCTCACCCCCCTTTAGCTGATCTTGATTCCCTCCCCACGATTCTCTTTCCTCCTCTTGATCTGCAAAGGCAACCCTCCGTACACAAAGATCAAACCGAATCGGACATTGAGTTGAGAGAGCCCTAAAACAGAGATAGACGCCCGAGAAATTGAAAAAGCCCTCTTGGTATCAGGGGTTTCGGTGAGTATAATGCTCACCTGCAAGGTGAAATCCCAGATGACCCAGGAGGGCTGAAAAGAGGATACGACAAAGCGTGTTGGAGTTCAAGATCGAAAGAACCGATGAGCAATTGACGGCGCACGGAGGCCTGGCCCTTCTGGCGGAGTACAACCACGGGATGGGGTTGCGGGAGCTTTCCGACCGGCATCTGACCGGCCCCGGCAGCAACCGGGGCTATGCCCCTTCGGTGTTTGTAGACAGTCTGGTGTTGCTGTTGCAGGCAGGTGGTCAGAGCCTGGAAGACCTGCGGGAGTTAGAGCAGGAGGCTGGACTGAGGAAGCGGGTGGGTCGGGATCAGATCCCCGATCCCGACACGGTGGGAGATGGGCTCCGCTCTGCCTGTGCGCTGCACCTGTCTGCCGTGCTTACGGCACAGGCAGGCGCAGACAGGCGGATGGGGGATCCCCAGGCGGGGCAAGCGGGGCTACACGGACTGGGGCAGGTGCGGGATCTCCTCAACCAGCGCATTCTGCGGCGGGATAAGATCACGGAGTACACCCTGGATGTGGATGCCACGCAGATAGAGGCGGAGAATCAAGAAGCTCAGTGGACCTATCAAGGAGTCAAAGGCTACATGCCCATGCTGGGCTTTCTGTTCGAGACGCCGGTCTGTCTTTCTGAGGAGTTTCGGGAGGGCCGCGTCTCTCCGGGTTCAGGGCAGCTGAGCTTCTACCGAGGGTGCAAGGCTCGCATGCCCGCGGGCAAGCGTATTGCCTACTATCGGGCCGATTCTGCCTCCTATCAGGCGGAGTTGATCAACGAGCTAGAAGCGAATGGGGTGTACTGCGCCATCACGGCGGATCAGGATCGGGCAGAAAGGAGGCGATCCGCAGCCTCGTTGAGACGGAGTGGAAGGAGCCGGTGGTCGGCTGTGGGTAGGAGGTGGCCGAGACGGTGCACACCATGGCCCGCACCCACCCTGCCTTTCGTCTGGTCGTCAAACGGGAGCTACGCCGCCAGCCGGATCTGTTTGGAGAACAAGACCGGCTGTCTATCATGGGGTAGCCAGCAATGGGCCCTCCGAGCAGAAAAGTGCCCTCCAGGTCTTGGAATGGCACCACCAGCGGGGGCAGGCAGAAAACTTCCTGAAAGAGCTGAAGGGTGGTTTGGGTTTAGATCGGATGCCTTGTGGGCAGAGCTTTGCCCATGCCGTCTTTTTCCGAATCGGGGTGATCGCCTACCATCTTTTCCTGGGGTTTAAGCGGCTCTCCTGTCCAGAATCCTTTTGGCATCACCGCATGGCCACCTTTCGCTGGAAGCTGATCCAGGTCGCCGGTCGGATCGTGCACCATGCCGGGCAGCTGATCTTGAAGCTGGCCCTGGATGGGGAAAAGCTGAGGCTCTTTCGCTCGATCCGAAAGCGGTGCTTTGAGCTGGCCGTGGTGACGTGAGGCAGGGAAAGGGATCTGGGAAGCCTGACAGATCTCGAATGCAGGGAGAGGTTTCTCTACATCTGCCGGGACATGACGAGGAGGTCTCTCTGAGGGGCTAACCGAGGTCATCCAGACCTCTTGAGGACAAAGTAAAGGGACGTTTTGGACTCTTAAAAACCTCGTAGTCCCTTAGGATGACTTAGGACAACTTCTATCGCTGTTCTTGGGTCCTGGCTGATCCTTGACAGTCATGGGGCCTTATGTTATAAAATGTTTGCAGTCTGCGGCTATTCCCGAAACTCCCGTTCAGAGAGGAGGAGGCATGAAAGAGGATAGACGGAGGAAGGTGGGAGAGTATTCTGTCCCCTGGATCTTTCTGCTGTTCTTCCTGCTGGGCCTGCCCTGGGGAGCCGCGGGTTTTGAGATGGCTGGTCCCCGCAGCATGGGCATGGGCGGGGCATTTGTGGCGGTCGCTGACGATGCCACCGCCGTCTACTGGAATCCGGCCGCCATCACCCAGATCAAAGGAGTGGACATCACCCCCTTTGCCGGGGCCAAGGCGACCGACCGGGTCTATAACATCATAGAGGATTTGGAGGTGTGGGAGGACGATCATGGGGCGCCCTACACCCTCTCCGAGATGAAGGATCTGAAGGACATCCTGGAGCGATTCAACAAGGATGAGGTGGGGGTCTTTGGGGGTGCCCATGCGGGATTCGCCCTGGCCTCCAAATGGTTTGCCCTCAGTTCCGTGGCCTTGGCCCAGGCCAATCTGGACCCCCATGCCGACACTGAGCTGAGCCATCTGGGCCCCACGGAATCGGATCGGGCCAACAATTCCTCCCGGGTCGATGTGAACAGCTTGGTGACGAACAACATCGCCTTGACCCTGGCCAGCACCCTGGGGATCCCCAATATCGCCGTGGGGGTGAATGCGAAGTATATCCAGGCCTATCGCTACGTCGATCGCTACTATGTCTTCGATCAGGACACCGGAGAATACCAGGATGAGATCGATTACAAGAAGCACTTCAACGATAACAAGGTGGATGGATGGGCATGGGGGGTGGACGCCGGGGTTTTGATCACCCTGGGAGATTGGGTGAAGATCGGAGCCCTGGGCCGGAACATCAACGAGCCCGAGATCGACTGGGAAAAGCACCAGCCCAAGACCAAGCTCCGCGGACAATATCGCGCAGGGGTGGCGCTGACCCCTTTCAAGGATCTCACCCTCTCCGTGGACGGGGACATCACCAAGCAGGGCCGGGAACTCGTGAAGTCCCGCTCTGGAGAGAAATTCGAGTTCGACGCCTCGCGGGAGATCTCGGCTGGATTGGAATGGTGGCTCCTGGGCCGCCACCTGGCCCTGCGGGGTGGAGTCAATAATATCACCGAGAGTGGCGAGGCGGGCCGCCTTTACACCGCGGGCCTCGGGATCCGTATCCCCTTCGTGGGGCTCGATCTCGCAGGCGGATACGGAGGGGACCACCGTTACGCCGTGTCTGCCGCCTTGAATGTCCGCTTTTGAGAGAGCAGGAGAAACCACATGAAATTCTTCATCGATACTGCCAATGTGAAGGCCATCAAAGAGATGGCGGATTTGGGCGTCCTGGATGGGGTGACCACCAATCCCACCCTGGTGGCCAAAGAGGGCCGCGACTTCCTGGAGGTCCTCCGTGAGATCTGCGAAATCGTGGATGGGCCCATCAGCGCAGAGGTGATCAGCCTGGAGGCGGAGGGGATGGTGAGGGAGGCCAGGGAGCTGGCCAAGATCCACAAGAACATTGTGATCAAGATCCCCATGACCAGGGAGGGCCTGAAGGCCACCAAGGCCTTGAGCCGCGAGGGGATCAAGACCAATGTCACCCTCATCTTTTCCTCCAACCAGGCCTTGCTGGCCGCCAAGGCCGGGGCGACCTATGTCAGCCCCTTCGTGGGCCGGCTGGATGATATCGGCCAGGTGGGAATGGATGTGGTCCGGGAGATCGTCACCATCTATGAAAATTATGGATATTCCACCCAGGTGATCGTAGCCAGCATCCGCCATCCGCTTCATGTCATCGAAGCGGCAATGGCCGGAGCCCATGTGGCCACTATCCCTCCGGCGGTCATCGAACAGCTCATCAAGCATCCGCTCACGGATATTGGGATCCAGAGGTTTTTGGCGGATTGGGAGAAGGTCCCCCGGAAGCCCTTTTAATAGATTTGCTCAGGAGGTGAAGTGCCTTGCCCGTCTTTGAGTACACCTGCAAGTCCTGCGGGGCCGATTTCGAAAGATTGGTGAGGGGCAGCAATCCTTCGATCGACTGCCCTGCTTGTGGCTCGAAAAAATTGGAAAAGAGGTTCTCGGTCTTCGGATGTAAGGCCGGAGATCGTTTCGTCAGCTCTGCTTCCTCGAATGGTTGTTCCGGCTGTTCCCGGGGTAGTTGCCAGGGCTGTTCCTGATGGGAATGGGCTGGCTTGGCTCCCCGCTCTGCCATGTCCGCGGTGAGCCTTTAAGGCCTGATCCCTTCCCCTCGATCCATGCACAAATGCCCGCGCCCCTTCGCGGGTTTCCCCTTTTCAACCTCTAAAATTGATCCTGTCCTTTTTCCGCTCTCTTGACAGGGGGGATGAACATGGGAAAGCCGAAGATATTTGTATCGCGAATGATCCCGCAGCCGGCCCTTGACCTCCTTGACCGTCACGCGGCGGTGGAAGTCAATGCCGGGGATAAGCCGCTGAGCAAGGCAGATCTGATCTCGCACCTCCAAGGCACGGAGGGCCTGGTGTGCCTCTTGACCGATGTGATCGATGATGAGGTGCTGGCCTCTGCTCCGTCCCTGCGGGTGGTCTCGAATGTGGCGGTGGGCTTCGACAATATCGATGTCCAAGCGGCCTCGCGCCGCAGGATCGCGGTCACCAATACCCCGGGGGTGTTGGATGAGACCACGGCCGATTTCACCTGGGCCCTGTTGATGGCCGCCGCCCGCCGGGTGGCAGAGGCCGACCGCTATGCGCGCGCTGGGAGGTATCAGGGCTGGGGGATTATGCTCCTGCTCGGGCACGATGTCTATGGCAAGACCCTGGGCATCTGCGGCATGGGCCGCATCGGGAAGGCGGTAGCGCGCCGGGCCCTGGGCTTTGGAATGAAGATGCTCTACACTGATCTGCAGCGGATCGAAGCCGCGCTGGAGAAAGAGCTGAAGGTGGAGTTCTCCGACAAAGAGGGCCTTCTGCGAGAGTCGGATTTCGTGACCCTCCATCTGCCCCTACTCCCGGAGACCGTTCATTACATCTCGCGCCGGGAGCTCTCCCTGATGAAAAAGACCAGCCACCTGATCAACGCCTCCCGAGGCCCGATCGTGGACGAAGAGGCCTTGGTGGAGGCTCTCAGGACTGAGCAGATCGCCGGTGCTGCCCTGGATGTCTTTGAGCATGAGCCGAAGATCCATCCCGGGCTGCTCCATTTGGATAATGTGGTGCTGGCTCCCCATATCGCCAGCGCCTCGATCGAGACACGCACCCTCATGGCCACCATGGCCGCGGAGAATATGATTTCCGCCCTGGAGGGAAGGATCCCTCCTTATATTGTGAACCGTGAGGTCTACGGGTAATTTTTGCCCAGAAAGGAACAGAAAGGATGGAAAAAGGAGAGATGGAGGATCCAATCAGCCGCCGATCCGGGGCTGCGGTGGGTATGCCCCAGGGAAAGGTCAAGATGTCGGCCGCGGCGGCCATCGTCAAGATCCTTGAATGGAAAGGGGTAGAGAGGGTCTTCGGTGTCCCGGGGGCAGCTATCCTTCCGGTTTATGATGCCCTGCGCGAGAGCCACCAGATCAATTCCTTTGTGGTGCGGCATGAGCAAACCGCCGCCTTCGCCGCCGACGCCCATTATCGAGTGACCGGCAAAGTCGGGGTGTGCCTGGCAACCTCTGGGCCCGGAGGGACCAACCTGGTCACGGGCCTCTATACGGCCTGGTTTGACTCGATCCCCATGATCGCCATGACCGGCCAGGTGATCCAGTCCGCCATCGGCACTGCCGCCTTTCAAGAGGCGCCCATCACGGGAATCGTCGCTCCCATCACCAAGAGGGCCTTTCTTCCCCAGACGGCCGAGGAGATCCCCGCCCTGGTCAATCGAGCCTTCAATATCGCCTCCTCCGGGAAGATGGGACCCATCCTGATCGATTTGCCCGTGGATCTGCAAAAGGCGACCATCGAAGTGGATTTTTCCGCCTTGGGCGACGAGGGCCGGGAGTCCCTCCCCCTCGCCTCAGCCCAGGAGATCGAGCAAGCAGCCGCGATGATCCTGGAGGCCAAGAGGCCCGTGATCATTGCCGGGGGCGGAGTGGTCCTGGCCAATGCCTGCCCCTGGTTGCGAGAGCTCGCCGAACTGCTGGCTATCCCCGTCACCTCCAGTCTGATGGGCAAGGGCAGCATCCCCGCGGATCATCCCCTCTATGCCGGCGGCGTGGGCACCATCTGCAACTCCCCCCTGGGCAACAAGACCCTGTTGGAGTCGGACCTGATCATCAATCTGGGGGGGCGTTTCGGGGATCGGCACACTGGAAAGGTGAACACCTTCCTCCGCGACGCCAAGGTAATCCATGTCAATCTCGATCCCACCGAGATCGGCAAGGCAGTGGCAACCGATCTGGGGGTGGTCTCCGATGTCAAATACTTCCTGGAGCGAATGATCCAGGTCCTCGGTCAGGAAAAGAAGGAGAGGATCCCTCGGCGAGACGAGCGCATCCACCAATTGGCTCTGGATCGCGTGCAGCTGGCCCGACGGGTTGACTTCGACCAGGTCCCCATCAAGCCGCAACGGGCCATCAAGGAGCTGCGGGAATTCCTGAATCGGGATGCTATCGTCACCCACGACATCGGGATCAGCCAGATTTGGTCGGCTCAACTCTTCGACGCCTATGAGCCCCGAACCTATCTGGTGACCGGCGGAGCTGGTCCCATGGGATGGGGCCTGGGGGCGGCCATCGCCGCCAAGCTGGCCAAGCCGGAGAGGCAGTGCGTCAACTTCGTGGGGGATGGAAGCCTGGCCATGTCCCTCCAGGACCTGGCCACCGCAGCCATGTTCAAGATCCCGATCGTCGTCTTCTTGCTGAACAATTCGCTCCTGGGCCTGATCCGCCAGCAACAGAATCTCTTTTATGGAGAGCGCCACATCTCCACCTTCATTGGCTACGAGCAGGACAGCCATGACCGGGGGGTGGACTTCATAAAGGTGGCCGAGGGCATGGGCCTCTGGGCAGAGCGGGCGGAGAGGCCGGAGGAGATCAAGCCTGCCCTGGCAAGGGCCTTTGCTTCGGGACACCCCAGCCTTCTGGAGGTGGTCGTTGACCGGCAGGCGGTGTGTCCCATGTCCCTGGATGGCACCCTGACCGGGGTGAAAGAGACCATCTAACTGGGCGATAACCCTCATTATATCGGGAGGAAGAAGATGAAGGAGTCCTTGCAGTCCTATATGAAGGTGGGAATTGTGCATTTCATGGCCTTTCCTGAGGCGATGAAAGGGGAAGGTAACATCCTGGAGACCGTCAAGAAGATCGCCAACGACGATTTTTTCTCCGCCATCGAGATCACCTCCATCAAGGATGCCGCGCAGCGGGAGGCGGTGGGAAAATTCCTCAAAGATGCCCGGATGGCAGTGGGCTTCGGGGGGCAGCCCGCATTGCTCTCCGCCAAGCTGGATTTGAATAGCCCGGAGGAGGAAAAGCGGAAGGCGGCGGTGGAACGGATCAAGGCCTGCGTGGACGAGGCACAGACTGTGGGGGCACAGGCGGTGGCCATGCTCTCCGGTCCGGACCCGGGCGGAAACCGGGAGGCGGGCATCTCCCAACTAATCAAATCCTTGAAGGAGATCTGCCAATACGCCCAGGACCGTGGAGATCCAGCGATTGTCCTGGAGACCTTCGATTCGGAGATCGATAAGCGCTGTCTCATCGGCCCCTCCCCGGATGCCCTGCGGGTGGCGAAGGAGGTGCGGGCGGCCTTCCCCAAATTCGGATTGATGGTCGATCTCTCTCACCTTCCCCTGCAAAAGGAAACCCCCCAGCAGGCCCTGGGGATGCTCAAGGACTACCTGCTGCATATCCATATCGGCAATTGCGTCATGAAGGACAAGTCCCACCCTGCCTATGGGGATCTCCATCCCGCCTTTGGGGTCCCGGGAGGAGAGGTGGATGTGCCCCAGGTGACCGAGTTCTTGAGGGCCCTTTTTGAGGTTGGATATCTGCAGGAGGGGAAGAGGCCGGTGGTGGCCTTCGAGGTGAAGCCTATGGCAGGAGAGACCTCCGAGGCCGTCATTGCCGGGGCCAAGCGCACCCTGCTGGAGGCCTGGGCCCGGCTGTAACCGGCCCAGATGCCAAGTCGATGGAAACCGTAGCCGAGTTTCTCCCCATCTACGATGAGGTTGCCCGGTGCAACCGGTGCGGCTTCTGCCAGCCCACCTGCCCTGTCTATCGGGTGACCGGAAAAGAGGGGTCGGTGGCCCGCGGGCACCACGCCCATGTGCGGGCTGTGATCGAGGGCAGGCTCGAATTCACCCCCGAGATGAAGGATGCCCTCTTCGAATGCCTCCTCTGCCGGGCCTGCGTCGCCAACTGCTTCCCCGCGGTGAAGACGCACGAGATCATGGTGACGGCCCGGGCCGCTTATTTGAGGCGGTTTGGCCAATCCCCGGTCGAGCGCCTGCTCTTTCACGAGCTGTTGCCCTACCCCTCCCGCATGCGCAGGCTGATCACGCTGGCCGCCCTGGGAAAGCTCTCTCGCCTCAGCCACCTGGCCCGCGCCCTGGAGCTATTCGGCTGGTTCGGAAAAAGGATCTCCCGGACCGAAGGGCTGGTGGAGGCCCTCCCCCTTCATTCCCTGCGAGAGGAGGTGGGAGCGCATTTCTCTCCCTCCCCCTTGGGCAGCCAGGGCAAGGTCGCCTATTTCTTCAGTTGCGGTTTCGACCTGGTCCTGCCCCAGGTGGGATGGGCCACGCTGCGACTCCTGCAGCGGGCTGGCTACGAGATCGAATTCTTCGACAACTACTGCTGCGGCCTCCCCCCTCACAGCTATGGGGATCTGGAGGCCGCAGCCAATCTGACCCGCAAGAACCTGGCCGTCTTCCGCCAGGCCAAGGTGAAGGCCATCGTCACTGAGTGCTCCAGTTGCGCCTCCTTTCTCAAGGAGTACCCCCACTTGGTCGAGAGCGATCCTGCTGCCCACGCCGAGGCCCTCGCATTTTCCGAAAAAGTCAAGGATTACAGCGAATTCCTCCATGAGGAGGGCCTGCCCCATCTGCTCCCGCTTCAGCCCTTTTCCCACAAGGTCGCCTTCCACGACCCTTGCCACCTCAGCCGCTATCAGGGCATGGCGCGCTTGCCCCGGCTCCTGCTCAGATCGGTGCCGGGCCTGGATTTTCGGGAGATGGCGGAGGCCGATTGGTGTTGCGGGGCTGCAGGCAGCTATAACATCATGCATTACGAGCAGTCGATGAAGATCTTAGAGCGTAAACTGAATCATCTGGAGAAGACAGAGGCAGAAATCCTGGCCACCTCCTGTCCCTCGTGCATGATCCAGCTCTCCTATGGGATGAGGAGGAGAGGCCACAAGGGGAAGGTGATGCATCTCTCCCAGATCCTGGATGCAGCCACCTCTCCTTGAGTCGTAAAGGAGGGTACCTCATGGCCATCATCACCATTTCCAGTCTAATGGGATCCGGACGGGGCACCATTGTCAAGCCATTAGCGGAGAAGCTCGGCTATTCCTATGTAGATAAAGAGGCCATTTTTGCGGCGGCGGAAAGCTACGGATGGCTGAAGCAATCCCTGGCCAAGATGGATGAACGCCATGTCACCTTCTGGGAAAGGTCGGAGGCCGACCGTCGGAATTACTTCACCCTGGTGGAGGCAATCATTACCGACTTCTCCCGGAAGGATCATGTGATCATCGTCGGAAGGGGGGGCAATGTCATCCTGCATGGGATTGCTCATGCCCTTCGGATAAAGCTCTACGCCCCTTTCAAGGTGCGGGTGAAGCGCATCGCGAATCGGGAGGGGATTAATGAGGAGACGGCGGCCAAGGTCGTGGCCAGGAGCGACCGGGAGCGGTCCAGCTACATCCGCTATGTCTTCGACGCCGATTCCTTGAACCCGGACCTCTATGACCTTACCCTCAACACCGAGCGCCTTGCGCCCGGGGAGGCAACCGATCTTTTGGCCGCCTTGGCGGACTCCCCCTCGTGTCGCCCCCAGCCCGCCTCGATGGAGGCGATGGAGGATCTTGCCCTGGAAAGCAAGATCAGAGCCTATCTGGCCATGGATGGGCGGGTGGCGACTGCCTGGCTGGAAGTCCGCGTGGAAAAGGGGAAGGCAACCCTGGAGGGATTGGTGGAGACAGAGCATGAGCGGGCGCTGGCCGAGGAGATTGTGCGGGCCGTCGAAGGGGTGAAACAGGTAGAGAACCTTATCGGATTCAAGCTCTTGGGGACTGGCCTTTAGGGGTTTAGGGGGGTGAGGTGATGAGCTCAAACAACCCATTGCGGGAACACGCGAAGAAGATCTTCGAAGCCGGCTTGGCGGCGGTGAATCCCAAGGAGGCAGTGCGGCGCCATCTGAGGCGGGAAGGAGACCTGTTATCTCTGGGAAAAGAGGCCCTGGACCTGCGAGGCTTCGAGAGGTTCCTGGTGGTGGGGGCGGGGAAGGCGAGTGCCCCCATGGCGGTGGCCGTGGAGGAGATCTTGGGAGATCGCATCGCCTCCGGCATCGTGAATGTCAAGTACGGCTACACGGATGCCGTGAAGAAGATCAGGCTGGTGGAGGCCGGGCATCCGGTGCCGGATGAGAAGGGGATGGTGGGCACCCAACAAATGCTGGACCTGGTCTCCGGGGCGAAAGAGAGCGACCTGGTGATCTGCCTGATCTCGGGCGGCGGATCGGCCCTCATGCCCCTGCCGGTGGAGGGGATCAGCCTGCAGGAGAAGCAAGAGGTCACCAAGTTGCTCCTGGCCTGCGGGGCCACGATCAACGAGATGAATGCCCTGCGCAAGCATATCTCCCGGGTGAAGGGAGGGCAACTGGCCCGACTGGCCTCTCCGGCCACCCTCCTCTCCCTGATTCTCTCCGATGTAGTGGGCGACCCCCTGGATGTGATCGCCTCGGGCATGACCGTTCCCGATACCAGCACCTTCGAGGAGGTCTACGGCATCTTCAAGAAATTCGGCATTTTAGGGAAGGTCCCCCCGAGCATCCTGGCGCACATCGAATCCGGCAAGAGAGGGGAGATCCCCGAGACCCCCAAGCAGGGAGATCCCATCTTTGCCAAGGTGCACAATCTGGTCATCGGCAGCAATATGTTGGTCTTGCAGGCCGCAGAAAAGACCGCCAGGGGCCTGGGCTATCACCCCCTGATCCTCTCCTCCTTCGTTGAGGGGGAGGCCCGGGAGGTGGCCAAGGTCCTGGCCGGGCTGGCCAAGGAGGTGCAGAAGACCGGACATCCCATAGGGGCGCCGGCCTGTCTCATCTTCGGAGGGGAGACCACGGTGACCCTCCAGGGGAAGGGCATGGGCGGGAGAAACCAGGAGATGGCCCTATCTGCGGCGCTGCGCCTGGAGGGGATGAAGGATCTGCTATTCCTCAGCCTGGGGACGGATGGCAGCGATGGGCCGACCGACGCGGCCGGGGCAGTGGCGGATGGGGGGACGACCGCTCGGGCCCAAGAGTTGGGGATGAAGGCCATTGATTACCTGCAGGAGAACGATTCCTATCACTTCTTTGAGCGGCTCGGAGACCTCATCAAGACCGGACCGACCAATACCAATGTGAACGATTTTCAGGTTATCTTAGTGGGGAAGTGTGGGTCAGCGCCCGGGAGAAAGGAGGCCTGCGTTGGAGAAGAAACAGATCAAGATCAGTGTGGGGGGAGTTGAGGCCTACGCCGAGCTCAACGATTCGGAGACGGCCCAGGCGGTCTGGGAGGCCTTGCCCTTCGAATCCCACGGCAGCACCTGGGGAGACGAGATCTATTTCTCCATTCCGGTGAAGGCCAAGGCAGAGAACCCCCAGGCAGTGGTGGAGGCGGGGGACATTGCTTATTGGCCGCCAGGATCGGCCTTCTGCATCTTCTGGGGACCGACCCCTGCCAGTCACGGCGATGAGATCCGGCCCGCCAGTCCGGTCAACATCTTCGGCAGGCTCCTCGGCGATGTCAAGGTATTCGATGGGGTGAGATCCATGAGGGTCAAGGTGGAGCGGGCATGATGGGAAACCACCAGCCCTTCACAGAAGAAATAAGGCCGGGCAGGCTCATCCTGACCCGGCTGATGCCCGGGGAGGAGGTCTTCGCGCGCCTCAAGGAGATCTCCCTCCAGCAGGGGATCCAAAGGGCAGCGGTCCTGTCCGCGATTGGCAGCTTCGAAGAGGTCGTCTTCCGCAACCTTCAGGACGACATCGCCCTCCCCATCCTGCTGGAGAAGACGGTCGAATTCCGACTCCACGGGCCCTTCGAGGTCCTCTCCCTGGAGGGGAACCTCTTTCCCCTGCAGAATCAACCCTTCCTGCACCTGCACTGCCTGCTCTCTGACTTCAGGGGCCAGGTAACCGGGGGCCACCTCTTCTCGGCCCGGGCCTTCTCCACCCTGGAGATCCTGTTGCAGGAGTTGGCCGAATGCTCAACGGTCAAGGAGAAGTCAGAGCTGACCGGCCTCAACGAGCTGCTGCGACCCTGAAGGGATGGGCAGGTCAAAGGAGCAAGCGATCCGGCCGTCCACGGAGGGAGACCTCGGGCGACCAGATCTTCGCTCACCGTCTCCAACCCACCCCAGCCTACGAGGCAATCCCTCGAACAGCCTATCCCCGCCAGGTCAGCCAGCTGGCTTGAACCCTCCTTTTTTCTTCTTCCCTGCCATTCATTTTCCATCCCCTGCGGAAATCATTTGCCTCAACCCGATCATCGCCTATAATATGGGGTCATGGATCAGATAGGCCAAGGAGAGAAAATGGACAAGATCAAGAGGCTATGCTGGTTGACATCGGCTCTATTCTTCACCCTGACCCCGGCTGCCTCATCCCAAGTTCAGCTGCCGCACCCGCCCATCTTGGTGGGCCGGATATCGCACATTGAGGGGCAGCTGCTGCGATTTGTCCCTGCCGAGCAGGATTGGGTGACCGCCGTGAAGGATGCCCCGTTTGGCATGGAGGATTCCCTCTACTCCAACCAGGAGGGGAAGGCGGAATTCATCCTGCCCAACGGCACCTGGGCCAGGATCAATGGCAATACCCAAATCCAGCTCCTGGCGCTAAGAGGCGATCTCACCCAGGTCGATATCGCCTCTGGCACCGCCCGATTCCACAACAAGGGCTCCCAGGGGGCCATCAAGGCCACCACCCCCTTCGGCTATGTATGGGCCCTGCCCCAGACCAGCTTTGATCTTTATGTGGGAGACAGCTCCCTGGAGGTGGTTGCCCTCCAGGGAAGGGTGAGCTTTGTGCCGGCCGGGGAGCAGGCCAGATACGAGGTGACCGCGGGCTCGTCCTCCATCTTGGCAGACCTGAAGCAGGTAACCGCTGGAGACGGGATCCCTGACCCGGATTGGAATTCCTGGAACCTGGAACGGGATGCGCTTTGGGCCCAGAGGTTAGAAGTGAATGGTGAGTCAATGGCCTATTTGCCCCCCAGCCTGTGCGATCAGGCTTACCTCCTGGAGGAACATGGCAGGTGGGAGATGGCCTACTACGAGGGGGGGTATCGGTATCTCTGGCGTCCCATCCATGTGGGCCTGGGATGGACACCCTTCACTGCAGGCCGATGGACGGTCTGGTATGATGACCACTGCTGGATACCGGATGAGCCATTCGGATACCTCACCCACCACTACGGCGACTGGGTATTCATAGATGGCGTCTGGTATTGGGTTCCCCCAGAGATCCCCCTCGAGGTGGGCCGGGGACCTTTCCTCGATTATGGATGGGCCTGGTCTCCAGGGAGGGTATTTTGGATCTATTCAGGTGGAGATATAGGCTGGGTGCCGCTGGCCCCCTTTGAGCCCTATTATTGCTATCGTCCCTGGGGACCCCGGGTGGTGGTGGTCGACAACATCCTGCAGGTCAACCTCTTCGTCAACCGATATCGATACATCCATCACGCGGTGATCGTCCACCAGAATAACCTTTATCGGGTCAACAACTACCGCCGGCTCCGGGTGACGAACATCAACCATGCCACGCTCTTGAACGACTACCGGGCCGCCCCGATGATCAGCCAGACGGTGATCAAGAACTACAATAGCTTGAGGCAACGATACTATTTCGTCAATGAAGAACCGACCAGGAAGCCTCACCAGATCGTCGTCGATCGAATCCGAAAAAACGATCTCCTCGCCCTGGAGGCCAAAGCCGAAAAGGGCAGCCTGATCAAACAAAAGGTGGCTTCTCTTCCCCAGGGCACCCCTTCCTCGAAAATAGAGATCGAGGCGCCGGCGATTTCTGATCGTCTGGTCCCGGCAGGGGACGTTGCAAAGCCCAAGGCGGAGATTGAATTTCCGCGGCGGGAGCTCAAGAGAAGGGTAGCGGCGCAGAAGGTGACGCCGAGCCCTGAGGCTCCGGTCCAGATCGCCCCAGTAGAAGGACCTGAAACCGGGGGGCCGGGGATATCCGAGCCACCTGCCCCGCCCCCGGCCGGCGAGCCGAAGATAAAGCCATCCAAGCCCAAGAAACCTCAGCCCGCCAAGTCGGCAAAGCCCAGGACAGGGGAAAAGAGAAAAAGGCCAGCCAAGTCCAGGCAGGTTCAGCCAGAGCAGCCGGGGTCAACCAAATTGACTCCCCCGCCCCCAACCAGCAAGCCGGGGGTGAAGCCGCCCAAGCCGAGGCCGGTCCAGCCCGGGCAGCCGGGCCAATAGGAGGACCAGCTATCAAAGGCGGAAGGGAGGAAAGGGAGAGGATGGAGCGGTTCAAGGTGGCGGTGATCCAGGCCGGGGCCGTGCCTTTTGACAGCCAGCGCTCCGTCGAGAAGGCGTGCCGGCTCGTCGCCGAGGCAGCCCAACAGGGCGCTAAGTTAATTGTTTTCCCCGAGGCTTTCGTTTCAGGCTATCCCAAAGGCCTGGATTTCGGGGCCCGGGTGGGCATGCGCTCCCCGGAGGGCCGCTCCGAATTTCGCCGCTACTGGGAGAGCGCCATCGAGGTGCCCGGGGAGGCGACGGAGATCCTCGCCGGCTCGGCCCGCGACAACCGGGTCTATCTGGTCATCGGGACCATCGAGCGTGAAGGCGGCACCCTCTACTGCACGGTCCTCTTCTTCGCTCCGGACGGCAGCTTGATGGGAAAACATCGCAAGATCATGCCCACCGCCATGGAACGGCTGATCTGGGGCTTTGGCGACGGCTCCACCCTGCCGGTCTTCGAGACGCCCTGGGGAAGGCTCGGGGCCGTCATCTGCTGGGAGAACTACATGCCGCTGCTGCGCATGGCCATGTATGCAAAGGGGATTCAGCTCTACTGTGCCTGTACTGTGGACGACCGGGAGACCTGGATCCCGACGGTGCGGCATATCGCGCTGGAGGGGCGCTGCTTCGTCTTATCCAGTTGCCAATACAGCAGACGGGGCGACTACCCCCCCGACTATCCCGCCATCCAGGGCGATGACCCAGCGGTTGTCCTGATCCGCGGTGGAAGCTGCATCATCGATCCCCTCGGCCAGATCCTGGCCGGACCCGATTACGAAGGAGAATGCATCCTCACCGCAGAGATCGATCTCGGCGAGGTTGCCCGCGGCAAATACGACCTGGATGTGGTGGGCCATTACGCCCGGCCCGACCTCTTTCGGCTCTTCGTCAACGAGCGGCCGAATCCCCCGGTGGTCTGGGAGGCTGGCCCCGTCCTGGATCCCCTTGCCGAGGAGAAGAGGCCTGACTGAGGCCCGCCTCCCGCCTCCGCCGGGGTGCGATCCTTACGCTCACTTCAAGAAGCTGCCTTCATCAAGCCCTGGGCCACGATCTCCGGCCTGGCGAACAGGGTTTCATGCCCTCCCTCCAGCTCGATCAGGTCGAACTTCCCTAAACCCTGGGCCATTCCCAGATAGGCCCCGGGCGGCAACGAGGCATCTTCCCTGCAAAAGAGGACCGTCCGCGGGATCTCCAATTGGTTGAAGGCCTCCGTCCTCACCTTGGTGGTGAAGAGGACCAGGGGTTGCGGGACCAGGCGGCGGATCAGGGCATCCTGGACCTCCTTCGGATCTCCAGCCATGAGCGCAGAACGCACAAACCCCTCATCCGCCGGGACGCAATTGTCGGGTGAGGCCTTGGCCGCTGCCGTCATGCCCTGTGCGACTTCCGGCGGGACGAGATCGAACTGAGACATCCCGTCGGGCAGGATGAAGCCGTTGAGGAAGACCAGCCGCTCGATCTTGCTCGGCGCCTTGGGCACCGCCGATTGCATCAGGAAGCCGGCGCTGGAGTGGCCGACCAGGATGGCTGGCTTGGATTGCCGCTCCAGGACCTCCGCGATCTTGTCCACATAGGAGTCGAAGGTCACCGAGGAACGGTCCTCGCCCGGGGTGTGCCCGGGCATGGTGGGCGCCTCCGCCGTGTGGCCTACCTTCTCCAAGGCGCGAATCACCCCCTCCCAGACCCAACCCCCATGCCAGGCCCCGTGAATCAGAACGAAATGCTTGCCCATCGCGCTTCCTCCTTTCGCGCTTTGCCTGCAAAGGACAAACTATTCTGATTGCTCGATCTGGATCTTGCCCCCAAGCCCAAGGTCTTCGAGGGCCTGGCGCAGGTCGGCTTCGACGCTTCGCACCGACTCCGCACCCACGGTTACTGAGAAATCAACGCCTATCCTCAGGTCCGTCCCGGATCTAAGCTTAGGGATTACCCTCGTCCCCAGTCGGTTCCATACCTCTGGCGGCACAGTGCCCACCAGACGAAGTATCCTTGTCTTAGTATCCGGGCCAAGCCCTGGGCCTACAATTGTCCCAGATTCCGGCCTGGCCTTCGCTTCAGGACCAGGAGCTGGGCTCACCACAGGTCCTGACTCCGGTCTCACTTCACCCTTCAATACCCTTGCCCTAACTTTGGTCAACAGGAAGACCCCGGCCTCAAAAGAAACCTCATCAGGACCAATGGGCTCTGAAAACCAGACCCGTTCATAAGTACCGTCCGGCCGTTGTCCTGAGCCCAGGCCAAAATCGCCCGTCAGGACGAATTCCACGATCTTGCTCCGCAGCACGGCGTCGGGATCCAGGAGTCTCGTCAGTGCCCCGTTCAGAAAGCTCTGCCGCAGGCTCGACAGGGGCCAGGCCCCGGTCTCCTTCAGCGCTGGGGGCCAGTTCCGCTCGATATATCCGGCCCCCACGGATTCATTGAGCAGACCTTGTGACTTCAAGGCGGCTATGATCCTGCCACAAAGGGTTTCGGCGCTGCTGGCATGGCCGGCCCCCAGATCGATGACCTTGAGTCCGTCCGGCTCCTGATTATCCGCAATAATCACATATCGATACCCGGCCCAAACCTCATCCTGGACATCATCTTCGGCCTCCTTGACCTTGGCCCGAATCTCTGCGCGTTCTGCCGGATCGAAATCTGCGCCCAATGTCCCTTGAGCAATTTCGCCTGCTACCCTTTGCCAGGCCAGCATCAGCTCGACCTTGTCCCTGAGATCCCGGCCCTGCTTTTTCAGGCACCAGATGAGCGATCCGGGATAAAGTCGCGGCGATGCGTTCCGTTGCCTGGTCCACTCCGCAATCTGCAGGCGGAGAGGACCCGTCGCAGACCATTCCCCTTGCGGGTCGATCAAGACTATTGTTAGCTTCGGGGAGTCCTGAACCTCGGCCCCATCCCTGGGGAAGTAGACGACGGGGATCTTTGCCCCCTTTTCGAACTCCTTCCTCACCAGCCTCCGCATCTCCGGAATGACCTCGCCCTCCTCATCCAGCGAAGCCCGGCGATCGTTGACCACCTTCTTGAGCGTAGGCTGGTATTTGATCTGAAAGCCATCCGAGCCCACCCTCCGCACAAAGAAGGCCCTGGATTCCAGGGCCATCGCCGCATTGTCTATGCTGGTAGTATCCATCTCCGGTTCTCCCAGGGCAAAGCGAAGCTCCGGCAGATGAGCCACCTTGTCAACTTGGCCCCCGGACGATTCAAAGAGGATAGTCGTCCCCACGCGCTGGTGGATGATCCTGAGCGGTCCCTTGGTGTCAGCATCGAGGGCCTTCGCGTGAGACCGTTCCCCTGAGAAATCGGAATCGATAGCCGGCAGAAGCCGAGGCTCGCCCAGTTGTCCCAGCACGACTCCACGGAAATCAGGAACGTCCAGGGGGGCGGAGCCGAGGGTGATCAAGGGCTCTCGCCGGGCGCGCTGATACCCTTCACGGAAGGCCAAGGAGACCCATTGGGCCAGCATGGCCAGAGTCCCGCGCGTCTGCTGGTAATGTGGGAGAGGCGACCATTTCCTCTGGAAAACCGATAGCGTCGCCGGGTGGAATGGGTAGCAGGCCTCGAAGCGCTCTTGCAGATGCTCTCGGGCCTTGGCCTCGGTGGTGGTCCGGTCGACCGCCGTCCACTCCGATGGGAGCTGAGCCCGGCGCTCGAAGCACCAATCTGCATAAGCTTTGCAGATACTCTTTCTGGTGCGCTCGCTGCCCAGGTCTTCAAAGAGCCGCCGCCGGACTACCTCGCTGATCTCTGATTCGTCATTGGCGATGAGGTTCTTCGCTATCCGGTTCACCTCCTTGACGATGATGTCCTGCCATCTCAGGTCCCAATCGCTCATCTCCGGTTTGCTCTGCGGCAAGCTCACCAGTGCGGCGCTTCCCGTCGTCCCCGTCAGGGTCCGAACCAGATTCGCAAGGAAATCCCGGAAGGATTCGGCCCGGTCGCGATGACGGCTCAGGAAGTTCAGCACCTCGTCGCAGAGGATCAAAACCCGCCCCCCCGCCAGATCGATCAGCTTCCGCAGATTGTCTGTCCCTGGAACCTTCGTCTTGGCTTCCAGCCCCAATGCCGCCACTCCCTCATCCCGGGCAAGCTGCCGGGCAATATCCACCCAGGGGGTTTCCGTACCCGGGGCAGGGTCCCACGCATTTCCCACGAACACCGCCACCCGGGCAGCCGGAATTCCCGGAAGGTCGGCTTGACGCAACAAACCCCTGATCTCTTCGTTCTTGCTCAGCCTCTCTCGGTTTCGAATTAGATGATAAAGAGCGGTGAGGGTGTGCGTTTTGCCGCCCCCGAATTGCGTAATCAAGGCAAGCACAGGGGCCGTATTCTCCGTCTTTCCTGCCAGCCGGCGCAGCACCATGCCCGCGTGATCGCAGAGGGCGCGGGTAAAGCAGGTCCGGGAAAAGAACTTCTCCGGGTCTCTATAGTCCTCCGGTGCCGTTCCAGCCACCACCTGTTCGAGGGCGATGGCAAACTCATCCGGGTTGAATGACCGACCCTCCCGAACTTCCTTCCTTGGCGTTGCCACCTTGTACCAGGGTTCCATAACCTTAACCTCCGGGGGAAAAAAGTAAAAAGGCAAAAGTAAAAAGGCAAAAGTAAGGTCTATTCATCATTTTGATTTCCGGCTAATGCAAGAAACCAGACCCTTACCTGTAGATTTCCCTCCTATGCCCGATGGACAAGATTTTCACTGTTCTTTCATTGTCATCTATGCTGTAGATCGCCCTGAAATCGCCGACCCGAATCCGATAATAATCCGTCTCCTTCAGTTTCTTGGCCCCAAGGGGCCTTGGGTTATCCTCCAGCGAGAGTATCTTCTTTGTAAGCGAAGCTTTCACGCGGGCAGGCAGCTTCAAGAATTCCTTCTCGGCCTTCGAGACGATCACTACAGAGTATTCGCCCATCAAGCCTGGTGCTCCTTCAAAAACTCCCTGAAAGGCCTGCCTTTATCCTTTGCCCTGCTTTCGGCGATGGCAATGTCGATAAGATCCTCGCGAACGTCTTTCTCCTTCAGGATCTCTGTCAGGAAGATGTCTCGTTCTTTCTTGGGTAAGGACTTAAAAGCGGACAGAAAAACAGCCGCCGTTGCGCCTCTTGCTTTCAAGGTTTACCTCCTGTTCCATCTGGGGAATTTGCTGCGTATCGAATGGCAGCCTGGATGTCCTCGCGGGTAAGCCGAGGATAGGCATCCAAAAGTTCTTCCTCGTTGGCCCCTTCGCTAAGTTTTCGGAGAATCAGTTCTACCGTAAGCCGGGTCCCGCGAATTACGGGTTTGCCCATCATTACCTTGGGATTAATTTCGATGCGATCCGTAACGGTCATAATGAACCCCCTCTTTCCATTGTCCTTTTGCCTTTCCTTCATCTCGGCATGGCCAGCAACATAGCGTCCAACAGCCGTTTCTCCTCGCTCTTCTTAGGATACAGGGCGGAGAGGGCGTTGGCAAGCCGGAGGAAATCCGAACCCCGGTCTTGCTCCGCCTTGAGGAGGACCCGGAGTGCGTTGCTTTGACCATTGGCCTGAAGGATCATGGCCGCATGAACCCGATCCAGGGTGGTTGCCCCCTTTTGGGCTTTCGACGACCCCTTTGAGGCCTCCACAACCGCCTTCTTTTGGCGTCCTCTGCCACGGACTTTTATTCCTGCCTGCGCCACAAGCCTGTCTGCGTGCGACGCACAGGCAGGCGTCGCGGCAGGCAGGTCCGGTGCTGCCGCCTGATCATCGAGGACCAGCTTGAGCTGCATCGGTCCCGCAGGCATTCTTTCCCAGCGCTGGGCAAAGGCCTGGGTGCCCTCCTCTCCGAAGAGCTGCCTCGCGCGCTCTCTCACCGACAACAGTCGGACGACCCCTTTCTCCGTTTCGATGATTCGCCCCTCCCATTCGGGGAGATGGATGCCGAGGGGTTGGGCGAAGCGGCGGACCACATCGAAGATCAGGCTATAGCCTTGCTTTTTCTTCTTGGGTGTTTCTTCCTCCTCATCATCCTCCATTCCTTCCTCTTGGTCCTCTTCTGCCTCTTCACTTTTGCCTTTTTCCTTTTTGCTTTCTCCTTCTCCATTCGTGCTCTGCAGGGTCCAGAGAAAGAGGGCAGTCAGCCGCGCATCTTCCTCCAATCCCTGGCCTGCTCCGTTCATTTTGCCTTTTTCCTTTTCACTTTTTCCTTGCTCTGAACCAAGGATTTGGTTCAGAGCCGTTCGCCCCACCACCTCCCAGACCTTTTCCAGGAATTCAGAAAGGCCCACTACCTGCCCCTCGGCGGTCTCCACCTTGGGGTAGCGACTGAAGATCTCCAGTGCTGGGCCGATGCAGGCAAAGACCAGATCCGCACCGCGGATGCCCTCCGATTGAAGCCGCTCCATCCAGTCGCCCACCCGCTTGGGAAGCTCGCTCAGGACATCGCCCCAATCACCGACCGGCGCGTCTTGCGGACGGGGTCGGCAGACAAGGTGGACGCTGGTGGCGAGGGATGCCGTGTCGCGTGCATTCAACCTCGATCCCATTTCGGTGGAAATTGGCCACGATCCGGTAATCGTCCATCCTCCTTGGATCATCCCCGAAAGTAGTGCCTCCCAGCCTTCGGTTGTTTTGTGCGCGAAGACAACCGAACCGATACCGTCTTTGCGCAGCAGGCGACGGCACTCGGCAAAGGCCTTGGCCATTGTTTCCTCATAGAATGCTCGGTCTTTAGGTCGGCCTATTACATCCTTTACCTTTTCACATTGCACAGCCTCTGCCGCTTTAGGAGTCAATGGGTTGTTCGCGTCAAACGGATCTCGTAGCAAGGAATTCCCTGGCATTACTCGCTTGAGCCAGACGAAGAAGAAGTCAGACAGGTCTGAATAGGGTATAGCATCGTAATACGGTGGATCAGTGAAAACGACGTCCACACCCTCAGAAGGTAGCGGGTGGGAGCAGGCGTCTGCATTATGGACTTGGGCAACCTTGATCTCTGGCGGCGCTGACGCTATAACATCTGTGACAATTTCGTATCCACTTTTCCAGTTTCCAGGGGCGTTAGCGGTTGGGACTACTTCAGCAAAATCCCAAACCATGGGCAGAGCCTGTCGTCCGAACGTATGTTGCATTTTCTCTGCGACCGCATTCCAGCGGGTACAAGACATGTCACTCATGGCTACCCGACTGAATGCACAGCCAAGAAATGGTGTCAATCTCTCCTTGTTGCACTCACCCCCTATGTCTCGAATAAGCCCATATAGTTTTGTTAGGGCGACCCTTTGCCGTGCCGTGAACAAATTGCCCCATACTTCGAAACCATACAGTGGAAGTTGGCTCCCAACAGCTCTGTGGCTCTCCTTGGTTGGCAACGGCTCATCCGGTACTGGGCAAAGGTTCTTCTTCCCGCCTTGCTCCCACTCGAACAGAATTGCCTTGCCCCGTTCTTGTGCCTTCCAGACGGATTGGTAGTCCCGCTCGCTGGGCAAGCGGTAATTGCGCCCTTGTATGCCGGGATGGATCATCACAACGGCGAGCATCCGTGAACCGCCGATGCGGTTGCCTTTCCCATCAAACACCACGTCCGCACCGCCGCGCTGTTCGGAGAGCTGTGCGCGCACCCGGTCTGGCGACAAAACAGATCTGCAGCAAAGGCACGTTGCCTTGGCGCGCGTTACCGTACCACCGCGCACTTCCTTGTCCACCTTCGGTTCGAATATCTCGAACTCAACCTCCGGACTTTTGCCTTTTGACTTTTGCCTTGTGACTTGATACCTCATCGCCCGCTTTCGGTTTGCCTTCTTGCAGAGCCAAAACGAACGCACCAGCGGGATTTCCGCGCCGCAGTTCGGGGCCTCGCACCTGACTGTCCTTGCCCACAGATAGGCGATTGGCCTCGCACCATCCGAATCATCGGGGTAAAAATCCTTGAGTTCCTCTTCTGCCTTCTCCTTGATCTCCTTCCCGACAATTCTCAGCGCCTCAGCCAGCCCCTGCGCTTCAACTTCCTCCCCATTTTGCCTCCTTACTTTTATCTTTTCCCTTCCCCAGCGGGGAATATCCTCCAGCATGACCTTGAGAATCAGACACGCCACGGGATTGAGGTCACTGGCGAATGCCTCGCAGCCGAGGCGAAGGGCTTCAAGAGGAATTGACCCGCCTCCTGCAAAGGGATCTACGACCAGCGGCGTCTCTTCCGGATGAGCGGCCTTCACCAAACCGCGACCTACTTCGAGGTAAGCTTGATTCGATGAAAGATCCCAGTTGGAAAAATCCCCGATGAATTTCAGAAGGGCTTGCCGGAGGTCTTTATCCCCTTCGCCCACTTCCCCTTGGACCTTTGGCAGAAGATCGCGGGCCTTCTCCTTGAAATCCTCGGGGCAGTGAGGGTCACAGGGGTCTGGAAGCAAGAGCCCCAGTAACATGGCCCGACAGGCAGCCAGAGGCCGCCGCGCCCACCAGAGATGAAGTGTCGAGGGATGCCCATGCCGGATTGACTTCTCCCGCGCCGAGTGCTTCGACACCACAGCGATGGGGAAGTCCACCTCAGCCAAACGCTTACACTCCTTGGGAATCATTCGTTGCCCTCCGTGAGTTCCGGCGCTGCCAAGGCACGAGGAGTAGTCCCAAGGGGTTGAATAACCTGTATTTCGTCACCCGACGCAGCCCCAAGATCCTTGAATCGGCGTGCGGCTGGCAGGACTTGAGCTTCCATTGAACCTACGGCGTTGTTGTAAGCTGTATTAGCCTTCTCCAAACGGGGCGGGGGACATCCCATCTTCTCCCCTCCGTGAGCGGTAAGGGACATCGATATCTTCCTGCCCCGCGGGCCACCTTGCAGGGAAAAATCCGACGGAAGAGGGCAGCCACCCGAAATCAAAATTGAATGAGACCATGACAAAGAGGTCACTGAGAAATTTCAACGAAAAAGCGAATTGACTCGCTATCTAGCCGGTTTAATTTTCACCCTTATCTTGGTCAATGGTAATTTATCTCCGTCTTTTGCTCTGACCCGCCATTCATCAGGAGTTCGTCCGATATGTATTTCAAAAGTATGGTAGTCGACCTCCTGGGGGCCATATCTTTCGAGATCCGCCAACTCTCTTTCACTTACGTGCCAAATCAGCTTCGTATCATTCTCATCCATCTGAATCCAGCCACAGATATTCCACTGACAAAACGAATTTCTTCTTACGTAATAGTTACCTATGTACATGGTGGAATCGAAATCAATTGGCTTATTGAATTTCAGATATATTTTCTTGACATCATCTCCTGAAATAGGCTGGTTATCAGCAGGAAACGATTCTATGAGCTTCAGGTTACTTTCTCGGTCTTTTTGTGCCTCCTCGGGCATTTCACCTTGCAAACCCAGCGTCTTCTTCAGCACGTCTCTAACATTAACCACTAAGTCCTTGGTCAGTTTTTGTCTAAATTGCTCTATCGAATTATAATCGCCAACGATCCCCTTTTTATAGAATGCCTCCTTCAACCTGCTTACTTTTTCGAGCTGTGAATGATCGATTTCTGAAGGTGGTACTGGCACATTTGAAAAGTAGAGCATAATGAGTTTGCCTTTCTCGCCCAATCGATGAATTTCTTCCAGGGTGCCACTTTCGGCGGTTTTCGTAGGTGTTCCTGCTCTGGTCCAAAATGTACCTATTAGAGCGTCACAATCCTCGACAATCTGTTTATTCAGAATTTCTTGCGGAGAGTCACCAAGCCTGGAGGCTGAATGAGTCTCCCACATTATTGGCAGAAGCACTATCTTTTCATGCGTAGAATACAATTGATTCCATTTTTGAATCTCTTCTGAAATTATTTTCCTTTCTTCCTGAGTATCACTTGG
>Ga0315289_10001146_pt1 | contig 41408 bp, 36 predicted proteins | sample YL17G11_40_MG_FD_203452 | JGI IMG/M metagenome (GOLD analysis project Ga0315289, IMG submission 203452) | Sediment microbial communities from Yellowstone Lake, YNP, Wyoming, USA - YL17G11_40 | ecosystem: Environmental > Aquatic > Freshwater > Lake > Sediment | place: USA: Wyoming | collected... | reverse complement strand
CTGATTATTAGGAAGAAAAACGAGTAATGTTGAGAGAGATTCAATATCTCTTACATATGATTATCGTACTGGTCGATGGTCTGGTGACGATAATTTCAAGGATTACGATGGATATGGACACTATTTAGGTGAAACGTTTGAGATTTGGTTTAACCTGTATCAAATAGATTACGACAACGATTTTATTCCGTATTGGACTGAGGTCAACATCCTTGGAACAGATCCAACGGTGGACGACTCAAAACTTGATCCTGATGGCGATGGGATCCCAACAGCATGGGAGTGGAAATGGGGATATGATCCATTTACCTGGGATGATCACGAGAGACTTGACCCTGACCTGGATGGTCTCTCTAATATTGAGGAATATCAGATGGCGAATTGGTTTGCTGATCCTTTCATTCAGGATATTTATTATGAAGTCGATGTCATGGGACGAGGAAAGGGATTCCGGGGATTATTATTTGATCCACCACACTACCTCTATGAAGAAAGTAAACAAGGGATTATCGAGAGATTCGCTGAGCATAATATACAAGTTTTTATTGACGATGGTTGGCCAAATAGCCCGAAACACGGCGGTGGAGATATTTTACCACACATCAATAAAATATCACAAGACTCTGGTATGATGTTACAGTTTTATAACAATTATTTCCCCGATGAAAGAAAAGGAATATTCAGATATTTAGTTATCGGGCACGGCGGTGGTTTTCAGCACCCATCAAAAAACAATGTCTATGACACCATTCAAATCTCTTACCCGTCAGGAAAACTCCAACTACTGCAGCAAATAACGCTCTATTTTACCTTAGCCCGCCTCCCAACATCAAGAGGTGTGCGCGTCTCATTAGGAGAGGCAATATTGCATGAAATGGCACATAGTTGTAGTATCGATGCCGATAATTGTGCTTTTGGAGGAATAGATAATGTCTCATATGCAAACCCCATCTTTCCAAAAAAAGAGTATGTAGAAACATGGGGACAGTATGTGAGTGTGATGAACTACCTCTACGCAAACGTTCCTAATGTATTTGACTTATCCAATGGTCAAAATGGTCCACCGTATGATCAAAACGACTGGGGATTAGTATTCTGTGGTTACTTCAAGCATAATGCGAATCTTATAGAAGAACCCTACTATGCACCTCAAGGCGGAAAGTCGTTAGTACAAAGTGAATGGAGAGTCACTGGTTATACCTATGATGCAAATCTGACAGAAAAATTTGTACAATATATCGGAGATTACTCACCAGTTGATCCTATTAAAGTGAATTGGTCAGTCTATAAACTGATAGATAAAGAGAAAAATCCAAATCAGCCAGAGATAAAAGTATTTGTTCAACCAAAAATAAAAACGACACAACTATGGGTTCCGTATCAAAACGGAGATTTAGACTCTCAAGGAAACCTTCAGTTTTACTCATTTGATGCTCTTCTCAAAGAAAAAACAAAGTAAGCGCTCTTCATTACAGGAGAAATACCCTCTTTTTTCTTCTTTTATTCGAGAACAGCGATATGTGTTTTTTAGAAATCTCTAAATAACAACTTTCTTATCTGGAAATGAGCATCTGAGGACCTATGAAGGTTTTTGTAACCAGAAAGATACCACAACCAGGGCTGGATCTCTTAAAAAAGGAATTTACCATCGATGTCAATCCCTATGATAGAGTTCTTACCAAAGAAGAAATCATTAAAGGAATCAAAGGAAAAGATGGTTTGCTTTGTCTTCTCACCGACCCTGTTAATCGAGAGGTTATTTACGCAGAGCCAAAACTCAAGATGATAGCCTCTTGTGCGGTTGGTTACGACAACATCGATGTTGCTGCAGCAACTGAACGTGGTATACCGGTCAGTAACACCCCTGGTGTTCTTACGGAAACTACTGCTGAGCTTGCATGGGCGTTGCTCTTTTCCGTAGCTCGACGCATCGTCGAAGGTGACACTTTTACACGGGCAGGGAAATTCAAAGGATGGGCACCTCTGCTGATGCTTGGACAAGACGTCACCAACAAAACCCTAGGGATCATTGGTGCAGGACGCATCGGAACCGCGTTTGCCCTGAAAAGCAAAGGATTTGATATGAAAGTAATCTATACCGACGAGCAGAGAAATGAACAACTTGAACGCGAACTCGGAGCAAAAAAAGTACCATTATCGGAATTACTCAAAGAATCAGACTTCGTCTCAATCCACGTTCCCTTAATGAAAGCAACACACCATCTTATCGGTGAAAAAGAACTTCGAGTGATGAAAAAAACAGCGATCCTTATCAATACCGCACGTGGACCAATTATTAATGAAAAGGCATTGGTAAAAGCCTTAACAGAACACTGGATTTTCGGCGCTGGTCTTGATGTCTATGAAAAAGAACCAGAGATTTCCCGAGAACTGAAAAGCTTGGACAACGTCGTGCTCCAACCACATACCGGATCAGGAACCATTGAGACACGAACGAAAATGGCGCTTATAGCCGTAGATAACATGATAGCAGGACTGAAAGGAGACATCCCACCCAATTGCATTAACAAAGAAGTATTTCTGAAAAAGACTACAAAGTAAAAACCCAGACTTCAGGTTCCTTAGGCAGCTCGTCTTTCTCAATATCGATTTCGTTTCCAACTTTCAGGATCTTATACCTGTTTTTCTCTAAAAAAGGGTCAACACCAGCAATTGGAATAGACAACCCCTCGATTCGATAATGCATCGGGATCGCAATCTTTGGTTTCAGCGTATGAATCACCCGCCACGCTTGCTCTGCATCAATCGTATAATTGCCGCCGACAGGGATAAATAAAATATCGACTTTGCCAATCAACTGAATCGTCTTCTCGTCAAGCTCATGACCCAGATCGCCCAGATGACAGAAGGTGATATCATCACAGGTGAATTTGTAAAGAACCATGTTTCCTCGTCGTTCTCCATGAGCGGTATCGTGGAACGCGGGAATCCCGCTGATCTGAACATTCCCAATAGTTCGTTTCCGCTCATCTGTGATAATCTTTGAGTCTTCTTTTTCCACGGATTTTACACTGTTATGATCATAGTGATTATGCGACACTAAAATTATATCACCTGTGACACTTGGCGCAGGTATCCCAATCGACCTTCCATCATGTGGATCGGTTACGATCGTAACATCGTTCGTTATCTCGAAGCATGAATGACCATGCCAGCGGATCTGAAGCATAACAATTCTCCCCCCACAAATATGGAATTGCTGGAATGGCCAACGAAGTATAAATACGTTATGAAAAACTTATGGTCGAAGCCGCCCGAGTTTAATATAATCGATAGTCTTGCTATCAATACGAGCAAAAACAAACTCCTTATTCACCGAATGAGCAAGACGAACAGCACGGCTGATCTCCGCCCAGATGCTCGTGAACCCTTTCTCGACTACATGAATAAGATACTCAGCATGTGTTTTATCCGGTTGTTTGGTGTACGCACGGAAATGAGCACCAAATTTAAACCCGGTTTTTACCAGTAACCCTCGCTGTTTCAAATCCTTAAACACCATGAGTCGTTGTTCGATATCTGGCTGAAGTTTCTGCATGAGATTTATACATTTTGCCTCAGAAAGATTCTTTCCGTCATTGGTCTGAATCTCCAGAACATTTCGCTCAAGAAGGTACAACGCCTCGACAAACGAAAGCTGCAATACCTCTCCAAAGGGTTTCCCAAAAAACTCTTTCTGAAGAAGTTGATCAGCAAGTTTTTTATCAAACAGAATAAGACGATTTTTCAGGAGAATACACGTACCTTTCGGATACCGCTGTTCCGAATTATCACCTGCAAGATCAATCCCTGATACATCATAATAAGTGAGGTCGCCTTCTTCATCAACAAGGGCAAACCATAAGGCACTGTTTTTCTTTGTGACCTGTTGAATCAGTTGCTTCGTTGCATCGATATCAAGGATGTCACGTTCGGAAAACGCAGCAATAATACATGAAGGAGCATTCTCATGGTTTTGTTTGAACTTACGAAACGTAACCGGCGCATCATTATTACAGAGGGTGATTGCATGCCCTCGATTTCTTAAATCTTTAAACACTAAATATTTTGTTTCAAACTCAGGAACCTGTTGTGCCGCAAGCATGAGAAGTTGTGGAAAATTAATTTGTTTTTTGTTTTGAAACAACCTCATTTTTCCTTCATCAAGTAAAAACACACCCTCAAGAAGATCAAGCTGCAATACATTACCTGATAAAAGCGTGCCAATATGACTTTTATTATAAAGTCTACCTATGTCACTCGATTTTTTTACTCTGATGTAGTTGTTGATGAGCTCTCCGGAGATATCCATTGGATGAGGTAAAAGAGGATGTCTTATTTCTGCTTTTTGTAGTAATCCTCGATGCTCCGCGGGGTGGAATTTTTAGAGAAAAATTGTTCTTTTAGTTTCTTTTGACCGAAGAGTCCTGCGATTAAAAGTCCGAGCCCAAAACCACCGATTCCACCGATAAGAGCGAAGAGAATAAAAAACCCGATGTAGCGATACGGCCCAAAATTCCAGGAAATAATGGGGTTGTACTCAGGGATCCCAACATAGCGTGAAGATTGTACTCCATACGGGGTCGTGAACCGTAACGCACCAGCGATTAAATCAGCGTCTTTATAGTAGACAACCGCGGTATCAAGTGACGACTCGTTTGCGAGACTCCGACCATACTCGTAGTAACTAACAGCAAGGACTGGTTCGATTCCTTGATTTCGACTCTCCGTAATACTCGCACTTGCTCTCTCTCGTGCTCGCTCAACCTTCTCACTGGTCACCCCATCAACAAGTTCTAAGGCAAGGTTTGCTTTCACTAACGACTCAAACGCACCGAACAACGCAGCAGCAGAGTATCCTTCCTCATTCTCACTGCGAGCGGTCTCAAGAAGATTCTTTGCATCATTGAGGTAATTAGATGTTTTTCCCATTTCTTGAATGATAATCTCAGAATATACGATCGCTTGTTGAGCATCATCAAGGTATTCTTCTGCAAGTGTATTGATCATTGATGCGTTAATTTCTCCCGTATCATTGAATGGGGTAGAAATGTTCAGCCACCACTGCACGCTCTCACTTCGCTCCTGGGCGTACGCAATTTTGTATAACGCAGTGAAATAATCGTTATTCTGGAAACTTGTGTTTGCCTGAGAAAGGTAGGATGCTGCCTCATTTACCCGTTGTTGAGCTGCGCCGACACATTGTAGCGTTATCATTCCATTGATAGGAGCGTTCTTTGCTACCTCGCTCTTGTTAGTATAGGATTGCATCGTTTGGTTAAGAAGAGACTGTACGAATACCTCTTGGCTATGAGACGCAAAGTACTGACATACGTAAGAAACGAAATGTGAATCAATAAGCGATTGAAATGACTTGCTCGTACTTGTATAGTACACCTCTTCGTCATACCAGTTCGTTGATTCAAGAAGTCGATCATTAGCAGTATTCAGAAAATCAGTCACTTGATTTTTATAATAATCAGGATATCGGTTCGGTATGGTTGTGATATTAAAAAGATTGCTTGCATTTTGATATGATTCCCGTGCCTCTCTTAACAGACTTGTTGCAAGTGGTTTCATCGCTGTAATGTAATCTTCAGTGGTGATTTTATCTGGTGATTCCGTAACGGGGAATGTCCAACCGGTGAAGTATAACAGAGCGTCGTTGATATCTTCAACTTCGAACACTTTCATGTTATAATTCGTCTGTGCATACTCGGAAACATTACGTGTAACCGGATAGGTATTCTCCCATGTCATACCATTAATAATTTGACGCTCGGTAACCATTTCAGTGTACGTCATTTGTCCTTTCGGAATTAAGAACCGTGTCGCACCAACAGAATACGCCGCATCAATCTTGTACGGAATTCCTCCAATCGGACCGATACTTCCATCTGGGTTGATCATCCCGGTCATGACCGTTCTATTGTCAAGTGTCCAATTCTCTAAAAGTGAGATCACCGCGACCGTCATAATCCCCCCAGCAGATGGACCACCGATCATCGGAGAAGTCGTTCGAACAACAAAGAAGAAATCACACGTACCGGGATCAAGGTGAAGCCGTGTGTCAGTGCTCACGAGCGCACTAGCAACTTTCACCGCGAGACGAGCAGACCCTTGCATATCCACATCAGTAAGCGGGAGTGTATCAACAAATACCCGCCCATTCCCATTTCCCTGAATCGAAACGGTGATCGTAGAAATCACACCGATATACCCTGTTTCTAGTTGAGAGACCGCTGGTGCATACACCGTAACATTCCGATACTCTAGAGAGATACGTCCTTCTGAAATCGTCCCAGCAGGGAGTCCGACCGAGGAGGGTATACAAGAAAAACAGAGAAGACAAACGCCTAATATTATCAAAACGATCTGGTTCTTCATAGTCCTGCCCCAAATTAATTTGGTTCTAATACTACATCATATACAAATAGATTGCTGTGCAATAGTCGTATTATCAACAGGAGTATTTATCCCAGGATTTTTGAAAACATCTCAGGTTTTCTTCCCGATATTTTTAAGTAGGTTCACAGGATACCATCTCTCGTTTAAAACCATCCACTCAACAGTTATATGAGAAACCTGTTGAGAGCTGGAGGCAAGCACATATGGTACAACTACATGAAATGGTCCTACGAGACGGACATCAATCATTACTTGCTACGAGAATGCGAACTGAAGATATGCTGCCAATTGCGGAAAAACTTGATCAGGTTGGATTCTTCTCACTCGAGGTCTGGGGTGGCGCAACCTACGATGTCTGCATCAGGTACCTGAATCAAGACCCCTGGGAACGATTAAACAAACTGAAAAAAGCAATGCCGAACACGCCTCTGCAGATGCTTGAGCGAGCAATGAACATTGTTGCTTACTGGAATTTCCCTGATGACGTTGTAAAAAAATTCATCTACCTCGCAAAGAAAAACGGATGTGATTACTTCCGTATCTTCGACGCCTTAAACGACCTACGCAATATGAAAGTCCCGATGCAAGCGGCCAAAGAAAACGGTGGACATGTACAAGCATGTTTGAGTTACACAATTTCACCTGTTCACACAGTTGATTATTTTGTCGATAAATTTATTGAATTGAAGAAAATAGGTGCGGATTCTGTCTGCATTAAGGATATGGCAGGGATGATTTCGCCGAAACGCGCTTATGACATTATCAAAGGAACCAAAGACGCCGGGGTGAACCTGCCTATGGATCTTCATTCCCATTATACGAGTGGGATGACTGGGATGGCGTACCAACGAGCAGTCGAAGCAGGTGCTGACATCCTCGATACGTCAATGTCTCCAATCTCAGGAGGTACTGCAGCTCCTGCGACCGAAAGTGTTGTTGCCGCGTTACAAGGAACAGAATGGGATACGAATTATGATCTTGAGCTGCTTATTGAGTGCCGGACGTATTTCCTCAAAATCTGGGAGAAGTACCGACATCTCCACCGATTCGATGCATTAAAGGTGGATCCAAGTGTCACACTACATCAAGTCCCTGGCGGTATGCTTTCAAACCTCATCTTCCAGCTGGAGGAGCAGGGTGCTCGTGATAAATACCGACAGATCCTCGATGAAACCGCACGGGTGCGAGAAGAACTCGGGTACCCGCCCCTTGTGACGCCTACCAGTCAAGTTGTTGGAGTTCAAGCAGTCATGAATGTGTTGCACGGACGATACAAAGTCATTCCAAAAGAAACCAAGGATTACTGCCGGGGCATGTATGGGAAACCTCCTGCGGAGATAAAACCAGAGGTCATGAAGAAGGTTCTCGGGCCGAAATGGAAAGAAGATGTCATCGAATGCCGACCATCAGATTTATTAGAACCTCTCTGGGATCAAAAGAAGAAAGAATTAAAGGAAATCGATGGCGGATCACTCATAAAGAAAGAAGAAGACATCATGACCTATATCCTCTACCCCCAGGTCGGTCTGAAGTTCCTGAAAGGTCAAGCGATCGCAGAGTTCACCTCTGATGGTTTACCTCTTCCCATTGACCACCAATTTACAAGAGCGATGGTGAAACAATCATTCCCTGAAGTAAAACAACTCTGGCTTGAGACACAGCCTCCCGAAAAACGAGTAGGATCTGTACAAATTCCTACAGAATTCCAAGTTGAGGTTGATGGAGAACCATATGAAGTCAAGGTCATCCCATCCGGTGGGTATCTTGTCGCTGGTGCAGGAGGTACAACCCCGCAAGAAAAACCAAAGGATATCGAAGGTGGCATCAAATCAAGCATGCAAGGGACCATCCTGAAAATAAAAGTAAAGAAAGGCGACAAGGTCAAGAAAGGAGATATAATCGCGACTATTGAAGCCATGAAGATGGAACAAGAGATTAAATGTGAAGCAGAAGGGGAAGTTAAAGAAATCTACGTAAAAGAAGGAGCCCCGGTTAGTAGCGGAGATCTTCTCATGCAGATCCTCTAAAATTGGTGATGTATCATGTTGAATAAAGTACTCATTGCAAACCGCGGGGAAATTGCAATACGAATCATGCGGGCGTGCAGAGAGTTTGGGATTGCGACCGTTGCCGTGTACTCGGATGCTGATCAACACGCATTATTTGTTAAATACGCCGATGAGAAGTACAATATCGGCCCAGGTCCAGCAAGTCAAAGTTATCTGAATAAACAGAAGATCATCGATGCTGCGTTGAAATCCGGTGCCGAAGGGATCCACCCGGGTTATGGGTTTATGGCAGAGAACTCCGAGTTTGCGGAAATGTGCAAGAAAAACAAAATCGAGTTCATTGGTCCGCCGGTTTCCGCGATGAAACTCATGGGATCAAAGATTGATTCGAAGAAATCCATGATTAAAGCAGGTGTCATCGTCGTCCCTGGAGTCACGGAAGCGATTGCTGATCATGAACGGGCAAAAGACATCGCCCATGAGGTCGGCTATCCAGTAATGTTGAAAGCCTCTGCTGGGGGTGGAGGAATTGGGATCCAGCAAGTAGATGACGAACAGCAGATGGAAAAAGCGCTCTCTACAGTTCGACAGCTTGCAAAGAACTCGTTTGGTGATGATTCTGTTTTTATTGAGAAATTCATCGAGAACCCGCGTCATATCGAGTTCCAAGTGATCGGTGATAAGAAAGGTCATCTGATTCATTGTTTTGAACGTGAATGCAGTGTTCAACGACGACATCAGAAGCTTATTGAGGAAACACCGTCCTGTGCTTTGACGCCTGAGCTAAGGAAAGAGATTGGTTCACAAGCAGTCCTTGCAGCAAAAACCGCGGGATACTACAATGCAGGTACCTGTGAGTTCATGTTTAAAGACGGAAAGTATTATTTCCTTGAGATGAACACCCGGCTACAGGTGGAGCATCCGATCACGGAGGTGACAACTGGTGTTGATCTCGCACGAGAACAGCTCCGTGTTGCTTCTGGATTGGAACTTGAATATGAACAGAAGGATATTCACCCACGTGGCCATGCGATTGAATGTAGGATTAATGCGGAAGACCCATTGAATAACTTCATGCCAGCTCCTGCGAAAATCATCCGATATGCAGAACCGAGTGGCCCTGGTATCCGTATTGACTCCGGCGTCTACCCCGGGTTTACGATTCCACCGTTTTACGATTCCATGATAGCAAAACTCATTGTTTGGGGTGAGGATCGACCCCGGGCGATTGAACGAATGAAACGAGCACTCTGGGAATTCCAGATTGGCGGCGTGCGAAACAACATCCCGTTCCATCAGGTCGTAATGAATAACCCGCAATGGCGAGCAGGCACCTACGATACCAGCTTCATCCCCCGGTACAGCATCCTTGACCAAGTCGTAAAATACGTTCAAGAGACAAAAGCGCAATCATCTGGTCCTAAGACCGCGGCCGCGATGGCAGCGGTCCAAGCAGTCATTATGGCCTCAAACAGTGGTCAACAGCAGAAATAATCAATGTCTAAACGTTGTATGAAAGAGAGAGCATTTGTAAAAAAAACACGAGAGTTCTCAAAAAAATTACATATCGATGTTGTTAAAAATCTGCTTGTTTTCGATGAACTTGATTCCACGAACAGTACCGCAAAAGATCTTGCACACGATGGTGCGGAAGAAGGAACCATTGTTATCGCCCGAACACAGAATCAGGGGCGTGGACGATTTGACCGCATCTGGCAGTCGCCAGAAGGTGGTGTCTATCTATCTTTTATTCTACGACCAAGGATATCAGCGGAGAAGACATCGCTTCTCCCATTTGTTGCGGCACTCGCTCTTACCAAAACCATCGAATCGTATGGTCTTCATGCAACCATTAAATGGCCAAACGATGTCCGGGTGAACGGTAAGAAAATCGCTGGGATCCTTCTTGAATCAGAAGTAATTGGAGATACGATCAACTATGTGGTGGTTGGGATTGGGATGAATCTCAATATCGACATAACGCATTTCTCCACTGATATTCAACCTCGATCCACGTCAATGATCCATGAGTTAGGTAGTCCTGTTGATTATCATGAATTCCTACAGACATTCTTCATACAGTTTGGGAGCTTCTACAAACTTTTCGTAGAACAACAGTACGATAGAATTATCGATGAATGGAAAAACCATACGGATACGCTTGGTAAAACAATTCGCGTGCAAACATCCACAGAAACACTTCAAGGAATAGCCTCTGATATCGACCAGTCAGGGTTTCTTCTTCTCAGAACAGAACGGGGAGAAACAAAGAAGATCATGAGTGGTGACTGTCTATATTTCGATGAGTTATACCATATTTGACATGAAACTCGGTGGCGTTCCCACGGTGATATACACTACTTTTTCACTACCGATATTTCGTGCATGATGTTTCAACATTGATTTATGCCAGAGGATGTCCCCTTCGGAGAGTTTATAGGATTTCTCTCCAACTGTGTACTCCATTTCACCCTGCAGAACAAGATGCATTTCCTCCCCGTCGTGTTGAAACAATTTTGATTCCATGTGAGGATCAAGTTCTGCGATGATCGCCTCCATCGTATGGGACTTTACCATCAATCGATAGAGTTTCCCTGGTTTCTTTGTAATGCTTGTTTCATCCCCTTTCTTAATAAAAACGACGTTCTCCTCCATGGTCATCGTTCAGAGAAGAACATATGATTTAATAAAGATTTCCAAATGATGCTCTCGGTAGATTTCCTTCATGAAAGCGTCTTTTTTACAGTAGTTCCGAAGGTAAAAATCTACGAAGGAATGAGGCATCATATGGAGAAAAATAAGGAAAGCAACTATCAGGAAATTCAGTCTATTCTATTGGAAAAGTGCGAAGGAAATAATTTTATCTAATAATTAGGGGGGTAAAAGCATTAAAAAAAAGAAGAGATAGAATCGAAAGGTTCTATCTGACGTTTATCGATCCGCCAGCCTTGAGTTTTTGTTTGATCCAGTTTTCTACCGAAATAGTAGCTGATCCGTTGGTGAATTGCACGCCGCTTTTCGACCCAAGGATATTGCCGTCTTTATCTACAAACTGCACACTATGCTTACCAGTATAGTTTGTTTTATTGATGGTTACTGTACATTGTTTCCAATTAATGGTGAAATTATCTACGGGCTCATAGTTGTTCGTCTTCACTGCAAGCAAAAATGGTCCGAGCACAAATCCTTGTGCTGTTGACCACATATTACCAGCGGTGACGTTTATTTCAGTCCTCCCAATACCGAGTACTAACCCAGAAGCCACGTTCACTACGTCTCCAGCGAGAATACTCGGTTCGCTACCTGATTTCCCACCGATGAGTATCAGACCGCCGTCGAAACTGATCTCCCATTGGACATCAGTTGCTTCTCCAGATCCTTGGTTTATGAGCGCAGCTTTGACTCCAAATCCACCAGCTATTGATTCTATATCTACTACAGGGATTGGTATCATGCCACCTGCGGTGATTAATACATTGTCAATCATCCACCATCCAACGTTCATGTTTGGGATTTCCGTCAGTCGGTGAAAAGCGACAGTAACAGCAGAATCCCCGCAATATTTTGTAAGATTAATTGGTATCAGCTGTCCAAAAAACTGACCTCCTGCTGGTGCTAAATCATACAGATTTGCTAAGACTTCCCAAGTAGATCCCCCGTCTGTACTTACTTCAACGTAGTCTCCTTCCCAATGGCCGGGTAGTTGCCCGAAATTCCATGTTTCAAATTCCAAGCTTGCTTCTGTATAGACGCTTAGGTCCAATGCCCGGGTCATAAGCCATTCATCTTGCGGAGTTGTTCCCCACCACAAGCCTGCATAGTTTTCACCCATTTCTTCATACTGGTGCCACCAACAGGGGACTCCTTCCATGATTTCTGTTGAAGTTTGTTCCATTTCCCAAAGATATGGTGCTAAATCTCCATCGCTATCTGGTTGCCATTCTAACTCAAAATCCTCGTCGACGATGATGTCCAAATCCATATTTCCTTGCTTCGGATCGGTTTCTCCGCTCAAAGAGAATTTTCCATCTATTGGATATTGTGTTTCGTATGATACCAAACTTGCACCCACTGAAATTGGTATCAAGAGAGTTGTAAGTATAAGTAAAACACCAGCCTTTCTCCAAATGATTTTATCGTTTCTATACATTTTTATTCCAGTCTCCCTAAACAACACATATTCAAAGCCATATATATAATTTATGACCTATTTTATTGAGCGGAGAATTCTTAATAAGGCTGGAATTCATTTGAAATTTGTGATGTTCAGTAGTTCGGCAATCAAATATTAACTCATCGTTCAAATCTTCTTTTTTTCAACTCCTCGCATAAAAAACACAAATATCAATAATATAAAACCTGGTGTTCCTTCATTCGTCTCCTCCTGGAGGAGATGTTGAATGGAGACCTAGCTACCGCTATCCAGGTTACCTGTTATCGACCATAATAAGATCTGCAATGGTGTACCGAAATGCGTTCAAAATCATCGGGTATCCTTTTTTGTCCCAAAACAGTGTAACAACGAGAATGAGATTACATAGATGCCACAGGTTATACAACAGGATTGAAAGCATCTGGAACAACAACCGTACTGGATATTGCTGTGAGCAGGTTTTTCCACGTATTTCTTCTTTCACGCGGTACCCGGTTTCAATACCCCATCTGCTTCGATAACTCTCCGCTAACACCAAGGCATTATCCAACGTCACCGGGATGTTGGTGACGTAGGCAAATGCATCCCAGTTTTCCTTAGGTTTCCGAGGAGGGTACAGAATTACCACTAGGGTGACGGTGACCGATTGTTTACCTTTAGTCATCGTATACCTAGTGATCAATGCACATTCTTCTTTACTAGGGATAGGTTGACTTTGACTATGGGTAGAGAGGATGATCTTTTTCACCGCAGTATTATGATCTGCTGGCATCACAAAATAGAGGGGAGACTCGTGAGGGTGGTGAGGGATTCGACATCGAAGAACTCCCGATCCAGAAAAAGAAGGCTGAGTTCCGTATGGGTTTTTGCTTCTTGGACCAAATAGGTGAGTATCTGTTGTTTCGTGGTGAACTGCGTCAGTGGTAACACAGCAAGGGTGAACCGCTCGCGGGTGTTGACGCATTCGATGCTTGCATAGCCATGCCCAAAGTTTGTTCCTCGTACTCGTTCCATTCCGAGGACGTGGATATCCCGGGTTTCACCATACCAGGGTATCTTATGGATATCCAATCCGCATTGAATCGGGTGTTTGAAGACACCCTGGCGATGTGCTTTATCCAGGAGGCGGGTGTTCATCTGCTGGAAGGTGGAAAACACGGTCTTGCTGGTAAGCTTGTTCAGATGGTAGAACACAGCATCACTGGAGGAGACATCATTCTTTTTTGTCCGGAGATGTTCTGCAGCGTATTCAACATAGGTGTCTTCAGTAACAGCGAATAATACGGTGTTCAGGATATCCTCCTTGGTGTACATGCAGTTCCCCGCCATCGGTAGCGACAGGGAATCATTGAAATCGTTTTTGAGAGAATTTTTAAGGAACTTACCTATGTCTTTTTGTGTATATTGGGGTGAGTGCATCCTATATCCCAAAATATTGTATGTCATTCACCCCATATGCATCTTTCAATGCTGACCTTCGGAACTACTGTTTTAAGGAAAACTATAAATAATAAACTAGTGTTAGGTATCTGTTAGGGGAAAAAATATGAAAAACATAATAGCGATTTGTATAGCAGGACTTTTTATAATGAGCGCCTTTGGAGCTGTTGCACAACAAAGCGACGGAAAAAATCAGGGAAATAATTTGGCGACACATACTGTTTTTGCAGAGGACGGAACTGCGACTTGGTGTGGATATTGTAAATATTCACATGGTGCTTTAAAGAATATCTTCATAGGTCAGCAGTACCCGTTCTTTTACGTTTGTATGGTAGATGATAAGAACACTCATTCAGCAGCGAGAATTGATGAGTATAATATCTATGGGTTTCCCACTGTATGGTTTGATGGTGGTTACCGGGTGAATGTCGGCGCAAGTAGTATCCCAAGTGCTCAAGCTGCATACGAGGCCAGTATTACTCAATGTGGTCTCAGAACCGTTCCTAACATTGATGTCACTCTCAATGTCAATTGGCTCGGAAATGCAGCAATGACCATCCAGGCTTCCGTGCACAATAACGAAGCAACAGCCTACACTGGTCGTATCCGTGTTTATGTGACAGAATTCGGGTCTTCGATGGGTTGGATAGATACTGCTGGAAATCCTTATACCTTCCCATTCCTAGATTATGCATTCAACCAAGACATCAACGTAGCCGCTAGCGGTACCTGGTCAAATTCAATTACCTGGGATGGACACAACTACAACAATGGTATGGGTCAAAACTTTAGTGGCATCAAATATGGTAACATATACGTCATCGCAGCAGTCTTTAACTCAGAGTGGCATCAAGGGTATTCATACCCGCCCTCAAGTAATCCCTTTAATGCATATTGGGTCGATGAAGCTGCGGGAGTACGAGTAGGAAGTAACACTCCTCCAAACACACCGAGTACCCCAAATCCAACAAATGGTTCAACTAATGTACTTCTTAGCAAACAGTTAAGTTGGACCGGGGGCGATGTGAATCCTTTTGATACTGTCACATATGATGTCTATTTCGGGACAGCAAGTTCTCCACCGAAAGTCAGCGGCAATCAATCCAGTGCCTCCTATAACCCTGGGACAATGAACCTCAACACCACTTATTACTGGAAGATTGTTTCATGGGACAACCTTGGCTCATCAGCAGTAGGACCAGTATGGCACTTTACCACTAGGTCAGAACATCCACCGAATGCACCAAGCAATCCAAATCCATCGAATGGCTCTGCAACTGTTCCGATCAACGCTCAACTGAGTTGGACCTGTAGCGATCCCGATGGCGATACACTGAAGTACGATGTGTACTTCGGAACAACGAGTCCCCCACCGAAAGTCACTAGTAACCAATCTAGTAAATCCTATAATCCTGGGACAATGAGCGCCAATACCACCTACTACTGGAAGATTGTAGCCTGGGATAGCTTCGCTATGTCCACTATAGGACCACTATGGCATTTCACGACCTCGGCCGCTACGAATAGTGCTCCAAATACGCCTACGCTCACCGGTCCCCCAAAGGGGAAGGTAGGAGTAGAATACACCTATAACGTCACAGGGACAGACCCTGATTTAGACCAAGTATCTTATTATGTGGATTGGGGTGACAACACAAACACTGGATGGTTAGGGCCATATGCTTCTGGATACAAGTTATCTGTAGATCACACATGGACCACAAAGGGATCGTATACGATTAAAGCAAAGGTCAGAGACGAACACGGTTTAGAGAGCGATTGGAAAACACTCGATGTCACAATGCCAACGAAATTCGGTATTATCAATGGTTCATTCATCGACTGGTTGTTCGAACAGTTCCCCAATGCGTTCCCGATCCTCCGACATCTCTTCGGAGTGTAAAAGGAACCATCACCACCTTCTTTCTTTTTTTTATTGAAGAGCTTCAGTCATAATTCTTTTCGAGATACGAAAAAAATGAATTGTGAAATACACATCTTAGCATGTATGAATGGGGCAAAGCCTGTTCCATGGAAAGATATATGTAATTAACAAGTGTTAAGTACATAATTAATAAGGGGAAAAAATATGAAAAAAATATCGTCAGCCATGGTGAAATGGCGGTGGTATTGCTCGCGGTCTTTTCATTAATCGTCGCGGCAAACGCAGGATATGTATCCAGTAACCTGAAATCTCAGAAGACAACACAGGTGATGAACACCCAAACTGATTTTTATGCAAATATCACCTTCAACGTCTATGAAGGTGAAGGGTGCGGTTGTGTGCCACTTCGAGGTGTACCCCTAAACGCCACTGGTAGAGATACGGACCATTCCACATCTGGTGTGACCGATGATGACGGCAATTGTGTCCTCCAGCTCGAGTATGATAAAACGTATCGTGTGAGCATCCAAGCAGTGGACCATGAGTCTGTCCTTTTTGATTTTGTCGTACTCGACAACCAAGCGTTCTCGTTCCATATGAAAGTAATTGAAGAATCATCACATAGCTTTTCATTCTTCCAGATGATTTTACAAAAGATACTATTTGCGAAAAAATTAATACAGTAACCGTCGTTGAACGAAAATATGAATACAAAGCAAGATATTCCAAAAAAAGCGTACGACCTTGCGTTCCAATATGAAGCAAAACTGGGGAGTTGCCCGCAGTGTGTACTTGCTGCCCTGAAAGAAACACTTGATGTAGGGGATGAAACCGTTTTTCGAGCATCTCAAGGTCTCACTGGTGGTACTGCGTTGTCGTCACAAGGCACTTGCGGAGCACTCGCTGGTGGGATGATTGCTATCAGCTCTCTTGTGGGAAGAACCTATCAAGAGTTTACCAAGGGACAAAAAAAACGACTTGTGTTTAAATACACAAAACTTTTGTATGATAAATTCATCGAGGAATACGGATCTCCGCTCTGTTGCGATGTTCAAAAAAAGCTCTTCGGGCGAAGTTACGTTCTCCTAAATAAACAGGATTATGAGGCGTTTGAAAAAGCTGGAGCACATGTCGATAAATGCACCAGTGTTGCAGGGAATGCCGCGAAATGGACTGCAGAGATCATTCTCAATGAACTGCACACTAATACCTTGTAACAGATAAGTATTTAAATTTACGGCTCAATAATAAGGAAGGGGAATATATGAAAAAATACGATAACACGGTAAGGGAAAGTAGTAAGGTTGTTTTTATCTCAGTTATAGTACTTATCACCTCGTTCTCTGGTATGGTGCTGGCGAGTCATGAACAACCCGCTGATTCTATTTCAATGACATATTCGTTTCTATTGCCGACCTTGTCAAAAATATCTATTAAAAATGATGTTTATGATCAAATACTGCTTCAAAACGCACCATGTTCTGGGAACCCTGGCGAACCATTCTTACCGACAAAAGGAGCATATCTTCTTCTTCCACCCAACACGAAGGTCGATACCATCGCGATTAACGGTGAGAAAACATTTGTTGGCACAGGCTTTAAGATAGTTCCGTGTGGAAAATCGATTCCGCTTACACCTCATGCGGTTCATGCAATCCCCACACCAGATAAAGCAGTATATACTTCGGATACTCTGTTCCCCGGTCGTTTATTTTCCGAAGTCGGTGTGTATCAGTTCCGAGGGTATTCAATTCTTGTGCTGATGCTTCATCCAGTTCAATGCATCCCTCTCACAGGGGATCTGTTTTATTACCCCACAATGAAAGTGACGGTGACTTTAACAAAAGAAACGTTTGAGAATTCGCTGTACCGTAGTTTGCCTCAAGATAGCAATGACCTACTTACGAAAATTGATAACCCGGCAGTCGGAGGCACTTATCAACAGCTTTCACCACATAAGATGGTATCGGATCAGTATGATCTTATGATTCTGACGACGGATAGTTTGAAAAGTAGTTTTACGCCACTCGCAGTACAACACAATGCTACGGGTACCAGGACGATCATTCGAACGCTTTCTGATGTTGGCGGGAGTACGCCAGAGAACATCCGAGACTATATCAGAACTGCGTACACAACCTGGGGCATTCGCTATGTCCTGTTAGGTGGTGATGCAGATGTCGTCCCTGCAAAAATGCTGTGGGTTGAAGGGATGGATGAGAACGTCACTCCGTATGAAACTGATATGCCTGTCGATCTGTATTACGCGTGTCTTGACGGTACCTACAACTACGATGGAGACGAGAAATGGGGCGAGCCACACGATGGAGAGAATGGTAGTGATGTTGATCTTATCGCAGAGGTGTACGTCGGTCGTGCATGTGTGGATAATACAGATGAGGTGGATAATTTCGTTCAGAAAACGGTTGAGTATCTTTCTCTTCCACCTGGTGAAACCTACCTTGGAGATGCCACGTTTGCTGGTGAGTACCTCGGGGATTATGGCATCGCCTCGTTTGGAGGAACCACTCTTGACCAACTCATTAACGGATCAAGTGAGAATGGTTTTACAACCGTTGGAATACCAGCGAGTTCTTATATCATCGATAAGCTCTATGACGAGAAGTACCCTGGTTTTGACCCGAATAATCCCTGGGGCACAGGATGGCCGAAAGAAGAAATCATCAACCGGATTAACAACGGCGTCCATCTGATCAACCATGATGGACATGCCTATTACGAATATAACATGAGAATGAACACAGGGGATGTCAATGTACTTACCAACAATGATAAGTTCTGTTTCGTGTACTCACAAGGGTGCATGTCAGGTGGATTTGATAATCCTGAAGGCGGGGATTGCATTGCTGAATATTTCACCGTGAAAAACACCCATGGTGCGTTTGCGGGGATCTGGAACGCACGATACGGATTTTTCTGGTCTTATAGCACCGATGGTGACTCACAACGATACCACCGGCAGTTCTGGGACGCGGTCTTTGGAGAAAATATAAAAGAAATTGGGAGAGCAAATCATGACTCCAAAGAAGACAACCTCTTCCTGATTCAACGGTCCTGCATGCGCTGGTGCTATTATGAGACTAACCTGTTTGGGGACCCAGCGGTCGCGTTCGTGAATGCATCAGAGCAAAAGCCTTCCCTCCGTATCAGTGGCGTGAATGGTGGTAGGGGGGTCGTTCAAGCTTCCATCGTTAACGAAGGGGAGGTACCGGTGAGTAGTATCCCCTGGAGCATCTCTATTAGTGGTGGATTGTTCGGGTTTATCAACATATCCTCGGAAGGCTCTTTCGCGTCTCTTGGTGTTGGAAATACCACGACCATACAACCAGAAAAGACCCTTCTTGGGTTCGGAAAAATTTCCATCAAGGTAAATGTCAAGTACGCAGAGGAATGGAACGGCAGGGGATTTGTCCTTGGTCCGTTTGTTTTGCGAGTCTTTCGTATTTGCTGATGAAAAAAATGAGATAAAAAAAGAATTGCCACCATCTCATTTTTTTATTTTTTTCATCAGTGATAACTCATCCGTTCGGTGAATAAACCATAAAAGTACGATTGTGATTCACCTATCTGCCATGGTGAAGAACCTTCTGAATAAAGCAAAACTCGTTCTTCCATTCATTGGACTTATTATTCTTGCCTACATTTTCTACTCGCTTGATGTGCATAAAATCATTACCGCGTTTCTCTCCATTGATCCAAAATATATTGTATACGCCCTCTTTCTCACGCTCCCCCTTCTTTTCCTCCGCAACGCTGCATGGCAATTGATCTTACGAGAACAAAAGATACAGGTTGGGTTTTTCCGTTCCCTGAAAATCTATCTCATTGGTGTGTTCTACGGGAGTATTACCCCAGGATATTATGGGCAGTTGATGCGGGTCCCGTACCTGAAAGAAAAAACTGGGGAGCCATTTGGGAAACTCTTTATCAATACCGTGATTGAGACCTTTGTTCATACATTCTCACTGTATGGAATGATGATAATCGGAGCACTGCTTGTGGTCGGGACGCTCCCAGAATTACTACCGATTACGATTGCGTGGATCCTCGGTCTTGCCTTTATTACAGCGTATTTTGTAAAAAGGGAGCGTGGCGAAAAACTCTTCAAAATACTCATCAACTATATCATCCCAAAAAAGGTGAAACCCCACTTCAACGCATTTGTTGATACGTTCTACATTGATTTTCCACGCTTTAAAGCGATGATCCTTCCATTTGTTCTAGGGATTTTCACCTGGATAATCGTGTTTTCGCAGGAATATATGATTCTATTGGGATTGGGACTTCAGATCCCGTTTTTTGCATTCCTCTTACTGTTCCCGATTGCAAATGTAGCAGGTTTTATCCCAATCACGTTTGCTGGATTAGGAACCCGGGAGTTCACCGCCATTTTTATTTTTACGACGCTTTTCCAAGTGGCGGGAGAACAAATTCTAGTGTTGTCACTTGTTGGTTTTATTGTCACTGATCTTTTCTTGGGATTTCTTGGGTTTTTATTGTCGTTAACAGAGTCACGTTCTATTACGAAGATGCCGGAAATTACTAAGGAATGATAAAAATATTCATATTTGGATACATTTGTTATTAAGAGGTATATTAATATTTTAACTGTAACTCCTCAATTTCTTAGGGAATAACATCCACAGAAATTTTAACGTTATCTGTAAAAGGTGACCATAATGTTTATATCATGTATTCCCTATTAGGGCATAATGGAAGAGTGGGTTAAGCGTATCTTCGAAGAGCAGAAAAAGAAACGGCATGAACCTCTTGAAGTGAAGAAGATAGGATGGAATTATTATCTGTATTCGTCAACAACAGTTTGGAGCAAAGAAGAGAAACGGAGAAAGAAGGTTTCTCGGTATATCGGGAAGATTACTGAACAGGGTGTTGTTGAAGGAAGTAGAACAAATCTTTCAGTTCGGTCTATCTACGAGTATGGGAATGCTCGGTGTCTTCTGGATATTGTCAATGATCTTGTTTCGTCTTTGAAGGATGTGTTTCCTGATGATTATCTTGAGATTGTCGCTATGGGTATTGTTAGGATGATGCATCCGACGCCGTTGCGTCTGATGAAAAGCAGATGGGCGAAGTTGTATTTGTCGCGGGAGATGCAGGTGTCGCTTTCTCCGAACATTCTTTCGGAGAAGCTTCGGTTGATTGGGGCGGATTGGGGTGCGCAGAAGTTGTTTTTTGATCGGTTGTTATCGAGGAGTAAGTTTTTGTTGTTTGATTTGAGTTCTTTGTTTTCGTATTCGCAGGATCTTCGGCTTGCGGAGAAGGGGCATAACGCGGATCATCTGTATTTGAAACAGGTGAATTTCGCATTGTTTTTCTCGCATGATCATGGTGTACCGGTGATGTTGAAACCGATGCCTGGTTCAATCAGGGATGTCAAATCATTGAGGCATATGGTAGGGGAGATGAATTTAGGGTCAGTTATTATGGTTCTTGATCGTGGTCCTGCATCGTATACTCTTCCAAATGTACTTCATGAGGATGGGGTGAGTTTTGTCCTTCCGTTGAGAAGGAATTTTCATATCATAGGGTATGATATGAAGATGAACGGTTGTTTTGTGTATCATGATCGAGGGATTAATTGGGGGCGGAAACGGGTTGGACGGTATTTCCTGTATCTTTTTGAGGATGTGAAGTTGCGGGCGGAGGAGGAAACAAATTTCATTGATCTTGTTGGTAAAGGGAAACGGAAGAAAGGTCAACTTTGTGAGGAGCGGAAACGGTTTGGAAAGATTGCATTGTTGTCAGATCTCGATGAAGTCGGGGAGCAGATTTATTTGTTGTATAAAACCCGGGAGGAGATCGAGGTAGCGTTTGATGCGATGAAAAATGAGATGGAGAATGACAAAAGTTATTTGTCAGATGATGATGCAGTACGAGGGTATTTTTTTATCTCTTTTATTTCGCTGTACCTTTACTTTAGGATTCTTGGGATGCTACGGCAGCATGATCTTGTTGGAAAAGTTTCTGTGCAAGAGTTGTTATTTGAGTTTTCTAAGGTGTATCTGGTGTATTATAGTGATGGGAGAAGGCGGTTGAGTGAAATTCCTGCGAAGGTGGAAAAACTGGAGAAAACACTTGGGCTGAAGTTATTCCCTAAAGAATTGCGGAGTTAAGGATTTTAATAAATTTTTTCGATTAAGCATTTCTTAGATGTACACCTTTTTCCACTCCAATCCCCGGGATGCGAACGCGTTTTTCGACTCGATCAACGATTTCAGTAATAATGAATGTAAAGAGTAAATAAATAAGTGCAATGATTAAGAAAATTTCAACGTATCTAAAGTTACGCGATGCGATAAGCAGTCCCTCAGCGGTTAATTCTCTAACCTGTACGATATATGCTATCGATGTGTATTTGAAAAGGTAAATTAATTCATTAGACCATGCTGGTATCGATATCCGCAATGCTTGGGGAAGTACAATATTTTTAATGGATTGAATTTTTGACATTCCAAGGGTTCGAGCAGCAATCATTTGACCTGAGGGAATGGCTTGTATTGATCCTCGAAGATATTCAGCTTGATATGCTCCGCTATTTAAGGATAATCCTAATAAGGCAGATTGGAGAGGCGAAAGAATAATTCCAACGGAAGGTAACCCGTAATAGATGATGAACAGTTGGACAAGTAACGGTGTTCCTCGAAAAACCTCAATATATCCAATACAAATAGAAGAAATAATCTTATTTCCATAAACGCGACCAAGAGCAAGTGAAACACCAAGGATTAGACCAGCGGTTAATGCAACGATAGTAAGTAAAAATGTTACTTGCAGTCCATCAAGAAGTTTTGGTAACGAATCAAGAAAAAATTCAAAAAATCCTGATGCTGCCGTGGTTCCTCACTCCTCCCCGTATAGGCTAGAAATTCTTCCGAGGAATTGTCTGGTTCGCTCCACTTTTGGATTTTTAAACATTTGTGTTGGAGGTCCACTCTCAACAATAACGCCGCCTTCCATGAAGATGATTTCATTTGCAACGTTTCGTGCAAACCCCATTTCATGAGTGACAATAAGCATCGCTATTTTACCACAGAGCGATTTCATGACATCAAGGACATCTCCGATCAATTCTGGGTCTAAAGCTGATGTCGGTTCATCAAATAAAATAATTTCAGGATCCATAGCTAAAGCCCGGGCAATCCCGACCCGTTGTTTCTGTCCACCAGAGAGTTGAGCAGGGTACTGTTTAGCTTGTGCTTCCAAGCCTACTCGATAGAGTTCATCTAATGCTCGTTTTTGTGCTGCTTCTTTTGCGATTCCTTTAACTTTTTCCAATCCGATACTAACATTTCGTAATGCATTTAAATGGTTAAAGAGATTAATATCTTGAAAGACAAAACCGATTTTTTCTCTTATTGTATTGATATTTGTCTTAGGATTAGTAATTTCTTCTCCATCTAGCCACACTTCGCCTTTATCAGGTTTGTCAAGCTGATTGATACATCTAAGAAGTGTACTTTTTCCGGTTCCACTAGTACCAATAATAACTTTTGTTTCTTCCTTTTCCATAGTAAATGATATTCCTTTTAAAATTTCAGTTGTACCATATGATTTGAAGATATTTTTTACCTCAAGCATTGACATGTTGGTACTCTCCTTTTTTTTAACGGTAACTTGCTATCTCCAAACCAGAGATTTTGTATCTTTTTTCAAGATAACTTAATCCCCGATTTATTGAAAATACGAATATGAAATAGATGAATGCAATGAATAAAAGAATGTATAGTGCTGATCCTGGATCTTGAACAATGATATAACTCCCCTGTCTCATGAGTTCAACGACCCCTATCGCTATCGCAATCGATGTGTCCTTAAGAACAATGGTAAATTCATTTGACCAACCAGGGATAGAAAGCCGAAGCATCTGTGGAAGAACAATATATTTCATCACCTTGATTTTCGACATTCCAAGTGATCTTCCTGCGATGCTTTGCCCCTCAGGTATTGAATTTATTGCACTTCGATAGATTTGGATCTGATAGGCAGTACTATGGAGGGAGAGTCCGATGATAGCAGCAATAAAAGGGTCGAAGATAATTCCTATTCCGGCTAAACCAAAATAGAGCAGAATAAAAATCAAGACAAGTGGTATTCCTCTGAAGATTTTTTCATAGATTAAAATAAGATATGGAATAGGTTGTTTTGCATAGGACCGACCCATTGCCATAACGATAGCCAGAACCGTGGATAAAAATACACTCGCCAGTGTCAAACCTATCGTATAAGCGAGGCCTTTCATCAGATAAGGAAACGAATGTACGATAGTGTCGATTGCCAATGGATCACGAACTGCTATTACCCGAAGTATTTTTTAACTAAAACATTCCATTCTTCAGAGACCATATACTCTTCTAACGCTCCGTTAATTTTTTCCAATAACTCGGTGTTTCCCTTTTTAACAGCCAGACCAAATGATTCATTTGTCAGTATAACGTAAATAACTTTGCTATCTCCTTCTGCAGCGAATGCATTTCCAGCAGGTTTATCAATTATTACTGCATCAATTCTTCCGATCCCAAGATCACGGACTGCGTCCGTATAAGATAGATATACCTCGTCGAGGGTTATATTCAATGAATAATTAATATTTTGTTCTTGTAACCATGTTTGATTTAGTAAATGCTCCGTTACCCATTTGGCCCCTGTTGTACCTTGCTGTGCTCCAAGTTTTAAATTTGCGAAGTCAGTATAATTAGTAATCGTTATTGTCGAGTCTTCTTTGACTAAAACAGATTGATCTGATGTATAGTATGGAATGCTAAAAGAAATTGTATCTCGAGAAGGATCAATCGTCATTCCAGCAGCAATAACATCAATTATTCCATCGTTTACCGCTTGTGGTAATTGTTGAAAACCCATATCTTTAATTTCAACTTCATACCCAAGATTAGTTAGAATCGCAGTCACCATTTCAATGTCGAAGCCGGTAATAGTTCCATTTTCAACATATTCGAATGGTGCAAACAATGCTTCAGTTCCAACAATCATCGTATTTGATTTCTTTTGCGTACATCCTGATAACGCAACAGCACCTATCACCATTGCTAGTACCAGGACGATTGAGAATATTTTCTTTTCGTTTTCCATAATCTACCTCACCCTTGGGTTCTGGAAGATAATGGGTAGAGTATTATTTAAATATTGTAGTTATAAAAAACTTGGTTCCCTAAAAGGACGAAAACAACGTTCGTCATTGCCTGGTGAGATACTTCACAAGCCCGGGCGTAATGACGGGTTTATTCTCAATTATGGGATATCCAAACGGTAGTATGGTAGAATGAATTTGATCATGGATGATTTCTATTTCTCGGGCGATTTCGATGTCTTTGAGGTTCAGACCCAGGCAGATTGCTTTTGTGACGAACACGGCACCATCAATGGAGAGTTGGAATTTCCCAAGGTGTCGTGTTTCAAAATCTGATTTGTCGCTGATTAGTTTTTTTGTGCGTCCTTGTGGTTTTTCATAGCCGAGAAGTCCGCCGATAATGATTGCGTCACAACGTGAACAATCATTTGGCGTGAGAGGTTTCTTTGCTTGAGGATCGAGGACAATACATTTTTTGTTGTAAAACACATCTTTTGCTTTTTCTTTTTCAACCTGGCCAAGCTTTTGGAGGGCTTGTGTTGTTTTTTTGTTTGTTACTCTAGTGAAGATAAGATGACCGTTCCAGAGTTTCACAGCGTGTTTGTATTCAAGGAGCAGCCATTCCGAAAGTTTTGGTTCGCAGTGTTCAATGACAAGGAGTGGTTGTTTTTTCATAGATAGAAGAATGCGTACGGAGGAGGGGGGTAATAATGGTTCCTGCGAAAAAGTATTTGAATCAGATGAGTATCGATGCTGTGATTCTATGGATAAAGTAGGAGTGTATGATGTTCAACCGTTTACGAAAGCTCGTCAGGATATCACCGTAATATCCCAGGAAGGAAAACGTCGGTTGAACGTGCATGCGTTAATCGAGGTTGATGTGACCAAAGCTCGTGAGATGATTACGAAATTAAAAGGGAGCGGCGATGTATCGTTTACAGGTTGGATAGTTAAATGTGTTGGCCAAGCTGCAAGTGAGCATAAACAGATGAATGCATATCGGTTAGGTCGGAAGAAAATCGTTCTCTTTGATGATGTTGATATCCCGATTCCAGTGGAACGGGAGATCAATGGTGAGCGGCGACCTCTTGCCTATATTGTTCGGAAAGCAAATGAGAAAACCGTTGCTGACATAACCAAGGAAATCAGGGGAGTACAGCGCCAAACTATTGATGCATCGACAGAGGTCCTGGGGGAGACTCTGACTCGTCTGGAACGATGGGCGATCCATGCACCACTCTGGATCAAGAAATTAGGGGTTCGTCTCATGAGAGGCAGAGGTCTTTTAAAAAAGAAACACCTCGGTACGATTGGGGTTACTTCGATTGGGATGAAAGGTCGGTTCCCCGGATGGGTAATTGGGATGGGTGGCCCGATTGCGACACTTATTGCTGTCGGGGGGATCATGAAGAAACCAGGGGTGATTGACGACGAAATCCTTATTCGTGATTATCTCCACATAACCATCACAGCGGATCATAGTATTATTGACGGAGGTCCGTTGGCGCGTTTTATCTCACGGCTGACAGAGCTTTTAGAAACTGGGTATGGGTTACTCGAAAAATAAGCACTTCAATTTTTTTATCTAAAACTATAGACAGATAACAATGTTCACAGACAAATAACACGTTTGACGTTATATGCAGGTGGAGCGGGTAATAAAACAGTTATCTGAACTTCAGCCATAGGCTGTTCGTTTATTGTATTTTACCTCTACATTTTATTAAAAATGCTCAGTTTTATGAATTTGTAGAGGTAAAGAATGATTGAATAGTTTAGAGCAACCTCAGTATTCTATAGCAACGTGGTTAGCGTCTAGAATTCTCCTATAGATTTGTTAAAAATATCAACGAAAAGGAGCACAGTCTTTACTTACAGCTGAGAATCTCTTTATTGATATCGTCTTGATAGGACTGTAGATTTTTCTGTACCCCTCGTCCTATCCAACAATAGAGGCATAATCTTTCCTTTGGCAGCCCGATCGCCTTTATCATATCATCTAGTAACTGATATTGTAATGAGGTTACTCCAAGGTCTTTTGCGATCCATTCCACCATCTTCTTATATTTCTCTGATGCTGGATTTAAATACTCAGAGACATCCTCGATATCTTTTCCTTCAAGTGCTCGGATTGCTTTCCGGGCAACCAATTCCTGGATGCTTCTCGTTGATAAATTAAAAACGCACGGGAACATCAAGGGAGGACACGCTGGTCGCACATGAATTTCTTTTGCACCTGCATGCATCAGCTTTGCAACCGTATAATTCTTCAACTGTGTCCCCCGAACAATAGAATCCTCACATAACACAATCCTATTTCCGCGTGCAATTGCCTCGTTTGCAATTAACTTCATCAACGCAATACGATCTCTCAATTCCTGGGATAGCGGTGTATAACTACGGCCATACCCGGGAGTGTACTTGATTAACACCCTCCGATACGGTATCCCTGATTCGATAGCATATCCGATTGCATGGGCTACTCCTGAATCAGGAATCCCTGATACCAGATCCACCTTCACATGATCCCGCTTGGCTAAAAACCTCCCGCAGCTCTCCCGCACTTTTTCAACATTAATCCCTTCGTACGATGATGCTGGAAAACCAGTATAGACCCATAAAAATGCACAAATCTTACTGAGATGACGTCCTTTCTTTTTTTCTTCAATACCCTTCTTACTGATAAAGACGATTTCTCCAGCTGTAACATATTTTTTGATACTAAATCCCAGATTTGGAAACGCGCAGGTTTCACTCGCGACTGCGACCTCTCCTTCTTTCTGCCCAATAGCTAAGGGGGTTACACCATTACGGTCCCTCGCACAATAGATTCCTTTCTTTGTCAAAAGCAGCAGAGAAATCGATCCTATGATCTTGTCGTACATCCTTTCGATACCATAGGTTATGCTATTTCCTTGATTGATCAAATACGCGACAAGTTCGGTTGTGTTGATGTCACCACGATCTATTTCACTAAAGGAGATACCTTTTTCGATAAGCTCACGTGCCAGGGTTTCTTTGTTTGCGACGAGACCTGCACAGCATATCGCAAATGCGCCGAATTTACTTTCAAACGTTAATGGTTGAGGATCTTTATCCGAAATTACTCCTATCCCCAAATGGCTTCTGATTTTGTCAGAACCCTCGTAAAACTTCGATTTAAATTGTGAATTTTTTATGTCATGTATCTTCTTCACAGGCATCCCATTTTTTTCGATAAAAGCGATGCCACCGTATTCCGTTCCCAAATGAGTATGGTAATCGGTTCCATAATACAGACTTGAGATACAGTTGTTCGTGCTTACGACGCCAAATAAACCACTCATAGTCTCCCCTTTGTGAAGTTTGAGAAACGATGAATTATATTTAAGGATATTTAATTTACCATTCCAATGTTGGAAATATCTCTTGCCAGAAGGTTGAATGGGGTAGTTTGATACGCATTCAAGCTACCTACTTTCATTCGCGGTGCTTGTACACAACCAAAAGAATTAAAATGAAAGAGTAAATTAATAAGCTACTTTAAACATGTAACCATAACTAGTTCATAAGGAGATATGGGCGGGTAACAAAGTGGTTACCATCAAAAAATCTTTTAAAAAATCGTCAAAAATATCGACGAAAATATTGATGATTTTTTCTTTATGATTACTAAAGAATTTTTATCATTTCTTAGTGGTTGTCAACTTAAGAAATTAATATGATAGCCCATCGACATTTTTAGGGTAACAAAAATGGATGAGATGTTATCACACATAGAGGAATTGTTAGAAGCTAAAAATATTTTCGTAAGAAATCGAAAACAAATAAGAACTCGTGCATTAGGGATTCTCATGTATCATTATGACATCTCCCTGAGAAAACGTAAAACCATTCTATTTTCTTTAAAAGACATTTTTCACGAGTCAATTCGCAAATGGTATCATAAAACGAATACTATTTTCTCAGTGAGAAAAAGCTATACAGAAACGGCTGCTGTTGAAGAAGCCAAGTCTAAAATCAATGGAAGACGGAATATTTTATGGGCAGCAATAGAATAAACAAAACTGGGAAATACTTGGTGTCTGGTTAACCAAATTTTCATACTGATACATCGGATAAAACTCTTTTACAGAAACTAGCTACATAATACCACTGTTGATAGCATTCAATCAGTAGATTCGCTGTTTTGTATCAATGTATCGCATGCTATGGGCGGCGCTGAAACGGACAACCGCGTTTTTTGGTTGGTAATATCGATAATGTTTGTAAGAACAGTGGTGAGAATTTTAATAACAAGAGGTTGAACTTTCCACTGATAGACGACAAAAGGATTTTTTTGGATTTGCTCTGCAGTCCAATTATACATATCTGAAGCAGTTTTTACACAGATGAGATATCTTTTTGGAATATATCGATATCCTTTTTCAGCGATTTCTTGCCAGTGACGGTACCGAGAGACTTGACCGTTAATAAATTCAGAGAAACGTTGCGGATGTTGCTTTGTATAGTGATAGTCAAGGCTTTCTAATTCATACTGTTGAAGATCTGACAAAGGAATATATGATCGTCCAAATTCAAGGTCCTCGGCTATATCTCGAATAGCATTGATACATTGCATAGCTCGTCCAAGATATCTCGAGTAGACGTAGGCGTTCTTATTCAGATCAAGAATGTTGACCATGTATAACCCCATAACCTCTGCAGCACCGTAGACATACTCAAGTGTCTCATCAAGTGTAGCATACGTTTTTTTTGTTAAATCCATCTCCATCGAGTCAAGAAAAGCTTCAGTCCATTTTGGATCAAAATTTTTTCTTTGTGTCAATTCTGCAAAGGAATCGACCACGACATCCCCTGTTTTGGTCCCTTGATGGGCTTGTTCATATTTTTGTTTAAATTTATAGAATCCTGCTTGGTCTTGTGGCAAAGTATCGACAAGATCATCTGCTCTCCTAACAAATCCATAGAGAATAAACACATCACTTCTAACATTTTTTGGGAAGAAAAGACTACTATAAAACATCGTTTTACTTCCCTGTTGAAAGATAGAGTAAAAAATTTTATTAATCATAATCTCCCAATTTCACTATTTTGATACTGATGATATTATGTTTTTTACCTCGAAATTCCCCAAAACAATGACAGATATCTACCCATAGTCATTGTCCCACTCCGATTTTGGCGAATTGGTCTGCCGTAACTGTACACCTCTCACCTATATATTTATATCGGTTACAAGGAGGGGATGACTATTACAAAATGCTTAAGTTGACGATCACATATCGTATGCTATTAGATTTATTAAACAATAAATTAATTACAAATGATATTTTAAGGGTGAAAAAATAGAAAATCATGCGAAACAACCTAATGTACAAATGGGGCAAAGATAAATTTCATTAAAATGGGGATGTTTCGAATAGCCTTCTCGTTTTCACCTATTATCTATAACTATAAGGAAAATAGGAGGAACATCCTTTTTCTTTTACCCTTATTTAAATAATAAGGGTAATTCAGTAACCTCCACTAGAAGGGTTACTGGATAGTATCATAAAAAAAGGGTTGTTAGATTTGATTCTGATTTTTTCCAAGACTCTACAACTATTTCTCTTCCCCCCGTATATCCCAATTAACCAATATTACCAATTACCCTATAATGAGTATAGGCCTTACATGTAGGGCTTTATTATAAGTTAAGAGAGTAATCCCTAACGTATATTCCTCTCAGCCCAGCAATATCATTATTGAGTCTGTAGATTCTTCCCCCATTCGTTTTTAATTATTTCAAAGTCATGCCTCACACCGTTTAAATTAATTTTTTATGAAAATAATGGTTTCATACCAATGAGGATAAGAACTTTCCTTAAACTCTGTAATTTCCATGATTAAACGAAAAAGAACATGATAGCGCGCGCTAAATTTTTTCACTTTGAAGGTTGATTAGTTAATTCAATGAACCACGTAACTAAGTTGTGTGATTTTTTGAAAAACACGAATAAAAATTATCTTAAATTTACGAATAGAATACAACAAGAAATAGGTTTAAATCGAATACATCTGAACAGGGCAATAAACAGGTTGGTTGAATATGGTTTACTTGAATTTTATAGGGGTAAAAACGTAAGGATTTATCGTATTGTAAGACAAAAACTGTGATTGTATACTCGTTGTTAGGAAAATATTCTGAGAACTGAAAAGAAAGAGATCGGGGAAATAAGGTCTTGCATCATCGACAATTTCGGACAGTCTCTGTTCATCGTTTCCTCATTCTTTACTAATCGAATTACTTAATACTCACGAGTAAGGAAGAACCTAAAAAGAAGAATGTTCCATCACGCATGTTCAATTTTATTCCAACAAATCCTAACGCTCCCGGATAAAACATGTATGATTCAGAATTGAAAGGGGCCATCCAGAAGATTCTACCGAAAAATGTGCCATTCCAGGATTTCTTTCCAAGTACTCCTAGTGTCGTTATCCAACCTTGTGCAGGATCGTACCGGTACGGTGGTGGAATTGATGCAGGATGGCTATGTCCAAATGTAATAATACCTGTTCCGGTGATTCTTGCAGAGTTTATTTTATAGAAAAAGTTTCGTATTGATTTCAGAAGAGAAAGGGTACTATTGATAAAAACAGGGTTGTCAATATAATTCTGTGCAAATAAGAATGAAATATAAAGGATCCAACATAGAGCGGAGCTTCCCATCTCAATGAAACTAAAAAACCTTGTGTTCATTGTTGTTTCCCCTGATATGAGACATAGGAAATTTGAATGATTGAGAATTTTGCTGTTCCAAGACATCGTTCTATAAACGTTCATGATCTGGGATCCCTGGGGCTTCGCATCCACTAGGTGGTATGCTTTTTCAACACTCATCCCCTTCGGCAGCAACCCATACTTGTCCAACTCCACAACCGCTTCCTTGAAGATTGGGACAGCTTCCCCCCTGGTTGTTGTCTGATTCAATCGTGCCCTGAACTCAACCAGATACTGTTCTAGGTCTTGGTATTGTTCTCTGGTGAGTTTCACCGTGGTATTCCCAAATCTATTGATACCACATGCCTGGGTAGTAACTTCTACAAGGTCGTTGTCACTCGATGCTTTCGCAACATTGATGTTGATGCTTGGTGCGACTGCGACACCGAGGAATAAAAGGATAACAATAAAGACTAAAGATTTTGAAATCCATGATTCTTTCATGTTCTTTCCGTCACTCTCTAATTATTATGAAGAATAAAAAAATGAATCCATCTCTTGTTTCCGTCACTTTTTCTGCATTCGATGCTTTTGCCGTTACGGTGATTTGAGCTCTCCCTAACCCAAGTAAAAAACCTGTAGATATTATCTCTGAGTCTCCAGGTTCAATAATCGGTATTTCCCCTGACCAAAATCTTCCTATTACTTCGATAGTCCAATTGATGTCAGTGGCATTATACCATCCTATGTTTTTAATCTCAGCTTTAATCCTAAATAATCCACCAGAGATAAGACCAATAGCTAGCTCTGTTCGTTCATATGGTTCCATCAATGGATATCTATCCTGGTCATCTGCACCAGGTATGAGATATGGTGTATCACCGATACCATCACTACCTGTTAGATTTTGATTGGGGCCTGAAAAAATATCCTCGCCAGTATAGTCATCCCAGTAGTTTCCCCCGGAAGGATACCCGTTGTCCCACTTGTGAATGTATTTATCATAAACATAGGCATTGAATTGTGTATTATTTAAAAAATTGTTATGATAGAAAATATTATCTGATGAATTTTCAGTTGGTTCTACTTTAATTCCAATAAGATTATTCGAGATAGTGTTACCATGGATATTATTATAAGAGAAATACCATCCTGCATGAATACCGTATTTATTATTTGAAATAGTATTGGAATATACTTCATTATAAGAGGTGCCGGATACCTCAATACCACAATACTCACAATTACTGATGCTGTTTGAAAAGATTTTATTGTAATTGGATGAAAAACCAACGGAAATACCGACATCACTTTTATTGATTGTATTACCATATACTTCATTATTACATGAATGGGAAGAAAGTGAAATAGAATCACCATAGTCTCCAGTAAAATTAATGATGACATTTCCATAGATGATATTATCCGAAGAATTTGACAATATAATCGCTCCACCGCTGTTATTACAGTAATTATCAATAATAATATTCCTGGAAATGTTAGTATTATGTGAACGAGCTACTAAAATCGCCCCTCTGTTATTTTTGATTATGTTATCAATAATAGATACTCCATCACAATCTAATTCAAAAAATATACCCCAATAGTATGGGCTGGAGTTTCTAATCGTAAAACCTCCAATATAGATACCGTTTGCTTTAATCGTTATCAAACTATAGTTACTATTCGTTCCATCGATAATTGTAGTATTTTTGTTTTCACCTTTCAAGGTAATTATTTTGTCTATGACGATATTTTCATAATATGTACCATTAAAAACAAAGACGGTGGTTCCATTAGAAGAATCATTAATCGCATCCTGAATCTTCGTATAGTTCCCAGGTCCACTCCCACCAACATACAACCAATTGCCTCTTGATGTCGGTAGAGATGTTTTCTCAAGATTTTGAGCAAAAGATGGAATGATACAGGTTCCAACGAACAAGAGAATGATTCCAACCGTGAAACCTTTCCTTCCAAGAGTGTTTTGCATGTGTTTTTCTTCCTATGATTTCATACTTTCTCTTTTTATCTTTCCAGTGATTTATATTAGAAGAACTTCATCACGTCAATAGACTTCTCTGAGCTTTTCCCAGAGGTATCGTAGGCAATCACCCTAATGGTGTGCTTGAAGAAGGCTGGTGTGCTCCATGTCCATTCATACGGGGCTTCAGTATCGGTTGCCTTCACCGTGTCATCAATGTAGAACTCAACACGCTCAACGCCAAACGGTTCCTGTGCCGCTTTTACTTGGATGGTGATTCTCCCGATGATGAACGGCCTGGAGAAAGGAAGGATTCTCGTATCCATAAGATAGATGCCATTCACTGGTTTTGCGATGGTGACCGTTGGTTTTGGAGCAGTAACGGTGACCTGCGCCGTATCAGAGCTGTAGTTACCTTCCGAATCGGTCACGGTAAATGTGGCTGTATAGATTCCAACGTCAGAATAGGTATGCTTTGGGTTTTGTTCCTCTGAAGCATTCCCGTCCCCGAAATCCCAATAGCAAGTATACGGCGGCATACCACCGAAGATAGTGCCGGTAAGTTGAACCGGTTGGTTTATCATTGCTGTGTATGGGCCGTTTGCTTCTGCCTTTAATGGTCCTTTACCAAAGGCATAGAGATAGCTTTTAGAGTGACTATTATCCTCTGCGCCGATGTAAATTGTTCCATCCTCAGCTATAGCCGGGGCTGATTCACATTCGCCAATATACGTTTTCCACTGCTCGGTACCATTCGGGTTTAGTGCAACGAGGTAACCATCAATAATATTAACTATGGTTCCGAAGTAGATTGTTCCATCAGCAGAGGTGCATGGTGTACTTCCTTGGATGCATCCTCCTGTGTCGTAAGTCCATTTCACTGAACCATCCTCAGGGTTTACCGCATAGAGTTGACTCCACCCCCCGTAGATGGTTCCGTCCTGTCCGATTGTTGGGGACGTTCCCGCCTCAACCCAGGTTCTCCACCTCATTGTTCCGTTCGGTCGAACAGCGTAGAGATAGCCATCGATTGAGACACAGTAGATGGTGCCGTCATCAGCGATACAGGGGCTGACCCGAATCCAATCGCCTGTTTTAAACGTCCATTTCACGGTCCCGTTATTTGGGTACAGTGCATAGAGGTAGGTGTTATGGCAACCACAGTACACGGTCCCATCATCACCGATAGCTGGGGATGAATAGACCACATGGTTTGTCGAAAGCTGCCAGCGGCGCGTCCCATTTGGAAATAGCGCAAGTATGGATTGTCCGCAGCCACAATATATCGTTCCATCGGAGCCAATAGCTGGTGATGAGAAGATATCGTTTCCTGTATAATATCTCCATTTCATTGTTCCGTTTGGATAAAATGCAAATAAATAATTATGTTCGGCATATGCCGATGCTATGTAAATAGTCCCATTTTCATCAATGGCTGGGCAGGATTCAAACCATCCGCCAGGGAGATATTGCCATTTTAAAGTTCCATTTGGATATACTGCATAAATACCTACAGCTGCCGTATAAATAATTCCATCAGAACCAATTGCTGTTGAGCCATAGTAAGCAGAACTTTGAGTTTTGAAAGACCATTTTATGACCCCAGGAGGATTATCAGCGGTATTATAAGGACTTCTCCCAGTATGATGTGTATCATGGCAGTACATTGGCCATACAGAATCCATTGGACCTAAAACGTTTGATGGAAGTGTTGTTTCTTCGTAAGAGATTGATACATTGGATGTAACAATATCAGGAATAGGATTCCTGGGAATTCGTTTTTCGTTGTTGTATACTTCAGGAATATGATAACTATCAAGATTGTACCTTTCACAGTTCTTTGTTAAATTTGTTGTGTCTCCAATGACCATTGGGGTTACAATTAAACCAACGAACAACAGAATGATTCCAACCGCCAAACTTTTCCTTACAGTAGGATTTCCAACCATTGCTTTCCTGCCCCTATAGAAAAGAACAATCCTTCGTTATATAAATCTTTGTCAGGATAAAAAATGTGCAGGGGAAGGGATTTGAACCCCTAATTACCGGTTAAATTCTAAGTAGGGGATAATAATTACTCCTATAAAAGACTACAATTTCATACGTTCTACTATGATTAGATGATATTCACAGGTAATATTCGTGGTCGGGCAGTTGTAGGAAGTAATAGCGATAAAATATAAGGCTAAATATATAATAATAAATATTAAGAACAATACACAACCAGGGAACCAACATAACGTAGGTGTATCTCTCCAAGTTATATCCCTCATATTGCCATTATCATATATACCAAAATATTCTGAACCGTCTCTTAAATATCGAAGTCCTTGCACCATTTGTTCAACATTCATATCTGTGGTTTTTCCTTTTTTTTGGAGTTGATAGAGATAAAGGTCTGTAAATTTATTGAATGTTTTATCATCCATCTTTTTGATATATTCGATGGCTCTTTTCAGTGAATCAGTCTGGTTATCTCTCATTGGAAATTGTAACAGATTTTCTTTTCCCATTCCAAGATAATGAGAAGTTAGGATGTTCTGTTGTTGATTGGTCGCTATCTGTGTTCTTGTTCTGAACAAAGGAGAATCTGACAGAGCAGTTGATTTCACAGGCTGATACCCAACGACATTGGTCAACGAACCCAGAATAAGAAGAACCACAGCACAGATACTTACCACTATCAGAGGTTTCTTAGCCATTTACTTTACTCCTTTACAATTTTATAACAATGTTCTCCTATAATAAGATTGTTAATGAAGGAATTACCTTGATTCATAATATTCTGTCAATTAAGCCATATATATGAAGGGATTTGAACCCCAGTTTACCGGCATGATAATAGTTGACAGTTAAAGATTTACTCCTTATAAGTCTACAAGTTCATACATTCTCGCACTATTACCATATGTATGGAAATAATCTACATTTTGTCGTTTTTGAATATTCATAGTAACCCTTCATTTCTATTTTTAATGTCTTGTCTTCATAATAAGTTCGTATAACTATGATGAATATATTTATGAACACGGGAATGAAACTAAACAATGAACCAAGCATAAAGGGATAACACAGAGAAGCAATAATCGCAGATGAATAACCCGGATGTCTTATGTATCTATATGGACCAATGGTACATACTTGCTGAGTATCTAATTTATCATTTCTTGAAGTGAGAATAAAATGAGCATTACTAATATACGCCCAGAATGCGAAAGAAGAACAGAGAATAAAGAAATAAGTGGTTTTTCTCCTGTATAAACCACCTTCTTTTATCGGAGAAGCATTAACACGGTTTTAACACACAATGGTTCAATGGTAGGTTAAACATCTATAAGATGTCTACTCAAACGATAAACGATGCAAAAATAATATGCTTACCAATAAAACCAATTTGTTTAATGTAAGGAAAGCATGTTGCTCTATGTGTAATTCCATGTTCATACAGTATTCCTTCATCATCATAAAACCAATAAAAAGCCATTATACATGTAAAGGCAACAATTGTTTCGTTTTTCATCATATCTTTGATTAATCCAATAAATTTAAATGTATAATTTATTGCTGAAATATTTAGGTTATAATCAGCAACGGTGTTATCTTTCTCCATCCTTGCAGTTATATTCGGCAAAACACTCGCCCCTAGGAAAAGAATTATCATTCCTATTCCAAATCCTTTCGTCCACAAACCATTTCGCATGACTTTTATCCTCCACTCTATAAATTTATAATATCTCCCCCTATAAAAACATATCCTTAGAAACTCTATTTATGAAATCAGCATCGAACCCATAGGGATAGGTGAATTACGGTTAAGAAAAATTGCTTAGAACAATTTTTTATCTATATACCCAAGTTGTAAAATACTAAGTTCATTCTGAATTTAATCGTAAAAATAATTCCTTTGAGCTGAAATATGGGGAGGATTACCTGGAAGACCGCGAATAATACAAACACCCATAGATGCCACAGCATATCCCACATATTCACATAAATCTGTTAAAAATACAAATGGTAATGGTATGTTACCGACAACATATCCTACAAATCCAAATATCAATGAAGACTCAAACACTCCAGCGACTTCTGAATCTGGTAATGTTCCATTAAAGGTTGAAAGACCACCCAAAATTGAGACATGAAATTGAAATAAATCTTTACTTAGTAAATATGGAGTATCAAGGCCGAACCAAAAAATAAAAGCGTTCATAAAAGAAGTAATACGAGATGTGCCGCCAAAAAATCTTAATCCTAACATAGCAAAACCATACACGCTACTTTTAAAATTACAACAAAAGAATCCGAATGGACCAAAATTATTACCCTTATAATGAGTAACAGATTTTTGTAACTGTTCTATCTTAGGTCCAATGCTTCGAGCTCTTTCCTCCATACCTAAACGAAGTTTTTCAGAGGTAACATCCTGTGGAATGAGATTATATTTTTTATAAATGGATAATCGTATATCAAAATCCTTAACATTATTCAATTCACTTCTCAGTTTCTCTGCTTGTATCTTTGATAACTTAATAACTGATTTTCCAATCGTTCCATCTGATTTGTATTCCTGAACAGTAATCGAAACAGTGTTTTCTTTTTCAGGGATAGAAAATGCTTTGGATATTATCGAATCATTATGTGCACTAATAGTTGGTGAGAACGCTATCGCAACGAGCAAGAGAATGATTCCAACAGCCAAATACTTACCAATCAGAGGTTTCTTATCCATTACTTTCCTGCCCCTATAAGAAAATAAAGTGTCCTTGGTTATTTAAATCTTTGTTAGGATGAGTTCACTCTTGATGTAAGGATAAAAAAAGTGCAGGGGAAGGGATTTGAACCCTTGGAAATCAAAATCGGTCTGATTTTCTCCTGTTTTAATGACCGTGCTAATAATTAACGCTGGGGAGGAGATTTGAACCTATGTTTACTGGTAAAAAGTGCGATTTTTCTCCTGTTGAGTTTATAAATTAGTGCAGGGGAAGGGATTTGAACACAAGATTACCGGCATGACAATGATTGACGGATGATGATTGGCAATTGATAATTAATAGTTGATTTTACCTTTTTCTATCTACGATTTCATACTTTCTCTTTTCATTTCATCCCTGGAATATCATAGGGTTCCTTGGCTGGATGCCAGTCGAATTGGACCCAGGGAATTTGAATTTGTTTTGGATTCCATGGGTCTCCAGACCAAAATTCCATATACAGAATTCCTCCTATATATTTCCCCCCAAACCCAAGATAATCATCCCAGTAGTTACTATTCCATCTAGTTAAGATGCCATTAAAAAAATAAGCTTGATGACCATTGCCAATGAGATTATTCTTTGAAACAGAGGTGAATAAGGACCAATAGATCGAGATTCCATACGAATTATGCTGGAGATTATTCTCGGTAAATTCAACGAACTTCAGTCTTCTTCCCTCAATGCCAGTATCTGTATTATTAAATATACAATTTCCATAGATTCTACATCGAGTTAAATCTTGGACCGATATTCCGTATTTATTTGAATGAACAACATTATCAAACACTTCGCAGGTGCAATAATCAACAAAGATACCATACCGGCAGGAAGAGATTTGATTCTGAACAATCTGAATGGCATCAGAGCCGTAAATATCTATTCCATCACCACCTTGGTTAAATATGATATTCCCTTGAATGATGTTATTTGAGCCTTTCCAGAGGTATATCCCATCTCCACCTGAACCTAGACTATTATTTGACATTTTATTGTTATTTGAAGATGACAGATAGATCTGACCAAAATATTTGGAAACATTATTGTTAGAAATACTGTTATTGTGTGATTCAGAAAGTAGGATTCCATAACCAGCATTTCCCCACCCTGTGCTCGAGGATACATTATTCCCAGTAATTGTATTATGGGAGCTTGAAATAAGGGAGATCCCGGGGTCGACTTCTGAAATATTTAAATTTACAATACTACAATTAGTACAATTATAGAGAAATACTTGACCAGCATTTAACGGAACATTCAATCCCACTTTGTTTATATAGACATAGATTGGTCTACCGTTTATCGTGTTATTTTCAATGGTATAATATGATAAGGTTTCCAGAGGGACATTTAATAACAGCCCATTATTTGTTAATCTATTACCAACCATAGTTAGGTTTTCACCAGATACTATTTTTATTCCACCATGACGATTTGAAGAAACATTATTTCCTGATAAAATGTTATTTGAAGAGCCACCTTCATTAACAATTCCTTCAGTTATATCTGAGTAAGAAAATTCATTATTATACACAAAATTATTATGTGACTCATCTTCTAGTCTGATTTCACCATATACGTGGGAATGGACATTATTATTGATGATTGTATTGTTGGATGAACCGGATAACACGATACCTATCCACCCTCCACAAAAGTGATTATTGGAAATAATGTTATTGGAAGAAGAAACCAAATCTAAATCCCTTGTCGATTCAAGAACAGAACAATTGATGATACTATTGTTATTCGAGAAGAGTCGAATCCCCCAGAGACTTCCATCCGTTCTAAATGAAAAATTACTCAAGGAGCAACCGTTGGCTGTTACCATCACGGAAGTACTCACGGTTGAATGGATAAGAGGATTACCGATTCCTATTAAATAAAGACTTTTATTAATCGCTAAACTTTCGTTGTATGTACCGCTATACACCAGTATAGTATCTCCATCACTAGCATTATCAATAGCATCCTGAATCCTCGTATAATTACCAGGCCCACTCCCACCAACATATAACCATTGACCCCTTGTTGTTGATGATGGTTTCTCAGTCTCATGTGCAATTGCTGGAATGATGCAGGTTCCAACGAATAAGAGAATGATTCCAACTGCCAAACCTTTCCTAATTATTTGATTTGTTTGCATATGTTCATTATACCTCCGTAATTTGCCGTACACATTACTGTGCATCCAGGAGCTATTGAGGGAAAAATATAATTTAAAAGAAGGATAATTGAAGCAAAGATAACCCATATAATTAAGTAAATAATACCGAAAATATTAACAATTGCACATCCTGGATTCCAATTGCATATACTATGTTTATCTTCCCAAATTGTAGGTGAAGTTGTATTAAAATTAATTCTATTTGGTTGTGTCCTTAACGCATAGAGTATATGTTTTATTTCATAAGGATTCAAATCACTAAAAGAATTGTCTTGTCTTATTTTTTGGATGCATAATTGTGTGAATCGTTCAAATGTTTCATCATCCATTTTGCCAATAGATTCTATGACTTTATTTAGTATTTCAGTCTTGTCATCTCTAGTTGGGAATTGTAAGAGATTTCCTTTTCCCATTCCAAGATACCGAGATGTGAGGATATTCCGCTGTTGATTGGTTGCTCTCTGTGTTCTCACACTGAATAAAGGTGACTCAGATAGAGCAGTTGATTTCACAGACTGATACCCAACCACATTACTCAACGAACCAAGAACAAGAAGAACCACAGCACAGATACTTACTCCAATCAGAGGATATTTGTTCATTACTTTCCGCCCCTTTCTACAGTTTTATAACAACGTTCTCCTATAAATACATTTATCCCTCAATGGATGCATATATACTCCTTAAATAACATCTAAATAGTAGATGTTGCATTGATTATAAGAGGGAAGGAAATGGATAACCGTATCCTGCTGGTTGGAAGTATATTGTTTGTTACTCTATTTCTCATAACACCATCTAT
>Ga0315289_10001145_pt1 | contig 41440 bp, 45 predicted proteins | sample YL17G11_40_MG_FD_203452 | JGI IMG/M metagenome (GOLD analysis project Ga0315289, IMG submission 203452) | Sediment microbial communities from Yellowstone Lake, YNP, Wyoming, USA - YL17G11_40 | ecosystem: Environmental > Aquatic > Freshwater > Lake > Sediment | place: USA: Wyoming | collected... | reverse complement strand
GTTAACTAAAAAGGGTGGCACCGCGGAAGTTAGCCCCTCGCCCCTTAAAAGGGCAGGGGCTTTTTTAATAAGGGGGTAAATTAGCATGTTGATTATGTTACGTAGGTGGTAGCCCCTTTGGGGGCCAGAGTGTATTAGTTAGCATATTGGATTTACAAACTAAAAAATAAGCGGAGGAAAATATGGAGAGAACAAAGTTTATTCTGGATGAAAAAGAGATGCCAACTTCCTGGTATAATGTTCTACCTGATTTGCCTAAACCACTACCACCTGAGCTTCATCCTGGCACCAAGGAGCCTTCTCGCCTTCCGCCTCCCCTCTTCCCTGAAGCCATCAATGAGCAGGAGTTCAGCAAAGAGCGCTACATTGAAATCCCGGAGGAAGTGCAAGCTGTCTATAGGCTATGGAGACCCACACCATTATATCGGGCGTATCGGCTGGAAAAAGCCCTGGATACGCCAGCCAAGATTTTCTACAAATATGAAGGGACAAGCCCGGCAGGAAGCCACAAACCTAACACTGCGGTAGCCCAGGCGTACTACAACAAGAAAGAGGGAGTCAAGCGTCTTTGCACAGAGACCGGTGCCGGACAGTGGGGTAGCGCTCTGGCTATGGGCTGTATGTTCTTTGGCCTTGAGCTTAAAGTCTATATGGTCAAGGTTAGCTACCACCAGAAGCCTTACCGCCGCATTATGATGGAGACCTGGGGAGCTAAGGTTGTCCCCAGCCCCAGCCAGGACACTGAGGTCGGGCGCCGCATTCTCAAGGAAAATCCTGATTCTCCGGGCAGCCTGGGAATTGCCATCAGCGAAGCCATAGAGGATGCTTTCGCCCATGATGATACCAAGTATTCTATAGGTAGTGTCGCCAATCATGTCCTGCTCCATCAAACTATCGTTGGGCTGGAGGCAATGAAGCAAATGAAGAAGGCAGATGCCTACCCGGATATTATTGTCGGCTGCATTGGCGGCGGCTCAAACTTCGCTGGGGTATTTCTACCCTTTATCAAGGATAAAATTGAGGGCAGAAAGCCAAAACTGCGCATCATCTGTGTTGAGCCTCAAGCCTGCCCCAGCATCACTAAGGGTGTCTACACGTGGGACTACGGAGACGAAGCCGGGCTTGCTCCTATACTCAAGATGTATACCCTTGGGCACACCTTCGTGCCACCACCAGTCCACGCCGGGGGACTGCGCTACCATGGCAAGGCTCCCATCATTAGCCATCTCCATAAACTGGGCCTAGTCGAAGCCAGGGCTGAGTACCAGGTTCCTGTCTTTGAAGCTGGGGTAAAGTTTGCCCGAGCTGAGGGCATTATTCCAGCCCCTGAACCATCCCACGCCATCAAGGTAGTAATAGATGAAGCCCTTGCCTGTAAAGAATCAGGGGAAAAGAAGACTATCCTGCTGGCTCTCTCTGGTCATGGGCACTTTGACCTGGGTGCCTACGATGAGTACCTCTCCGGAAAGTTACAAGATTACGAATATCCTGAGGAGAAAGTGAAGGAGGCTCTGGCTCACCTGCCCCAGGTACCTAATGGTATCAAATAGACTGAAATGGCATAAATAACTAAATAAGAGGGCTGGCACAAACTCTAGCCCTCTTATTTATTGTCCTTATTTTTCTGCTGTGCTACAATAAAACTAGCAATGAAACGGGCAAATATAAAATATCTACTAATCTCGCTTATTCTAATAGCTCTTACGCTGGGGAGTGGCTGCCTGCTGCCTCCCGTTGCGGCACCACCAAGCCCGGCGCCGAGTTCGCCACCTAGCGGCACGACTACTCCGATTGACTCTGGTTGGAAGATACCACTTGCGGGAAATCAACCCTCGTTACCCAGTATTGCCGATGTCGTAGCCAAGGTTAAGCCATCAGTAGTAGCCATCAACACTGAAGTTGTAACCTACATTTTCAACCAGCCTCGTACCCAACAGGGTGCCGGCTCAGGATGGGTTATAAGAGGAGATGGGGTTATTATCACCAATAACCACGTTGTTGAAGGGGCAAAGAGTATTACCGTTACCCTAGATGATGGTAGAACCCTCCCCGTAGATATGAAAACGGTAGCGACCGATCCTGTAGAAGACCTGGCTGTGCTCAAAATTGGCGTGGGGAACCTGCCAGCAGTTACTGTAGGAGATTCTCTTAAATTAAGAGTTGGTGATTGGGTGGTAGCTATTGGTAATTCACTTGGGCTGGGGATAACCGCTAAGGAGGGAATAATCAGTCGCCTAAAGGTCTCCATAACAGTATCGGCACAGGAAACACTATATAACCTCCTTGAAACTAGCGCCGCTATAAATCCCGGTAATAGCGGTGGACCGCTGGTCAACATGGCCGGAGAAGTAATTGGCATAACCAGTGCCAAGATTTCTGCTGCTGGTGTTGAGGGTATGGGTTATGCCATACCCAGTCAAGAAGCGGTGCCTATTATTCAGCAACTGATTAGCACCGGCTATGTGATTCGTCCTTGGCTTGGAGTAGGGCTTTATACCGTGGACCAGTATGTAGTCTTCAGATATAACCTGGGAGTGGATAAAGGAGTGTTTGTCACTAATGTAGCTGCGGGTAGCCCCGCCGATAAAGCCGGGATTAAAGCGGGCGACGTTATTGCTAGCATGAATGGCAAAGAAGTAACTGCTGCACAAGAGTTAATGCAGACAATACATTCCTCTAAAATTGGTCAGCAGGTAGAAATAATCTTCTGGCGAGGTAAAACCAAGTATACTGTTTCTGCTACCCTTATTAAGAGTCCGCCACCATCCTAATCCAGCTTCTTCACCCCCAATAATACGTCATAGCCACCCAACTTGTAACTCTCGGTAAAGACATCCTGTTTTGGAACACCTTGAATAAGCTGCCGGGATAGAGTCTCCTGTTTGATATAGTCAGCAAAATCCGTCATTACCTGTCTTATATATGCATCGCCCTCATAATAGGTAGTGATATGGTCAGCAATATCAAACCCAGCAGAGCGGCGCATTGTCTGCAACCGATGCACTATCTCCCGCGCCATCCCCTCAGCCTGAAGCTTAGGAGAAATTTCAGTAGGCACTGCTACCAAGTGAACGCCAAAGAGTTTAGAAAGACTTTTTTTATAGAAGTCATGTTCTACTCGTCTTTGTTCAATACCAGAAACTGCATAACCGTGTCCATCGAGTTCCTCCACCTCAGTAAGCCCTTTTAGTATTATATCTTTTACGTTTAGTTCTTCTAATATTTGTGACTTCAATCTTTCCAAGCTTCTTTCATCGCTGCTTCCGGAAACACTAACGACCGCGTGAGCTAATGGCTGGCGGACCTTGATACCTGCTTTACTACGCGCCGCTCGTCCTGTACTTGATACCTCCATAGCTAGGCGGATATCGTCTCCTAGCTGTTTGTCAATCTTGGTCTTATCAGCCGCGGGAAAATCAGCGAGGTGCACACTATTTGGAGCCTTTGGGGAAACTGAGCAGACAAGGTTCTGATACAGCTCCTCGGCTAGAAACGGGGCAAGCGGAGCCAGTAATTTGGATAGTATAACCAGACACTGGTAGAGTGTGTTATATGCCGTGAGCTTATCGGCATCGTTCTCACTCTTCCAGAACCGCCGGCGACTTCTACGCACATACCAGTTAGACAGGTCATTAACAAAGTTTTCTATCTTCCTCCCTGCCTCTGTTGGGTTATAGGTATCCAGTGCCGCAGTAACATCAACTATAAGCTGATTAAGCTCAGAGATAATCCACCGGTCAAGCTCCGATTGGTATGTCACTTCAGCACCGGGAATGAAGCGGTCGATATTGGCATAGGTGACAAAGAAGGAATAGACATTCCACAGAATCAATAAAAACCGTCGTACTACCTCAGCGACCATATCCTCAGAGAAGCGCCGCACATTACCTGGCGGCGAAGCAGTAAGACAATACCAGCGTAGAGCATCGGCACCATATTTGTTGATGACTGCCCAGGGCTCAACTACGTTCCCCCTCGCCTTACTCATCTTTTCCCCTTGGGCATCAAGGATAAGACCCAGGCAGATAACATTCTTAAAACAGGGGCGATTAAACAAAAGAGTAGATATAGCATGCAGGCTGTAAAACCAGCCGCGGGTCTGGTCAACCGCCTCGCAAATATAATCTGCGGGAAAGCGCCCATCCTCAAACATAGTCTTATTTTCAAAAGGATAGTGATATTGGGCTATTGGCATCGCTCCGGAGTCAAACCAGCAGTCAATTACCTCTGGCACCCGTTTCATTTTTGCCCCACACTTGGAGCAATCGTAGGTTACCTCGTCAACAAAGGGGCGGTGTAAATCCAGTGGCTCTTTAAACCCGGAGAAACCAGGCTTTTTCTCTAACTCCTCCACACCGCCCACGCACTCATAGTTGCCACAGGACTCGCAACGCCAAACAGGGAGCGGTGTTCCCCAGTATCTCTCTCGAGAAAACGCCCAGTCCACATTGTTCTGAAGCCAATCGCCAAAACGCCCGTACTTGATATACTCCGGATACCAGTTTATCTCGTTATTACCCTCAATAAGGCGTTCCTTAACTGCTGTCGTCTTGATGTACCAGGTCTGCTTGGCATAGTACAGAAGAGGCGTATCACAGCGCCAGCAGAAGGGATAGGTGTGGCGAATGGTCTCGCTGCGGAAGAGCAGCCCTCGTGACTTCAAATCAGCCAGAATGTCTTTATCCGCATCCTTAACGAATTTCCCTGAAAAGGGATAGTTACCGGTAATAATACCCTGCAAATCTACCGGATGGACGAAGTCCAAGTCATTATTCTGCCCAGCTTCAAAGTCAACCTCACCATAAGCAGGAGCAATGTGGACTATACCTGTGCCGTCTTCCATGGAGACAAAATCACCAGCAATCACCCGATAGGTTAGCTTGTTATCGGTCGCCTTCGCCTCGAGCTCCGAGCCCCAATGGAACCTAAGTCGCTCCACCCCAAAGCTATGGGGGTTGAATAACGGTTCATACTTTACTTTCGCCAAGTAGCTAAGGTAGGATCCCTTTACTATCGATACCGCCTTGTGACTACCCAGCCCAACCCTCTCACGCAAAGCATCTGCTAAAATGAGATATTCGTTATCCATTTCAACAACAGCATAATCAGCATCAGGAGCCACTGCCAACGCCGTGTTGCCCGGCAGTGTCCATGGGGTTGTTGTCCACGCCAGCAGGTAGACAGGCTTATCTATGGGAAGTACACCTCGCTGGTCTTCCACAACCTTAAACTTTACATAAACTGATGGGTCTTCAGTATCTTCTTTATAGCCAAGAGCAACCTCATGGGAGCTAAGGGAGGTGCCGCAGCGGGGGCAGTGGGGGGTAACCTTATAGCCCTGATACACCAGCCCCTTATCCCACATCTGCTTTATTGCCCACCAGCAGGTCTCAATGTAGTTATTATCCATGGTGATGTAAGGGTGTTCCAGGTCAACCCAGAAGCCGATGCGCTCGGTGATGGCGTTCCATTCCTTGAGGTAGTGAAAAACACTCTCCCGGCAGCGGGCATTAAACTTGTCAATACCAAATTTCTCAATGTCTGCCTTGCTGGAAAAGCCTAGCTCCCTTTCCACCTCTAGCTCTACAGGCAAGCCATGCGTGTCCCAACCAGCGATGCGCGGGGTATAATAGCCTTTCATCGCCTTATAGCGAGGTATGACATCCTTAAATACACGAGCCAGCACATGGTGAATACCCGGGCTACCATTAGCGGTAGGTGGTCCCTCATACAATACGAAACGAGAAGCACCCCGGCGAGCCTCAACGCTCCGCTCAAAGGTATTATTTTCCCTCCACAAGCTGAGTATTTTCTCCTCAACCTGTGGCAGATTTACCTTACTACTTACTGGCTGAAACATAATAATAACCCCTTCTATATAAAAATCCCGTCCTCTAGGGACGGGATTTATCATACCCGCGGTACCACCCTGCTTCCCCATAAAATCGGGGCACTCCTTTAGGGCACACTCACATACCCTCGCCTCTGATAACGGCTGGCGATACCGACCAAACCTACTAAGTATCTTACCGTTCAGTTGGTAGCTCAGGAGTGATTTTCAGGGATTAGCCTCTATCTGCTTCCACCCTACCAGACTCGCTGGGGAGACCTTATCTCCCTTACTCGTCTCCGTCACTGCCTTTTCAAGCTAAAGATTAGCACACCCCCCTAAATAAATCAACTCGTGCTTAATCTAAGGCTGTTTTTACTCCTTCGGTAAAATAACTACCTTACGCTTCTCGCCATCACCAACACTTTGGGTAGTAACATCAGGGTACTCAGCCAGAGTAATGTGGATAATCCGCCGCTCGTAGGCTGGCATTGGCTCTAGGGCGAAAGGCACTCTTTTAACCTTTACCTGCTCTGCCATCCGGTAAGCCAGAGCTTGTAGTGATTGATAGCGGCGCTGTTTATACCCCGCAACATCAATAACTATGGGCACCCATGCTTTCAACTGATTAGCTACGATAAGCCTAACAATATACTGTAAAGAGGTAAGGGTTTGCCCACGCCGCCCAATTAGGATGCCTAAGTCATCACCCTTTATATTAAAGGCGATGGGAGTGGTAGCTTCCTCTTCTCCCATAGCAAAAGGTTTATCAAAAGGCACCACAGAAGCAGTAACCCCCATCGCAGTAAGAAGCGTCTCCAGGGCACGCTTGGTGGTCTCGACTACATCGTTCTCTCTTACTGATGTAGGCACCAATAACCTTACTCTAATCCTAGCCTTCTCACCACCCAGACCCAGGATGCCGGGCTTACCTTCGCTTAGGATGGTGACCTCTACCTCTTCCCGGCCGACGCCTAATTGCTCTAAGGCTTGTTGGATAGCCTCCTCTACTGTCTTTGCGTTTACCTCCAGATTCTCCATAGTCCAATCCTTCTTTCTGAGTCGGGCTTGGTTCAACAATATCAGCAGTGATAGCTGTCTCCGCTGAAGGTGCTTGCTCTACTTCGGTGATACGTTTCTTGTATTTTTTATCTCTGGTAACCTGCCTCGTAGCTGAAGCTGGAACCAAAGCTCCCCACCCGGTAGCAAAATACTGCATAATAATGCTGATAACATTTGACACCACCCAATAGAGAGCCAGACCACTGGGGAAGGATAAACTAAGGAAGCAAAACATTAGTGGCATCATCCACAGCATCATCCGGCTCTGTGTCTGTTGCTTTGGGTCGGTACTTACCGGCGTTATCATCTTCTGTTGGAGCCACATTGTGCCTCCAACCAGGATTGCCAATAGCAAATCACCTTCAGCCAAGTTCAACCACAGGAAATTATTCCCCAGCGGCAGCGCGGAATATACCACTGGCCAGGAATAAAGATACCGGGACAACTCCAGGAAACTCTCGGGGGTTATGGCTAAAATCTTCATAATTGCCCAGTAAAGAGCTATCCAGACTGGCATTTGAACCAGCATGGGTACCATACAGCCCGCAGGGCTTACTCCTGACTCTCTATACAACCTCATCTGCTCTTGAGCCAGTCTTTGCCTATCCTTAGCATACTTTTTCTGGAGTTCTAAAAGCTTTGGCTGAAGGTCTTGCATGGCTTTAGTTGCTTTAAGTTGCTTTACGGTGAGTGGATACATCAAGCCCCGAATAACAATGGTCAACGCAATAATGGCCAGCCCAAAGCTGCTGAATAGGTAATGAGACAGCATAATAAGGCTGTTTATCATTGGCTGCATGGCAATTAGATTCCAGATTTCCCCTATACCCAATGCAATCTACCTCACTTACTACTTAATGGCAGACTCCACAGCGTAGCCCCTGTTTGTGCATTCAGCGCATAAAGAGTATCGTGCTTTTGGGTATGAACATAAACCACTCCGCTACTAATGCTAAGGGGGGCATATACCTTTTCTTTCAGGTCAGTTAGCTGCTTAATTTGATTATTACTTATATCCAGAGCGTAAACTTTACCTTCTTCTAAAACGATGATAATTGAGCTATTCACTAAAACGGGAGAAGAGGAAATGGAGCTCTGCAGGTCAAACTCATTTATTTTATCCCCGGTTTTTGCATCTAGGAGATAAACCTTGTGGTCAAGACAACCAGCATATATGACATTATTATAAGCTACGGGTTTAGCCCAGAACCAGTTACCGGCTTCAAATTTTGTCTGCCATTTCAACCTGCCATCGGTAGCATCCACTGCATAAAGACGTCTATCAAGGGAGCCAATATAAACAGTATTATCGTGTATAAGAGGTGTAGAAACAACCCCCCCTCCAGTCTTAAACTCCCACTTTTTGCTACCATCTCTGGCATTCAGGGCATAGAGCTTCTTATCAAAGGAACCAATATATAGCGTATCACCATCTATAACTGGGGTTGACCAAATTTTATCCCCGGTTTGAAACTCCCATTGTAAGTCACCGGTAGCGGCATCTAGGGCATAGACTTTCCCATCAGAACCACCAAGATAGACTTTGTCCAGGGCTACCGTAGCTCCACCAACAATGGGTCGAAGATTGCCCTGACGGGGATAGACCCATCTTAATGCACCCGAACTAGAATTAAAGGCATAAATCTTGCCATTATAGTCACCAACATAGACCAAATCACCCCCAACTGCTGGGGTCCCATAGATAGCTACTGAAGTAGAGACTGGTGCACAACCGAAACCCGTGGCTTGTTTTGGTTTTTCCAGAGGCTTCTCCCACAGGCGGGCACCACTTGACGCATTTACAGCGACAATCTTACCATCCATTGAACCTAAAAACAAAGTGCCACCGGCTTCTTTAGCCCCTGACCAACCCTGAGGAGTAGAACCGCCTCTGGCACATCCGAGAAAAGCTTGTCCGCTCACGAGAAGCACAACCAGCAGGAGTAAAATCTTAACTTGTAGTGATCTATGATACCTAATCCCCAATTATCTCCTCCAAAAGTTATGGCACCGGGTCATAGCCACCGGGGTGAAAAGGGTGACAACGTACCAGTCGCTTTATCCCAAGCCATATCCCCTTTGGAAATCCAAACTTTGAGATGGCTTCATAGGTATATTGGGAGCATGTAGGGGTAAAGCGACAAGAATGTGGTGTAACCTGCGATAGGCTTAACTGATAAACTCTAATTAGTTCTAAGGCAAACCTTTTCATTCTCACTTCTTAATAACTGGGCTTTAGATAACAAATCTTTAGCCGATTTCTCGAGGCTGGCATAATTTATAGTAGCTGCTCTAGGGCGGGCAATGAATATAATGTCCCATCCTGGCTCTAGGGGTGTTTGCCGTAAGATTTCGCGAAGCAGTCGCTTGACCTTATTTCTTACTACTGCTTTACCTACTCGTCGGCTAACCGAGAAGCCGTATCTGGATAAGCTAAGCCCGTTAGGAAGAACCTTCATCACCACTAGACTACTTATCCAGGAGTCGCCTTTATTATAAACCAATGTGTACTGTTCTGGCTTGGTAAGGTATTTTTCCTCCTTCACTCTCGCCACTTCCCCTGTTATCATACCACGGTCAATCTCTTACGACCTTTGAGCCGCCTTGCTTTTAAGACAGCCCGCCCACCGCGTGTACTCATTCTCTTCAGGAAACCGTGCTCGCGCTTTCTAGGAATCCTTTTCGGTTGATAAGTCCTTTTGGGCACTCTAACTCCTTGATTAAAGTGATTATACTTCTGTCACCTGTCGTGTGTCAATCTGAGAAAATAATTAAAGACAACTGCAGCCTCTCTTAGTAATCAGTTCCCCCTCCCTTTATACGGGATGGGGATAAAAGGGGCAGGTTGCTAAATAGTACCCAACTTACTAACTAAGTATGCCAACGCCGCCTGTCTTACGGATATGAATTGGGGCGAATGGTAGCAATGCTAAATGCCGAGCCCTCTTTATGGCTATCGCCAAAGCCCGCTGATGTTTAGCGCAAGTACCAGTCCTACGACGAGACGCAATCCTTCCTCTATCCGATATATATTGGCGCAATTTAATCGGGTCTTTATAGTCTATCTCCTGAACCTTCTCGCTACAAAAGGAACAAATCTTACGCTTAGGTACGTACTTTGCTCCAGTCCATTTTGTACTCCTCGGTCTATTAGCTTTTTGTGTAATCACGCCTTCTTTTCCTACTTCCAATCAGGTTTATTAAATTCTAACTTTTACTCAGTTGGGACGTCCTCTGGCCCCAGGTCACTAGTACTAGCTTCCTCCTCTCCCCCCTCAGGAAGAGTGGCTAATGCTTGCCTATCAAGAAATATTACTCTGCTGGCAATTATTTCAGGTCGAGAGTGCTTTTGCCCGTCCTGGGTTTCCCAGGTGCGCGTATGTAGTCTACCCTCAGCGTAGATAGGTCGCCCCTTTGTCAGAAATTGGTTGCAGTTTTCAGCTAGCCTGTTCCAAGCGATCACGGTAAACCACTCTGTTTCCTGTTTACGCTCGCCCTCAGCGGTAGTGTACACCCGGTTAGTGGCAACACGAAATGAAGTTACAGGATTACCATTGGGAGTAAAACGCATTTCGGGGTCATTCCCAACATTACCGATAATCATCACTTTATTTAAGCTTAACATTGCCCCTAAACTCCTTTCACCCTCCCCACAGCTGTGGGAACAGGTATTCTCCCCCCAGTTAGCTATTCAATTTTAATCAACAGATGACGCAGCACCTCCTCAGAGACTTTTAGTTTTGTTTCAAGCTCTTTGCACAATTTAGGGCTCAATTTGAACCGAGTTAACACATAGCTCGCCTCCATAAAATGTTTTATAGGGTAGGCTAGCTTTTTTTTGCCCCAACGTTCCACATTGGAAATAACACCGCTCTTTTCCGTAACAAACCGGCTTACCTTATCTATCGTGGTGTCGAGAGCCTCGTCCGCAATCTCTGGACTAATTATTAATACCAATTCGTAGTCACGTAGCTGCTTGTCTTCTGCCTTTGGTGCTTTATTTGATGTCTTTGTAGATACCATTTATTTTCCTTAATAGATTTTATTGTCCATTATAACACACAACAGAGGATGCAACAATACTTTGTGGGGTGCTATTTTAGCCCGACCGAGCTAATTCGGCTGTAAATAGCACCCTCCCTGGTTAGCTGGCTTCTCATCAGGCTAGTAGCCTCTACTTCAAATGTAAAGACTGCCTCAAATTTGGTGTTGGTGATAAGTTGACTAAATCTTTGCCGCTCATCAGGTGATGCCTGGTCATGAACACGTGCCAGGGTCAAATGTGGTGTAAAAGGTCGTGACTCAGGGGCAAAGCCCAAGGGCGCAAGATTAGACTCAATGCGTTGCTGGAGCTGGGATAACCTATCTACCTGCCCACTTATCCCCACCCAGACTACCTGAACTCGCCTCAGATTGGGGAAAACTCCTAAGCCCTTGATCTCCAATTGGAAAGGGGATATCCCCCTGGCAGCCTTCTCCATCGCCTCGGTTATGCTGCCAATCCTCTCTGTCGGGACATTGCCTAGAAACTTCAGAGTCAGGTGAATACCTCCGGGGTTAACCCATTTCACTGGAGGCTGCTTGCCCGATTTTAACTGGGCCTCTAGCTGAGTAAGCCCTAGCTTTACCTCATCGGGTAGCTCAATAGCAATAAAAGAGCGAACCTGCTCCATAACTTAAGCCTTACGCATCCTTAATATCCAGTAACCTCTGAGCATTACCAGATAGAATAAGGTTTTTTGTCTCCTCAGGCATATCCACAGCCCTAATCTCTTTGAGCATGCGACTCTGTGTCAAAAGAGGGTAGTCACTACCAAAAAGGATTTTGTCGCTACCGACAAGCTGCGTAACCTGATTATATACTTGAGAATTATATAGAAAAGGCGAAGCCGCAGTGTCAAAAAACACATTGCTCATAGCTTTCTTCACCTCAGGCATCAGGGCATAGAAGGGTAAGCCACCCCCCCAATGGGCACAGACTATAGTTAATTCAGGAAAGCTGGTAATAAAGGGGTAGAGCACATCCGGGGTAATAGCTCCCTTGCCCGGATAGTTATGACCTACTGGCTCTGAGGCATGAGTGAGCAGAATTAGCTTATGTTTTCTCATCACCTCAACCATGGGCTTCATCGCCACCTCATCCCTGAGGTCAAATAATTGCGTGTCCGGTCTGAGCTCACCAACCCCCCTTATCCCCCCTTTAGCACAGCGCTCAATTTCAGCTATGGCTGCATCCGGTGAGCGTGGCTGAACAGCGCAGAAACCCGCCAAACGCTGGGGATAACGGGCTATAGAATCTAAGATGTAATCATTGGTTTCAACACACAGCTCGTGAGTAGTCCAGCCGATATTGAGAATGACCGAAATATCAACTTCGGCCTCATCCATACTGTCAACAAGCTCGTCAGCAGTGGTGAGCTTGGCATCTGGATTTGAGTAGAGAATGGCAAAACAAGGATCACTAATATACCTGTTGCGGTTTCTCCTTATCTCTGGCGAGAATACATGGGTATGGAAGTCAATAATCATTACGATAAAAGTCTCAAAGTAATAAAGAACTACTCAGCAGGTTTCTGCTTTGCCTCCTCTTCAGGTTCAGGCGCTACTTCAGCCGTGACCTCTGCTGCTACCTCCTCTACTACCTTCTCCTCCACTTTCTCCACACGTGCTTCGCTGACTTTCACCACCAATTGCTCCGGCTCGGTAATTAGAGTGATATCTGGACCGAGAGTAATGTCTCTGACATAGATTGCCTGCTCTACCTCCATTAGTGAGCTCAGGTCAACCTCTATCTTGGGTGGAACCTTATCTGGAAGGCACTCAATACTCAGGCTGGTGACACCATGAATCAGGTTGCGTCCCTTTTGTTTCGATGCTGGAGCTTCGCCAACCATAACAATGGGAATAGAGACCCTTATCTTTTCCTTCGCTTGTACTTGGTAGAAGTCGACATGAAGTAGTGCTCTAGTACAGGCCTCCCTCTGGATTTCACGGATGAACACGCTCCTTGGTTGCTTGTCTTCTTCAATCTCCAGAGTGAGGAGTCTTGTTGTTCCGGCTTGAGCTATAATTCGCTGGAGCTTAGCGGTGTCACACTGCAGGGAGAGTGACTCCAGTCCGTGCCCAAAAAGGTGAGCCGGGGTGATACCCTTGCGGCGTAAAAACCTGCTCTTCTTACCAAGGATATCTCTCTTATTAGCTTGTAATGTTAAACCTTCCACCTATCTCCTCCTTCTATACCCCCCAATTTAAGCAGAGATAGACGGAAAAATCAAATTAGCCTGCTGATAAGAGAGATTGTTAGGTAACCTATCTCCCTGACCCCCTTCCCTTGGGGATTGGTGAAGGGAAGGGGGTAAAATTTTTAAGAGGGGCTGCGCCCCTCTCACGAAGCTCACCCTATTATGGAATGGGGGCTTTTTGTCTAGACATAATTTGACTGCCAGTAAATATATGCTAGTATTTAGTAGAAGATGAATATCTATAAAATCATAGAAGTTGTAGGATTAACTTTTCAGATATTTGCAGGTGCCTTGTTCTTATTGGATCAAACACTAAAATACTGGAATAATACACTGGATGGTCTTATTAAGAAATTGCAGGAGTGGATAAGTCGGCAATTGATGAAGCGTAGAGTAATCCTTACTCTGATTTCATTTATAGTAATTGGTATAATTCTTGCCTATTTCTATTTTATTTTTATGCAAACTGGCGAGTTTCGCTTATCTGACACTAGTCCCGTTGATATTGCTATAGGTATTATATTTGCTTCCTTATTTGTGTTGGCTGCATATAGTTTTTTGTTTAAGTATGCACTTAAACTAATGGAAAGATGGCGGTTAACAAAACGCTTCATACAAGGCAGAGGTATCGGTAATTTTATCTCACTCAATATATTCATGCTGATAATTGCTTTTGTATTGGCGATACTTGTTATAGTGCCAATACTGTTTGAGCCTTTGAAACAAATTTTTCTTGTAATGTTCTTAGCTGTATTGTTGTTATTTGCTTTGGGTGGTGCTTTTGCTGTTTCGTTTATAATCATTTCAATCTTTTCTATTTTCAAATACTTTTGTTCGCTTCCTCCTAAATGGTTTTGGACTGACGTACTGATAATGTGGGTGATTGGAGGATTACTCTTGCTCGTCAATGCTTGCTGGTTATAGCTGATTTAGTTGGATAGACACGAACCGTTAGGGATTAGTTGTTTAATAAGGGGCTGTCTAAGAGGGGCGAAAGCCCCTCTTCTCTTTCTTCCCCCTCCTTTAGTAAAGGAGGGGGACACAGGGGGTGAGGTTACCAACAAGATAGCTTCGGATACTATACTTAAATTACTCAAAGAGGTATAATTATCCTGTGCCAACGGTGCTGAGGCTTAAAGGATTTCGGTTTTTCTTCTTCAGTAACGAAGGTAATGAACCTGCACATATTCATGTTGAGTCTGATGACAAATACGCCAAATTCTGGCTTGAGCCCGTGCAACTTGCTAAGTCGGTTGGATATAATGCCAGAGAGTTGAGCGAGATAAGAAACTTGGTCACAGAAAATGTAGATGTCCTTAGGAGGCGATGGGATGAATATTTCGGTTACAAAGACTGAAGCAATGGCTTCCGAAGTGTGGTTTGATTCTCATATGATGCATGTCCGGCTTCTGGATGGGAGGGAAATCAATGTGCCAATCGAGTGGTTTCCTAAACTGCGCGGCGCCACCGAGGAGCAGAGAAAAAAGTGGCGGCTTATCGGTAAGGGTGTTGGAATACACTGGGAAGACATTGACGAGGATATTTCTATAGCATCATTATTGACAGCTTAGGACATCCCACTACCCCAATGGGGGAGTAGCCTGCCAAGAGGGGCTTTCGCCCCTCTTTCTTTTTCTTCCCCCTCCCTTCTCAAGGGAGGGGGACACAGGGGGTGGGTTGTAAAATATCAAAGGGGTAAAGGGGGATAAAGGGAGATAGGTTATAAAATACCAGTAGAACTTATAGACTTATATCTATGACTGCGGTATAATACAAAATGGGGGTGTGGATGCCACTAAGTGAAGGCAAAAATTCTTTATCAATGACCTCGGCTAACAATGCAAAAGCCGAGGTCTTTTCATCCGTGGCGTCGTTGGCGGAAATGGAGGCGATAGCCAAAAGGCTGAGACGTCACATTATTACTATGACGGGGAAAGCCGGTAGCGGTCACCCCGGTGGCTCTTTGTCAGCAGTGGAGATTATTACTGTCCTTTATTTTAGGGTGCTGCGACATAAGCCAAAAGACCCCTGCTGGCGAGACAGGGATAGATTCATCTTGAGCAAGGGGCATGCTGCTCCTCTACTTTATGCTGCTCTGGCTGAGTGTGGCTATTTCCCGGTAGATGAGCTTCTTACATTAAGGCAACTGGATAGTCGCCTACAGGGTCACACTGATTGTACGCTTACTCCTGGGGTAGAGATGTCCGCTGGTGCCTTGGGACAGGGGCTGTCCTTTGCCATTGGCGTGGCGCTGGCTGGTCGCCTTAATTTACAGGACTACCGTGTTTATGTCCTGCTGGGAGACGGGGAGTGTGACGAGGGACAGGTATGGGAAGGGGCTATGGCTGCTGCCCACTTTAAGGTGGATAACCTCGTAGCTATTGTGGATAACAATGGACAGCAAATTGATGGCTGGAACCGTGATGTTATGAACCTTGAACCTTTTAATAAGAAATGGGAAGCCTTTGGCTGGCATGTTCTGGAAGTGGATGGTCATGACCTCGCTCAGCTTACTCAAGCCTTTGAACAGGCAAAACTAATTAAAGGGAAGCCCACGGTTATTATTGCCCATACCATCAAGGGCAAGGGAGTCAGCTTTATGGAGAATAATCCCGATTTTCACGGCAAAGCTCCAAATGCCAAAGAAGTAGAAATAGCGTTACGGGAGTTGGAGTAGAAATGCCTCAAGAGGTTTCTACTCGTGAGGCTTATGGCAAGACGCTGGTTGAGCTGGGCAGGGAGAACCCAGATATTGTAGTGCTGGATGCTGACCTATCTCGGTCAACTATGACTCAGCTTTTTGCCCGTGAGTTCCCTGGTCGCTTCTTTGACTGTGGCATTGCTGAGCAAAACATGGTGGGAATTGCTGCCGGACTGGCAGCCTCGGGCAAAATCCCCTTCGCCAGCACCTTTGCTGTTTTTGTCCCGGGGCGTTGTTTTGACCAGGTTCGTATGTCTATAGCCCAGCCCCGGCGTAATGTTAAGCTTGTTACCACTCATGGTGGCATTAGTGTTGGTGAGGATGGCACTTCACATCACGCTATTGAAGACCTGTCTCTAATTTGCTCTCTACCTGGTTTTACAGTTATCGTTCCTGCCGATGCTATTGAAACTGCCCAGGCAGTAAGGGCGGCTGCTACTACCTACGGTCCCTTTTATATCCGGCTGTGGCGTCCCAAACTACCGCTAGTCAATGGTGAGGACTACCACTTCAAGCTGGGTAAGGCAGTAACTATGAGGCAGGGCGCAGATGCTACCATCATTGCTATCGGCACTATGGTGGCAGTGGCATTGGAAGCTGCCGAAGGCTTAAAGCGACAAGACATTGACTGCCGGGTATTAAACATGCCTACTCTCAAGCCCGTTGATGAGGCAGCCTTAATTAAGGCTGCTGTTGAAACCGGGGCTATCGTTACTGCTGAAGAGCACCTGGAGCATGGCGGGCTGGGAAGCATTGTAGCTCAGGTGTTAGCTAAACGCCAGCCGGTGCCGATGGAATTTGTCGCTATTAAGGATACCTATGCTAAGTCAGGCACCTCTGCGGAATTGTGGCAAAGGTACGGACTCACCGCCAAAGATATTAATAAGGCTGTTCACACGGTGATAAGAAGGAAAAAGTGAACAGCCTTATTTAAGCCCTTACAGACTTCTGAACTTTGTTATTTGCCCAAGCCCCAGCTTAGGGCTATGCCTAAGGTAATTATCACTGCAGCGGCGACTGAACCAAGTATCGACAGAATAACAATCATGATCAGTTCCCAGGAAGCGAGAATCTTCTTCACTATCGCTGACACCAAGGCTTGTTCTGCCTTCTTCATGGCCTCTTCTGCTTTTTCGGCAGCTTGCGCAGCAGCTACCTGAGCAGCTGCTACTGCTTTTCTGGCAGCTTCCTCAGCTCGTGTAACTTCCGCACGCATACCCCTGGCCGCTGCCTCTGCCGCCTCTTTAGCCGCTTTGGCTACTTCCTCAGCCCTCCTCGCCGCAGCCTCAGCCGCCTTTTTAGCCTCCTCGGCTTTTTTGGCAGCCTCTGCTCCCATAGCTTTGGCAGCGGCCTCAGCTCTAGCGGCTGCCTCTTTAGCTGCCTCTTCAGCTCTTCTAGCTGCCTCCTCGGCGGCTTTTCTAGCCTCCTCGGCTTTTCTGGTGGCTTCTTCAGCAGCCCTTTTAGCCTCCTCGGCTTTTTTGGCAGCCTCTGCTCCCATAGCTCTGGCGGCGGCCTCAGCGGCTTCTCTAGCCGCGGCTGATGCCTTTGTCGCAGTCTCGGAAGCCTCTTTGGCTAATCTCGCCAGTTCCTCCGCCCTGCTTACCAGTTGATGCAAGACCTGGGTTGCTGCTTCAATAGCTTCATCTCCAGCCGCATCCGCTTGCTCGGCTTTCTTACGAATCTTATCAGATACGTCGAAACCTTTAGCCGCTGCCTCTTTAGCTTCTTTACCTGCCTCCTCAACCCTCTCGGCGAGTGCTCCTGATACCTTAGTTGCTGCCTCAATGGCTTCGTCTCCGGCTATCTCAGCTAGCTCAGCTTTCCGGCGAGTTTCTTCAGTCATGTAATAAGCAGCCGATGCCGCCCTTTTAGCCTGTCTACCTGCTTCCTCAGCCTTTCTGGCTGCTTCTGGAGTTGGGGTGGCGACTGCTTTGGCAGCAGCTGCCTTGGCTGCCTTCGTACTTTCGTCAGCCTGCTTACCAGTGGCATTGGCTTCTTCGATGGCTTCTTCAACAGCCGCTTTGGCTGCCATAGCTACTTCTTCAGCTCTGGCAGCGGCCTCTTCAGCTGCTTTGGTGGCAGCAAGGGCTGCCTCCCTAGCGGCTAATTCTACCTCCTCGGCTTTTCGGGTGGCTTCTTCAGCGGCGTATTTGGCGGCTCTAGCAGTTTCCTCAGCTTTTAGCGCTGCCTCTTCGGCCCGGCGGGCAGCTTCCTCAGCTGAGGCGCTGGCGGCCTCAGCAGCTTCTCTAGCAGCTTTTTCAGCTTTTCTGGCAGCCTCAGCCGCAGCTGCCTCAGCTTTTCTGACGGCTTCAGCAACTGCCTCCTTAGATGCCTTCATCGCGGCCTCAGCAGCTGCTTTGGCTTTGGCGACGGCTTCATCAGCAGCTTTCTTAAATGCTTCAACAGCTTCTCTGGCTTGTCTGGCGGCTGCCTCAGCGGCTGCCATGGCAGCCAGTGCCGTCTTCTCGGCTTTAGTGGCAGCTTCAGCAGCCGCTCTGGTAGCCTTCTCCGCAGCCGTCTCTCCGGCTTTACGAGCTTCCTCAGCCGACTTGGTTGCGATTGCAGCAGCCTCTCTGGCAGCTCTGGCAGCCTCCTCAGCTCTCCGAGCAGCTTCAACGGCGGCTCGGATATTATCCTCCATTTCGTCCAGGATTGCTGGAAGCGGCTTGGTTAGTATTTTTGGCGGTTGCCCCGCCGGTTTCTTTTCCTCAGATGCTCCAATATTCTTACCAACCATTTTTTCTGCCCTCCTTCGGCGAGTATTCTTTAGCTAATAATATGCATTTGCTTATCATCATTTTTTCTTTTCTGTCTTTGTTTCCGTTGTGAGTCTCTTTTGTGCAGCAGCCGCTGCTTCCATAACTGCCAGGCCTACTAACTCAGCCATTTTCATGGCAGACCTCGCAGCTTCGTCAACTTTAGCTATCGCTTGAGCAGCGACTCTTGCCGCTTCATTAGCAGCCTTTTCTCCGGCTCTACGGGCTTCTTCAGCTGCTTTTCTAGCATCTTTAGCAGCAGCCTTGGCTTCCTCAATGCTTTCCTCAAGCTCATCTAGAATTGCCGGAAGCGGCTTCGTTAGTATTTTAGGCAGTTGCTCCGGCTTCTTCTCCTCAGATAAACTAACATTTCTGTCGGCCACTTTCTATGTCTCCTCCCTAAGTATCTCTAAATAATAAGAACGCTCACTCTTATTGCGTTTTATTTCACGTACCAATCTTCATAAATAATGATTTGCCTTCGTTAGGAAGTTATAGTCCTTTTTTGTTATTTTGTCAAGGGATTTTTCCAATATTTTTTAGATTGTTTTACAATGTTAATGCTAGCTTAGTCCTTATTGGTGCGATTGTCAATAAACAAACCTTGAAATAACCTCTATCACAGGCTCCGGTAATTTAGCCTGTCCTAGTATAACTTGCCTAATCCGGGGATGCCTCATTGCCAGAATCTTATTAGCTAAATCCCTTCCTTTTGCTAAACCTTCATCTAAATCCATCTTATTGATGAAGGGGATAATTCTGGCTCGGGCTGGGCTTCCCTTAATTATACCTTGATGATGGGTTATCAGAAAGGCAACAGCCTCTGCCGAGATAACTTCACCTAATGGCAATCCAAGTAATCTGGAAACGATTTCGGGTCTGAAGACATATTCTTCGGTCAGTCGGCAGCCCACCGCATCAATTCCGACCACAGGTATGACTAGAGAGGTGTTGTGTGGGATTACTGGCTCGGTAGGGTTTGGTGCCTTCAAAGACTTGCCAGCTGCCCCATCTGCCTCCACGATAATGTAGGATACCTGATTTAGTTCAGTGAACCTAGCTACTAACCCTGGGCTAACTCCGTTTAATTTCCCCGAAGATAACTTCTCACTAGCTAGGGTAATATGCCTATGCTTATCCAGATTCTGGAGAAGCATTCTTAGCATCTCTTCTTCGTCTGCTTCCACGAGAAGAAGCGAGGTTTCACTGGATGACGGCTCGAGAATCTTGGTCGTGGTAGTAGTAATGATGCCCTTTCCACTTGAAGCTAATTCTCGAGCCAGAGCGAACATGAGGGTTGTTTTACCCGCACCACCAACCAGGCTTATTACTTCACCTGGCTTAATATCCAGGGCTTCTTTAAGCTTCATAATCAGATATTAAACGCATATTATCGCCTTTGGAACTTAGCGGCATGCCTATGCTTGGCGTAATGCAGTCTGTCTCGTTCTGAGGAAATGGGTAAAGCCTACAAGGCAAGGGAGAGCAATGCTATAGCTAATGAGCAGTGCTGGCATCCCCAGCCACCAGCATACTAGCGGTAGTGGAATAAATAGAACAGCACCTGTTTTAGTCGTATTGCGTGAGACAAGGAGTGCAGCCAGAGTTGGTCCTGTCAGAATTAGCATTGGCTGAGTGATAACCATTAACAGAACACCGATAGTAGTGCTCATCCCCCGCCCACCCCTGAAGCCGATAAAAACTGGCCAGTTATGACCAATAACCGTAGCGACACCGGTAAGCAGGGTGGCTGCCAGAGGCAGACTGACTAATTGGGCAATAAGGATAGCTAGTACCCCCTTACCAGCATCAATAAAAAAGACACCTATTCCTGCCTTAGCCCCTAGCTGTTGAAAGGCGTTACGAGCCCCTACATTGCTATCACCCATCTGCCGTATATCCCTGTCTTTAAGCAGATGACCGGCAATATAGGCGGTGGGGATGGAGCCGATGAGGTAGCTCAATATTACTATTATGCAAGGCATGTCACACCTTTAACCTGCTTTAACTGGTGCCGGGGGCGGGACTCGAACCCACAAGGATTGCTCCGGCGGATTTTAAGTCCGCTGCGTCTGCCAATTCCGCCACCCCGGCACTGACAGATGCTATTTTACCCCCTTTGGGCAAGAGGTTCAACCATATAAAAACAAAATCGTTTGTTATAGAATGGAAAAGTGCTATAATACAAGTAAACATAATATTTAGAGGTAAGAGAACGTGGACTGGGGCATTGTATATCAACTGACCTTCTTCTTAGCACTAGGGCTACTTGCTATAGTGGTAACGATATTCGTTTTTGCCGTATCTCAAGTTGGTAGAGCTACAGCATCGTCTTCTAAAGAACAGCAAGATATTCTATTACAACAGAAGAAAGCCAAGGCAAAGCGAATAGAAAGCATAGAACGGCAGGTAACAAAAGCAAAGAAAACCGGAAACATTGACCTGTCAAAACTATTAAGCGAGCTCAAGAGCCTGACAGAAGAGAGTGCAGAATACGAAGCCCAGCTAAGGCACATTCAGGAAAGAATAATGCTGATTAGCCGAAAAGGCGCTGTCGTTTGCCCTGGAGTCTTTTTTCTTGCGGCACTAGCTCTAACTGTCGTAGCCAGTGGCTTAACTGGGAGTCAAAATCTTGTTGCTCTTCCGCTATGGATTATCTCAGTTGGAGCACTAGCTTTTGGAGGTTTTAGGGTGTTTAGAACTCTGGGGGCGATTGAAGAGGTTACTATAACTTCTCAAGAAGCTATGGAGAAGCTACCAGAAGCAGTCAAGGTAGCTCTAAGAGAACTTGAAGAGGAGAGGAAACCAGAACTGGGATTGACATTCATGGCGCAACAGCCACCGTTCCATGTCAAAGTTGATTCCGAGACGAAAATTAAGTTCAGAGTATCTCTGATAAAGGGAGATGTTGCCGATGATACGGTAGTTGCATTTTTGGTTCCCCCAGGATTTAGTTTTCCAGGTATAGAGTCAATAATTCAAGATGCGGATCACCATATCGCTCCACAATTTGTCACTGCGCGAGTTGACTACCGCGAACCTGTTAGGAGGGGAATGTCTCTTACAAGAGAGTTGGTTGTTAAAGCACCATCTAAAGCAGGCCAATTTGAAGCCTACTATGAATAGTGTGTAGGGGATTTAGGGGCGAATACGAAAAGTTTGAAATTGTGGTTGAATAAGGTTAATTTGTAGTTCTAAAGAGCCTTCTTATCTAAGAGTTCACAAACAAAACTGGAGGCGACGACCGGATTCGAACCGGTGAATAGCGGTTTTGCAGACCGCCGCCTTAACCACTTGGCTACGTCGCCTCGTTTAACATAAAAATCCCGACTCATTTTTTAAGTGCCGAGGGGGAGATTTGAACTCCCATGAGCTTACGCTCACTAACCCCTCAAGCTAGCGCGTCTACCGGCTTCCGCCACCTCGGCATACTCTGGCAGGAGTGGCAGGATTCGAACCCGCGACCGGCGGTTTTGGAGACCGCTGCTCTACCAACTGAGCTACACTCCTACCTCAATTATCTTATCACAAGTTTACACAAAAATTAACTGGTACCCCTGGGGCGACTCGAACGCCCGACTCGCGGTTTAGGAAACCGCTGCTCTATCCACCTGAGCTACAGGGGCTGAAGCTAAATTTCAAGACTTTGTTGACATAAGGGCTAGTTGGCGACAAATTGGCGACAGAATTTTTGACTACCCCTTTCGGCAGCACTTCGTCCAGTAGCGCCATAGCATCGGCCTGCATACCCTCTATGATATGGGAATAGACATCCATTGTAAAGCCCACGCTGGCGTGCCCTAGCGCCTCAGAGATTACCTTTGGCTTGGCTCCGCGCAGTAACATCAAACTGGCAAAGGTATGTCTCAGGTCGTGGAAACGAACATTCTTCAAGCCGGCCCGGGCTGCTATTCTGTGGAAGTTGTGGCTTACCACACCGGGGTCTAACGGCTTCCCTTCCGCTGAGGCAAACACAAGGTCGTCTAGAGCAAGCTCTTTCCCTAGTTGATGGTAAAGCCTTTCCCTGTCTTTCCAGTAGTCTCTGAGGAATAATGCCAGCTTGGGCGTCATAGCGACCCGACGCCGGCTGTGGGCCGTCTTTGGCTCTTTGAAGGTGTATACCCTGCCACGCTTATATAGCACCTGGCTAACCGATATTGAGAGCATATCAAGGTCTATGTCTCGCCACCTTGGTCATCCTGAACCGAACAAGCGACTGTGTATTCACCTTCCGCGGGGAACGCATATTCCACGACTAGCATTGGCTGTCCGGTTTTTTTATCTCGCAAGAAGGAATACCCCTGGGTGGAGGTAAAACGCCCTGACCTATGATTGAAATCCCACTGGACATTAGCAATCACGCCGTCTTTATTAAGGCTAACGGATTCTGATACATCAAACTCATATACGCGACCGGTTAAGCGGCGGTATTTTACCCGTACTTCCGGCGGTTGAATGAAGCATAACAGCGGAGCGTAATCCTGGTTTTTGTTCACTACATGCTCTCTGAATTCGTCATCTTCAAGGCGTATCAGACTCAGGCGTACGAAGTCAATCCGCTTGTTTTCACGGGCAGCTAGGATTTCTGCCGCTTGTCGGGCATCCTGCCCAAAGTTCCAGCCTAAAATCACACCATGATTGGCGCGGCGTTCTTCGTAAACGGCTTTAGCAAATATGGCGACATCATTTTTAGTAATGCGTGACTGGCGTGATGGCTCGCCGACATACAATGGCACCCCATAGCGCACTCCGTGTATAGCTTTAGAAACATGCTCCGGTCTGCCACCAAAGGCTTTGACCACGAATTCATGGAATTGCGCTGAGGTATATTGCTCTAGTTTGGGGGCTTCATAGATACCCCAATGTTCCACCGTGAAATCCGGCACCGGAAAGAGGTTGCCCACTTTTTCCCGTACTGCTTTGCTAATACGGTCAGCAGTAACCGCAACGGCGATACGTGATTGGTCACAGGCAATCCAGCGGCGGTTGAGACGTTGAGCGGTTACAAGACGCATTGCCAGGCTACCAAAAAATCGTACTAGAGGATTGGCAGCTCAAGGATTTACTCTATGGGCGCGTCCCAGAATTCTCTGACTGGGACCAGGAAACGATTCGCAGCGCTATGTTTGATTTGAAGCAGCTGCTTGATCCACAATGCTGATGGGATATCTAAAGAACTCGGCCGATAGCCGTATCGCTCTTGCCATACGAGCGAAGTGGTGACTCCAAGGTGATACCGAGCCTATAGGTCAGCTAATTCCCACTCGAGATTGTATGGCAGTCAAGGTTCGGCGGATAGCTTCACGCGAGACACCATATTCCCCAGCTAATTGCCGAAGGCTACTAGTCTTACGACGCACCGAAAGTTCTGACCAGATTGGGCATGAAATCCTATGCCGAGTGCCAAAGGGATATGGAAGGACGACTGGGTACAGTCCAAGTTCAAAATAATGAAGTGGCGACCCCGAGGGGATTTGAACCCCTGATCTCCACCGTGACAGGGTGGCATGTTAGACCGCTACACCACGGGGCCCAACTAGTTCGATAAGATTTTTAGGAAATCTAGTCAAAGTCTATCAGGTGCAAAATGTTGTGTCAAGCCAACCGAATTCAGAGAAAAGTCAATGGTGGAAAGAAAAAAGAGAAGGAAGCCATATGTCTCCAAGCATTTAAGCCCTTGTCAACATCAATTACTTAGTGTATACTGTAAAAGATTAATTTTGGTCGGGAGGTGGACCTCGTGGAACATTTCAATTTACCCAAATGCCAGAAGTGTAAGTCTGGAGACCTAGTGCCCCTATCTGATTTTGGCAGTCAAGGGGCAGCTATTCACTACAAAGCATGGGTTTGCACCAATCCTGATTGCGGTTACAACCTGAAAATCAGGAATGGTGATGTCTACATTAACGAACCCATTATGAATGGGGCAACAGCTACTGCTCGTTCTCGCTAAAATATTAGCAACCCATAACCAAACCTTAAATAATGGATGGTACTTGTGCTTCCTCAAGCAGCTAAGCTAAAGGGGATAGCGCTTGATTTTCTGTTCCCACGCCGGTGCGTAGGCTGCAGCAGGGAAGGTGACCTTCTCTGCTACTCCTGCCGCCAGCAGTTACCTAAAATTATGCCTCCGCTTTGTCCCAGGTGCGGTAGGACCCAATCAAGCGGCATACTCTGCCCTAGCTGCGTCGCCTGGCGAGCGGAGATAGATAGCATTCGCTCCCCATTTCGATTTGAAGGGTTAATACGCGAGGCTATTCACCAGCTAAAGTACCGAAACCTCAGAGCCCTGGCTGTACCCTTAGCCCAGCTACTACATGATTATCTTGTCGCCAGCCCTGTGCATGGGGAGGTTCTGGTGCCGGTGCCACTTCATCCAAAGCGGTTACGGGAGCGTGGTTATAATCAATCCAGTTTGCTGACTCGGGAGCTGGGCAAGCTCATCAACTTACCCGTAGTAGATGACTGCCTCATCCGGCAGAAGTATGCACCCCCTCAGGCCAGAACGTCCAATGTAGACGAACGGTTAAGCAATGTAGCTGGTGCTTTTACCTGCCGCGACCAAAGGCTAAAGGGTAAGCAAATATTGCTTGTGGATGATGTCTCTACCTCCGGGGCTACCCTTGATGCCTGTGCTGGGGCATTAAAAGCGGCTGGAGCTGCCTCAGTGCGGGGGCTGGTACTGGCTAGGGAAATCTAATTAAGTCAAATAGAGGAGCACAACAGATGGAGCTACAGATAACAGGTAAGAATATAGACTTAACACCACCGCTGCGCCGTTACATTGAGCGCAAGCTGGGAAAGCTCAGCCGGCATTTACCTAATATCATAGAATCCAAGATAGAAATCTTTGAAGAAAAGACAAAATCACCCGAGCAGCGCTTCGTGGTGCAGGTAACCATAGATAGTAGTGGCACTATCCTGCGCGGTGAGGAGAGGGGGCAAGACTTATTCACTGCCATTGATAAGGTAGCAGCAGTGATGAACCGCCAAATCGAGCACTACAAGGGGAAGCTATATGATAAGGGAAGGGGCAGCTCACTGGCAAGAGGTGAATTCAGTGAGGAGACGGAGCCAGCGCCACCTGCCAAAAAGGTGGTCAAAGTCAAGCGGTTTGCCATCAAGCCAATGCCTGTAGCTGAAGCTATAGAGCAAATGGAACTTTTAGGACATAACTTCTTCCTGTTTCGCAACGCTGAGACGGAAGAGGTTAACCTGCTATACCGACGGAATGATGGTAACTACGGTCTGATTGAACCTGAGTTCGGGTAGAAGTAAAAAGCTTGCTTTTTCCACAACTTTGTGTTATTATGCAGTAACTTCCATTAATACCAGTGCAGTGAAAAAGGTATGGCAACAAAGCGAAAAAACCTGTACCTATGTCTGACTCTACTCTGTTTTATCGGTCTGATAGCCATATTTATTGTTGATGGTTATCTAGGTGTCTATGACACCCTCTATGTACCCATGGGCGAACGAGAGCAGAAAGTAGAGGCTGATCAGTGGCAGCAGTGGTCCCAGTATGCAATGGCGCAGGTTGGCTGGGGCGAAAAGGCATTCTTCCGCTACGAAGTGGATAATCGCCAGTTTTCAACCTATTCAACTAATATTGAAGTATCAGTATGGCACAGCCAGCAGAAGGTACGCGATATATTGTCGCAACCGATTGCAGTCGCCCCCTTTGATAAAGGACAATTGAAATGGACAATAGATACTGCAGAGCTTCTGCCAAGTGGTGCTACCCCAGCCAAAGGATATCAGTATGAGTACACCGTAATCATAAAAAGAGGGGATATAGAGCGGAAGGTAATATTCGACGTATTATTTCCTTCACCTCTTCCGTCTCCGCCTCTGCCATCCTCGCTAAGACAATCTTAGAGTTTAAAGGATAAAAGGATATATGAGGCTAGAGTACATATTAATCGGATTCGGCATCTTGCTCTGCTTAGCTGGTATTGGCTATCTGGCAGCAGAATATGTTAAGTACCTGTCCCAGACAGGCAGACTGGTTTCTCTACTACTAACGGTAGGCATGTTCGCCTTCCTTGGTAAATATTTTGAAGCTTTAGGGTGGTAGATAGATGGCAACGGCAGTAGCGGTACTAGCAACGCTGGGTTTTATTGGCTGGGTTATTTCCCGAGCGGTAAGGGGAAAGTCGATTAAGGCTCATATAATTTCCTACGCGGTAGCTTGCATAACCGGCGTCTTCACCCTTGCCTACTTTCTAACCATGGATATACCACAGCTAATCAAGATAGTGGTTTCTATTCTGCTCGGTATGGTTTTAATAGTTCTGGCAGCTTATCTTCAACGTCGCCGCCAACCAAGCAAGTCATAAGCTTTCAAACTGGCAAAACCTTCTCTAGCTATTACCACAGCCCCTGTAATCAAGAATAAAGGCAACTAATCCTCAGTTTTGAAGGGGTTTCCCCATGCAAGATAAACCACTAAGATACATCACTTTTAATACTGATATGGGTTGGGTAGGAATACTGGGTTCAGCAACCGGGCTACTGCGCATTACCCTGCCCCAGCGCTCAGCCCAAGAAGCACTCAAGCTATTGGGTGATGGCGTGAACTATGCTACCCGGGCTCTCCGTTTATATGAAGGCTTAATGGAGCGCTTCATGTCTTACTTTGCTGGTCATAAGGTAAATTTCCCCGATAAGCTTGACCTGTCCCAAGCTACTGCCTTCCAGCGCCAGGTGTGGGAAATAACCAGGCTTATCCTATACGGTGAAACCAGGAGCTATAGCTGGGTGGCAGAGCAACTCGGCAAACCAGAGGCGATGCGGGCAGTGGGGCAAGCTTTAGCCAGAAATCCTCTACCCATTATCATACCATGTCATCGGGTAGTAGCCCGCAACGGCAAGCTGGGTGGTTACAGTGGGGGGCTGGAGATGAAGAGGCATCTTCTTCGCCTGGAAGCCTCAGCTATCAGGACTATAGATTAAATAGCTTTGCTTTATATTAACGTGAAAGGTTAGGGCAAGCCCCCTTTAAAAGAAGGTGTCGGTGACTTCTTCTATCATCGGAGCACACATTAGAAACAAAGGGATTAAAACAGCGGGTAGAATTTCCATATAATCCCTGGCACTATCAAACATTGCCTTCATTTTCAAGTTTAAGAAATGGTCTTCGTATTTTTTAATCAGTCCTGCACCAGCGAAGCTAAAATACTTATCGTCGCCGATTATGATATGGTCTAGCACCTTAATCTCCAGAATTATTCCCATAAAGACCAGGTCTCTGGTGAGCTGTTTATCACTCTTACTCGGTGCAGGGTCGCCAGCAGGGTGGTTATGAGCAAAAATGAGGCGAGTAGCTTTATGTTTAATGGAGCTCTCTACAATCTCACGAGGACGGATGGGGATACTATCCAGTGTGCCTTCAAAGAGGTCGGTGGTGTCAACAATCTGGCTTCGGTTATTTAAATAGATAACCTTAAACACCTCTTTCTTGAGGTCTCGCATTGAGTGATGGAGATAGTCAAAAACTTCTTGAGAGGATTTGTAAACAGGCTGTTCCGTCATCTTCTGCTTCAGAGCCTCTATGGGCAATTCATGTAGCAGCCTTATTTCACAAATACACGGGGGAGAAAGCCCGGCTTGCTCAAGTTCCTGACTAGAAGCCGCCAGGAATCCCCTGAGGTTTTTGAACTGTTCAATGCACTCATTTGACAGCCGCTTACACTCCCGGTGAGACAACACCAGGCTTAAGAGTAATTCAATAATCTCCTGGTCGCTGAGGCTCTCAAAACCTAAGCGGGTAAACCTCAGCTGTAGCGGTGTGAGGCTTTTTCCCCTACTGTTTGAGCTTTCTAATAAATTATTCGGAGACATTTTGGAGTTCCCTCTCCACCTTGAATCATCTCCCTATCTCTAATTTTATACCTGTGGCAATTTTTGTCAAGGAACAATGTTCTAGTAAGATTACTAATTACGCCAACTGTCACATCAGAGTCCATATTATAGCACAGCTGTCAACATTTGTCAATAGGTGTAGGCGACCATAATTGTGGTTATGAACGCTAGTAAGGCTTGGGGGGAGATAATTTAGCTCGGTATAGCCTTCGCTTAGCCTCGGAGGTTTTTGTAGCTCTCAAATTCAAAAAGTCCAGTTCGTATTCTTCAATCAGTCCCTCACCGGCAAAACTGAAGTATCTATTATTACCTATTATGATATGGTCTAAGACCCTAATCCGCATGGTGCTTCCGGCGTAGACCAGGTCTCTGGTTACCTCTTTGTCACTACCGCTAGGCTCGGGATTGCCTGAAGGGTGGTTATGGACAAAAATCAGAGAGGCAGCATTATATTTTAGAGCGTTTTCTATAATCTCGCGGGGGGAGATAGAGCTACTATTCAGTGTTCCTTCGAAGAGGTCAGCCGTATCAATAATCTGGTTCTGGCTATTTAAGTAGATGACCTTGAACACCTCTTTCTTGAGGTCTCGCATGGAGTGGTAGAGGTAATCAAAGACCTGCTGAGCGGATTTATAGATAGGCTTATCAATAATTTGCTCTTTTAAGAACTCCCTGGCTACTTCCTGCATCAGCTTGATGCCAAAGGCACTGTGAGAACCGATTCCGTCTATTTGCTGTAGCTCTTCAAGGGAGGCTGATAGTGCCCCTCGCAAGGTTTTGAATTTTTTGATGACCTCCTTTGCCGGCTGCTTGCAATCCTTACGAGGTGTGCCCAGGCTCAGGAGTAGCTCAATAATTTCGTAGTCATGAAAGCCTTTAAGACCCGACTTTATAAACCGTTCCCGCAGTCTTTTCCTGTGTCCTTGATAAGCATCACCCGAAGGCATCTTAGCTTTCTCCTATTAGTGCAAGAGGTTTCCCCACATTCTAGCACTAAGGAGCAAAGTCTTCTACAGTAAGATTGTTTACTATCCCCATAAGAGGATGAGATCAACAGATTGCTCCTCTCTTAAATCTCTTAGACTATTAACTGATGATTATCACTTATTTAGTTAGCTGCCTCCAGCCTCAGCCCGTTCTCCCCCACCATCTCTACCAGCCGCTGATGGAGCTCAGGGCAGTAGTTAATGTATATACTAGATAGCTTAAGATTAATAACCTTCTCTCCATTAGTCACACATAAGTCTACCTCATCCCGTCCGGGAAAGTCTTTAAGAATGTCAACCAATTTATGAAAATAAGCTATATCGCTGTCCTCGTTGCTGGTCTGAGCGATGCTTACTACCAGCCGGCAACCCTGGGGTGCGGGGGGAGTAGCCGCAACTTCCTCAACTACCAGTGGTGCCGCAACAGGTTCGGGAGCAACACCCTCTTCACCCTGGGCTGGTTGATACCGGCGCACATGGTCACAGTTTAGCTGCACACGGTCTTCCCTTAGCTTTACTGTCCCTTCAACCAGCAGTATGTTCCCCTCCTGCCACAGGTCTCTGGTATCAGCATAAACCTTGTGCCAGACCATTACCTCAATGCTGCCATCAAGGTCTTCCAGCATGGCGCTGGCAAAGGAGCGGCGGTCTTTAGTGAAGAGCTCGTGAACCGAAGCTACCATTCCGGCAACAATAATGGTTTGTCCTGCTAGCTCAGCGTCAATCTGACCGCACAGGACGGAATTGTCTGGAGCCTTACCGGCAAATGAGCTGAAGGGGTGCTCGGAGAGATAAGCTCCGGTAAGCTCCTTCTCCCAAGACAGCTTCTCCTTAACCGAGACTTCGGTTTCCTGAAGGTCAAGGCTAGGCATAGGCACTGGCATTGCCGCACCCCACAGGTCAAACATGGTGGATTGCCCCGTCTCCTTCAAATGCTGCTCCCGTTGCGCTAAGGATAGGATACGGTTAACATTGTGGAGCAAAGTGCCACGACTACCCAGAGAGTCCAGGGCTCCAGCCTTAATCAAGCTTTCCATGACTCGCTTGTTTACCCCACGCAGGTCAACCCGACGGCACAGGTCTTCAACAGATTTGAAGTAGCCCCCTTTGTTGCGCTCAGCAATAATAGGTTCAATAGCTCCCAACCCCACATTCTTGATAGCAGTTAACCCGAAGCGAATGCCCCGGACATTATCACCATCCTTTTCTATGGCAAAGCTGGCTTGACTGCGGTTGATATCGGGCGGTAATACGGTGATACCCAAGCGGCGACATTCGGCAACAGCCACTGCCATCCTTTCCAACTGACCGGAATTAGCCATCAAAAAAGCAGTAATATACTCTACCGGGTAGTTTGCCTTGAGATAGGCAGTTTGATAGGCAATCAGCGCATAGCTCACCGCGTGAGCCTTGTTGAAGGCATAGCCAGCAAAGGGTTCAATAAGAGCAAAGATTTCATCAGCCACCTCAGCGGAGAAACCATTCTTCTTGGCTCCAGCGATAAAATTACGCTTTTCCTTCTTCATAACCTCGGGGACTTTCTTACCCATTGCCTTGCGGAAGATGTCAGCCTGTCCCAAGCTATAGCCAGCGAGGCTCTGGACAATAAACAGAACCTGTTCCTGATATACAATTACCCCGTAGGTCTCCTCCAGGATACTGGAGAGGGTGGAGTGGGGATAGCGGATAGGCTCAATGCCATGCTTGGCTTTGATAAAGGTCGGGATATTCTCCATAGGGCCGGGACGATACAGAGCGACCATCGCCGCAATATCACTGAAGGAGGTTGGTTTAAGCTCTTTAATATAGCGGCGCATGCCCGCCCCTTCTAACTGAAAGACACCAGCAGTCTCCCCTGAGGAAAGCAGGGCAAAGGTCTTGGTATCATCCACCGGGATATTGTGCAAGTCAATATCATGGCCGCAGTTCTCCCGAATAATCTCCTTCGCTTTACCCAGAATGGTGAGGTTCGCCAGACCAAGGAAATCCATTTTCAGTAACCCAATCCGGGCAATATCCTCCATGGTGAACTGGGTCATCACCTGCTCCTGACCATTCCCCTTGCTTACCCGCTGCAGCGGGACGTAGTTAGTAAGAGGCTCTTTAGATATGACCACGCCAGCAGCGTGAGTGCTGGCGTGGCGAGAGATACCCTCTACTTTCTTCGCAGACTCAATCAGGTTGCGAACTGTAGCATCAGCATGGTATATTTCGCTCAGTTCATTATTCTCCTCCATAGCCCGAGCCAGGGTCATACTTGGCCCAAAAGGAACCAGTCTAGCCACACGGTCAACCTCGGCATAGGGCATGCCCTGAGCCCGACCCACATCCCGGAGGGCGGCTCTAGCGCCTAACGTGCCAAAGGTAATAATCTGGGCGACATGGTCCTGCCCATATTTCTTCGACACATAGGCAATGACCTCGTCACGGCGCCAGTCCTCAAAGTCCAAATCTATATCTGGCATCTCTTTACGCTCTATATTGAGAAAGCGCTCAAAGACCAGCTTATGAGCGATAGGGTCAACCGCAGTTATACCCAGACAATAAAGGGCAATACTGGCCGTAGCACTGCCCCTAACTCCGTACAGTATGCTATGCTTCCTGGCGAAGGAGACAATGTCCCAGACGACAAGGAAGTAGTGGGCAAACTGAGTCTTTTTTATTACTTCCAGCTCATACTCAAGTCGCTTTTCTATCTCCGGGGTGCGATTGGGATAGTACTGAGGCAAACCCTGATAACAAAGGTCAGCCAGGAACTGGTCAGCAGTTTTCCCCTCGGGTAGCTCTACCTCAGGAAAGAGCAGGCGCCCAAACTCAAGCTCAAGGTTGCATTGTTCGGCAATACGCTCGGTATTCTCTAGAGCCTGGGGAATATCCTGGAATAGCTCCGCCATCTCCGCTGGAGACTTGAGGTAGAAGAAGTCGCCAGCCATTTTCATTCTTTTCTCATCGTGGATAGAGGAGTTCGTCTGGATACAAAGCAGCAGGTCGTGGGTGGAGGCATCTTCTTTATTGATATAGTGAACATCGTTAGTCGCCACCAGTGGAATATCCAGTTCACCGCTCATGGTGATTAGAGACTGGTTTATCTGCTCCAGCTCAGGAATGGGATGCCTCTGTATTTCCAGGTAGAAATCGCCAAATGTCTGCTTGTACCACAGGGCAGCCTCTTTCGCCTCCTGGAGGCGTCCCTCCAGAATGAGCCGGGGTATCTCACCGGCAACACAACTAGAAAGTGCAACTAGACCATGATGGTATTCTTTTAGAAGCTCCCTATCCACCCTCGGCTTGTAGTAGAAACTCTCAAGGTGTGCCTTAGTGGTGAGCTGAATTAAATTTTGGTATCCAGTCTTATTTTTGGCTAGTAGAACAAGGTGGTAGTAGTCTTTGTCCCCAGCGCTGTGACTAAAGCGACTATTTTGAGCTACATAGACCTCACAGCCGATAATGGGTTTTATCCCCGCCTCCCTGGCTGCCAGGTAGAACTGGATAGCACCATACATAACACCGTGGTCAGTTATAGCCAAGGTATCCATCCCTAGCTCCCTGGCTCGTTCCACCAGCCGAGGAATACGGCACATGCCATCAAGCAGACTATACTCAGTATGCACATGGAGGTGAATAAACATAACACCTTCTACTAACTTTGGCTTAGCCAATTATAACACAGGGCTAAATTTTTCGGGGTATCATTTTTTAAGAGAGTTTGAGAGACAAAGCCTCTCTCAAGAATTATTTTCCCCTCTCCTTCAAAGGAGAGGGGAAAGGGGTGAGGTAGATAAATCTATTCTTTTTATCCATGAGAGTGTAAAATCTAATTAATTAAATGGGGACAAAATTGAAAGCGTTGGGTATAGCTACTAAATGGCTTTTTATATTGTGCCTGCCCATCCTGCTGCTGACGGCTAGCCTTGGCTGGGCAATAAATAGCCTCTGGTTATATAAATACGGCTTCCAAAAATACAGCGTCAACCAGACTACTGGCCTGACTAAAGTAGAGCTAGACAAGGTAGCTACCGGACTAATTGACTATTTTAACTCAGGTGAGGAATATATCAGCATTAGAGTGGTGAAGGATGGTAAGCCATTTGAGCTGTTTAATCAGCAGGAGGTAGCTCACCTCAGGGATGTAAAGGGACTGATTTGGCTAGATTATTATCTTTTGCTGGGAACACTGGTTTATGCTGTTGGTTATGCTGGCGTCAGCCTCATCTGGCGTAAGCGCAGATATTGGCGACGGCTGGCATGGGGGATGGTTGGTGGAGGTGGCATTACTTTAGCCTTCATGCTAGTTCTGAGTTTAGAAACAATTCTGAGTTTTGACCAGCTATTTTTACAGTTTCATCTGCTGAGCTTCAGTAATGAACTATGGCAGCTTGACCCAAGCAAAGACTATCTGATAATGCTCTTCCCCCAGGGTTTTTTCTATGATGCGGCTATGTTCTGTGCACTAGTAGCAGTCGGGCTAGCCATAATTTTGGGAGGCGCAGCCGGAAGCTACTTAGCGCTTACCAGAAGTAAGGCTACACCCTCATTATAATTCCAATAGACAAAGACCGCATTGACGAAATTATAAAAGTAAAGTATACTTATCTAGTATTCAGGCTTTGGGAAGAGGAGGTAAAAATGAAGACATTAATCAAGGCATGCTTTGTTATATTAGCTGTATCACTGGCAATAACACCTCTCCTCGCTTGTGGTGGTGCTGGAGCGCCAGCACCTTCTCTAGCGCCAGCGCCTCCAGCTCTAACACCTTCTCCGGCGCCAGCACCAGCACCTACGCCTTCACCAGCACCTACGCCGGCACCAGCGCCAGGCAATCTCCCACCAGTTGTCACCTCCTTTACTGCTCAGCCAGAAAAGGTTGACCTGGAGGCAACATCACGTATAACCTGTATAGCTACCGATCCCAATGATGATACTTTATCCTATGCTTGGTCGGCCACCGGTGGCACCATTACTGGGTCAGGGAATATTGTCACGTGGAAAGCACCAAATGTTGATGGAGAGTATGTAGTTACCGTTACCGTTAGTGATGGTAAAGGTGGAAATACTGTGAAGCAAGTTAAAATTATTGCCGGGCATCCACAAACAACAGTTGTCCTTGAACCAGTAGCAGGAGAAAGCGGCTCTGCCTATTCCACCGGGGATTTAGCCAAAGCTTGGCTGATAGGAGATAACGCAGCTAACAATGGTATCCGAGCCTTTTTCAGTTTTGACCTTACTGGTCTTACTCTAGCCGAAATAAAGGAGGCGAAGATAATTTTTAACACCAAGGAAACCATTGGCAATCCTTGGGCTTTCTCTGCCTTTGTGTATGTTGAACAGGTTGAGTATGGTCCCCGCTTTTTACAAGGGGGAGACTTTAATCTTCCCGGCTTTGAGTTAGCGAAATCGTCTACCTCGGTCCCAAGCACGAGTGATGTAGCGCCACCAATAAGCCGACTGTTGCAACCTCCGATAAAGAACCGCTTGCAGGTAAGGCTACGCCTCGGGCAGCCGACTAATTTTAATTCCCAGGATGACTATGTAAGCCTTTCTGGCGCTACTCTTAAAATCACTTGTGTCAAATAAGCAATACTGTGGCTAGTAGGAATGGTGATATTGGCTAAATGTCCGGTCTGTAACGGAAAAGGGAAAGTGCCCAAGCAACTCCCCTTCCTGGCTAACCCGAAGGCACCGATGACACGTCCTGGCAAACTGGGTTGGGAAACCTGCCCGAGGTGTAACGGAAGCGGCAGGCTTGGCGTGGAGTAAGTGCTACTGCTTGAGCGAACTGCTGGGGAAAGTTGCAAGATAAACTAGGGGCTGTACCTCTCTTCTTCCCATGGGTCACCATGATTGTGGTATCCTTGTGATTCCCAAAATCCCGGGCTATCCTCTTCCATAAACTCAGCACCCACCACCCACTTGGCGCTTTTCCAGAAATAAAGTCTCGGAACAATAAGCCTTACCGGATAGCCGTGCTCTGGAGTCAATAATTCGTTATTGTGTTTGAAAGCAAATAAGACATCTGGCTGCAAGAAATCATTTATGGAAAGATTAGTAGTGAAGCCTCCTGCGGAATGAACCATGACAAACTTAGCCTCAGGAAGTATGCGGACAAGCTGCTGTATTATGCTTGTGCTTACCCCTTCCCAGAGATTGTTAAGTTTTGACCATCCGGTGACGCAGTGAATATCAGCAAATACTTTCACCTGTGGCAGTGATATGAACTCCTGATAGTCAATCTTCCGCTCTTTTTCCACCAGACCTGAAATGGTGAAAGTCCACCTGGAAATATCAATATCAGGCACTGCGCCGTAATGAAGCACTGGCCACTTTTCAGTGAGCCTTTGACCCGGCGGAACTCTGTCTTTCCTTTTAGTGTCTGGACTCTTGATTACTTCTTTATCTTTCACGGATTACCTCTCAAGATTTACTGGCTATAATTTTGGGTGGGGGTAAGCGGGAATTATCTGGTACTTAATCGAGCTTCTCGTAGAATAACTTGAGTACTGTAAGTTCCTGTTGACCCTCAGTGTAATTCAATTCCAAGCCGCTGCGCAACCTTCTGCTAAAGACATCATCATATTCTACCACTAGGTCATGACTACTCAGCCTCTTTTGCCCAGAAGCAGATTCTATCCATGGCTGATAAATCTCTCCCGGCCCGAGTGCTCTGGCCTTTTTGGGAGTTCTACTAAGGGCATGGGATGAAGACAAGCAAGAAGGTGGGCCGTGTGGTAGTATGGGTGGTGAACTAACAAACAATATTTACTCCTAGCCTCAATACTGGGCCATTTGAAGCTGATCCTAGACAGACCAGCGCAAAAGTGTCTCCAAAAGTTTTACCTTTTATCCTGTTTGGTAGACCAAAGCGAAGGTCTTCTACGAATTGTTAACAAGATTGAGGCAATTTACGATGGGTTTAGCCAAAGTGTTAACAACAATGAATTCACTGCCCTGACTTTTAATCTGCCAGTTTTCGGCAAAAGCCAAGACAAGCTGTCCATCTTCGTATTTTTGTATCTCTTTGTCGATAGCTTGCTTTCAAACCGCAGAATAAGACCTCAAAGTATCTGTTCTTGTTACCTATCGTTTAATACTTGCTTCCGTCTTGGTTAAGGATATGGGGTTCCTCTGCGGATACTGGACAAATCGCAAACTGTAGGGTTGCGGGAGCTAATCTTCAAACCTCCTTTCTATTTCAGCCGGTGGAATGCCGTCTTCATCCCAGCCGCGCTTTTGATAGTACAGGGAAAGAAGCCTCTGAAAATATTCCCGGTCAATAACCTTGCCCGCATTTGGGCCGGTGAGAGGGGGATTAGCCCAAACCTTGTAGGGAAGGCTATCGTCCTTGCGGCTCATGCCAAGGCGGGTATTTATCAGGCGCGTTAGGTCGTAGATGTCATTGGATAGCTTGAGGAGTTCCTTGAGAGGTGCTTCCTTTCCAGTCACATATTTGTAGAAGTTCTCATAGTGCCGTTCATTCAGACCCAGTTCGATCCAGGGCAAGCGACAAACACCGAGCATATCAAACAAAGGGCGCAGTGTCTGGTGATAGATTACGATGTCAACCCTCTCTTCGTCAGACCAGTTCTGCCCCTCCTCTATTTCCTTGGCAATAGTCCACGCCCGCGTGTGGTGTGCGCCTATATCTGACGTAGCATAAGCTAGCCCCATTGAAATGCTGGCACGGCTGTCATATGCTGACTGCTCAAGCCCCTTGACCTGGAGGATGATTTTGTCCATTTCCGGCCACTTCTCGATAATGCGGCGGGACCCATCGGCAAGAATGTCGCCGATGCCCTGCCGGTTACCGATTTTTTGTATCAGTTCTAGGATTGCATCCCCGTCTCCCCAGGTGATCTCCCTGCCATCAAGGTCGGAGAGTGACAATATTCCCTTCTCATAACCCTCTATTACCGCCCCTACAATGCTGCCTGTGGAAATTGTATCTATCCCCAGCTCGTCACAAAGTCGGGCTGCAGAAAGTATCGTAGCGAAATCGTCGATTCCTAGGTTCGAGCCCAGCATAGCACACGTTTCGTATTCCGGTCCCTCAACTACCGTGCCTGTGTATTTCCCATGCTTAACGAGGCAAATATTGCCGCAGCACATGGGACACAGAAAACATGCGCTATCACCTATCTTGTACTGTTCGAGCATCGTTGCGCCGTTAATCTGATTATGCTTGCCAAAAACACTGTCCTTGAAATTATATGTCGGCAAAATCCCCACTGCATTCGCATAATCGATGACATTCATCAGTCCTTCCTGCTGCCACACTTTGAAATACTTATGTTTCTCCATGTATCTGTAAGCTTTGTCAGCCTCTGCTACCAGCCCGCTAACATCATAAACTGGGAGGTCCCTGTCCCCCCTAACTACAATCGCCTTGAGGTTCTTCGCTCCCATAATTGCGCCTATTCCGGTCCTTCCAGCATTGCGGCTCCAGTCGGTGTTGGCACATGCAAACCTCACCATGTTCTCGCCAGCCACGCCAATGGTAACAACATGGAGAGCATGGGTATCCAGCCGCTCTTTTATCATTCCCTCAGCTTCCAGGCAGCTTTTACCTTTCAATTCAGGCATGGGAATGATGTTCGTTTCACCATTGTCGATGAAAAGGACGGATAGTTCCGGCGCTCTGCCAGCGATGGAGAGAACATCGATTCCTGTCTGCCGGAGCTCGACACCAAAGCCGCCGCCCATAGAGGAATCACCATAGAGGCCAGTGGCCGGTGAGATGGCAACAAACGAGTTCTTTCCCGATGATGGCAAGTAAACCCCGGTCAGAGGTCCCGGTGCGACAACCAGAAGATTCTCCGAACCAAAGGGGTCTATCTTGAAATCATGCTTCTTCAGATTATCCCAGACCAGTTTGGCGCCAAAGCCTCGCCCCCCAATATACTTTTCGACGAAGGCATCCGAGAGGTCAAGGCGCTCGGCGCTACCTTTAGTAAGATCTACATGCAGGTGTTTCTTAAAATATCCGCTCTTTATACTCATAGTTCTTCCTTCCCTATCTCGGCATAGTGAATTATCTTCTTTTCGCCTTTCTCATAGAACTCAATTTCTTTCATCTGAGTGTAGCTTAAGACATTGTTGAGACGCTTAGATTCAGCCAAGACGGCCACCGGTATGAGCCTGAGTGCTCCCTTCGGACATTTCTTGGTGCACTCCGGGTCTCCTCCGCACATATCGCACTTGATGGGCAGATCGCAATCTTCATGTACATATATTGCTCCGAAAGGACATGCTTCCACACATTTATAACAAGAGGTGCAGTTCTCCTCGTCCAGTTGCACAACGCCCTCGACCCATCGTAAGGCATCAACAGGGCATACCTGTGCACATGTAGGCACCTTACACTGGCTGCATACAATCGGCATTCTCATGACCGGGTGGGGGTATGTGACCAATACTCTTATCGCTGCCTTCTTCGGATTGTTCACTCCGAAGTGTTTGATGGCACATACAAGTTCACATATCCTGCAACCGGAACACTGCTCCGGAATTACGGTTAGCTTTTTCATGTCAGATAATCCTCCTAAAGATTGGCAAAAGTATATAATGCATCAAAGTGTAGTGAGCTTTTCAAATCTCACCTCAGTGTAGATTATAGCACGATGCACCAGTGCCTGCCCATGGGGGTAGGTGAACGAGCAAGATTCTTACTGAAACATACTCTCGCACTGATGAGTCGCTTCGCATTGATTGTACGGTCCGAAACAGTTACCGGGGCAGAGCGGGTGGAACTATTCCGCAAGATGCTATATAGAAGACCAAAGCCTATAAAGGATATTCAAAAGTTTGATCAATGGGTACAAATGGCTAGAGAATTTGTCCCGATTTTCGAAGTTAGCAAGGAGATAGAAGACAAGTATATTGAGTACTGCAGCCGAATAGTTGATGAGCATCTTGCTACTGAGTTGCGACGTGATCTTCGGATGGGTATGTATATTACGAGAATCCCAATTTGTTACTTTTCTAAGGATCACTGAAAGGAAATTGATATGGCATTACAGAAAAGATTTGGGAAGAGTCCGTAATAGCGTTCTACCTTTGGAACCGAATGAGCTTACTGTAGCTCTTCGTTTGAGAAGGGCGAGACAATGCCAGCACGCACGGCTTTCACTGCCGCCTGGGTTCGATCTGAGACGCCTAGCTTTGACAAAATAGCCTGCATGTGTTTCTTGGCGGTATCCTCGCTGATGGAGAGTGCACGTCCGATCTCCTTATTGCTCCGTCCGTCTACCACTAATCGGAGTACGTCACGCTCGCGCGTTGTCAAGTTGTTCAGCGTCGTGCCGCCTGCTGCTTTCTCCTTAATCTGGGCACCAGTTGCATCCGCCAAGTTCAGCATGGCCTCGCGTAGCAGGTCAGTCTTGATGAGCATGCCACCGCTGGTGACTGCCCGGATGGTGTGAAGGAGGAGGCCTTTTGAGGCGTCCTTGAGCAGGTAGCCGCCAGCGCCGGCCCTAACCGCATCCACAATGTAGGCATCATTGTCGTATATGGTGAGGATGATAACCAGGGTGTTGGGAAGCTGGCTCTTAATGCGGCGGGTCGCCTCTATGCCATCCAAGTTGGGCATGCGGAGATCCATCAGGACCACATCAGGCCGGTGCTCATTGGCTTTCTCCACGGCCTCTAAGCCATCGCATGCTTCGTCTGATATAACCTCGATGTCCGGAGCGGTGGACAGCATGGTGCGAAGGCCTTCGCGCACCACAGGGTGGTCATCTGCCAGAAGTACTTTTATCTTATTCTCCATGCTGCTCCCGATAACGGCTGAAAGGTATCTCTATACGTATCGTGGTTCCCTCACCGGGAGTGCTCTGAATGTCACAAACTCCCTGCAAAAGTTCTGCCCGCTTGCGCATGCTGAGCAGCCCGGTGCCTCGCCTTCGCGACATATCCTGGGGGTTGTAGTTAAACCCAACACCCCAATCTCTCACTTCGACCTCAACCCGGTCATCCACTGAGCTTATCCTCACACTGACGTGCTTGGTGTCAGCATACTTTCTTGCATTCGTGATGGCCTCGTGGATGATTCTATATAACCCTGTCTCGACATCTCGAGGAAGCCTGATGGCGTCTGCCTTAAAGTCCACTTTCCATCCTGTTTCCTGCTCCAATTGCCGCATCTCCTGGCGGAGCGTGGCAATAATGCCGAGATCCCTCAGAGTCGCTGGCTGGAGGCTATTGATAACATCCCTGGATTCTTGGATAGCCTGCTTGACCAAGGCGCCTGCCCTAAGCAGCAGTTGCTGGGCAGGCGTGCCTTCGAGTGAGGTGGTTTCCAAAGTCTGAAGATACTGGAAAGCTGAAGCCAAAGTCTGGGTCACCCCATCGTGAACCTCGAGGCAAATGCGTTCCCTCTCCGCTTCCTGAGCATCAAGGGTGTCCCTGATGAGATTCCGCACTTGTTCCTCTTTAGTGGCAAGTTCTCTCCGAAGACTTGCGATCTCCGAGGGAACACCCGTTAGCTTCGATTCCAAAGTTTCCTTAATAGCTTGGGTAGCTTGTCCTTTTTGCAGCATTGAATCCTCCTACGGCCTCTGTTCAAGCGCCTCGGGGTTACCCCACTGGAGTTGGCACGGATGGCGTCACCCTATTTAAATAATAAACTACCTGAAAGGGTATTGTCAAGTGGCAAGAAAAATGTCATAATAATGCCAATAGGCTTGCAGAGAAGAAGGGGAGCCTTTTCCTGCTGCCTATGGCACAGAATCAGCAAAAAAATAGGAGGTGACTTAATGGCTGTCGAGAAAACAATGGCGTCGTCAAGTCTAGCAGAAGTGGTTGACCGGATTCTGGACAAAGGGATAGTGGTAGATGCCTGGGTGCGTGTCAGCCTGGTCGGAATCGAGATTCTGGCAATTGAAGCCAGGATAACGGTGGCTAGCGTGGATACCTTCCTGAAGTATGCTGAGGCCGTGGGACTGACAGCGGCTGCAGCTGCGTAAAAGTAGAACTAAAGCGCCTCGGGGTGGCCATGCCCAAAGCCA
>Ga0315289_10001144_pt1 | contig 41443 bp, 24 predicted proteins | sample YL17G11_40_MG_FD_203452 | JGI IMG/M metagenome (GOLD analysis project Ga0315289, IMG submission 203452) | Sediment microbial communities from Yellowstone Lake, YNP, Wyoming, USA - YL17G11_40 | ecosystem: Environmental > Aquatic > Freshwater > Lake > Sediment | place: USA: Wyoming | collected... | reverse complement strand
GGACAGTATTTTTTTACTTGACAGGAACCCTATATGGATGACCCCCGCCGTCCCCCTCCGTGCGCGTCCCGCGGCGAGGAAAGATCAGTTGTCAGATTTCGCGTTCTCCCATCGCAGGCGGGGGTAGTCCTTGCCTTCGGAGATCACCCAGACTCTGTCGAGATCCCAGCCCGCATTCATGAACGTCACCACTGTCTGCATCTGCGCTGTAGCCAAGCCAGTGCCACCGCCTGCGCTATCCGCTATTCGGGTGGCCTGCGTATCCCAGAAACAATTGGTCGCGACACCTTTTGTAGAAGATCCCCAGAGTCGTCCGATCAGACCGCTACCAGGCACCACCTCGTTGAGTACGTTGAAAACCGTGCTCACAGAGTAACTATTGATAACCGTACCCCTATTGACTCCGGCCAACCCACCTACCGTGAAACTAGTCTCCTCCCTGGTGTGGATGTCAACAGACGCATAAGAATTGGAGAGACTCCCGTCGTTCCATGCAACGAGCCCGCCCAAAGGTTCATTGCCGTCAATCCGACCGGTGGCATAACAGCCGACGATACTGCCGCTGCTGTTGCCAACGAGTCCCCCAAGAGTGTAAAGCTCGCGCCCGCTCAATCTAACAGAGGCATAGCTGTTGGTTACTCTGCCTTGGTTGACTCCGGCCAAACCACCCGCTGTATCGGCTCCACCGTTCGTCCCAGAGACAGTGCCTGTGGCGTGACAATCCGTGACCGTGCCATTCTTCCCGTTGAACCCAACAAGTCCGCCGACACGATCCCCGCCAGATACACTTCCAGCAACTTGGCAGCCCGCAATCTGGCCCTCGTTTCTTCCTGACAAGGTGCCGATGTCCATCGAGTTTCTATCTCCTACTATGTTGGCATCCACGACACGCAAATTGATGACAGAGGCGGGTGGCCCCAGATCACCGAACAAGCCCAGGTGAGAATGCCCCCGAATATGGAGGTTCGATATCACAAAGCCTGCGCCATCGAACCGCCCATCAAAGACACAGATGGGTGAGATTGACCATCTGGTGCCGGACAAATCGATGTCGCCGATGAGCCTATAGCAAGCTGACCCGTCATAGTGAGAAATCGCGCCCAAGTCTTCCACGGTCGCGATTCTGTACGGATCATTCGCTGTCCCTTGACCGCCCAATTGGTGCGCCGTTGATGCATCTGACAGCGTTGTGAGGGCGGGGTACCCACCCGCGTTGGGCATGAACCACAAGTCCGCCGTGCCATTGGCACGCTCACTCATGAAATCCCAGCCTGCCGCGATGTAGGTACTCGGGGCTTTCATCTGGGCGGCGCTGAGCCCCGTACCGCCAGCACTACCAGCCAACCCACTGGCCTCAATATCCCAAAGGCTGTCAACAACTCTGGGATAATAGTATTCCTCTTGGCCGACAAGACCACCGAGACCCATGCTCGAAGGCCCGCTGGAGACATGGACGATTGAATAGCAGTGAACGATCAGGCCTGGTGAAAAGGCTCCATACCACCCCGGCTCGAAGGAAGAAGGACTGTCGAGTCCTACGAGACCGCCGATATGCACGGAGCCATATCCGCTTGACACGCTGCCACTGGCATAACAATTCGTGACCTCACCGCCATTCTCTCCTGCAATACCTCCAAGACCCTTGCTGTAATCCCCACCGGATATATCGCAGGACGAGGAGCACTGGATGATTCTGCTGTCAAACCAGACGAAGCCGACTAGGCCGCCAAGAGACCGTGTAGAGTCCCCCCCCGTAACTCGTCCCGTTGCGGCGCAATTCACTACCGTGCACTGCTCGACATATCCCGCCAATATGCCGAGGTATCGACAGTCCCTTGCCCCAGAAACATGGGCATCTCCTATGCGAAGGTTACGGACTTGCCCCCCTCTTCCAATCGAGCCGAACAGTCCGAGGAATGCTCGGCTCCCACCGCGAACGGTCAGCCTCCTGATTGTGTGATCCTTCCCGTCGAGCCGGCCTGTGAACGGAGTGCCCTCGAAGAGACCGCCCGCGTCGTTGATATCGGGCGCAATCACCGCTCGGGAGAATACCTGGCCCCCGGGGAGGTTCGGGTCGAGATCAACGTCATTCAGCAGAACGAAATACTTGTCTAACAGGTTCGGATCAGAACCAATGGAAATCAGTTGCTCGGGCGTCCTGATCTGATACGGATCATCCGACTTGCCTGTGCCACCCGAAAAACTTGCCCCGCTAACAAGATGGACGCAGCAGAGAGTTACTGCGGTGCAAGCGCACAAGATCCCCATAGTCTCTTTGTACTTTCGCATACGCTCATCCTCCATTTCTTAACAGGTAATTTGACCCCATATACCAGTATACAATGGGAGAGCCAAAGACGCAAGTCAAAAAGACCTCACCGTTTGGACCCAAACGAAACGTCCCGGCACAGTTGGAGCAACGGGCACGGTAGGCGCAACAGCCCAGCTTCACTGCAACTGCGGACCACATGCCACACCACAAGAACTCTGCCAGATTGTCTGAATGCATCTGGCCACTGCAAAACGTGAATATGGACGACCAGCCCAGCGCGTAAGAAGTCCACTGTCTCAACACTTCGCTGCTCTCGCGATGCCACTGCCGTCTCTTACCGAGATTGCAGCATCGCTTTCCGATCAGTTGGGCTCTTCAGGTGCCTCACTTGCTTGATACTGCGCTTGGTCCATGCGTATAGTACCACACCACGTGCCTGTCCCCATCCACCGTGGAGTGCCGCCCGGGTTGTACGGACTGACAAATAGTGCCGAGATGTACATCGCCCCGTCCGTACCAGCGAGGTTCTTGCTGAAGTGATAGTCAGGCGTAAACTCCACTGCGCCATTCACGGCCGTGAAACTGAGATCAGCCCACTTACTATAAGTTTCCAACCAAAAACTCGTACCGCTTGTTTTGTTCAGAGCGGCGTTGGACTGCCGCAGGTTGATGATAGGACCCTGGACCACTACGTTGTTTCCGCTGTCATCCTTCCAGATCTTGGTGTTGCCTTTCTTCAACGGCGACAAGATCCTTCCCAATGAATCAAAGAATACCTGAAGCATCCCGCCGTTAACATACAGATGATCATCACCAAACCCCAGCCACTCAACTTCAGCAATAGTCCCGTCATCATTGGCCCCCTTCGGCGTGTAGCCGGAATCACCGAAGAAGAAGATCTCGTCGATTGGAACGCCCATCTTCACCAGCTCATTGGTGAGCCAGAGGATGTAAGCCGAATCACTGAGATCGTCCGGACAACCCCCAATACGAGCTTGAATGTCGAACGCAGCATTTCCAAACTCGGCCACGACTTTTTCCGCTTGGCTTGGATTGCTTCCGTCATAAAAGGCAATCTTGAAGAGTCCAAGCGGATCTGAGTAGTTTACCGGGTCATTGTCGCAGTAGTCATAGAGATTCATCCCGTAGCCATAGCCTACCGGATCCGTCTGGAGGAACCTGCCGATCTGGGGGTTGTAGTAGCGGGCGCGGTAGTAGTACAGGCCCGTCTCTTTGTCATACTCCCGGCCGGTGAACAGGATGCGGTTCGGGTGGCCCGCGTCGGTCGCGCCCACGCGGCCGTAGACATCGTACTCGTAGACCTCCACCGTATTGCCGCTCGCGTTGGTCAGAGTCACCACACTGCCCAGGCCGTCGAAGTGATAGTAGGACGTGACCGCCGGACTGGTCATCGTGTCGATCAAGCAGATCGGCTGATCGACGCCGGGGCCGTAGATGTACTTACGCTTGAGCTGGTTGTAGGCATTGTACTCCGCGATGCAGTGATCGCCGTCGTAGATGTATTTCGTGATCGTCTCGTAGTCGTACTTCTTCTCGATCCGCCGGCCGCTCGCATCGTAGGTGTACGTCAGGTACCGCCAGTTCGTGGCCGCCGGCTCCGGCGGCGGCAGCGCCGGAAGGGTTCCCGTCCAGCCCACGTCATCCACGTAGCCCTCCCCCGCCGTGCTCTGGGAATTGCGCCGGTAGACCCATTTGAGCGTGTGCGTGCCCGCCCCGGTGACCGCCCAGGAGAACTGGTCCCACTCGGCGGATTCGCAACTGTACCGCAGCGTGTCATCGACGTAGAACTTCAGCTCGTTGTTCGCGTCATTCGGGTCGATCTTGGCCCAAAAGCTGAAGGTGCCCGCGCCTTCCACGGTCGTCTGCAGCCAGGATTCCTGGCCCACCGCCAGGGAAGGAGCAGAGGCCGAATTCAGGTCCTCGTGGCCTTCGCCCCCGTTGATGGCGGTCCAGTTGCCGCTGCCGCCGGTGGTATAGGTTAGCGGCGAATCCAGGGCCTCGCCCAACGTCAGCGTGCCGTACGGGCCGGACTTGCGGACCAGCACCAGCCGGTTCTCGGGGTCATAGCCATAGCAGTACGTCCCATCGTAGACCATGTTGCCGCTGTCGTCGTACTGGTAACTCGTCGAGCCGGCGGCGGTGTACTGGTTGAGGCTGTTGGTCGTATAGGTGCAGGTGCCGCTGCCGTCGATGACGCTGGTGCGGTTGCCCGCGGCGTCGTAGTTAAATTCCGTGTCCGTGGCCAGGTAGTCGAACCCGGAGGGGTAATTCACCTCCGTGATCTGGTAGATATTGTCGTACGTGTACACGTGCGTGCGCGTCCCGCCGCTATCGGTCACCATCATGCTCGTGCGGTTGCCCACCTTGTCGTACATATAGGCATACTTATGTTGCCCGTTTCCGGTCATGTTGTTCACATCTTCGAGCCGGCTGGCGGCATCATAGTCGTACTTGGCGTAGGCTCCATTGACGTAATCCAGCCTCGTCCGGCGGGACCGGGTGTCGTAGGCATACGAAGCCAGGGCCGTGCCGGCGGAGTTCTTCACCGCCGTCATACGGTTAAGCTGGTCGTACTCGTAGGTGATATAGGTATTGTCGGGATAGGTCAGCCGGGTACGGTTGCCGCAGGCGTCGTACAGGTAGGAGACGGTCTTACTGCCCGGATACTCGACCCGGATCAGCCGGCCGGCCTTGTCATAGGTGTTCTTGGTCGTGCCGGTGTTGTCGGTCACCTTGTACAGCCGCCCCATCAGGTCGTACTGGTAGGTAATCGTATTGACCAGCGCGGAGTTGGGGTCCCAGACTCTCTTGGTGCTGACGCGGTTGAGGCAGTCATAGAGCAGCTCGATCACCTGGCCGGAGCGGCCCTGCGCCTCGTGGACCCGCCGGTAACTGTCGTACGCGGGCTCTTCGTAGGTGTCATCCTCGTAGGTGGTCCGGGCCAGGCCCTTGAAGCCGTTGTACTCGTAGGTCGTGATCTTGCCCCTGGCGTCCTCGACCTCCTTGAGCGAGCCGTCGCCGTAGTAGCGGTTGACGACGGAGTTGTTGCCCTTGGCGTCGATCACCTTCCAGACCTTGCCGTCCGGCCAGTAGCGGGTCTTGGTCACCTTGCCTTCGGCGTCCGTCACCTTCCAGAGCCTTCCCAGGGCATCGTAGGCGTACTGGGTGTAGTTGATCGCGTATTGTTCATCCGTGTAACTCTGCGGGTACGGCCCCCGTGTCGTGGCCTTTTGGCCCCGGTTGTTGTAGGTGATTGCCTGGAGAACGACCGTTCCCTGCTTGACGAAGGTGAGCCGGCCCGCGAGATCGTACGTGTTGGTGGTCTGGTAATCGGACCCATTGAACGGCGAGGGGGGGGTGGTCTTATTCAGCCGTCCCGACGGGTAGTATTCGTTCGTGGTGGTATTGTTCCGGGGGTCCTTGGCCGTAGCGACCCGGCCCACGCTGTCGTATGTGAGTTCCGCCGTCAGGTTCAGATGGCCGGTGCCGTAATCGACGATGGTCTTTTTCAGGCCCCCGCCCTCGGCGGCCGTGTAATACTCGAACTTGGTGACCATGCCGTTGGGGTCGGTCTGGGTCTGGGGCTGGCCGTAGGAGTTGTACGTGTACTGCACGGTCGGCCGGTTCGCGTCCCCGGCTCCGCCCGCCGAGGGCGACACCACCTTCATCAGCCGGCCCAACCGCGTGCCGTAGGTCTGGACGTCGTTGTAGTCATAGTAGAAGTAGGTGAGGTTCCCCGCCGCGTCCGCCTGCTGTTTTTGATGGACGAACCAGCGGCCCTCGGTGTTCTCATGGGTGTGGTAGCCGTACTGGAGATAGATATTCGGGTCGTCATGGGAGGAGCCCGGAATGCACAGGGCCGCAGCTTCGATCAGGTTATGGTTCTCGTCATACTGGAACTCGGCGGAGGTGCCCGCCGGCCCCACGCCGGACTCCGGCTGGGCCTGGGCATTGTAGGTCGTGGTGCTCTGGCGGCCCATTGCGTCCTTGTTGGTCACCTTGCGGGTGTCCGGATTGGCCCAAGTCGAGGAGCCGAACCGCCCGCTGACCCCGTTGGTGTCCACCTGCGCCGGCGGCAGGATCTCATTGCGGTACGTCGCCCGGTAGAAGTCCCACACGCAGTTATTGGCATCGGTCTGCTGCACCATCCGGCCGAGCGAATCGTACCCGATGGTCAGGAAGGGATTGGTCTGATCGATGGGGGAATAGATCTTCTTGAGCAGGCCCTTGCTGCTGGCATCGTACTCATACTTCACCTCCGGCATATATTGGCCCTGCACGTAATCGGGGTTCCGGTATTTCCACAGTTCCCCGTTGCCCGTGTAGAAATACGAGATGCTCCGGCCGGCCGAATCCGAGACCGAGGTGATGCGGCCATCCGTGTAGTTGAGGGTCAGCGTCCGCGCGGTGGTCGTGCCGCCGATCTTGCCGGCGACGCCGGTGAGCAGGCCGCTGCTGTAGGTGAAGCTCACGACGTTGCCGTGGGCGTCGCTCCATTGGCTGAGCTTGCCGCTGCCGTCGAAGTCGTAGAAGATGCCTTTGCTGTTCTTGAGCCGCCAGTTGCCGCTCACCTGCATGAGCTTGAGGGCCTGGCCCGGCGGCGGATTGTAGGTGCCATCCGATTTCTTGGTGAAGCGCATCAGGCCGGTGCCTTGCTTGATCTCGACGACATTGTCCTTCGTCTGATCCATCAGCCAGGTCTCGCACAGATTCGCGATGGTCCGGTTGGAGTCCGACGACGCCAGGATATCCTTGGTCACGTAGAGGCTGACGATATGGCCGGCGGCGTTGATCGCCGACTCGGTGCCCAGGGCCAGGAAGCTGTCGCTGACGACCTTGGCGCTGATATCGTAGTTGTGCGTCCAGCCCAGGCCCAGCGGGCCGTCCTTGTTGCGGCGGTGGGAGCTGTACTGGCGGCCGAAGGAAAGGCCGAAGGGAAAGCCGCCGTGGCCGATGGCGATATCCGTCGAGCCGCAGCCGTAGGCCCCCTCCGGATCGCCCTCGGAGACCGCCCCGAAGCCGTTGGCCAGGACGGTCGCGGGGCCGCTGCCCTCCGCCCCGCTGTAGACCTCGAACTCCCACAGGGAGTACCCGTAGCTCGTGGCCCGCTGCGTCCCCAGCATCCGCACATACCGGCCGGAGGCCGCCGAACCCAGCACGATCTCATCGATGCCCCCATCGCCCGTGGTCGTAGTGTACACATCGGACCAGGTGCTGGCATTGTCGGAGACCTGGAGCTTGTAGCCCCGTCCATACGACGCCTCCCACCGCAGCACGATCCGCCGGATGGTATAGGTTGAGCCCAGGTCCACATAGATCCATTGATTGTCCGAGAACTGGCTCGACCAGCGCGTGCCCAGATCGCCGTCCGTCACATTCGACGCCGGAAAGCCCGTGTAGGTGCTGGAAGCGGTCACAGACTTGCTCGCGGCCAGGTTCACTCCGGTCCCAATATCGCAGCCGGTAGCGCCCTTATAGTTGCCGACGATGTATGCGGCGGTCAGCATACTGCTCGTGGTCAGATTCGCCCGAAAGCCCATGCCGGTCCAGTCCCAGCCCGTCTGCGTCAGGTCCCCATACTCCGGCACGGCCACGGTAAAGCCCGCGGTGATGTAGGGGGTCACCAGGTTCTTCTCCTCGGTGCTCCAGCCGGTCAAGTCGTCTTGAATGTCGGACCATTCCCCGGAGCCGGTCGCGGTGAGAATCCGGTTGTACGTGCCGCGGTCGTTGGCGATCTCCAAGAGCCGGGGCGTCGAGACGGCATTGCAGTCCTGGATCTGGCGAATGACTTCCTGCTCGTAGGCACCGATATGGCCGGCCAGGGCGTTGAAAGCGGCGGCCGTATTGGTCGCATCGTCGTTGCCCCCGCGATGGGTCGCCCCCAGGTGGCCGAGGGCCAGGTCGAGGTAGGGTGCATCGTACTCGCCGGTCACACCGACTACGTGATGGTTCACCATCGTGAAATTGCTGACCAGGCCCGACAGGTACCGGGTGCGGCTGGCCTTGGCCAGGTACGTCAGGCCCACCAGGGTATAGGATTCCCCCCGAACCTGTTCGGAGCTATCGCCATAGCCGTCCAGGCGGTACTTCTCCAACAGTCCCCGGTGCTTCAGGAGGATCTTGGTGCCGGTCTCGCCCCAACCATTGGCGACGTGATAAAAGCCGCCGGCCTTGACCTTGAGGGTCGCCGTGCAGTCGAAATCGGTCGTCTCGTAGGGATGGTCCACCGTCAACGTCAGATCGTATGCCTGGCCCGGCGTGGTGGCGGTGCCGGTGGCCTTGACCGTGCCCTCCAGGATCAGTTGCGGCTGGTTGGAGCCATTGTACTTGAGGCTCAAGCGGCGACCGTAGATGTCGGAGGAATACAGCGTCTGATCGATCCCCTCGTGTTGGATGCGCAGGGTCGTGCGGTAGATGTTCGGGATGCTCCCGATGGCGAAGTCCTGGCGGCGGTAGTTGACGGTATAGGGCAGGGAAGGAAGGGTGGTGGACTCGTCCGCCGGATCGATGCTGGCGCCGCCGAGGATCTCGCGGATATCATCGTTCGGGTGGTTGGTCCTGATGTCGTCGGCGAGATTGTTCGTATAGGTGGTCAGGTGGCTGCGGATATTGGTCTTGTTGTACCCGCCGCCGGCCCGCTGGGCATCGGACACGAAGGTGGTGCGGTTGTATTGCAGCGTGTCTGCCCAGCCAGACCAGTCGTAGTGCGTGTGGCTCTTGAAGCTGGGATCAAACTCGTAGTCATTGCTGTCGATCGTGGCCTTGACCCACACGTGCACCAGGGCCACCGAGGCGATGCCGCCGGAGCCGTTTTCCGTCACCTCGCCGTAGAGTCCGCCGCGGGCCAGGATCATCCGTGCGGCGTTGGGACTGTTCGAGATGTCGAACCATTTCGTGAACTGAGCGCCGGTTACAGTGATCTCCCCGACCTGGTATTTGAGGTTGCTGATCGTATGGCCATTGGCGTTCGTCAGCAGCGCAATCATCAAGGACGCCTGGTCGAAGGCGTTGCCGCTGCGGTCCATCCAGGTCATGTAGGGCCCTTTGACCTCGCCCCACATGGGTGTAAAGTGGATGTGGTCGTGCACGAACTTGTACATCAGATTAGGATCGTACCGCAGTCCCCGCGCCAACTCCTGGATGTCCGCATCGTTGGTGGCCGGCCCCGTCGTACTGGAACCCGGCAAATGCGCCTGGAACTGGGACAGGGTGGCCGGTGTCGTCGGCAAGGGCGCACGCAGGGCCGGCAGATCCGCCAGGCACAGTCCCGAAGCCAGCACGGCGATGCAGGCGACCGCGCCCAGCATCTCCACCCATCTTGCCGGGTGATTCCGCGACTCGCCACCCGTTCCCACGACTCCGATCCTTCCTCTCTGCGTCTTCATTGTCCTTTTCCTTTCCTGTAGGCCCCACGCGGCGCAAACCCTCCACGCACCATGATTCTTGCCCGAATCAAGACTCGTTAGCTCCGTGTCTTCTTTACCGGCCTCTCTGCTCGGTTATCTCCTTCCTCAATCGCATCCTCATTTCCTGCGCGTACCTTCCGCGCACCAGCAATGGCTGACTTTATCCTCCCGGCAGAAGGCTCCGGGACTTCCGCTCACCCCGTCCATCTGCGCACAATATCCCCTCGTCTATTCGCCCCTGGGGCTCACAGGTGCCCGCCGGGGTTTACCGCGAATCTCGGTGGAGGTCCGTCAATGCAGCGAAGGTGAAATGTCAATGGGGCACAGACCCATCCACAGGGGACATCAAATTGTCTCTCCGGACTTGCCGCTTCCTACCTATCCAACCGTTTCTTCTCCCACTCAAACATCGTTCCGGGCGACATTCCAAAAACTCCGCTCGGGACAAGGCCCCTGCAAACATCCCGTCTCACGCAGGGCCGGCTTCAGTCTCGCGACATACGGCTAAGCCGAGCTCGCCCACCCGCGCCGGCCTCAATTCTGTCTTGTCACTCCAGCCGAGTCAATCATAAAGAGAGAATCCCACCCCTATTTGCCTGAAATTTCCTGCGTGCACGGTTGCCAGGCCGAAAAAGGGCATTCCCCTATCGAAAACGGCCCGTCACGACAATTCACAAGTAACACATCCCCTGTTAAATCTGTCTCCGCAAGATGTCACTCCCTTTTGTCCGTCCCGCAGAGGACCCGTGCGTTAAGAACCCACCCTACGCGGAGCGTGGTGACAAGTGTTGGCTACGTTCGTGGGCCGGATGCTTCACTTCGTTCCGCATGACAAAGGCGGAGAGGGCCCCGGCACGACTTCAGATCTTCCTTGAACCTCTCGGCGCCAGACCCTGGCGGAGCCCTATCTCGGCGACTTCGACCCTCTGCCGCGGCCCGAGATCTGCGGGCTGTCGCTGCTCGGTACTGACCCGAATGTTCCCAGGCCGCAAGTGCGGTTGCTTGGCGAAACGAAGATCAAGGCCGCCCAGGATGAATGTGTCGCGAGATGGCCGCACTACGAGCAGGTCAGAGATCAGTTGCAGGAGGAGCTCCGGGCCAAGCTCGACATCGACGCCATGGACGTGAACGGCCTCGTGACAACGGGGATCGCCTTGCGGAACCGGTTCTGGGAATTGGGCGGCTGCCTGTCTGACGCCGCCTACCCGTACGTCTACGCCGCCCGGCTGCTGGAGGAGACCGCCCACCAGCGCGAGCCTGAAAATGCGGCCGTCATCGACCAGATCGTCGAATCGATCGTGGCTTATGAAGTGTCCTATTATTGGGAGGACCCGGAGCCTGAGGAGCCGAAGAGGAACCCCCTCTACGCCGGACTTCTAGCCGACCTGCGCGGCCGGCAGTACCGGCTCCTGCGGGCCGGGATCAGCCGGGGAGAAGTACCGACCTGGAAGGATTTCGTGCGCTGCTGCGACTTCATCGCCCTGGCTTGGATGCGGGGCGACACGCCCGCGTGTTTGGAGGTGACGCGTCTGCTCATCGGTCAGGCCGAGAGAATCGGCTGGACCTTCTACCTGGACAGATTGAGACATGGAGAGCAGCAGCTTGCCGCCGGGGAGCGTTACCGGGGGGAGATCACGTTCACGCCCCCCATCCTGGATGTGTCCCAGGCGCGATATGACCGGCGGCTGTGGTCGTTCCAGGGGCCGCCGGAACACCGGCGGGGCCGGTGGCCGATGCACCTGAAGTATCTCCGAGACGCGTGATCTGCCGGGCCGGAGGCAGAAAGAAGCGGGGCGGCTTTGGAGGGCCGCCCCGGGCGTATCGACCCCGCAGCGCCGCTGCGCGTCGGGGATGGGCGCAGACCGCGCTTAGTCTTGCAGAGGCCGGATCCAGATGTTGCGGTAGCGGACGGGGTTGCCGTGGTCCTGCAACTGGATGGGACCCTTGTCGGGAATCGGCCGGAAGCGCGAGATGGCGTGCGGGCCGTTCCACTGGGTGCCGCCTTCGAGCATGACGTGGTCCTGGACGAGCACGCCGTTCTGGAAGACCGTGAACGCCGGTTTGCGGATGAGCCGGCCGTCCTTGAAAATGGCACTGTGGTAGACGATGTCATAGCTCTGCCATTCGCCGGGCTTACGGCAGGCGTTGACCAGCGGCACGGACCGGCCGTACAGGGCGGCGCACTGGCCGTCCGGGTAGGTCTTGTTCTCGTACGAGTCGAGGACCTGGATTTCAAACTCGCCCTGGAGGAAGACGCCGCTGTTGCCCCGGCCCTGGCTGGTGCCTTCCACCTTGGAAGGCGTCGCGAACTCCACGTGCAGTTGGCACGAGCCGAACGATTCCTTCGTCTGAATGGGCCCGGCCCCTTTGACGCTCTCCATGTAGCCGTCGCCGACGACCCACTTGGAAGAATTGCCCTTGGTGTCCGTCCAGTTCTTCATCGATTCGTTGGTGCCGTCGAAGAGGGCGACGGCGTCCGAGGGGGCTTGGCCCACCCGGCGTGCGGAGCTGAACGTCCCCGGCGTAATCACCGGCGGGGCGGGGCGATTCTCATCATGCACCATCCACTGGCCGCTCGGCGTGTCCACGTACTCGATCTTCACCGGCTTCTGCCCGGCCGGCTCCGTCTTGGCGGCCTCCGCCTTGGCCGGCTCGGCGGTGGCCGCTTGGGTCTGGGCCGGCTTGACCGTGGCCTTTTCCGTCTTGGACCCTTCTTCCGTGGCACAGCCGGTCACGAGCCCCAGCAGGGCCACGCCGACCGCCACGACCACCAACACCTTGCTCATAATGGTTCCTTTCCTGTCAGCCACAAACCACAAACTCGAATCACGGTCCCGGCGGCACGGCAACCTTCGCCGGGGTCCCACGTTATACCGGAAGGCGTCTCCCGCGCCAACAGGCCTGTGTGCCATGGGCCCCTGTGCCGTGACGTCCCCTGAAAAAATCAGTTGGCCGGGCAGCGGTTTGGGAGTAAACTACCGCCGGTCGTATGTGGCGCAGCCAACCGGCCCTGTTCTTCTCAAGGGCGGGTGGTGCTTGCCACCCGGGAAAAGCCCCGATGCACGCGGCGCTTCCCAAAAGGGTGCAGAGATGGGATGCCCTCGTCCCGACGTGACGGCCCCGCGGGTGCATCGGCGCTGGCCGCAGGTACAACAGGAGCTTCAAAAAGGAGAATCGCACATGGCTGAACCAATCGCCCTCCCCCAAACCGCCGAGAGATCCTGGTGGCGCGAAGTCACGTGGTATCACTGGACCGTGCTGCTCCTGGCGGCCTGCGGCTGGCTTTTCGACTGCATGGGCCAGCGCATCTTCGTGCTGGCGCGGGAGCCGGCGTTGCGGGAGTTGCTGGGGGCGACCGCCCCGGACGGCACCGTGAAATACGTGGGCGGCATGGCCACGATGATCCTGATGATCGGCTGGGCCACCGGCGGCATTCTGTTCGGCATCCTGAGCGACAAGTACGGCCGGGTCAAGTCCATGGTCCTGACCCTGCTGGCGTATACGATCTTCGCCGGCCTATCCGGGTTGGCCCGCAACGGCACGGAATTCCTGATCTACCGCTTCCTGTGCGGCCTGGGCGTCGGCGGCATGTTCGGCTCGGCCACGACCCTGCTGGCCGAGAGCGTGACACCGCGTTTCCGCACGTTCGCCCTGGGCGTGATGCAGTCGCTGTCGGCCATCGGCAATATCCTGGCCTCGGGCGTGAGCACGCAGATCGTGCTGGGTAAGGAGAACTTCTGGGGTCACTGGAGCGGCTGGCAGATCCTGTTCTTCGTGGGCGTCCTGCCGGTCGTGTTGATCGTGCCCATTATCCTGCTCCTGAAGGAGCCGGAACCCTGGAAGAAGGCCAAGGCCGACGCCGCCGCCGGCCGGGGCAAGAGGATGGGCTCCTACGGCGATTTGCTGGCGAATCCCACGTGGCACTACACGGCGCTGGTCGCGGCGGTCTGCGGCATCGCCCTGATGCTGGTCCCCTTCGTCGTGCCCAGCTCCTGGCCCCGACCTCCGATCAACGCGATGCTGGGTCTGATGGTCGTCGCAACGGCCTTCTGGACGATTGCGGGCAATCGCAGCGGCAGCATGATCGCGCTGGCGCTGATCCTGGTCAGCATGGTACTGGTCGCCTTCCAGGCTCCGGCGGCCTGGCCGAAGACGATCCTGCTGCTGTTCATGGCCGTTCTGGCCGCGATCACCGGTTCCTTCGTGCTCCGCTTCCTGCCCCAGAAGGAGTTGCCGGCCCAGATCCGTTGGCGCAAGAGCACGCACATCGGCATCTGTTTCGGCGTGGCGGGCATGGTCGGCCTGTGGGGCATCGCGTTCTTCTCGCCGGAACTGATCACGACGGCGTTCAAGAACCGGCCCTTGCTGGCGCGCGAGGTGGTCCAGCCGGCCACGATCTTCGCCGGACTCAAAACGCCGGCCAACTCCGGCGTGGCACACGTCAAGGGGCAACTCTCTCCCGACATGCAGAAACTGGTGGGCCAAGTCGATCCCGGCACGGCCCTCCCGGCGGCCGCCCAGGAGACGCTGCTGGCCGATCTGAACCGGCTCATCCAAACGACAAACCTCTACAACGTCCAGGCGTTCCAAGCGGTGACCCTGACGAAAGGAACGTCGAATCTGGTGCAGTTGGTCCAGGCCAAGGCCGAGAAGCCGGACATCATCCTGCTGAACCGTCAGTTGGTGGAGCAGCTCTTCCCCGGCGCCATCCTGGAACTGCAAAAGACGATCGACAAGTGCAAAAGCCGCGGGACGCTGTTGCAGGACGTCGGCGCGATGCTGGGCATGTTGACCTTCACCTGGGTCGCCTCGCGCTTCAATCGGCGCACGGCGTTCTTCGCGTCGTTCGTGTTCTGTGGGATCGTGGTCGCGTTCGTGTTCTACGCGCTCAAGCGGGAGACGGACGTGTACTGGATGCTGCCGCTGATGGGCTTCGGCACGTTGTCCTGCTTCGCGGGCTACTCGATCTACTTCCCGGAAATCTTCCCGACCCGCCTGCGGGGCACCGGCGTGGGCTTCTGCTACAACACCGTTCGCTACTTCGCGGCGCCCTTCCCGATGCTGCTGGGTTGGCTGAGCACCATGCTGCCGTTCCGCAAGGTGGCGGTCATGATGTGCCTGATCTATCTCGTGGGCATCGTCGCCCTGATCTGGGCACCCGAGACCAAGGGCAAGCCGCTGCCGGAGGACTGACCCGGGACCGCCAATCTCCCGATTGGCCCTTTGAAGACCGGCGGGAATGGAGAACCGGCAAGGGACAGACAACGGCGGGCTGGAGGTGGTAGGCTGCCTGTTCGGAGTACCGGCTTCAGCCGGATAGAAGAATCCGGACCGCCTGAAGGCGGTACTCCCAACGGCATTCTCCTCACACAGATTAGCACAGAAATGTCATTGCGAGAAGCGCAGCGACGCGGCAATCTCAATCTGCGAAAATCGGTGCAATCTGCGGACACGCTTTCTTTCAACCGCCAAATACGCGAACCACGCAGCGCGGCTTCGCTTCGCTCAGCCGCAACCAAAACCTATCCTCTCGCCAAGACGCAAAAAACGCCAAGAAGACAGGAGTCTGGTGCACTTACCCTTTGCGATCTTGGCGTCTTTGCGAGAAACATCATTCTTTGGGTTCTCATGGCTTACGCGGCGTACCTTCAAGAATCTTCGCGAGAAAACAAGATTCTGATAGGTAGCAGTGCGAACGAGACCCGGAGGACGGACGACGGAGGACGGAAGGCAGAGGGCAGACCAACTACTATCATTGATCCACAGATTACTCCGATTTGCGCAGATTTCTTGCTGAGAACTGACAACTGTCAACGGGCCTGCTTGTCACCTGTCACGTATCGCTTGTCACTTCTCCCCTGTCCCTTGTCCCTTATCACCGTTTCTCGCCCGGATGCCCCCGGAAAGAAGGACCGCACCCTTTTAGCTCCCCTCCAGGTCGTTGAGCCTCTTCTTGGCGGCGTCATAGCGTCTCTTCGCCGGCCACACCTTGGTCAGCGTGAGCCAGTTCGATCTTACGTTCCGCGAGATGAGAACACTGTCCTTGGCCAGCCATTGACCAATGTCGAAGTAGGTCTTGGCGGCCCCGACGAAGGCCACAAAGCCGGAGGCCTGCTGGCCCGCTTCTTCGCCCAGCTTCTGCCCCACTTCCCTTCCCGCCGCGATCTTTCCCAACTCGAGCATCAGGTCCTGACCCGCATTGGCGGAAGCCGCCGTAACGGCGCCTTCGATCGATTGGAAAGCTTCTGTGCCTTTGGTGGACTTGAGCGCATCGTAGGCCGCTTTCGCCTCGTCGTAAGCCGCCCACAGCGCCTTTTCCGCCTCCTGCAGTTCCAGCCGTGCCTGCTCGATCGCGCCTTTCGTCTGGTCCGTCGCCGCATTCTGGGGCGGCTGGTCCATCCACTGGAGCGCGGTTCCATCATAGGGGTCGTACAGGTAGTAGCTCGGAAAATAGCGTTTGGTGACCGGGTTCCACCTGTACCGGCCGCTTTGGGAATCGATCAGAATCATACTGATCTTCGCCCAGTCAGTATACGCGTGGACCTGGCGTAAGCCTGTGACTTGATCGAGATACACGAAGTTGGGGATGCCGGGTAGAGAGTCGGGGCTACTATTTCGCAGCTTGAGCAAGGAAATCCACGGATTGCGTACCGTCACCATCGTTCCAGTCCGACCGACGACCTCCACATGCTGCACCGTCTTCTTGTCGGGACAAATCACATGAATACTTCGAAGACTGTCCAAGGAATAAGAAACACTCCGGTCGCCAAGAGAGCCGACGAGCTTGAGTCCACCCAGCGGGCCACTCTCGCTGCCTATATACTCAAAGGCAACTTCCTGACCATCCGCGAAGAGAATCTGGCCCTTGAATCCGACCGCCTCCTGGGCGACGGCACAACGTGACAGACCGAGGGCCAGACAAAGCATGAGTAGCCGTGCGTGTTCCATTGTGTTTCTCCCTTCATTGTGCGTTGCGCCTCTCAGATCGCGGTGCCTCCAACGGCAGACGCGATAGGAACCGAGAGGATTGTGACGGTAATCGTACCGGTTGTCAACTGACCACAGATGTTTCACCACGGAGAGCCTGCCCCCGCGAAGGCGGGGGCCACGGAGGAAAGGCCGCAGGCTGTAGGATGGGCTTGGGTTCCCAAACGCGAACTTCTGCGTTTGGGGGCCCCTTTAGCCCATGCGGGTACTCCTTTTCCACCGCCGAGGAACGCCGGGAACGCCAATCTCCCGATTGGCCGTTTGAAGAATGCCGGGAACTGAGAACCGCCAACTGCTCTGCTTGTCACCTGTCCCTTGTCACTTATCGCTTCTTGCCTGCCCCTTCACACCCTGCGGCGGAGCCGCCCAGGCCCGGATTGCCCCGGAAGAAGGACCTGACACCCTTGCGTTCCCCCGTTCGGAGTACCGGCTTCAGCCGGGTAGAACGATCAGGACCGCCTGAAGGCGGTACTCCAAACACAAAGAGGAAACGGAAAGCTGACAACTGCTTTCTTGTCCGCAGAGTTCACCGATTTCCGCAGATTTCTTACTGAGAACCGACAACTGTCAACGGGCCTGCTTGTCCCCTGTCACGTATCGCTTGTCACTTCTCACCTGTCCCTTGTCACTTGCCGCTTCTCTCTTGTCGCTTCTGCTCCCTCGTCCGCCGCGGATTCCCCCGGAAAAAAGAACCCGTATCTTTCGTTCCCCAATGGTCGTTGGGATCATCACCCCCAAAATCCCCTCGTGGCGTGGTAAAAACGTATGCGTTTTTGCTTGCAGACGTGACGGCACAGCGGTAGATTGATTGCCGGAGTTTTAGCAGTCTTGTCCTTGTTGGAGCCTTGGCTGCCGTCTTGTCGCGCGAGGGGTTTCGCATGAAGCCAACGGAATCGGAGCTGACGGGGAGCATCTCGGGGACAGATTCTCAAGGTCCGCAAGAAGTCGGTGGAGGTCCGGAGCGAATTGTCCGCCCCATGAGACTGGCAAGGAAGGATTGACACGAACACCACAAAGAGTCTGGCTGGTGATGCCGGCCCTGTGTCGCGGTCGAGTGAAGAGAGATGAAGCCATGAAGCATGAAACGAGCCATAGTGATCATTTTGATTTGTTGCCGTTCATTGCCGTGTTGCTGTGTGTCATTGGATGCCTGTTGTTGGTGACGATCAGCATGGCCGCCGTGAGCGTTGGGGTAGGGGCCGGGGAGAAATGGGTGACCGCCAGCGGTGCCCAGCCGGGCGCGCCAGCGGAAGGGGAACCGGGGATGATTCCATCTACGCGACCTGGGACGCAACGGCGACCCGTGCTCATTGAATGGGACGGAACCAAAGCCATCGTGCATCGAGAGCAAGGCAAAGTCGAGGTGTCGTGGTCAGAGCCGCGCGTCGTCCAACTTCAAGGGATGGCGTTGCGACTGGCGGACAAGGAAGGGCAGCCGTCCAACAAGGAATTGGAGGAACTGCTGGCGAACCTGGCGGCGAGGCAGGACACCGAATACGCACTGTTTGCCGTGCGTCCCTCGGGATTCAACAATTTCCAGATGCTGGCCGATGAGTTTCGTGACAAAAAGATCGGCGTGGGTTACGAACCCATCGACCAGGGCCGCGCGGTGAAGCTGGACTTAAGGAGCTGGGGCCATGAGGACACGTCGCGTTAGCCGGCGGCGGTTCGACGAACCGTCGTTGGTGCCGTTGGCGGACATGCTCACGAATACCGTGGGGGTCTTGGTTTTTATCCTGGTATTCACGGTGCTGACGACCGGCGGGGCGGTCATCGTGAAACGCCTGCCGATGGAGCACGAGAGCGACAAAGGGGACATGACCTACCTCTGCTATGAAAACCGGTTGTATGCCTGTCCGGATGAACTGCTCAAAGAGTTCCTGGAGCCCCTGGGTAAGCCGGAGCAGAGCGTGGCAGGTTTCCGGGCCTTTGCCGCAAAGTTCAACGGGCACCGCCTGGAGAACGCGGATTTAGTTCTGACAGGTGAAGGGGAGGTGGTGGAGACGTTCAACAGGGTGGGGCTGAACCTGACAATCCGCCTTGAGCCCAAGGCCGATGGCGGTATCTCGCTGGAGGGGTTGAAGAGCGGGAAGACGGGATATCACGAAGTGATTTGCCAAAGTGACCGGGAGAAGAAGTTCTTCATGTTCCTGGTGAAGCCGGACAGTATCTCGATCTTTGTCGCCGCGAGGGATTTGGCGTCATCAAAAGGGTTCGATACTGGCTGGTCTCCGCAGTCGGCGGAACGTCCGATCCGCTTGAATCTGACCGGTGGCGGACGAGCTCCGATAGTACTATAAGAATGAACTTAACGCACCTCGAAGAAGGCGCAAGGAGAACGACGCAATGGAACCAATAGCGAACACAGTCGCGGAAGCCGCAGTGGAGTCCACCGCATTGGCTCCGATTCCCACAAGCCCCGACGCCTCGGGGGCCTATCCGCGTGCCCCGGCCCTCTTGACCCGGCCGGCATCCGCGATGCAGCGGCGTGCGTGCGTGTGGGGCGTCATCAACGGCATCGTGATTTCCGCGCTGATTATGCTCGTCGCGCCGCGGCAGAGCATGCTGGGCCGGATGTTCGACCGGACCAGCGTCGGGACCGTGATTCCCGTGCTGATCACCTGCCTGTTCTGCTGGGGTGGGATGCTGTGCCTCCTGCGCCGCCGGCGGGTGCGTGCCTTGGCGACCCTGGAGAAAAGAATCCGCGTGGCGCGCGTGCTGCATCGGCTGGAGCAGATCGGACCGGCGCAGGCCGAACAGGAATTGGCGGCAGCGCGATTGGAGATGAGTCCTACCATGCACCGGATGCGCGTGATTCTGAAACAGTGGGGCCAGAATCCCAACCTGCAGGAAGCCGACGTGGTGCTCCAGCAGCAGGTGGAGCACGACGAAGAGGCCGTGCAGGCGGCGTACAGCCTCGTGCGCTTGTTCGTTTGGGCATTGCCCGTCGTGGGGTTGATTGGGACCGTGATCGGCATCTCGCTGGCGGTCGGCGGATTCGCCAGCTTTCTGGGCGGGAACATCGACGACGTGACGGAGATCAAGAAGAACCTCGTATCGGTGACCGGCGGGCTGTCGTTCGCCTTCCTGATTACCCTGGAGGGGCTGGCGACATCGCTGATCTTGATGTTCGCGGCCTCCGGGCTTCAGAATGAGGAACAGCAGGTGTATGCGAAGGTGCAACGGGGGATCGTCGAGGAGTTCCTGCCCCGTCTACAGCAGCGCTACCCGGCCGTGCGGCCCGCGCCCTCGACCGTGGAGCCGGCGGTCTTGGAGGTGTGGCGGACCAGCCTGGCCGCCACCGGGCAGCACATGCTGGAAGCTCTTCGAGAGACCACGCAAGCCGCGGTGGCAGACCTGCAAGCGCAGCAGAAGGACCAACAGCAGTGCGCGGCGCAACTGCTGCAGGTGTTCGGGCAGAAGACCCAAGAGGCAACGGACATGATTCGGGGCGGCACCGAGGCGGCGATCCAAGCCATCGCGGGCGGAATGACGGGCTTGGCGGCGGAAGTCAAGGGGCTGCAAACGGAGGTATCGGCGCACCGCCAGGGACTTGCGCAACTGCTGGAGCAGAATGCGGCTCTCAATGCGGAACAGCACCGGGTCCTGGTGGAGGGAGTGGGCCGGCAGTTGGACCTGATTGCGTCCAGCAAGACTGCCTTGGAGTCGCTCGCGCAGACGACGCAAGCCGCCGTGGCTTCGCAGGCCAGCATCCGGCAAGCAATGGCCGACTTGGCGGAAGCCGATCTGAAGCAGATGTTCGGCAGTTTCGCAGAGGCGTTGCGGACCCAGACCCTGCAACTCCAACAGTTGAATCATGTGCTCTCCGGGCTGGCCCAAGGAACGGAGCGTATGGTGGATTCGCATACGAAGCTCCAGGCGGCGACACGAGAACTGCACGAGACGGGACTGGGGCAATCCTTGACCTCGGTTCGGGACTCGCTGGCCGCCTTGCGGCCGGTCCTGGAAGGGTTCAGGGGTCCGTTCGTGTTTCAAGCCGTGCCTGTTGCCGACGGCCATGAAGAGCGGCATTGATGTCTCCGTCCCCCGAACACGAGGTTCTCAGGAAATCAAGGCTCTCGTCACAGATGTGGGACAGATTGCTGATTCACAGGCGAAGAGCGCCAATAAGTTGGGCCGGTTTGACGGCAAACTCGAATCAAGGTTAGCGCCGCAGGTGGATGGGAACTTGGAGGGGGGATGCAGGGCCAGCCCTCAAATTAACAATTAGCGGTTCCAGGAAGTTCCGCGGGGCGGCCCCTTCACGTCGATAGATAGGATTCGATCTTCGCTTCGCAGATCCTTTTCGTCAGGCGCTGGAGCTTCCTCACCCGTCCGGCGAGGTATTCAAGCTGGGCCTTGGTGATCTTGTAGGCAGGGTTGTACCGGGCTTCCACGTAGGCCCGGCGCAAGAGGTCGAAACACTCCTTCTGCTCCGGCGTGGCCTTCGGAAAGACCGTCAGAAAGGCCGGATCGTGCCCGGCGACCATGTGACTGAGCTTCTCCAAGTCATGGATCCTCGGCTTGTAATTGGTGAAGACCAACAGCACGGCGGCGTAGAAACGCTCCACGGCTTGATGGAGTTCGAAGGCGGCAATCTTGTATTTCCGCCTCTTCACATTGAACGCAGAGGTGGTAAAGAAGTCCTGAGCACTCGCGTACCACTGCTTGAAGTGTGCTCGGGCGAGCCCCCGGCGTTCTCTGGGGTCGAGCTTGCGGGGGCGGGCGAGTTCGGATTCGCCGCTATCGTAGAGCAGGACGCCTTCTTTCTTGATGTCGCGGAAGAAGTACTGGCCCCGGGCCAGGGCGTTGTTGACCCTCTCGATGGATTCGACGATCAGGGTCGTCCAGGTCGGCACCAGCCGGTGGGCCCGGGCCTCGGCACGGCGCCACGTGTCCGTGCTGTTGGCGATCTTGTAGGACCGGACGATGACCAGGATATCGAAGTCCGACATGTATTCGTGCAGGACCCCGTCCTCGACATGCCGGTCCTCGACCCAGTCGCCGCGGGCGTGGGAGCCGAACAGGACGATCATCAGGACGGTCGGACACTCGTCCAGGATGATCTCGGTGACGCGCTGGAGCTCGTCCCGCTTGTGTTTCGGCAGATGGCGTAGCGACTTCTTCATGGGGGACTATTATCCGCCGACGGCGGAAAAGGGCAAAGAGAAAAAGGCCGCCGGGAACGCCAATCTCCCGATTGGCCATTTGAAGAATGCCGCTCTCCCGAGCGGCTCTTTTTAAGACGGCCAATCGGGAGATTGGCGGTCCCAGGCGTTTGGTTACAGGCGCAGCCACGTGGCCGCGTTCTGGCCGCGAATCTTCTCCTTGTCGGACTCGCTCGCGTCCAGCACCTCCAGCTTGACCAGTGCGGGATCGGGATAGTTGAAGGGCATCCCGGTCCCGAACATCAGCCGGTCGGCGCCCAGGTTCGTGATGAGCTGCCCGAGCTCGTTAGCCAGCACGGCACTCAGGCGGGACAGTTCGATAGCATAGTTGGACGGCAAGCCATTGTTCTTTCGACCCAGCGGAGACCCGGTGTGGCCGAGACCGTTGAGCAGGAGGAAACGTGCTTTCGGATGGGCTTTCACCAGCTCGACGATCTCGTCCAGCGGTATGTCGGGGATATTCAGCAGCCAACTCCGCTCGCGGTTGTCTTCCACACGCATGGGAATCGAGATGATCATGCCTCGTTCCGTCGCGGCGTCGACCATCTCTCGGCAGGATGGGCTGGAGAGACTGTAGTTGTGCCACTTGGGATAGAGGCGCAGGCCCTTCATACCGAACTCCTCGTGGCAAATCTTCAGATCGTCCTGCCAGCCGGCGTAGAACGGATTGACAACGGCAAACGGGATCAGCCGGTCGCGATGACTCCTGACCTCCTCCGCCACCTCCTCATTGCCCGCCTGCGCGTTGCGGTAGGTGATCGCGGCGGCACTGGAGACAACCGCCTTATCGATCTTCTTGGCGTCCATGAGCGCCAGCAGCGACGTCGCCGTGTTGTGGCGCAGCCGCCGGAACGCGAAATGGCCGAGATACGCATTCACGTCGATGTTCATGCTTTTCGCCTCCCCAGGAGTCTCATCAGGTTCCCGCCCAGGATTTTTTCCTTGTCTGGCGCGCTCAGGTCCGCCCCGCGAATCTTGCCGATGCCCGCCGTCATGGACGAGTCGCAACCGAACACGAGCCGATCCACGCCGACCACGCGCGCCGCCATGTCCACCGTGTCGGCGTCCGTGACGCTGCCGCTGGTGTCGAGCATGAGGTTCGGCGTGGGGCGGGCCGCCTTGATCGCCCACTCCCAATCGCCGCCGCCGGAGATGTGGGCGCAGATGAGCATGGCCTCCGGATAACGGCGGGCCAGTTCCGCGAGGTGCCCGCTGTCCGTCAGACGCGGCTGTTCCTCCACGAAATAGTGGGAGTGGCCCGCATGGTGGAGGATCGGCACGCCCAACTCAATCGCCAACTCCACGACCGGAAAGACCACCGGTTCGTTGCACGTATACTCGTTGTAGAGCTTGACGCCCATGAACCCGCGGTCGCCCACGCAGCGGCGGATTTCCTCCAGCGCCTCCCCCGTGTAGCCGGGGTTGACGTAGCAGTAGCCGAGCACCCGGCCGGGGAACCGCTTCATGCCTTCGGCCGTCCACCGATTACATTCCCGAAACCCGTCGAGGCTCGCCGGCCATCGCGGCGTGAGGGTCGAGCAGCACAGTTGATCGATGCCCAGCTTGTCCGCCGCTTCAATCAGCTTACGGTCGTCCGCCTCCCAATCCCGGCGGCTGTGATGCGTCAGGTGCGCGTGACAGTCAATCACCTTGCTCTGGCGGGGCAAGCCGCCGGCCGCGTTCGACGCAGGCCGGCCGCCGGTCCCGGCGAGCGCCGCGGGCAGGCCCACCGCACGCAAGGCCACGATCCCGGCGGCCGAGCCTTTCAGGAGCATGCGCCGCGAGACGCCGGACCGAGAGCCCGGCGGATTCGAGTTGGCTTCACCATTCATCTGGATTCCCCTTCATCTGCGTATTGGCCTCTCGTCGCTTGGGCGACCTTACCAGGCGCGCCGGCCGTTTCCGTAGCACCGCCTGGCCGGCACGGGGCTCAATTCTACCGCCTGTGCCGCCCGTTACAAGCCTCCGGAGGGTGGCTGTGCCCACCAGCCCCAAGGAACAGACCGGACGATGAATGGTGGGCACGGCCCGTGCCGCACATTCCGACTTCAAACCTCAAACTTGGTTTCTCCGATGTCCCTCAGTTCCACCACTCCTCTTCCAGGGTATCGAGGCCCATGATGACCTCGTCCATGAAGACCCGTCGGCCGCTGGGGGTGTCGGTGGCGGCGTAGGTGTCGCCTCGTTTCGGGTCATAGCAGGCGTACCACTGGTAGCGGGACAACCAGCCGAAATCCTCATCGTCCACGAGCGCATCTTGCCCGTTCCCTAAAGGAATCCTCTTCATTCTATCACCGCTTTCCTCTTTTCTTTCGCTTCTTTCGGCTAGGGTGGTTTGGTTGCGGCCGGAGGCGGCGTTGGGGTACTCTCACCTCTTTCGCCTGGGCGTGGGCTGGACCAAGTGGCCCACGCCGTGCTTGTCAAAGGTCCAATCCTCGGGGAAGTTGAGATAGGCGTACGGGCCGTGAAGCGCGACCGCCTTGCGGTCGCGGGCCTTGGCCGCCTCAACCTCATCGGCATAGTAGCCGACCGAGTGCCATCTTCCGCGATACGTGATCCCCGCCTGCCAGCGCGTGCCGCGCCGGCGCACGCCCACGAACCGCGACGATCCGCCGCGTCGCGGCCCCCGATTGACCTGATTCTGCGCCCGCGTGCACACCCGCAGATTACACCGGCAGTTGTTCAGGCCGTTGCCGTCGATGTGGTCCACGACATAGCCTTTGCGCGGCCGCAGGAGAAAGCGATGCATCGCCACGGTCGTGCCGTTGATACCGGTCACTGCGTAGACCTTCGTACCGACGCGGGACGCCGACCACGTATGCTTGCGGATCTCCGGATAGTCGGCCGCATCGACGGTGGCGAACAGGCCCTGCGACAGCGGGATGCGGCGGACCCCTTTCTTCCGTTTCGGCGGCCACCGCTGGGGCTCGGTTGGCTTCGTCCGGCTCGTCCGCCAGCGTTTCGGCGTGAAGTTCCGGCACGTGTCGCTCTGCAGGACCTCGATCAGCTCGCCGGGACAAGACGGGTGATTCGTGCAGAACAGGGGGGTCCTCTGCCGCAGCCATCGGTCCCGCATCCGGCGCGACTCGGGTTGCGGGAAGCTGTACTGGCACAGCAGGCACTTGCCCGCGAACAGGATCCTGAAGGCCCGCTTCCAGTGCTCGCCCCGGTACTCCGGCGGCCAGATGTCGCTCTCCGGCGGCGGCACTTGGGCCAACCGTCTCTTCAAGACCAACCGCTCCGCCAGTTCCTTCTCCAAGATCCGCTCCGCCTCCTCCGAAGCCTTGTCCTCTTTACCTTGTCCTTCCTGCTCCTTCCGTTTTTTCATGATTCTCCCCTTTCCAATGGTAGGGTGGGTTCGGGTTCCCAAACGCGACGTTCTGCGTTGGGGGTCCCTTCTCAACCCACGCGTCCGCATCACGCGCTCTATGACAAATGGTAAAACCACCATTCCTTCGCGTCAACAAGAATCTCCAGAAAACGCGCAGATTTTGTTGTGTCCTAAACTCTTGTCCCACAAGAATTAAGGAACTCCTGCAAAACAATATGGTCCCGCCTTGTCATTCTCGCGCAGGAATATCACCTGAGAACTGAGGTCCAACTCCGGGGGCTCTGCCCCGGTCCCCGGCGTTTGCCGCCTTTCGCCAAGGACACGGCGGCCAGGGCCAGGCGCCCGCCGCTGGCAACGGCGCCCCCATCCGCAGGGCGAGGCTGGGACAAGGAAGACATCGCCGGAGTTCTCCCGATCTCTGTTTCGTCGACAACTGACTACGGACTACCCACGACCGAAGGAAGGTCGCTTTTCTGCTTTTGCTGTTGCGTGTTCAAGCAACCTCTGCCATAATGTCTTCGTCCAGCTTGGATGACCACCTTTGGCGAAGCTGTGACGAAACGGCTGGTCTGAGACCCGTGGCGGTGCAATGAATACAAGGAAAGACGCATCTTGGCAGAACCTTTTCGGGGTCGATGGATCTTGTGAACCCCAGACTGCAATCGCAGCGATTGGATCAGGAGCAGACGAGGCGTCGGACTATCTTCGCAGGACACACAACGCTGACTGGACCCTTCCAGAGGCAATAGCACACGTGGTTGAATCTGTCTTTCAAGCAGCAGCGAGCCCGACTGATGAACGTCAACTATTTGTTCCCTTCAGCGACAATTATTTCTTCCGTTGGGGAGCCCCCTATAGGGGGCTCGATGGTGGATGTTACGTATCGCTATTTGTTCGCTTCTTGGCCTCCTCGGCCCGGTAGCTGGGGACGTTCAGTTCCCGCACCACCCTGTGATGGATCAGCCGGTCGATGGCCGCCGCGGTTGTCATCGGGTCCTTGAAGATCACCTCCCACTTCGAGAACGGCAGGTTGCTGGTCAACAGCACGCTTCCGCGCTCGGATCGATAGGCCCGCAGGGTGAACAGGACCTCCATCTCGTCCCGGTCCTGCTTGACGTACCCGAAGTCGTCGATCATCAGGGCATCGTACTTCGAGAGTTTCTTCAAAAGCTTGTCCAGTTCCAGCGCCCGCTTGGCCCGCAACAACTGCTGGACGATCACGTCGCAGGTGCTGAAGTACACCCGCCGCTGCTGCCGGGCCAACTCGTGGCACAGACCGCAGAGCAAGGGCGTCTTCCCGCTCCCTGGAGGGCCAAAGGCCAACAGATTCTCATTGCGATCCACGAAGGAGCCCTCCGACAGGATCTTGACCTGCGGGCGGATCTTCAGGGGCATCCGTTTAAGGTCGAAGTTCTCCAGGGTCTTCTCCCGCGGCAGTCCGGAGCTCTTCACCAGCCGGGCGATCCTGTTGACCCGACGGACGTAGCGAAGGCGGGGATCGAGAGCTATCTTCACCCGGAGCGCAGAGCCCCGTATAGGTGAACGTGGCGGCACGGAGGAGATACGCGTGGACCCTATCTGTGCCAATCGTCCAAGGGTTGCGCGGCTCGTTTCGTCGGTCGGTTGCCCCCGCCACGTCTGAATTATCCCGTCTACCGCTTGCCGAATTTGAGATTTTTCAAATTGTCGCCGGCATGGATGGCGAATCCGGCGATCTTCCCGTTGTCATCACGAGAGAACTCAATCGTGCCATAGGACCTTACGAACCGGTCGCCGGCCATGTGCTTCAAGACATTCTCCCCAGGGGGATCACGGAAATTGCGTTGAAACAGCTCGGGCACCCGCGGCGCCTTGAGACATAACCGATCCTGCTGTACGTACACGCCATACATGGCTTGCAGTTCCTCGCTGTAGTATTCGCCTTCGTATTCGCAAAGCTGAGCGGGACTCAAAGGCGGGCCGGCCAATTTCTCCGCGGGAATATGATGACCGTTTTGATGCCAGACGAGTTTGGAAGTCTTTCCGTCTTCCTCTTGGGAGAAGGACACCTGGACATCCGCCCCTTTGAGAAAATACTCGGTCGCCGATTTCGGATGCAATTCCAAGAGAGGAGCACCCGGCGGCTGCACGTACAGCCGCTTATCCTGAGTGGAGACCATCAGGATGGTGCCGTCGTTGACCCCGTATTTCCCTTCGAAACCCGCGTAGACGGCGGGATCGACGTCGGCCACCGTGTACGTGACAGGTGCGGTTGCGGGCGCGGGTGCAGGTTCTTCCTTCGGAATCCCCAGATACAGGTCGGCAATCTCGTAGGAGAGCTTGGTGGTGTTGAGAGCATAGTTCGCCAGGCAGATCACGCTGAACTTGCGCTCCGGAAAACGCACGAGGAACGCGTTGTAGCCCAGCGAGCCGCCCTGGTGGCTCACGGTGTGCAGCCCGCGGTGCGCGCCAATTTCGAGACCGAACGCATAAGTGAGCGTGTCACCGTTGTTGAGGGTGCCGCGGGTCTGCAGGAGGGTGTTGAAGCTCTCACCACCGATCTTGTTCCGGAAGAAGTTCTGATCCCATAAATACATATCCTCCACGGTCGTGTAGATTCCTCCGTGCCCGTAGTCCTGAGCGTTAGGAGCCACGTACGTGCGGCGGTATTTCCCCGCGCCGTCCGCCACATGCCCGACCGCCCAATTCGGCCCGATTCGCTCGGGATCGCGGTGGTACGAGGTGTGCGTCATCCCGAGGGGGGCGAAGAGGTGTTTCTCGGCATACGCGCCCACGGACATTCCCGTCACTCGTTGGATGAGGAAGCCCAGCAAAAAATAGCCGGAATTGCTGTAACTGCGCGCCGCGCCGGGGCGGAAGTTCAACTCCTTCTGCCGCGCCAGCAAATCGAAAAGGACCGGTTCGGAGTAGGTCTTGTCCAGCGGGAGCCCCTTCAAGAACGAGAGCAGCGCGAGGTCGCGGATCCCGCTGGTGTGGTGAATCAGGTGTTTGATTTGGACGGGGGCCTCATACGCCGGAAGTTCCGGCATGTATTTACGGATATCGTCGTCCAGCGATATTGCCCCCTTCTCCACCAGAAGGGCAATACACGCCGCCGTGAACTGCTTGGTGACGGAGGCAATGTTGAAGGCGGTGGCGGTGGTGATGGGTAGACCGGTCTCCATGTCGGCAATCCCGTACGCGCGTTTGAATACGATCTTGCCATCATCGACAACCAGGATCGCGCAACCGGGGCCATCGGGCTTGACCGTTTGCAGAACCAACTTGTCCATCCGGTCTTCCATGACGTCGGCGGCTCTCGCCTCGGAGGGAAGTGTGCAGAAAATCAGAACACCGAGAAACGAAATCAGTGGAGCCGGCAAGGGAGTGGTTCTTGTACTCATGGCTTTTCTCCTTGAGCAAAAAGGTTCATCCCCTGTGTGGAAATAGGTTGTGATTCGCCGGTATGAAGCGCTGATCTCGACGATGGTTGACCAGTGTCTTCAAATAGTATGACGGGTCTGGTTGCGAGACATTTCTTCGCGATCGGGATTGTCGGAACAAATATGTTGCCCGGCCGCCGGTTCGGGGCGCAACCGATCCGCGCGCCTTGCGGTTCTGGACTTCGGAGGCCGGACGCCGCATGGGCTGAAGCCCATCCTACGAGACTCCCCCTTTCCCCTGCATGGCTTTGCGTCCCTCTGCGGTGGAGAACCTGGACTCCTTGTGCGACGTGTCATTTCTGTCCGTCGCTTTCGATTCTGGTTTTCGCAAGAATCCAGTCGGAAACGGTCTGCAGGGCCAGGGGAGACATAGTTTCCTCGATCTTGAGGTACTCCGAGGTTGCCCCGGTGCTACAGGTCTGCAGGAGGTGGTTCAAGCCGGGCAACTCGCGGACGGTGTAGTCCTTGTTTCCGCCCGCCTTCAATTCTCTCTCGATGCCGGCCAGATTCTCTCGCGGCGGGACCTGGCAATCCTTCCCTCCGTTGAGGGCGAGCACCGGACAGCGCACTTGCCGCAGCACCGGGCGGATGTCGAACTTCAGGTTCTCGCGCGAGCCCGGGGCGAGCGCCCAGGCCAGGCTGAGTGTTCCATGCAGGTTGGGCCAGCCGAGCGCCCGCTTCTCGGCGTCCGTCAGCGTCGCATAGAGCGCGTTCGCTTCCCGCTCGATCTCCGCGTTGTCCTTCGCCCGCAGCACCAGGGTGTAGAACCGTCTGCTGAAGCCGCGGATGAGGGCGACTTCTTCGTCGGTGCTGCCGCCCACCTTGGCCTCTGTACCGTCCTGCAGCACCAGGATGTCATAGGCCGACATACCCGGCGCGGCCAGGAGGACGAGGTACGAAACCTCGCGTGCTTGAACCGCCACCAGGGGCGCTACACCTCCGCCCTCGCTGTGGCCAATGAGCCCGATTCTCCGGGCGTCAACCTCCGTGCGGCTCTTAAGATACTTCACTCCCGCCAAGGCGTCGGAGGCAAATTCCTCGATTCCGCTACTGCCGAACGTCCCGGTGGTCTTCCCGATCCCGCGTTTATCGGCCCGCAGGACCGCTAGGCCCTGACGGGTCAGGTGGTCGGCGAGCACGAGGAACGGTTTGTGGCCCAACGCCGCTTCGTCGCGGTCCGATGGCCCCGACCCCGCGATGAGCAAAACGGCCGGAAATGGACCCTTCCCCTTGGGGATGGTCAGCGTCCCCGCAATACTGACATCCGCCGCGGGGTTCTTGTATACCACTTCCTCCTCCGTATACGGGTACGGCTTCCTCGGCGTCTGGGGACGATTGAGCTCGGGGATCTGGGCGACCCGCTTCATCACGAGCCGAGTGGAATCGCCCTGGATCCAGTTTCCCTCGATCGTATTCCCGTCCGGCTGGAGCTTGCCTTCATAGGCGAAGGCGGATTTCAATTCCAGGCGCAGGCTGTCGCCGTTCAGGGTGACCGTGCTGATCGGAATGTTCATGGCGCCCTGGTCGATGCTGTGTACGACCGCGGCGTAGCCACCCTCTTTTGCCTCCGATATTTCGAACGCGATACGTAAATCCATGCCGGGAGTCTTTATGATCCCCAACCATTTTCCCGCGACACTTTGGGAGGCCGCCATGCCTCGGGAAACTCCCCAGCCGGTGCCCAGCAGGGATTCCATCCAGAAGATCGCCACAATCACAAGTATGGTGCGTTTTTTCATTTTTTCCTGTACTTTCTGAACGGGATGGTGAAAGGTGAGGGACAGCTCCCAGTCCTTCTCACATCTGATCACCCAGATGCAACGGTGGGAATCCTGACCGTGAAGGTGCTGCCTTGGCCGGGCTTGCTCTCGACGGCGATGGTGCCCTGGTGGGCGTCGACGATGAACTTGGCGATGCTCAGGCCCAGGCCGCAGCCTTCGGCCCGCCGGGTCAGGCTGCGATCCACCTGGTAGAACCGCTGGAAGATCTTCTTGAGGGCCCGGCGTGGAATGCCCAGGCCGTTGTCAGCCACGGTGAAGCACACGGAACCGTCGTCACCCGTCACGCTCAGTTTGATCTGCTTCTCGTCGTTGGAGTACTTGTAGGCGTTGTCCAGCAGGTTGACGAGGACGGTGACCAGGGCATCGTGATCGGCCCGGATCTCGGGCAACTGATCGGGAATGTCCGTCTCGAAGCAGCAGTGGCCCCGGCCGAGCTTGGTCTTGACGGCCTCCGCCGCGGCGTGGGCGATGCTCACCGGGCTGACCGGCCGCATCTGGAAGGCCTGCTTGTTCCGCTCCATCCGCGAGAAGGTCAGGAAATTGTCGATCAGGCGGCTCAGCCGCTCGTTCTCGCGGGAGACGAGCTGCAGGTACTCCGTGACCTGGTTCTGGTCGCGGTAGTTGCCTTCCAGGAGCGTATCGACGAGGACGCGCATCGAGGCCAGGGGCGTCTTCAACTCGTGCGTGACGGTCGCGATGAAGTCGTTCTTAAGCTTGTTGAGTCGGACCTGGTGACCGATGCTCTTGGCGGCCACGGCGCCGGAGGCCAGGATCAGCACGATGAAGAGCACGCCGGTCCAGGTGTAGATGGCGATCTGCTCGCTGGCGGCCCGCTCGAAAAAAACGTCTCCGCCTTTGAAAAACAACTGAATCGTCCATCCGGGGAAGTACGGCCCAACGGCCCCGGCGGCGCAGGGCTCCCGGCTGGTTTCCCCGACCCCGGCGACCAGATGCCCGGCTTCATCGAGGATTCGGTAGTCCACATTGGCATCCTGAAAGCTCGCCGCGTACTCGGCCAGCAGCCTCGTGAGATGCACGCGGGAGACCAGGGCAACGCAGGTCCCGCGGCCGGCTCTGTGACTGATGCCGTAGAGAGGGTCGTCTCCCAGCGCCAGCGGCTGGAGTCGGTCGCTTTGCCAGTCGTCGAACTTCTCGACCGTGGGGAGCTGCTCGGCAAAGCGGATGGATTGCTCCTCCACCTGGATCAGCCTCTGGAGACTGGTGCCGCGCAGGAGGTCGGAGTTCCTGGTGAGCAGGCCGGTGCGGTCGCCGATCTCCAGGACCTTGCGCGCGATGAACAAGTTCTCGTCCGCCGGCAGGGCGAAACCCGCGCCGTTCGGGTTGTAGAGCATGGCCAGCAGCTTGCGGAAGGTTTCCTCGTAGAGCGAGGTATACGCGGGATTCTCCTGCATCCAGCCCAGCAGGAGCAGCCGGGCGTTGGCAATCAGGGCCAGGCAGCGGGAATCGCCCGTCTCCGCCAGGGGGCTGAAGGCCGCCCGCAGCTTGCACTCCGCGACCGCCTGATCGATCCGGCCCGCCTTGGCGAGCGATCGGCACTTGCCGATATAGGCGGCCAGCCGGCCGTGATCGTCACTGATCCGGGCCCGCTCCTCGTACAATTCCGCGGCCAGCTCATACTGCTGGTTGATGAATTCCATCTCCCAGACGTCGGGGAAGACCTCCGAGGGTCGCGCCAAGGTCCCGGCGTCGGTGGAGATGACCGGATAGAGACGCTGGCCGGCGTCGTCGTAGACCAGCAGGCCGTCATAGCCGCCCTGGCCCACCGCCGCGACGAACTGCCGATACGGGTGGACCGACGGCTTTCGCTCCAACTGCCGGCAGGCGTCGGCCCATTGCTCGCCGACTTTGCCGGTGACCTCAATGAGCCGGCCCTTGTAGAACGTCGTGAGCCGCTGCCGCACGACCAGCCGCTCGCTCTTGACCACCTTGTTCATGAACCACAGCAGGCCCACGGTGGGTAGAATCACCGCCACCGCCAGCAGCAGGACCACCCAGCGAAACTGACCGAAACCGGGATTGAGGTGACGAAGGAACTTCATGATACGTCGATCATCCGAGGCTGTTTCTTCTACGGCCGCAAACACTCGTATGACACGATCTTACCCGAGCTGGCGTGCAAATGCGAGAGGCCGGTTTATCGCCGGCCTCCCACATTTTCGTCCGTGAGCAAGGTTATCTGGCTTCTCGGTAGAGCTGCTGGACCTGGGGTTCGGGCAGGCCGTAGTTGTAGACCCGGACCTCGTCGATCAGACCGTTCCAGAAGCGATTGGGAACCTGGCCGTTCTCGCCGATCAGGACGGGATTGTCGTCGGTGCCAATCGGACCCCAGGCTTCCTGGGAGGCGTCCAGGGCGCCGTCCACGTAGAGGTACATCCTCTTGCCGTCGTAAACGCCCACGGCGTGGTGCCATTCGCCGGTGGCGACGGGTTTGCTCCCGAGCAGGCTGCCGTATTCGCTCTCGCCGGGGACATGGACGCCCGTGCAGGCGAATTCGAGGGTGTTGGTCTCACTGTTCCTCTGGAGGCGCCAAGCGCCCTCGCCCTTGGTGACAATGGCCTGCCAGGGCTTGTCCCAGGCGTTCGGCTTGATCCAGGCAGATACCGTCACGCCCGCCGTGGCGTCGAAGGCCGACTCATCCGCCGCTTCGAGACAATCCCCGTCGCCGCTCAGAGCGATCGCGCCGCCGATTCTGCCGCCGGACGGTTGCCACTTGGCATTGCCCCGGACCGTGGCATGGTGGCCGTTGCCGGAGCTATCGGCGGCCTTCGTCCCTTCGGACTCGTCCAGCTTCCACCAGCCGACCAGGCCCGCCAGCTCCGCGGTTCCGAACGCGCTGGGCTGCTGCCAGGCGACATCGCGCTGGCCGAACCACATGATCTTCGTGTCGCGGTCGCCGCCGTCGTCATCGTCGTTCACATGGACATCGAGTCCGATCTTCTGGCCGGCGGCGGGCGTGGTCCCCAGTGTCGCCCAAGGCAGCTTGGCCTCCAGGCGATAGCCCTTATCCGTGCGGGCGAAGGCATACTGGATGCCGTTGGTCTTGTTGTGGTGAGATTCCCCCATGGCGGGAGCACTGCTGTCCCAGTCGAAGTGGTACTGGTAGTCCTTATCGCCGTAGACGTCAGACTTGTTGTTGTCCGCGGCGATGAAGATCTCCACGCCATCATCCAACCAGGACTCGGCGGAATCGCTGACCAGTTGGTCGTCGGTGACATCCACAAGGACGTAAAACGCCTGCTTGTCGTACATCGCCTTGAAGCCGGCCGAGAGATCTGCCTCGGACGAGACAGGAGAATAGGCAACGTGACTGATCGCATTCGATGGCACGCTCGCCCAGACCTCATCCACGTTCCCGTCCACCGCCGGCGCACGACCGGCCGGCAGAAGGCTGACAGGGGCGGAGGCCCGTGCCTGGGCGTGCCCCACCTGCGCCTTGGCCTGCCTAACCATCTGCACCAAATGGGAAATCGGACCGAAGAGCTGCCGGATCGGGGGCAGATCGCTGATGCTCAGGCGGATCCCGAAGCTGTCCGCCGCTTCGTTGGTCAGCAGGCGAATCGTGGTCTTCTGCGAGGCTTTGATCACCGCGTCGAGGGCCTGCTTCGCCTGCCTGGCGGCGTCGTCCGAGGCGAATTGCGCGTTCTCCTTCAGGAGTTGCAGGGCCGCACCGACGTTGATCACGACCAGCTTGCTGGTCGTCGGCGACAGGGTCGCCAGGGCATCCTGCAAAGAACCGCCGCTGAGCACCGAGGTGTTTTGCCGGGTCGCCGTGACGGACTGGTCGACCAGTTGCGAGTTCAGCGAAAGCACCAGGGTTTTGTTCGTCTCGTTCGTATGGCCGAAGAGCTTCATGCCGTTGGCCAGGGCGACCTCGTACCGGCCGGTCGCGGTGGGGGGCTGCTGCGTCTCCGGGGCCGCCAGGTTCGCCATCTGCAGCAGGGTCATCAGGAGTTTGTGGGTCTTTTCCGGATCGCGGCTGGTGATGGCCAAGCCGATCGACCGCGCAATCGGCGGGACCTGCGGGCCTTGCGGCAGCACCGACTCCCGGGGCGGCACGAGGAACAGCGACACCTGCTGGATATTGCCGAACACGTCCGCGCCAAGGTCGAGCCCGGTGGCGTTCTTGATGTGATCGCTGGCCGCCTGGGCCTGCGGCGTGCCGGCAGCCCCCAAGGTAAGACTGACCAGGGCGACCGCGTCGGCCGGGATGACCTGGAGGTCGGTCTTGTTCAGGTTGGGCGTGTGAATCAGGCTGTACGCCATGGATTGATATCCAGGTTTGAAACCGACGCTGGCCTCCAGGGCCAGACCGGTCTCGCGGAGGGACAGCGTGGCGATCACGTCGTCGATATCCTTGAGATTGGCCACCCCATCCGCCATCTGCAATTGCGGCGGAATCCGGCCCACCGGCAGGACCTTGAGGAGCCGGGCGTGGGCCTCGTCGACGTTGAGCCACAGGGTCAGCGCATTCTGCTGGCGGGCCTGCCTGCTGATCCTGGCGAACGCTTTGTTGCCGGAGGCCAGCGAAGGCTGACTGGTCCGGCCCTTATATTGCCGGACCGACCATTGGAGCAACTCTCTCGCCTTGGGATAGGGACTGACCACAATGACCACGGTGCCATCGAAGGCCGCGCCGCCGCCATCGGCGAACGTCACGGTCGTCATGCCTTCAATCGGATCGGCCGAGCTGCCCAGGCCGGCCATGGCCATCTGCAGCAGACCCTTGAGGGCCTCGCTCCTGCCCGGGTACAGAACGATGATCGCCGGCTGATTCTTCGCTTGGGTGATATCCTGGATGCCGATGCCGATGCCGCGCACCTTCTCCAATTCGGCCAGCATACTGGGGTTCAGCAGGGCGCTGATCATCTGGATCGGGTTCTTCTCGTGCCCGCCTGAGCTCGGCCCGGCGCCGCCGGCGTTTTTCATATTAATGACATTGAAGGGGTTTTCGAGCGGCGTGCCCTTGAGCATCTTCAGGATGGTCGCCACTAGCTGACCGGGACTGCCGATCTCGATGTATGCGAGTGTCTCCGGCGGCATGAGCGAGGCCGGATCGGCGTTGCCCAGTCCCTCCAGCACGGGCTTGGCCTTGTCGACGACGTCCGTCTGATCCGGGTAGTCGTTGACCAGCCGTTGGAACACCTCCTGTGCCTTCGCCTCATCCTTTTTCTTCATGAAGCACATGCCCTGGCGGTACAGGGCCTGCGCGACGAGGTTCTTGGGGGCCGTCGTGTCGAGGATGATCTGCTGGTAAATCCCGATAGCCGCATCGAGATTCCCTTCGACCTCCTCGGCGTACAGGCCCTCCCGCAGCAGCTCCGCCGCGGACTTGGCGGATGCCGCCGAGGCCAACAGGCCCAGCAGCAGTGCCGCGGTGAGGAATGGGATCGTGGCTCGTTTCATGGCTGCACTCCTTCCAAAAAGTCAAACAGTTCGTGTCGTCAGTTCCTGGTTGCTCGTGGCCCGGCTGCCGGAGACCGGCGGCCGGCGAGCAACAGCTTGACTCTACTGTCGGTCCCGCACGTTACCGTTTTGTTACGGCTTCGTTCTTTCTTGGTGATTTTTCCACGCGGAGGGCGCTTTTCTGTCTCGCTCAGGGACGGGCAGGAGAGGGGGTCTCGAAATCGGCCGAAATGAGGATCTTCGATTCGAAGGGCGGCCACGTCACGTTCCCAGAGATCTTGTTGCCCTGCACGTCGCAGTATTTATTCCCTTCCAGATCGATGGTCTTCACCTCGAGCGTCGGATTATAGACGATCCCCGACTTCCTCGGGCTCGCGAGGGCAAGATCATTGATTCGCTCCAGATAGGGGTACTCTCGGGAGTTCGGTAGTGGGTCAGTTTGATTTTTCACTTGTCAATGAGCAATTCACCCATGCGGACATATTCTTCTTGTCGCATGAGGCTGGCACGGGTATGTTTCATTCCGCCTCCACACATTGGTTTTAGGAGAGCCGAAATGGAAATCTTCTTTAGCGTCTATCAATTCTGTGAACCCCTGCCTGCTGCGTCTTGGGAGCCACCGTATTGCGCTGGAATCTACGCCATTCTTGTGCGCGACTCCGCGTACAAACCGAAACCATATCGGCTGATCTATATTGGCGAATCAGGAAACATGTCCCAACGGGGCTTCTGGCGTTCACATCACAAGTACGACAGTTGGATTGCGGAGGCTGGAAGCGAAGACGAACTCTATATCGCCACATACCTAATGCCAGATGTAACACCAGAAGGACGGCGAGAGGTCGAATCCGCTATTGTGACGAAGTACAAGCCGTGCTGCAACAACTGAGTTCTGCCAACAACCGCAGGCGATCTATTCCGTATTGCCCCGGCACTTGTTGACCTGGATTGACTGCTTGCTACGCATCCCTGAGCGCCTCGGTCTCCCCTCGTGGGTATTGTGGCAGGGTCCTGCGATTCATTCATCAAAAACGCTTGTCTTTGTCCGTCAGGTGTGGGACAATCACTCGACAAACCATACCCGTTTTGATGGAGGCCCGCACATGGATGAGAAACAGCCGGACCAAGAGGGGCACTGCAAGGAGTGCCTGCACTATGGACCGGTCGAATCGATGAGAGGGGACTGCCGCAGGTATGGTCCACGCAGTATAGGAACAGATGCGGCGGCCACTCCGCAATGGCCGAGAGTAGGAGAAAATGACTTCTGCAAGGAGTTTAAGCCACCCGAAGGGAACGTTCGGGGGACGAGCCCGTAGAGACGTAGAGAAACAGGATATTTGATATCCACTCAGATTCGCTTGGACCCGTTCGCCTGCGGCGGTCGTATCCCGTGGCACAAGCCCCTTTGTGATGCAGACTCGCAATGGATGAGAAGGAGTGGGAGGAACATGGGCATTGCCAGAGGCACGCTGAGAACAGGGTGAATTTGGTGGGTCTGTCTGGGCAGAATACCCTGGAAAACGCGTGGTCCAAACCCCCGGTTTAATTCCTTTGATTTCCTTGATTCCTGAACGCTGGGGGTCTTCTGTCGGAGGTTTCCAGTTTATCAGGGTATATGGCAGGCTGCGCGGCTTGACAGGGGCTTCCTATGCCCTATCATGGTCCCCGGTGGATAGCGGCGCCAACATTAGGATCAGACGATATAGGGCTGGAACACACGGTAGGGAGCGGACGGATCAACACAGGCAGACGTCGGTGCCGCTCTTATTGGAGTACCACAAATGAAAACCAAGACCACTCCTAAGAGTTCAAATCCGTGGCAGAGGGCCGCGCCGTTCGCGGTCTTATCCCTTGCCTGTTTTCTGTGCGGAATGGCTGTTTTAGCATTGATACTGTGGAAAGCGGAGCTTCTCGTCTGGCTCGGATTGATTGACAAGTTTTACTATATTGTCCTTTTACCACTCGGCCTGGCCGCAGCCGGATTTCTCTTCGGCGTGTTGGAGTCGTACGCTGCCTACACTGGGAAACTGCTCAGCGGCAAGCTGAAAGTGACTGGACCTGTTGTGGCTGCGGCACTGGCCGTCATTGGTGGCGTCTACCTGCCGAAACCGGCCGCGGAGGCATTTACAGTCACCGTGCTCGTACATGGTGAGGCCGGCCCCCATGACCTGATCCTGCGGAATGTCGGGGTCGTGTGGATGACCCTCGGCCCGGACCCGCGACAGGAGAAAATTGGAGACAAGGGACAGGCGGATTTCAAGAACATCCCGGCCAGCTTCCGCAGCCAAGAGGTCCCCGTCTCTGTCGAGGCGGAGGGATTTGAAATGGTCAGTCCGATCCGGAAATACCGCCTCAGCGGTCTCAGCCTCGATGTGGTCATCCGCAGAAAGGCTACACACCTTGCGGGTCGGGTGCAAGACGAGGCTGGAAGGCCTGTTTCAGATGCGGTTGTCAGCGTTGCTGGCGTGTCCGTCAAGACCGACGCCATTGGCCGCTTTGACTTGACTGTGCCCGGTGACCGCGTCAAGTCGGAATTGTCCGTCCAGGTGGATGCTGTGGGCTACGCGACCCGGCGAGCCACGGCCGTACCGGGTGCCAATGATCTGGCTGTGATCCTGGAACGTTAGGAGCCAACTATGAACTACTGGCGGACGTTGCCAATCCTGCTGTCGCTGATTGGCGTTGGCCTTCCACTGGAGGCGGCCACCCTCAAGGGATTTGTCCGGGCCAACGAATTGACCGGGCGGCCAGTACCCAACGTACAGGTGGACGCCATAGGTGCAAACGTGACAGCCACCGATGATAGCGGCAAGTTTACTTTGGAGTTCCCCGCCAGAGTCCCTGGCGAAATGGTGACACTGAGTGTGAACAAGACCGGTCACGTAGTTGTCAACGAGGTGCAGTTGCGCTGGCTGTTGCCCAAAGACCCCGATGCCGAGCCGCTGGTCCTCCTACTGGCCAAAGAGGATATTCGCGAGGAAATGGCCCGGCGATTCTATCGGCTCAAGAGCTTTGAGGCGATTGAGACTGCCTTCCAGAATCGCCTCAGGGAACTGAAGGAACTCCAACAAGCAACCGCCGCTGAATTTACTAAGCTCAGAACGGAACGGGATCAGGCCAAGGCTGCCGCTGAAAAGACCGCTGAAGAACTCGCCCATCTTCAGCATAGTCCATCCTCCGAACTCTACCAGGAGGCGATGCGGCTCTTTCTTGCCGGAAAGGTCTCCGATGCCCTCAAGATCCTGAACCCCGACAGACTGCGGCAATCGGTGGAGGAAGCCAAGAGACAGAGGTCTTTGGCCGAGAAGGAACTGACGGCAGCCATCCATGCATTCCTCCTCCGGGCCGGTCTTCTTACCACCCAGTTCCGGTTCGAGGAAGCAGATGAGACCTACGAGGAAGCAATGGCAGCCGCACCGGATAACCTCGACGCATGCTTTGCCTATGCGGTGTTCAGCCAGAGATTGAACCGCCACCACAATGCGCTCCCTGCCTATCAACACTGTGAAGATCTTGCCAGACGCAGTAAAGACGAGATCAAACTGGCGGCAACACTGAACAACGTGGGGATTCTCCATTACAGCGAGAACCGGATGGAGAATGCGCGCAAGGCCTATGAGGAGGCTCTAATGATCTACTGCCGGTTGCCCCAGCAGAACCCACAAACCTACTTGCCTCCTGTAGCTGATACACTGAATAACCTGGGAGTTTTGGATTTTGCTCAAAACCGGATGGAGGACGCACGCAAGGCCTACGAGGCAGTGCTGAAGATCCGTCGCCGGTTGGCCCAGCAGAACCCGGAGACTTACCTACCCTATGTGGCGGAAACGCTGAATAACTTGGGGAATGTGCATCGCGCTCAGAACCGGATGGAGAATGCACGCAAGACCTTCGAGGAGGCGCTGACAACCTACCGCCGGTTGGCCCAGCAGAACCCGCAGACCTACTTGCCCGACGTGGCCATGACGCTGAACAACCTGGGGCTTCTGCATAGCGACCAGAACCGCATGGAGAACGCACGCGAGGCTTACGAAGAAGCGCTGAAGGTTCGTCGCCAGTTGGCTGAGCAAGCCCCACAGACCTACTTACCTGACGTGGCTCTAACGCTGAACAATGTGGGGAATCTGTATCACGCTGAGAACCGCATGGAGGACGCGTGCAGGGCCTACGAGGAATCGATAAAGATCCGTCGCCAGTTGGTTCAACGGAACCCGGACACCTACTTGTCTCGCTTGGCAACAACGCTGAACAACTTGGGGAATCTCCGTAGTGACCAGAACCGGAGGGAAGACGCGCACCAAGCCTACGAAGAGGCGATCAAGATCTATCGCCAGTTGGCGCACCAGAACGCGGAGACCTACTTGCCTGACTTGGCCGCAACGCTGAACAATTTGGGGAATCTGCATAGCCACCAGAACCAAACGGAGAACGCACGTGAGGCCTATGAAGAGGCGTTGAGGATCCATCGCGAGTTTGCCCAGCGGAACCCGGAGGCCTACCTGCCTCGCGTGGCTATGATACTGAGCAACCTGGGGATTCTGCATAACAAGGAGAATCGGACGGAGGACGCACGCAAGGCCTATGAGGAAGCGCTCAAGATCCGTCGTCAGTTGGCCCGGCAGAACCCGGAGACCTACTTGCCTGACCTTGCGGAAACGCTGAACAACCTGGGGGTTATGCAGCGCGACCAGAACCGACTGGATGATGCACGCAAGGCCTATGAAGAGGCGATGAGAATCCGCCGCCAGTTGGCCCAGCAGAACCCGCAGACTTACCTGCCGTACGTGGCCATGACGTTGAGCAACCTGGGGCTTCTGTACCACGACCAGAACCAGATGGAGGACGCACGCAAGGCCTACGAACAGGCGCTCGAGATCTACGAAGACTTTGCGAAGAAGACCCCGGACCGATATGGACGCGAGGTGGAGCGGGTTCGGCAATTGCTCAAGAACCTAAGAGACTGACCCCTTCGTCTCTTCTCAGTGAGCACTGGAATGCATGCTTGGATGTACCAGAAGCATTGTGGTGTCCCGCGATGGACGTAACGTAGACCTACTGGCCCAACCCAAGCCGAAAGCGCGCAACAGGTGCGCTACAAGGGGGTTCTTTACGCGCAGACCCGGATCTGGCCCGGATCGTGGCAGCCTGGCCGGGGCTTTCGCCGGACATCCGAGCCGCGATTGTGCGCATGATCCCCCAGTGGTATAATGAGTGTCGGGTAGACCGGCCGTTGTGCTCGGCGCCGGCGTCACGCGGGCGGCTGCCTCTTATAGGTGGTGCAACATGAACAAGGATGAGCTCGAGCAATCCCTACAAAGGATGCAGGACGCAGCGAAAGTCTTCTACGACTTCACCTACGATCCCGAATACGCCCTCCGGACCTACGACCACATCAACTACTACCGCAGGAACATGATGCTCCAGGGCTATCACTCGATGAACGGGAAGGTGATGCGGGAAGCGGTCGAGGCGGCTCTGGAGCTTCGCGCCTATTACCATGACCGTGATCTGCCGGAAGTGGCTATCCCGGCAGATGGACACGTAGTGGGATTGGAGGATTTCCTGCGGATGGAGCAATGGTTCTTGACGGCGGCCGAACGCACCGCCACCGGGAAGGCCCCTTCCGGCTCC
>Ga0315289_10001143_pt1 | contig 41464 bp, 34 predicted proteins | sample YL17G11_40_MG_FD_203452 | JGI IMG/M metagenome (GOLD analysis project Ga0315289, IMG submission 203452) | Sediment microbial communities from Yellowstone Lake, YNP, Wyoming, USA - YL17G11_40 | ecosystem: Environmental > Aquatic > Freshwater > Lake > Sediment | place: USA: Wyoming | collected... | reverse complement strand
CGTCTCGACGGTCCACCACGCGGCGCTTTCGTCCAGGCCGCGCCAGCGGTAGGCGTCGGCGAAGACGCGCCCGAGCCGGGCCCGGTCGAACCACCCGCGCGCGGCGCGGGCGTCGGGGTCGGGCTCGAGCACGGCCGCGATCGCGTCGGCCGCGAGCCACCCGAGGAGCGCCCCCCAGGTCGCCGTGTCCGGCGGCAGCGCCGCCGCCACGAAGGCGCGCGGGGCGTCCGCGGCGAGGTCGGATGCCGGCGTGACAAGGGCTGCGTCGAGCGCCGCCCGGAGGCGCGCGCCGAACCGGTCGGCCTGCGCCTCGAGGTCGTGGTCCGGGACGGCAGGGCGGGCGACGGCGCGGATCGCCCGCAGGGCGTCGAGGGCCCGTGCCCGCCACGCGTCGACGAGGGCATCGAGGTCCGGCGGAACGCGCGCGGCCGGGATCTCCGGGACGGGCGCCGCCGCCGGCGTGGCCGGGGCGGCGTCGCCGGTCGCCGCCCCCAGGGGCGGGAGCGCGGCCGCAGGCGCCGGCGCCGCCGCCGCCGCACGGGACGCGGCCGCGAGGTGCGCGGCGAGCGCCTCGGTGGCTTCGCGCACGAGGGCGTCGTTCACGAGGATGGCGACCGCGTCGTGGAGCGGCCGCAGACGCCGCTCGGCCAGGGCCGCCTCGACGCTGGGAACTCCGGCCCCGCCCAGGTCGCCGGCGAGGGCGTGGTACTCCGCGGCGGCCTCCCCGCCGATCTCGCGCCAGTCGAGGAGGACGCGCGCGCCGTAGGCCTCGAGCTCCACGCGAAGGCCCCGGACGCGCAGGTCGCCCGTCTCCCGGATGTACTCCATGCCGTCGAGCGTGTCGCGGAAGAGGACAACCGCCCCCGGGTCTCCGGAGAGGCCGAGGCCGTCGGCCAGCGAGGATCGCACGACGTGTTTCGCCCCGCCCTCGTCCTTGACGGCGAAGGCGACCGAATCGCGGATCCGCCCGCGCATCGAAGCGAACCGGTTGTGGTAGATGACGAGGGTTCGCTCGCCGCCGCTCCGGTTCGAGTAGGCGAGCACGTCCTCGTTGACGTGGCCCGCGTCGTCCAGGACGTCGTAGAAGCGGAAGTCGCGGACCTCGGCGAAGAAGCGCCGGCGGTGGAGGAGGGGGAAGAGTTGCCACTCGTGGCGGGCCACCAGCCCCTCGTTCGGCCGCTCGTCCCAGTAGGCGCGCCGGAACTCCATGCCGTACTTCTCGGCGAACCCCTCGACCTGGCCGTGCCCGAACATCGGCAGGCCCGGCATGGTCGCGAGGACGGTCGCGACCCCGAAGTACTTGTCGCCGGTCCCGAACTGCTCGATCGCCGTCTTCTCGTCCGGGTTGTTCATGAAGTTGACGTAGCGCTTGAGGATCTCGGGATCGAACTCCAGGGTGTTCTTCACCAGGAGCCGGAACTCCGCGTTCTTCTCGTCGCGGAGCATGTGCATGAAGGCGCTGTTGTAGACCCGGTGCATGCCGAGCGTGCGGACGAAGTAGCCCTCCATCAGCCAGAAGGCCTCGGCCAGGAGGAGGGTGTCGGGCACCTCGGCCGCGACCCGGTCCACGACCTCCCGCCAGAACTCCTCGGGGATGGCGGCGTCGAACGCCTCCTTCGTCATCGCGGACTCGGCGCGCGACGGGATCGCCCCGCCCTGCCCGGGCTCCGGATACCAGAGGCGGGCGACGTGCTTCTTGGCCAGGGTCATCGCGGCGTCGAAGCGGATGATCGGGAAGCGGCGGGCCACGGCGAGGATCGTCTGGATGATGGCCTCGCGGACCTCGGGCTTCAGGTAGTCCAGCTGGGCGGTGTCGTTCCACGGCATGCTCGTGCCGTCGTTGCCGTGGTAGACGTAGCGCACGTCGCCGGTCCAGCGGTCCTCGCGGCGGAAGACGACCGCGGCGTCCGTCGAATCCCAGTAGTGGTCCTCGATCTGGATCCCGACCCGCGGGTCGTCCGACAGGTCGGCGCCGCCGAAGGTGTAGCCGGGGTACGGGCTGTCCGGCCGGGCGAGGAACCAGTCCGGCTGCTCCATGACCCAGCGCGAGTCGATCCCCATGTGGTTGGGGACCATGTCGGACGCCAGGCGGATGCCCCGAACCCAGGCACGGTCGCGCAGGACCGCCCAGGCGGCCTCGCCGCCGAGGTCCTCGGCGATCGCGTAGTCGCGCAGGGAGTAGGCGGACGCGACGGCGTCCGGGTTGCCGCGGAGCTGCTTGATCCGCTGGCTCGCCAAACTCCGCTCCCAGAGGCCGATCAGCCAGAGGCCGGTGAACCCCCACCGGGCGAGCCGGTCCAGCTCCTCGTCGGGGACCTGGTCCAGGCGCCGGATCTCGCGGCCATACCAGCGGCTGAGCTGGTCCAGCCAGACGTACGTGCTCTTGGCCATGATCACGACGCGGGGCATCCAGTCGCGGTCCTCCGAGAAACGCTCCGGCTCGACGTCCAGGCCGCCGAAAGAGGGGGCGTGGCCCGCTCTGTCGCCCCCGCCCTGGCCCGGGTGGTGGCGCATCCAGAGAGCGCGCTCCTCCTCGGCCGCCACGTCGAGGCCCGTCACGAGCCGGTCCAGCAGGGCGCCGAACCGCTCGCCCAGGTAGGCCGCCAGGAAGCTGCCCCAGCGGGCCCGGATCCAGCGGAGCTGCCCCGCGAGCGAGCCGGGCTCGGCCAGGGCCGGGGCCCGCAGCATGGTCACGAGGTCCTGCCGGTCCGGGCCGAACGTGGCTCGGCCGGCGAAGAAGCGGCCCAGCTCCTCGATCACGGCCCGGTACGCCGTCCCCGCCGCGAGGTCGCCGTCGTCGAACAGCTCCCGGTAGGGGGTGAAGGCCGGGTTGGCGTTCTCGAGCCAGCAGGCGGCCAGCTCCTCGAGCGCCACCTCGCGGTTGGGGGTCCCGGCCGTCTCCCCGGCGAGGTAGGCGTCGGGCGTCAGCTCGCCGCGGTGGACCGCGAGGGGCGGGAAATCGGCGGTGAACCGCAGGAGCACCTCGTCGACCGCGGCGGTCCCCAGCACCTCGTCGAGGTGGTCCAGGGCGTCGTCGACCGCCTCGGGATCCTCGTGCTCGCGGTAGACGGCGACCACCGCGTGGAGGATCTCGTCGATGAGGCCCATCGCGTTGAGCGAGCCAGGGGCGACCACCGGGTCCGGCGCCCCCGCCGCTCGCCGCTCCGCCGTCATCGACGCGGCGAGAGCGCGGACGGCCCGCAGGTTCGGCAGGATGGCGTTGCCCGACAGGGTGAAGAGGGCGGCGTCCCCGTGATACCGCGCCCGCGCCTCCCGCCGCACGTGCAGCTCGCGGACCTGGTGGATCACCCTCTCGCCTCGCTCCGCGCCGCGCCCCTCCGCGCGGCTCACGGCGCGACGGGGATGCCGAAGAGGCGTATCTCGCTGATCGCCGCCTCCTTCGTGGGCGTGCCCTTCGCCGTCGTCTTCTGGGCCGGGTAGACGTCCGCGATCGTGATGCGAAGGCGCGTCGTTCGCACGATCCCGAGCTCGGGCGGGATGTCCACGCCCTGGGGCTTCCTGACGTCCAGGAGCTCCAGCGGGACCGGGTCTCCTCCGTCGAACGAGACCGTCACGTTCTGGGGCCGGTGACTGCCGAGGTAGAGCGGATCGCTCTTCTGCCAGCCGCCCCAGATCTGGATCCGCGTGATCGCGGCGGGCGCGAAGGTCACCTCCACCCAGGCGCCCTGGAACTTCCCCGTCGCGCTCGACCAGCTCGTCGCGGGGCTGCCATCGAACAGGTACTTCGGTGCCCGGTCGGCCTTGAGCTGGCTGGAGGCCTTCGCCCCCGTGATCTTGATCCCGACCGCGGGGCCCGGCGGGATCGTCGCGGGCGGCGCGGTGGGCTCCGTCGAGGGCTCCGGCGACGGCTCCTCGCCGGGCGTCCCGGGCGCGGCGGTCTCTCCGGGGCTCGACGCCTCGGAGGAGGCTCCGCTCGATGGGGACGGGCTCGAGATCGTGCCGGCCATCCCGCCGCCGAGGCCCCCGCCGAGCAGGAAGGCTGCGCCCAGGGCGACGAGCGCCACCACCGCCACGAGGATTCCCCCACCCAGGAGGAGCCGCGAGCGACCCCCCGCGCTCGGCGCGGGGGGTGCACCGGTTGCCGGCGGCGGCGCGGCCGGGCGTGGCTGCATGGGGAAGTCCCAGGACGGTTTCCCGGGGTCCGCCTGCGGCGCGGCCGCGCCGGCGGCCGCCGGAAGGCCCAGCCGGCCCCCGCACGAGATGCAGAAGCGCCGTCCGGCGGGGTTCGCGTGTCCGCAGGCCCCGCAGGTGACGCCGGCGGCGGAATCGGCCGGTGGGGCGGCCGCGGGCGCGGCCGCCGCGGGTGCGGCCGGGACGGCCACCGCGGCCGCCTGGCCCCCGGCCGGGCCCTCCTCGGCGGCCTCCTCCGCCGCGAACTCCAGGAACGCGCCACAGCTGCCGCAGAAGGCGTCGCCAGGAACGTTCTCTGTGCCGCACTTCGGACAGATCATTGGCGCGCTGGTCCTCCCCGACGATCTCGGGACGATGGTACCCCGAGGCTGGAGCGGCCATCCATCCTGTGGCGCGAGCCCGAGGGGCGGCGACCGACCCGCCTCACCGTCGAAGGACGATGACGCGGTCGCCGCGGTCGCGGAACGACTGGATCGTCGAGACCAGGGGAGGGGTCCCCGTGGGTCGGGTCACGAGGAAGCGGGCCGTCGGCGACTCGAATCCCGTGAGGTCGACGTTCGCCCGGAGGTTCCGTGGGCCGACGACGTCGTTGGGCAGCACGAGCACCTGTGCCGTGAACGAACCATCGGCGTCGGTCTGCGTCAGGGCCAGGGGGACGGGCGTGATGCCCTTGCTCCACGTGAACGTGACCGGGTAGTTGCGGGGGAACCCCGTTCCCCGCGCGACGACCACCGTACCCGGGGGTCCGGACGGGGGCCGTAGCGTCAGGCGCGGGCCCTCCGCCCGCTCGGCCCGCAGCGGGACCGGGTACGGGTCCTGTGCCGAGTTGTTGGCCACGAGCATCGTGGCCACCCGCGAGGGGGCTGTCGCGACGGCGAAGAGCAGGCCGACCGAGCATCCGGTCCCCGGGGGCAGGGTTCGCCCCGAGCACGTGTCCACCACCGGCAGGAAGTCGCCTGCGTCCCGGCCCACGATCGACACGCCGGTGATGGAAAGGGGCGCCGTCCCGACGCTGGTGATCGTCACGGTCTGGAGGGCGTTCTTCAGGTCCCCCAGCACGATCACGCCGAAGTCGACGGGCTTCGGGTTGGCCGTGATCGCGGGCTTCCGCTCGGGCAGGGGCTTCGGCTTCTCGCGCACGCGGGCGAAGACGTCGCTCACCTGGTTCGTGTCGTCGCGGACGAGGTTGGTCGCCAGGGAATCGAAGACGACGAGGTCGCCGTTCGCGGCCAGGCGGGGCCCCTGGCTGCTGCCGTTGGCCTCGGTGCCGTCGACTCCCACGCTCACGCGGGCGAGCCGATCCTCGGCGGGGCCGTTGAGGAAGATGTCGTAGGGGGCCGACCGGTCCGAGTTCGCGGCCTGCCGGCCGTTCGTGTCGCCCGGGACGAGGTTCGTCGCCCTGGAGGCGAACGCGATCAGCCGTCCGTCCGTCGAGACGTCCGGCCACGCGCTGGAGTCGTCTGTCTGGCCGCCGCCGGGTCGTACCGACACGCGGCGGCTCGAGGCCGACTCGGCCCGCACGAAGACGTCGGTGGTTTCATTCGTGTCGCCGGGAACGAGATCCGCCGCCAGCGAGTCGAAGGCGATCACGCGTCCGTCCGCGGACATCGCGGGATGGTCGCTGTCGCCGCCTCCCGGGACGTCTCCGACGGCCCCGGGAACGGCGGGCGTGGACGAGATGAGGGTGGTCGTCCGGGTCAGGCGGTTGCGAAGCCAGATCTGCTTGGGCCGCCCATCGTACGTTCCTCCCTCGGGGTTCGCGTAGATGCCGGGAGGGGACGAGGGATAGGCGCCCCAGTAGCCACCGAAGTCGTTGTTGGAATTGCCCAGCACCGGCGTGAAATCGCTCAGGATCGGCAGGTAGAAGAAGTCGTGGCTCGACGAGAAGGCAACCAGGTTGCCATCTGCCGAGACGGCGGCCGTTCCGAACTCGACGGGCCCCGGGAAGGGGTCCGTCTGGCCGGTCTTGGCGCTCACCGCCTCGATGAGCCCCGTCGAGAAGGTCAGCGCGTAGTAGCCGTCGACCAGGTCAGCGGCGTAGTCGCCATAGGGCTTCGCGAGAAACACGAGCACGCCGCCGTCCGCCGAGAGGCGTGGGTGCAGGCTGGCGGCGCGCGCGAAGGACGAGGCCGCGAAGCCGTCGCCTCGGGGGTTCTCGTCCACGAGCGGGTACGAGAGGCCGATGCCACGGCGCCACAGGATGAGACGTGGCGCGGCCGCGCGGCCCGGCGTCAGGGTGAAGGCGACCATGTTGCCGTCCGCGGAGATCGTCGGTTCCTCGGCGAGGACCGGCGGCTTGGGTGGACCCGCCTGGGTTGAGAAGCGCTCGGGCGGGTAGATCTGGATGGTCGCCCCCGCCACCCGGTCGCGGAGCAGGATCCGGTCGTTCTGCTGGGCGAGGCCCACGCCGGCGAGCCCGGCGCGGAAGACCACGTAACGGCCATCCGGGGTCACGGCGGCCTGATCGGACTCGAGCCCTGCCAGCTGGCTCTCGTCGTCGGCGACCGAGACCCGTTCGTTCGTCCCGGGAGTCTCCAGCGAGATGGCTACGGGAGCGGCAGGTGGCGCCGCCGTCGGCTGCCCGGGCTGGACCACGGCTGCCCGGGCCGGGGACGACCCGGCCACCGGATTCGGAACGCTCGCGGGGGCCGGCGCGGCGACGACCATGACCGCGACGGCCAGCGCCGCACCCGCTCGGCGGGCGCGCCACTCCACCGCCCGACCGGCGGGGCGAGGCGCACTCCGAGCGTTCCCGCTCAGGGTGTCAGGAACCCGGAGAAGTAGACGGATGGATCGCACGAGCCGGACGAACAGGAGACTTTCAACGCCAGGACCTGGCCCTTCTGGACCACGATCGGCGTCACGTAGTGGTAGTCGAGATCACGGAAGTTCTCGAGGCGGAGCGTGATGAGCACGAACGAGTCTCGCATGAGCTGCATCGTGCCCGCCCGGCCGCTCGGGTTGGCGAACACGAGGTCGGTCAGGTAGTACGGCTGGTCGAACGTGACGCTGGACTGGTTCGACCCGTTGACTGCGAGGCGGCCGTCACGGGGCGTGCCGGTAATCGGCACCCCACCCGGCGATGCGCTCGGGGGGGCCGGGCTCGGAGGGACCGGCGTCGGCGGTGCGGGGGTCACCCCGGGCGGGAGGGGCGTCGGCGGGGGCGTGACGGGAGCGGCCGTCGGGGCTGCGGTCGGCTTGCCGTTGCCGCCGGCCTGCGTGGGGAGCGGCGTGATCCCCGCGTCCTCGAGGGCCTGGGTAGCGGCGCTCTTGATGGCCGGCTGGAGGAGCGTGAGCCAGATGACGGTCAGGGCGATCAGCGCGACGAGGACGGCCAGCAGCGCCGGGATGAGCCAGCGCGGCAGGACCGCCTCCTGGAGGAGCGATCCGTCGAGGAGGACGGGCGGCCCGCCCTCGCCCTGGACGGCGACCTTGAACGCCCGGGTCTTCGGCTGGCCGCGCCAGAAGCGCTTGCGGGGCTTGACCCGGATCTTCGCGAAGCCGGCCGTCCCGGGATCGACCACCAACCCCGGCGGCTCGACGTCGAACCCGAGCAGCTGGTCCTGGTCGCCGGCGGTGACCGTGGCGTTGAGCCGGCTGTTCCCGCGGTTGTCGACGGCGAGCTCGTGGGTGGCCCCCCGGCTGCCGCGCGAGGTCCGCGGGACCAGCTCCGCGAACGTGTCCTGGTAGGCGCCGACGACGAGGACGCCCTCCTCGACCGCGGATCCGGCCGGGTCCTCCCGCGACCTGGCGCGAACGCCGAAGGGCAGCTCGCCGGTCGGCGTCCCCGCGGCCCGGGGTGGCCGGAAGAAGAGCGTCGTGGTCTCCTCGGCGCCCGGGAAGAGCGAAAGCGTGGCGGGCTCGGCGGCGGTCCAGGCGGCCGAGTCGCCGAGGATGTCGATGGTGAACTGGTCGACGACGGTCCCGGTGTTCTTGACGGTCACCGTGCACGTGGCGACGGCACCGGGCAGAACCTCGATGGTCTTTTCGGACAGCGTGACGAAGGCTCCCATGGGCGCGAGTGTACGGGCCGTTCACGCCGGGCGCCAGCGAGATTTGGGGTTCGGCGCGCGGTTCTCGCGGGCAGTCCGGCCGCCGCTGGATCGGGCATGCGGGCTGCCCGATCGGGCGCCCGTTAGGTGGGCGTTAGGTGCCCGTTAGGTCCGTCGCGGCATGCTGCCGTCGCGTGGCCGGCAGGGGACCGGTCCAGCACCGGGGGTTCTGTCGATGACGCCGTCCGCCGCCGCCTACGCGCTCCGCAGCCTGCCCATCGAGCGTCTCGCCGTCGCGATCGCGACTGCCGATCCGGTCTCCCGGGCGGGGCTCGTCGCGCAGCTGCAGGGCCAGCCCGGGATGGAGGTGGTGGATGCTGTCGAGCCCGGCGCCGCCGGGGTCGTCGTGGTCGTGGCGGACGAGGTCGACGACGCGACGACGATGGAGATCCGAACGATCCGCGCCACCGGCCAGGAGCACGTGGTGCTCCTGGTGGCGAAGGTCGACGACGCCGGGCTCCTCGCGGCCGTCGAGGCCGGCGTGAGCGGCGTGGTGCGCCGCAGCCAGGCGACGTCGGCCAATCTCGCGTCGGCGATCGGCGCCGCCGCCGCCGGCGAGGGGACCCTCCCACCGGACCTCCTGGGCCGGCTCCTCTTCCAGGTCGGCCGCCTGCAGCGGCAGGTGCTGCACCCGCGTGGCCTCACCTTCGCCGGGCTGACCGAGCGCGAGGTCGCGGTCCTGCGCCTGCTCGCGGACGGGCTCGACACTGCCGAGGTCGGGCAGCGCCTCTTCTTCTCCGAGCGGACCGTGAAGAACGTGATCCACGACATCACGTCGCGCCTCGACCTCCGCAACCGGACCCACGCCGTGGCCTACGCGATCCGGCAGGGCCTGGTCTAGATCAGCCGGGGGCTTGGCCGGGGCGATCGGGATCGCCCCGGCGGCGACCGGCCGCGGGCCGCGCGCGCTTGCGACGACTGGCCGCGGGCCGCGCGGGCCCGGGCTCGCTACTCCCCCGGTGCGCCGTTCTGCCGCGGCGGCTCCACGGCCGGCGCCGGGCGGGTGCCCGTGGCAGGCGGCTCCTCCTCCGGCGGGGGCGAGATGCTGGTGCCGGTGTTGCGGCCGTGGGCGGTCGCCGTGTCGAAGGCCCGGTTCTGCTCGTCCGCCAGCGCGACGGCCTCGTCGATCAGCTCGTTCATCCGGGTGATCGTCTCGCGGAGGCACCGCCGGTGGAGGTTCGCGAAGACCTCGCGGTCGATGTCGATGTGCTCCTGCTCGTGGGCCAGGAGCGCCGCGTAGAAGCGATCCCACTCGCGCTGCTCGGCCGGCGGGCGCTCGTCCCGGTTCGTCCACACGGGCATGAGCAGGGTCTCGTTCACGGTGATCGCCACGATGCGGAGGCGACCGGCCTCGGTTGCCACGTAGGCGGCGTCCGTGACCTGCGACGTGACGCTGCCCGCCTCGCCCCGGGCCGCGAGTTCGCCGGCGACCTGCCGGAGGGTGCCGGTGACGGGGAACGGCTCGGCGTCGCCGACGACGACGTCGGTCCCGCTCCTCGTGGGCGCCGGCTGCTCGCCCTCGTGCTCCGACCCGGTCTCGAGCTCGGTTGCCTCATCCGGGACGACGTCGGGCCCCTCGGCGAGCTCCTCCGCCTCGTCCTCGGTCGCTCCGGGGTGGTGGGCCGGCTCCCCCTCGACGAGGTGTCCGACCGCCTCGTTGCCGGCGCGCTCCTCGAGGTCGGTGATGAGGCGTGCGACGGTGGCGCGATCGGCCGCACGGGTAACGGCCAGCATCTCGGCGGGATCGCCGGAGAGGGGCGACGGCCTGGGGAGCGGACTCTGGGGCCGGGGGTCGCGGCGCGTCTCTTCGCGCTCTTCGCCTCGGCGCTGCCGTCGTCGCCACATGGTGCCACCACTGCCTGGTCGGCCCGGGGCGCGGCTCGGGCCGGGGCCGCTACAGGAGGAGCTTGTCCTCCTCGTCCATCTCGGGATCCCCCTCGCGCTGGATCGCCAGCGGCTGCAGCTTCTCTTCCTCTTCGTCCATCTCGGGCTCCGCCTCCCGCTGGATCGCGAGCGACTGGACCTCGTCCCGCTCGTCCTCAGGCCTTTGGACCTGCGTTGGCTCCTCCTCGGGCCTGTTGACCCCCTCTGGCGCTGGCCCGGGCTCCTCCTCCTCCTGCCGTTCGCGCTGCACGGACGAGCCGCCCGCATCGCCCGCCACGGCACCGGCGCGCCCGGTGCTCACCACCGCGTCGGCCGTCGTCTCCGCGGCCCGCTCGAACCGGTCCGCGGGATCGGAGACGCTGATCCCCCCTGCGGTGGGTGTTCCGTCCACGGGCCCCGAGCGCTGCTGGACGACGTGCGTCAGCTCGTGGGCCAGCGTCCGCTCGTGGGCCGGCGAACCCGGCGTCTGCCCGTCGCCGAGGACGATCTCGTTCCCGACGGTGTAGGCGTGGGCGTCCACTGCCTGCGCCGAGGCGGCGGCGGTATCGCCGGCGTGGACTCGGACGTCCGAGAAGTCGGCACCAAACGAGGCCTCCATCCGCTGCCGCACCGGCGCCTCGAGCGGTTGTCCCGATCCCTGGCCGATCACGCTCTTGACGGGCGACTCCTGCTCGTTCTCGAGGGCCGCGGCGACGCCCGCGTTGCCGGCGGCCCGCTGGAGGCGCAGGACGGCAGCCGGCGCGAGCGCCTCGGTCCGGCCGGCCACCGCCGCGCGGGCGGCGAGATCCGGCGATGCGGTGTCGGCCTCCTCGCGGACCGCCCCGTGGGCCTTGCCCGCCTCGAGGGCCTCGATCTCGTACGAGCGCATTCGGGCGTCCTCCCCTGGTCCTGCCGCGCGAGCCGCGCGTCACCCGCGCCGGCACGTCGGCACGCGGCCGCGTGGGCGCAGCATCGCGCGAAGGAGGCGAGGCATCAAGGGCCGATCGGGCAGACCCGTCGGGAGGGGCGGCAGCGCCGGACGGACGGCGCGGCCCGGGGCAGCGGGTCAGCCGACGAGCGCGAACCAGGGGCCGAACTCGGCTTCGACGCACATGCGGCCGAGCTTGCGGTACTCCCGCGCCGTCTCGCGCACGAGGTCCTTCATTCCCAGTGGCTGTCCCGCCTCGGCGGCGAGGAAGGCGGCCCCGACGGCGACGTTCCGGATGTTGCCGCCGGAGAGCGTGAAGCGCCGGGCGAGGAAGCCCACGTCGATGTCGTCGGCCTTCGGCGCGCCGGCCGAGAGGTTGCGCTCCCAGAGGCGGCGCCGGTCGTCGATCTCCGGCAGGGGGAAGTCGACGATGGCGTCGAGCCGGCGGAGGAACGCCTCGTCGACGTTGGCCCGCAGGTTCGTCGTCAGGATCGCCATCCCATCGAACTGCTCCATCCGCTGGAGGAGGTACGCGACCTCGATGTTGGCGTAGCGGTCGCGAGCGTCCTTGACCTCGGAGCGCTTCCCGAAGATCGCGTCGGCCTCGTCGAAGAGCAGGACGCCGTTCACCCGGTCGGCCTCGGTGAAGACGCGGTCGAGGTTCTTCTCGGTCTCGCCGATGTACTTGTCCACGATCGTCGAGAGGTCGATGACGTAGAGGTCGAGCCCGAGGGAGCCGGCGATGACCTCGGCCGACATCGTCTTGCCGGTGCCGGAGTCGCCCGCGAAGAGGGCGGTCACCCCGCGACCCTTGAGCGACGTGCGGGCCATGCCCCATTCGTCGAGGACGAGGTCGCGATGGCGGGCCCGGCCGGTCAGCTCGCGGAGCTGCTCGACGACGCCGGCGGGCAGGACGAGGTCGTTCCAGGCGACCCGCGGCTCGAGGCGCCGGGCCAGGCGCTCCAGGCCGGCCGCGTTCTGGGCCCGGGCACCCGCGGCGACGTCGCCCACGACGAGGTCCCGCCCGGCCGCCGCGGCGGCGAGGCGCCCGGCCTCGGCGGCGCGGGCGACGCCCTCGGGGGCGAGGCGGAAGGGGAGCGCAGCCACGGCCGCCCCCAGGTCCGCCGAGGCGGTCCCGTCGAGCGAGGCCAGCCAGACGGCCCGCCGCTCCGCGGCGGAAGGGAGGTCCGGATCGAGGACGAAGGGAACCGACCGCGACCAGGTCGGGTCCCAGCCCCGCGACCCATGGAGGACGATGGGGCAGGCCGCCTCCGCCCAGGCGCGAACGGCCGCCGGCCCGCGCTCCGCGACCACGTCGAGCGGTCCGGCGACGAGGCCGGTCCCGCGGAGACGCGCCTCTCGGATCGCGGCCGCGGCCGCCTCGCGGGGGTCGTCGCCGGGGCCGAGCCGTCCGAGGTCCACCACCACCGGCGGCGGCCCCACGCGCCCGAGCGCGCGGGCGGCCAGCGTGACCGCGGCGGTGCCGATCCGCTCCCGGACGTAGGCAAGGCGGGCGCCGGCGCGCAGGCCGCCCTCGAGCGCGTCGGTCCCGGCCGCGTCGTGGGCCACGGGGACCGTGGCGAGGGCCTCCACCACGGGGTCGGGCGTCGCGTCGCCCAGCAGGTGGGCCGCGACGCGGTCCGGGACGCGGAGCGCCCGGGTCAGGAACGGGCGGTCGCCGTCCTCCACGACGAGGAGGCCGCCGGTGACGAGCGGGGCGAGCGGGCCGAGCCGCGCCCGGCCGGCCCCGGATCCCTCGCCCACGCCGGACAGCTCAAGGGCGAGGCCGACGCTCGCCCGTCGCCGGGAGACGTCGTCGTGGAGGTAGCCGTAGAGGCGCTCGAACCGGGGGTCGAGATCGGGCGCCAGGGCGACGAGGAGGAGCTCGACGTCCAGCGGCTCGAGGGCGAAGCTGCGGGCAAGGCGCCGCAGCCGCATCTCCTCGCCGGTCGCCTCCGCGGCGTCGGCCTCGGCCTCGACCGTCGCGCGGCGCGCCGCCGCGGACCCGTCGGGGTCGGGTCCCACGAGCGGCCCGTGTCCGCCACCGAGCAGGTGGTCCACCTGGGCGTCCGAGACGTAGAGGCCGCGGAACCGGTCGTCCGGGTCCGGATCGCCACTCCGCCGCCGCTCCACGGCGAGACGGACGCGGTCGGCCACGAGCCCCAGGCGGCCGGCAAGGTGACGGGCTGACGCGTCGGTCGGGGCGGCGAGGACCATCGGGCGTCAGGGACGCGGGTGGCCGCGCAGCCGGAAGAGGCGGCCGGGGTTCTCCTTCGTCCCGCCGACGACCGTCTCGTCCTGGGCGATCGGCTCGTCCGGCCGGAGCGGCCCCGTGCGGGCCCCTGCGGGACCCCGCCCTGCCCGGGCCCGGGCGATCCGCCGGCCGTCCTCGCCTTCGGGCCCCACGACGGAGATCCGCGGCATCTCGCGCACCGGAGCGCCCGCCGCCACCTCCCGGCTCACCACGAACGGGACCGTGACGACGACGTCGAGCGACGGCTTCATCTCGCCGCCCATGGCCGACCAGATGTCCGCGATGGAGCGATCGGGGCCGAGCGGGAGGGCGACGGTCACGAGGGCCGGGATCGGCTGCTCGGCGAGGGCGCCGTGCATGTCCGCCGGCGCCAGGACGTCGTACCGGATGAGCGCCCCGAGGCAGGCCGCGAGGAGGCGGTGCTCGTCCTCCGGGCGCTGCGTCCAGGCGGTGAGGAGGTAGGAGAGCTTGAAACGGCGGGGGATGGGGGAGTGGCCGACCACATACCCCACGTCGGAACGAACAGGGGCCATGGCAGCGTCGCGCCGCGTCATGTCCTCGCGGATGTCGTACAGGTAGAGGTCAATCGTGGGCGCGTTGCGCCGCGCCGACCAGTCCCGGGTCGGCGCGTCGAAGGCGATCTCGACCTGGGTCCCGTTGAGGGCTTCGCGCTTGATGAGCGCGCGCAGGGTCTCATCGACGTCCTGGATCATCGCCCGCCCAGCGTCGGCTCGGGCGCCCTCGCGGGCAAGCCGCCGGAGGGCAGCCGATCGGGCGCCACCACCTGCCCGATCGGGCAGCATCACCAGCCCGTTCGGCTGTCCGGTCGTCCGTTGCCGGTGTGGCGGCGGTGGTCCACGCTCGGCTTGCTTCCAAGCTGCATCGCCCGGAGGGCCGATCCGCATGCCGAACTACCTTTCGCCCGGCGTCTACGTCGAGGAGGTGCAGGCCGCCTCCCGCCCTATCGAGGGCGCGGGCACGGCCGTCGCGGCCTTCGTGGGGCTCGCCCAGCGAGGTCCCGCCAACACGCCGGTGATGGTCACGAACTGGACCCAGTTCGTCGCCTCGTTCGGCGACTTCATGGAGGGGTCCTACCTCGCGCACGCGGTCTACGGCTTCTTCCTCAATGGCGGCACGACCGCGTACGTTGTCCGGATCGGCGCCGAGGGCGCCGGCGCGCCGAGCGCCCGCCTGGAGCTCCCCAGCTCCACGGACAAGTCGCAGGCGGCCTTCCGCGTCGTGGCCCTCGAGGCCGGCGGCGCGGGCAACGAGATCGCGGTCGAGGTCGGGGAGCCGTCCGCGCCCGGCGAGGGCGTCTTCAAGCTCACCGTGACCCGCGGCTCCGACCAGGAGGTCTACGACAACGTCACGGTCAAGCGCGGCAAGCAGAGCGTCTTCACGGCGGTGAAGACGTCGAAGCTCATCCGCCTCGAGGAGGTCGCCAAGGGCGAGGTCGCCCCGGCCGTCGGGACGAAGTCGGCCCTGGCCGGCGGCAACGCCAGCGGCCCCGTCCGGGTTACCCCGAATGAGTTCGTCGGGAACTCTGCGGACCGGACCGGTTTCGGCGGCCTCGAGGCCGTCGAGGAGATCACGATGGTGGCCGCGCCCGACCTGATGGCGCTCTACCAGGCCGGCGTCGTGGACATGGACGGGCTGAAGGCCGTCCAGCTGGCGATCATCGCCCACTGCGAGCTGATGGGCGACCGCGTCGCCATCCTCGACGCCCCGCCGGACTACAACGCCCAGCAGGTCAAGGAGTGGCGCCAGGACAAGGCGGGCTACGACTCCAAGTACGCCACCCTCTACTGGCCGTGGATCAAGGTCTTCGACCCGGTCGCCGGCCAGGCGACGTTCGTGCCCCCGTCCGGCCACATGGCCGGGATCTGGGCTCGCAGCGACGGCGAGCGGGGCGTCCACAAGGCGCCCGCGAACGAGGTCGTGCGCGGGGCGATCGCCCTGGAGCTCAACCTCACCCGGGCCGAGCACGACCAGCTCAACCCGATCGGGGTCAACTGCGTGCGCACCTTCCCCGGCCGCGGGATCCGCGTCTGGGGCGCCCGGACGCTCTCCTCCGACCCGGCGTGGCGCTACCTCAACGTCCGCCGCCTCTTCAACTACATCGAGGAATCGATTCTCCTCGGCACCCAGTGGGTCGTCTTCGAACCGAACGACATGGACCTCTGGGAGCGCGTGAAGCGGACGATCGGCGCTTTCCTCGTCCGGACGTGGCGCGACGGCGCCCTCTTCGGATCGACCCCGGCCGAGGCCTTCTTCGTGAAATGCGACGGGGAGAACAACACGGCCGAGACGATCGACGCGGGGCAACTCATCGTCGACATCGGGATCGCGCCGGTGAAGCCGGCCGAGTTCGTCATCTTCCGCCTCGCCCAGTTCTCCGGCGGCACGTCGCTCAGCGAGTGACGGGCCCGGCCGACCCTGCCTGACGACAGACTGGAGGATCCACACCCATGGTTGTCCCCTCGCTGCCGCTCGACACGCTCGTCGCGCAGCGCTTCCTCATCCAGGTCGACGGCACGAACATCGCCTCGTTCCAGGAGGTGAGCGGCATCACCTCCGAGATCGAGGTCGTGGAGCTGAAGGCGAACGACGCCTTCGGCAAGCCCATCCTCAAGAAGATGATCGGTGCGACGAAGCCGCCGACGATCACCCTCAAGCGTGCCGCCGACTCGTCCATGGACCTGTGGAACTGGCACAAGGCCGCCCTCGAAGGCGACCTCCTTGGCGCCCGCAAGAACGGCTCCATCGTCCAGCTCGACTTCATCTACGGCGAGGTCGCGCGCTACAACTTCTTCGACGCCTGGGTCTCCAAGCTCACGGCATCGGGGATGAAGGCCGGCGACAACACTCCGGCCGTCGAGGAGGTCACGATCGTCAGCGAGCGGCTCGAGCGGGTGAAGTGAGATGGCCCTCGACCTGATCGCGGGGCCGGCAGCTGCCATCGGCGGCGCGTCCGGCCCCGCTTCGGGGGGCCTGCGGACCGAGTTCCCGTTCGTCCTGCCGCGCGGCTACGTCGACGACGCGGGCACCCTCCACCGCGAGGGGGCCATGCGCCTGGCGACGGCCCGCGACGAGATCCTCCCGCTCCGCGACCCGCGCGTCCGGGAGAACGAGGCCTACCTCACGGTGATCCTCCTCTCCCGCGTGGTGGTCCGCCTCGGAGGCCTCGGCCAGGTGACCCCCCAGATCGTCGAGGGAATGTTCGCTTCCGACCTTGCCTTTCTCCAGGACCTCTACCGCAGGGTGAACCAGGAGGGCACGTCGCAGGCCGCAGTGACCTGCCCGGCGTGCAGCCACGCGTTCACGGTTGAGATCGGAGGCGCGGCGCCGGGGGGGTCGTGACGTACGCGGCCGACCGTCTCTTCGAGGAGGTTGCGTACGTCGCCTACCACCTGCACTGGTCCATGGACGCGATCCTCGACCTCGAGCACCCGGACCGCCTGGCGTTCGTCGACGAGATCGCGCGGATCAACCGGCGCCTGACCGAAGGGGAGTGATCTCGTCGTGCGCTGGCCCTTCTCGCTGCTCTTCCGGGGAGACCGGGACGCCCCCGCGGTGGCGGACGCCGCCGCGCAGGGTCCGGGCGCGTCCGGCGCCGCTTCGGGCCTGGCCCCGGCGGCCGAGGTCCCAGCGCGCCCGGCGGCCTGGAAGAGCCTCCCCCCGATCCAGCGCTCCGTCGGCCCCGCTCCCCTGACCGCGCCGGCGGTGCCGTTCGGCCGCGAGCTTGCCGGCCTCCGTCTGCCCGAGCCGATCCTGCGCCCGCTGGCCCACGACCTCGCGGCCGACGGCCCGGCCGGGCTCGTAAGCGGGATCGCGACGCCCCTGGTCGCGCCTGCCGCGCGAGCCGCTGCCCCCGCCGGTCACGCGGCGCTGCCGGCGCCGCGCGGGGCGCAACGGCGGGCACGGACGGTCTCCGGCGCCCCGCTCTCGGCCGGCGAGGTCGAGGGGCCGGCCGCGGAAGCGCCGTTGCCGTCGGTCGCGGCCGCGGATGCGCTGTTGCCGGCAACCCCGTCGCGGCCCACGGGCGCCGCCGATCTCCCCGCCGCCCTGCCACCGCGGCCGCTCCCCGTGGTGGCGCCGTCCGCGACGGCGTCCGCGCTGGCCGCGACGCGCGTCGGGGCGTCCACGGCTCCGGAGGGCGCCCGGGCGGTCGCCCTCGCCACGGGCGCTGCGACATCCACGGCCGCCGGCTCCCCGGCGCAGCGGATGCCCGCGAGCCCGGCGCCGCCCGCGAGCCCGGCTCCGACGACGAGCCCGGCTCCGACGACCGCGACGCTCGCGGTCGCGCCGTCGATGGCTCGCGACGCGGCCGGACCCACACCGGGCGCAGCCGGACCCACACCGGGCGCAGCCGGACCCACACCGGGCGCCGACGCGCACGTGGTGCGGCCGATCCAGCCCCGCTCGCTCGGCGAGTCGCGCCGCCTAGGTCTCGGGGCTCCGCTCGCCGGCCGCCCGAGCGTCCAGCGCACCACCGCCGGCCCGGACCTCACTCTCGCCCGCGCGGGACGAGCGGCCGGGGTCCCGACCTCGCCGGGGGCCGCCCCACCGGCGCCGCGCCGCGCGGCCGCGGCGGAGGCCGCCCTGCCGGTCCTGCGGGTCGCGTCGGAGGGTGGACGGCCGGCGATGCCGCCCCAGCCGGGTTCGGCGCCATCCGGCGGCGGGGCCGCCGCCGCGCCGCCGGCCACCCCCATCGACACCGCGACCGGCGGGGACTTCGTCGGCCCGGCGACCCTGCCCGTCCAGCGCAGCGGCGAGCGCCCGCTCGTCGGGGACGCGGGCCGCCATGCCCCGACGCCTTCCAGCGACGGCGCGGATGCGGAGCCGGCCGGCTCCGAGCCCGGCGAGGGTCTGCCGCTCGCGGTGGGGACGGGGATCGACGGCGCCGCGGTTGCGCACGAAGGCGCCCCAGCCGGGGATCCCGCCGCCGGTGAGCGGGCGGACCCTGCCTCCGCCGACGCTCCGACCGCCTCGGCGGCGCTGGCCACCGGGCCGCTCTCCGCGGACTACGGCGGAGCGGCGCCGCCGCCTCAGCCCGCCTCCGCTGATGCTCCGCCCGCCCCGGCCGCGCGGTCCGTGCCGCTCGTCGTGGCGCGCTCGCTGCGCGGCGCCGCGCCCCTCCGACCGGGCGCAGGCGCGCCGGCCGCACCGCCGTCGGCGACACCCGGCCGCACCGCCGCGCCGGCCGGGGCCGCGTTCGTGCCCGGGAGTGCCGCCGCCGGCGCCTTGCCCGCCGCGCAGGCCCCGGAAGCACCCAGCCCTGGCAGCGCGGCGTCCGGGTGGGCCGTTGCCCAGCGCTCGCCCGTCGAGGAAGGCGGACCGCGGCCGGGACTCGACGCGCCAGCGGGGAGGACGCCGCTGCCCGTTGCCCGCGCCGCCGCCCCCGGCCCGCCCGGGCCTGCCGCCGGGCGGGCCTGGGAGCCGGTTACCGTCTCCCGCCTCGCCGACGGCGGCGGATCCGTGCCGCCCCCGCCCGCTCGCGTGCTCGGCTGGAGCGCAGGGAGCGGCTTCGCAGCGCAGTTCGCCTCCGAGCCGGCGGTGGTCCAGCGCGCCGCCGTGATCGATGAGGTGGCCACCCAGGTCGACGCCTCCCCCGGTGCCGGCGCGACCGGGGGCGGGACGGGCGGCGCCGGGGCGGGGGGCGCCGGCCAGGACTACGAGGAGATCGCCGACCGCGTGTACGACCGCATTCGCTCCCGCTTCGCGACCGAGCTGCTGCTCGACCGCGAGCGGATGGGCCTCTTGATCGACGGGTGATGTCATGTCCGACCGCGTGAGCTACGGCCTGAGCAACTGCTTCAAGGTGACCCTCGACGACCAGACCGACCTCGGCTCGTGGACCAAGTGCGAGGGGCTGGCGGTCGAGTACGACGTCCAGGAGATCAAGGAGGGCGGCCAGAACGACTACGTCCACCGCCTGCCCGGCCGCGCGAAGTACCAGAACATCAAGCTGACCCGGCCGATCGACAAGGACACCCGCAAGGTCGCCGCGTGGCTGGCCTCCGTGGCGAGCGACCCGAAGCGCTCCACGGCCTTGATCGCGCTGTTCGATTCGGGCGGCACGGAGGTCACCTCGTGGAAGATCGCCGGGGTCTACCCGGCGAAATGGTCCGGGCCCACCCTCGACACCGGGACGAACACCGTGGCCCTCGAGGTGCTCGAGCTGGTCCACAACGGGTTCGCACGCTGATGCTCACCGGCGGCGCGCTCGTGAAGGCCATGCTCCAGGTCGTCGACGGCGACCCGAAGACGCTCAAGCTGCCGTTCATGTACAACCCGGCCGAGCTGACGACCGCCAAGTCGGCCAACTGGAACCGGCCGCAGCAGAAGGGGGCCGGATCCGCGGGCAAGCCGCAGTTCACCGGCGCGGGCCCCCAGACCGTCCAGATGGAGATCTGGTTCGACGCCTGGGACGCCACCGACGCCGATGTCGCGCGCAGCGTGATGACACTCTTCGAGTGGACGAAGCCGACGCCCTCGTCGATCACCAAGAAGCTGCCGCGGCCGCCGGTGCTGGGGTTCGAATGGGGGACCAACCTGATCCTCCGGGACCTCAAGTTCTTCCTCAAGACCGTCAACGCCAAGTACGTGCTGTTCAAGCCCGACGGGACGCCCGCCCGGGCGAGCGCGACCATCTCCCTCGAGGAGGTCCCCGAGGACCCGCCGAAAACGAACCCGTCATCCGGGTCGCGCGAGAGCCGCCGGAGCCACCTCATCGGTGCCGGCGACAGCCTCCACTCCGTGGCCTACCACGAGTATGGGGACGCCAGCCTGTGGCGGGGGATCGCTGCCTTCAACGAGATCGACGACCCGCTCCGCGTGGCGGCCGGGACGCGGATCCTCGTGCCCACCGCCGATGAGGCGCGACGGCTCGCGTCGCGGGAGGGCTGAGAGGTGCCCGACGCCGCGCTCGCGAGCGCGATCAAGGTCGAGGTAGACGGCCAGCCGCTCGACGGCGCGGCCGAGACGGCGCTCGTGCGCGTCGCCGTGGACGACCACCTCCACCTTCCCGACACGTTCGAGCTCACGTTCCAGGAGACCGCCGACATGACGGTCGCCGGCGCGGCCCGCCTGCGCGTGGGCAGCGCGGTGAAGGTCTCCACATCGGCCCTCGGCGACGGCACGCCGAGCCTGCTCATCAGCGGCGAGGTGACGGCGCTCGAGGGCGTCTATCGCGAGGGGAAGGCGCCGCTCCTGGTGGCGCGCGGCTACGACCATGCCCACCGCCTGTCCCGCGGCCGCAGCTCGGCCACGTTCCAGAACGTCACGTACTCCGACATCGCCCGCACGATCGCGTCGCAGGCGGGGCTGGCGGTCGGCACGATCGACGAGAGCGGCCGGGTCCACGAGCACGTCGGCCAGACCGGCCAGACGGACGGGGAGTTCCTCAAAGGCCTCGCCCGGGAGGTCGGCTTCGAGGTCGCCGTCGTCGAGGGCAAGCTCGAGTTCCGGCGGCCCCGGGAGGCGAGCAATGCGCCGGTGGGCGGCGACTTCAGCTCCACCGACCCGCTCCAGCTCGTGTTCGGCCAGGACCTCCTCGAGTTCCGGCCGCGGGTCACGTCGTCGGGGCAGGTCTCCCGGGTCGAGGTCCGCGGCTGGGACCCGGCGACGAAGCAAGCGATCGTGGGGACGGCCCGGGCAGGCACCACCGCCGCCCAGCTGCCGGACAACCCGGGGAGCCTCGCCGGGCTCTTCGGCAGCCCGGTCCTGATCGTCGAGGGCGGCTACCCATCGCAGGCCGAGGCCGACCGAGCCGCGGAGGCGCTCGCCGAGCAGGTCGGCAGCGCGTTCGCCGAGGCCTCCGGCATCGCCCGCGGCAACCCCCGCGTGAAAGCGGGCGTGGCCGTCAGCGTCTCGCAGGTCGCCGCGCCGTTCGCCGGGCGCTACACGCTCACCCACACGCGCCACACCTACGACCCCCAGGACGGCTACCGCACGCACTTCATCGTGAGCGGCCGCCAGGATCGGTCGCTCATGGGGCTCGTCGCCGGGGCGGCCGCCGGCAGCGCGGGGGGCGGCGGGGGCGGCGCTGGCGGCGGGGCGGGATCCGGTTCGTCCTCGGGCGTGGTGGTGGGCATCGTGACGGACAACGACGACCCCGATCGCCTCGGACGGGTGAAGCTCCGCTTCCCATCCATGTCGGCCGACTACGAGAGCAACTGGGCTCGTGTCGCGGCGCCGGGCAACGGCGCGTCGCGCGGCATGGTCTGGATCCCGGAGGTCAACGACGAGGTCCTCGTCGCCTTCGAGAGTGGCGACCGCCAGCGCCCCTTCGTCGTCGGCGGCCTCTGGAACGGCAGCGACACGCCGCCGCCGATCGAGGTGGACAACGGGAAGCTCAACGGGCGCCTCTTCGTGAGCCGCGACGGCAACCAGGTCTACATGTGGGACAAGCCCGGGAACTCGTCGCTGGGGATGCAGACGGCAGGGGAGGAAGTGGTACTCCTCCTGAGCCGGACGGACAAGGAGCTGAGCGGCACGTCCGTCGGGAAGATTGTGCTGACCGCCACGAGCGACATCGAGATCAACGCGACCGGCAAGGTCAAGATCAGCGGCGACGGCGGGGTCGAGATCACGTCGAGCGCCCAGGCGAAGCTCACCGGCTCTGCCGGCGTCGAGGTCGGCACGAGCGGTATCGCCAAGGTCAGCGGCAGCCAGGTCCAGCTGGGCTAGGCGAGGAGGACGACCCGATGGTCAACGACGAGTTCATCGGCGCCGGGTGGGCCTTCCCGCTGCGCACCGACGCGACGGGCGGGATCGCCCTCGTGACCCGCGAGCGCGAGATCGAGGAGAGCATCCACCTGGTCCTCGGCACGGCCTACGGTGAACGGCCGATGCGGCCGGAGTTCGGGTGCGGGATCCACGACGAGGTCTTCTCGCCGGCCGACGCGGCCACGTTCGGCCGGATCGCCGCCGACGTGCGCGCCTCGCTGCGCCGCTGGGAGCCCCGGATCTCCGTGCAGGAGGTCGACGTGGCCGCCGACCCGGACGACCCCTCGACGCTCTACATCGACATCCGCTATTCGGTCGGGTCGTCGAACGACCCCCGGAACCTCGTCTTCCCCTTCTACGTGATCCCCGCGGAGGACTGACTGATGGCCCTGCCGGTCCCGAACCTGGACGACCGCCGCTTCCAGGACCTCGTTGACGACGCGAAGCGGCTCGTCCAGCAGCGTTGCCCGGAGTGGACGGACCACAACGTCTCGGACCCGGGGGTCACCCTCATCGAGGCGTTCGCCTGGATGACGGACCAGCTCCTCTACCGCCTCAACCGGGTCCCGGACCGCCACTACGTCAAGTTCCTCGAGCTGATCGGGGTCCGCCTCTTCCCGCCGGCGGCGGCCCGCGGCGAGATCACCTTCTGGCTCTCCGCGCCCCAGCCGGACGCCGTCCGGATCGCCGGCGGAACACAGGTGGCCACGATCCGCACGGAGACCGACGACGCCGTCGTCTTCACGACCCTCGACGACCTTCCGATCGTTCCGGTGAAGCTCGCGCACGTGCTGACCACCGCGGACAACAAGACGCACGTGGACCGCACCACCGAGGCCGGCAACGGCCGCGACTTCGCCGCCTTCGAGGCGCCACCCGTGGCCGGCAACGTGCTCCTCGTGGGCATCTCCGAGCCGGCTCCCTCCAACGTGGTGCGCCTCGACTTCCGGTGCACGATCGAGGGCGTCGGCGTCGACCCCACCTGGCCGCCGTTGGCGTGGGAGGCGTGGACCGGCGATGGCTGGACCCCCTGCGAGCTGGAGCGAGACGCCACCGGGGGCCTCAACCGCGACGGCGAGGTGATCGTCCACGTCCCGGCGGGCCACGCGGTCTCGGTCGTCGAGAAGCTCCGGGCCGCGTGGCTCCGCGCCCGCGTCATGGAGCCGGAAGAGGGCCAGCCGTTCTACTCCGCCTCCCCGAGCGTGCGCGGCGTGACGGCCTCCACCGTCGGCGGCACGACGGCCGCGGTCCACGCCGACGTGGTCGTCGACGAGATCGTCGGCGCCTCCGAGGGCGTGGCCGGCCAGCGCTTCCTGCTGAAGCGGCGACCCGTCGTCCCCGGCGACCGGCCGACGTCCGTCCGGGTCTCCGACGACGAGGACGGCTGGCACGAATGGACGCAGGTCCCCGACTTCTCAGGCTCGGGGCCGGAGGAACGCCACTTCGTGCTGGACGCCGTGGCCGGCGAGATCTCCTTCGGCCCGGCCGTGCGCGAGCCGGACGGGTCGGTGCGCGGCCACGGGGCGGTGCCGGCGAAGGGACGCCGCATCAAGGTCGACGTCTACCTCACCGGCGGCGGCCGGCTCGGCAACATCGCGACGCGGTCGATCAGCATCCTGAAATCGTCCATCCCGTACGTGAGCCGCGTGGAGAACCGCCGGGCGATGGCCGGCGGCGTCGACGGGGAGGAGATCGAGAACGCAAAGATCCGCGGCCCCATCACGCTCCGTTCCCGCGGGCGCGCCGTGACCACCGAGGACTTCGAGCACCTGGCCTTGGAGGTCGCGCCAGAGCTGGCGCGCGTCCACGCGGTGGGCGCCGGCGACGGCGCCGACGCGGGATCTGTGCGGGTCCTCGTGGTGCCCGCGGCGCAGGCCGCCGACGGGCGCCTTCGCTTCGAGCAGCTCGTCCCGTCGGACGACACCCTGGCCCGCGTGGCGGCCCGCCTCGACGAGACGCGCGTCGTCGGGACGCGGGTGATCGTCGAGCCTCCCGTCTATCGCGGGATCACGATCGTCGCCCGCCTGCGGCCGCGTCCGCGGGTGACCCCGGGGCGCCTCCAGGAGGCCGCGCTGCGGGCCCTCTACGCGTACTTCAACCCGATCTCCGGCGGTCCCGAGGGCGCCGGGTGGCCGTTCGGGCGACCCGTTCAGATGGGCGAGGTCTACTCCGTCCTCCAGCGGGTGCGCGGGACCGAGCTCGTCGAGGACGTGCGACTCTTCGGGGCCGACCCGATCACCGGGCAGCGCGGCCAGGCGACCCAGCGGCTCGACCTGGAGCCGCACGCGCTCGTGTTCAGCTACGAGCACCAGCTCATGGTCGAGGAGGGCTAGCCGTGCGCGGGACGCCCCCCGGGCTGGCGAGCCCCCATCCGATCGGCGAGCATCTCCCCGGCCTTTACCGCGACGACGCCTTCACCCAGCGGTTCATGGCGGCGTTCGACGAGGTCCTGGCCGGGGCGATCCAGGTGCTCGACTGCTTCCCGGCCTACCTGGATCCGGCCCTCGCCCCGGAGGACTTCCTGGAGTGGATCGGGGGCTGGGTCGGCGCGACGCCGGACGAGACGTGGCCACTCGAGCGGCGCCGGGCGTTCGTGGCCTCCGCCACCGAGCTGTTCCGGATGCGCGGGACCGCCGCCGGGCTGGCCGCGCACGTCGCTGTCTTCACGGGCGGCGAGGTCGAGATCGCCGAGCCCGGCGCCGCGGGCTGGTCGCGCGGCGCCGGAGCGGCCATGCCGGCGGGCTCCTCGCCCGATCTCTTCATTCGTGTCCGCGTAAAGGACCCAAAGGCTGTCCCGGCGGCTGGGCTCGAGGCTCTCATCGCGGCGTCGAAGCCGGCGCATGTCCCGCACCGCCTGGAGATCGTCAAGGCGTGAGCCGCCCGCGCGACGAACCGTCCGAACGGGTCGCGGCGCGCGCTACCATGAACGCACGGATGCGGTGCGCCCGCAGCAGCGGCGTCGAGGTCTCCGGTCCACGAGGGAGCGCCACGTGATCGTCTGCACGAAGTGCGGGCTCCAGAACGACCCGTCCGACAGTTTCTGCGGTTCGTGCGGGAGCTTCCTGGAGTGGACCGGGACCAAGGTCGAGGAGGCCGCGCCCGCGCCGGAGCCTGAGCCTGTCGCGCCGGAGCCTCCCGTTCCGCCCGGGCAGCCGACGCTCATCGGCCGTGTCCGGGATGCGGTCGGCCTCGGCGGCCACGCGGCCGGGCCTGCCGCGGATGCGGCGGCTACGGCGGCCGCGGAGGCTACGGCGGCCGCGGAGGCTACGGCGGCCGCGGAGGCCGTCGCCCGCCGTGACGAGGAGGCCGCCGCGGCCGAGGTAGCGGCCGCCGAGGCGCCGGTGGCACCGACGGCGGTGGTCGTGACCGGCCCGACGGTCTTCCGCATCGTCGACGACACGCCGGAACCGCAACCGGAGCCCGCGTCCGCGCCGGGACCGGAGCCCGCGCCCGTCGCTCCCGCGCCCGTCGCGCCGGAACCGGAGCCCGTCGCCCCGGCGCCCGCACCCGCGCCGGAACCGGAGCCCGAACCGGAACCCGAGCCCGTCGCTCCCGCGCCGGAGCCCGTCGCGCCGGAGCCCGTCGCGCCCGAACCGGAGCCCACCCTCGCGCCCGAACCGGAGCCCACCCTCGCGCCCGAATCGCCGCCGGCCGCCCCACAGGCGATGATTCGTGACATGGAGCCCGGCGACGAGGTCTCGGCGACTCCGGCGACGCCGGCAGCCCCGCTGCCTCCCTCCGGCGAGGCCGCCCCGGACCCCGAGCACGACATTCTCGAGCCTGCCCCAGAGGCAAGCGATGCGCCGTCGGCCGGCGAGGCCCCGTCGTTCCAGGGGGTGGGGGCGGTCCCGCCACCGGCAAGTCACGGATCATCGCCTGACGAGCGGGACCCGGAGCCTGGCGAACCGGTTGCCCCGGCCCCGGTACCCGAACCGACCCCGGCGGGACCCACCTGCCCCGCGTGCGGCCGGGTCACCCCGGCCGGGAGGGTCTTCTGCATCTCGTGCGGTGAGCGGCTGCCCGCCGCGGCCGGCGCCCACGTCTTGCCGCTGCCTCCCGCCCGCGAGGGGCCCCGGATCCGCCCGATGTTGCCGGGGGCGGCCCCGTCATCGAAGCCGAGGTCGCTCGTCCAGCCGTCCAGGCCCGTCGAACCTCCGCTACCCGTTCCGGCGACACCGGCCGATCTGCTCGCTGCCCCGGCCGCGGCTGCGCTCGCCGTCACGGCCCCGGCCGCGCCCGCACCCCCGGCCGCGCCCGCACCCCCGGCTGCGCCCGCACCCCCGGCTGCGCCGGCTCAGCCGCCGGCCCAGCGACCCGGGCCGGCCCAGCCACCGGCCCGGCTCCCGAGCGTCTCCGTCGCGGCAGCCGCCAGAGCGAGCACGCCCGCGGCGGCCAGCTCGACGCCGGCCCCCGTCGGGCCCCCCACCCCCACGCCACCCGTGCCCCAGGACCAGCCAGCGGCGCGACGCCCGGAGGCGGTGAAGCCCGGCCCCGAGCGGCCGCGCCCCGCGTCCCGCTCGGCGCAGGAAGTCACGCCGGCTCCCAACCCCGGCGATCTTGTGTGCGGCAACTGCGGCATGGGGAACGATCCGGCGCGCAAGTTCTGTCGCCGCTGCGGTCAGAGCCTTGCGACGGCCACCATCGCCCCGACCCGCAAGGTTCCCTGGTACCGCCGGATCTTCGGCGCCGGCAAGCCCAGAGCGAAGGTGGCTGCGGGCGAGCGACCGAAGAGCATGCGCACCGACGGCAAGACCCGCGGTGGGATCAAGGCCGGCCGGCTCCTCTCAGCCGGGATCCAGGTCGTCATGCTCGCCGGGATCATCGGCCTCGTCGCCGGTTACGCGCTCGTCCCGAGCTGGCGCGACGCGGTGAACGGGCTCGTCAACTCCGTCAAGGAGATGATCGTCCCGTCGGCGGACCAGGTCTACACCTCCGGCCCGACGACCGGACCCGGGACCAAGGAGCACCCGGCCAGGCTCGCCTTCGATCGCACCCTCGGCTTCTGGGCTGCCCCGTTCGCCGACGGGTCCCCGCCGACCATCGAGGGCTCGTTCACGCCCCCCGCCGGCGTGGCCAAGATCCTGGTCACGGCCGGGGCCGCCGGGGACCAGTACAAGGCGTTCGCCCGGCCGCGCGACGTGACCCTCGAGTTCCTCGATGCGGCGGGCACGGTCATCGCCTCGAAGAGCTACGAGCTGAAGGACGAGGCCGAGCCCCAGTCGTTCGACGTGGGGGCGAAGGGCGCCTCTCGCGTCCGCCTCACGGTTCGGTCTGTCTTCCCGGCCGAGAAGCCGAATGCGCCGGTCGCCATCTCCGAGGTCGAGTTCTTCGGCTCGCAGGCAGGGTCGTCGCCGACCCCGGCGCCCTGATCCGTCAGGCGTCGTCGGCCGCCGTCACCCCGAGGTCGGCGAGCATCCGCGCATAGCCCGACCGCGCGCTCGTGGCGGCCGCCTGGTCGCCGGCGCGCTCGCGCGCCTCGACCAGGATCCGCCAGAGCGGGTCGTGATGCGAATCGATGGCGAGGCCGGCCGCGCAGGCCTCCGCGGCCCCGGTCGGATCGCTGTCGAGCAGCAGCTCGGCGAGCGCGCGCGCCGTCTCCACGGCCTCGGCCCGCGCACGCTCGCGGCGGCCCGCCGCCCACTCCGCCGGTCCATCCTCGGGCAGGAGGTCCCCGCCGTACGCGGCGATCGCGGCCCGCAAGGCCTCGATCGCGACATGCGTGGCCCCCCGAGCCCGGATCGTCCGGGCATCGATGACGGCCCGCTCGAAGTCGGCAAGGTCGATCCGGGCGGCGTCGGGCAGGGCGAGCCGATAGGCCTCCCCGTCGCGCACCAGCAGCTCGCAGGCCCCCCGCCCGGCGCGCGGCGTCAGCTCGCGCCGCAGCGCGGAAAGGGCGACGTGCAGGTTCTTCGCGCCGGTCTCCGGGTCGGCCTCCGGCCAGAACGTCTCCTGGAGGACCTCGCGGTGGACGGGACGCCCCGCGTTGAGGGCGAGGAAGCGAAGCACGGCACGGGGGCGGGGCTTCAGCCCGCCGAGGTCGACCTGGCGGCCCTCGATGGTCATCGCGAACGACCCGAAGAGGCGGATCGCGACCCGCCCCGCACCGACGGGACTGGTCGCGGCGGGCCCTCCGCCGGGGTCCGAGCGAACGGAGACGGATCGGCCGCCCGCCGGCAGGGCGAGGCCGGCCTCGGCCAGGATGCCGTCGGCGGCGGTCCCGAGCTCGCCGTCCGCGATCGGATCCAGCTCCGCCAGGGCGCGCTGGGCGACGGCCGCCACGACCACGATGCCCGTGGAGCGCGCGACCGCCTCGGCGCCGAGGGCCGCCTCCCGGGCGTCGGGCGCGCCGGCCCGGACGAGCGCCAGCGCGGCCAGCCCTCGGGCCCAGGCCTCCAGGCTCCCGGCCCCGAGGGCGCGGAAGCGGGCCGCCGCCGCCTCGAGAGGTTCCAGCGCCGTCTCGGGTTCGCGCATGGCCGACCAGCCCTCGGCGAGGGCCGCCAGGCCCTCGCCCCAGCGATCCTCGTCGCGGGCCGCTGCGTCCCGGACGGCTGTCGCATCCGAGCGGGCGTACTCCGCACCCGCGGGCGCGCCCGCGATCGAGAGCGCCGCCCGACCCACGCGTGCGAGCCACCACAGGCCCGCCCGTTCGGCTGCCGCAACCGCCTGCTCGGTCTGGACGACGGCCCGCGCGTCGCCGGCCAGGAGCCCGGCCACGGCCGCGCCGAGAGCGGCCGTGGACCCGATGACGGGGCTGCAGGACTCCTCGTCCGCGGCGCGACGCAGGATCCGGCGTGCCTCGGCGACCCGCCCGCCGACGAGGGCCCCGAGACCGGCCGCCACGAGCCTGCCCGGCTCGTCGTCACCCGCCGGTCGACGAACCAGGGGGTCGTGGGCGATTGCGGAGCGGAGCGCGCCGCTCCAATCCGTGGCCGGCGCTGGCAGCGGATCCAGCCATCCGGCCAGCGCCAGGCGCTCCCTGCGGCACGCGGCCCCTGCCTCGCCGGAGCCGAAGAGCACCTCGGCCCGACCGTAGGCGTCGACAGCCTGGACCCAGCGGCCGTCCGACCGATGGCGCCGCGCCGTCGCGAGGATGAGCCACGGGTCCTGGACCAGGAGCGCCGGGGGCAGCGTGTCCATCCAGGCGCCCTGGCCGGCGGCAAGGCGTTCCCCGTGCCGGTCCAGCAGCCGATCGACGGCGGCCCAGTCCTCGGCTCGGCTGTAGGCCGCGACGGCCTCGGCGATCGCCCCGTCGCCCTCGAGCAGCTCGCCTCCGCGTCGGGCGCGGGCGCGTGCCGCCGACTCGCCGACCGTCTCGACGAGCATCCCCTCCAGGTGGCTGCGCAGCACCTCGTGATAGCGATACGTGCCCTCGTCGTCGATGGCGACCGTGAAGACGCTGCGCCGCTCCAGCTCCTCGAGGAGCGCCCGGCTGCCGTGGCGCTCCAGGAGGCGATCACAGAGGCTCCCGGTCAGGCGGCGGAGCACGCAGGTCCCGACCAGGAACTCCCGCAGCTCGTCGGGGAGCTCCGCCACGACGTTGCGGGCGAGGTACTCGCGCATGAGCCGCGAGCTCGGGCCGAGGCCGGCGAGCAGCCGCTGCCGCTCCGCGGCCGCCTTGCCGCGCGTGGCCAGGTGGAAAAGCTGCAGCCCCGCCGCCCAGCCCTCCGTCCGGCGGGCGAGGCGGGCGAGCTCGTCGGTCCGCAGCGCCTCGCCGTAGAAGTCGCGGAAGAGCCGCTCCACTTCCCACGGCCGGAAGCGGAGGTCGTCGCCGGAGAGCTCGAGGATCTCCCCGGCGACGCGGCGGCGCGACAGGTTGAACGACGGGGCCACCCGGGTGCCCGCGACGACCGCCAGCGACGGCGGCGCGTAGTCGAGGAAGCGCTCGAGCGCGGCCTCGGCAGGTGTCCCGGTGAGGGCGTGGAGATCGTCGATCACGAGGAGCAGGCGGTCCTCGGGTCGCGCGTCGAGGGCGGCGGCCGCCTCCTCCACGGATCGCCAGGCAGGCTCGAGATCCGGCACGACCGTCGCGAACGCGGCGGCGAGGTGGGCCACCATGCTCCGCTCGGATCCGTCGACGCTCTCCGCGCGGTACCACGCGGCCGGGGCGTCGACGAGGCCGGCCCAGGCCGCCAGGAGGGTCGTCTTCCCCGAGCCGGCCGGGGCGACGACGAGGGTCAGGCGGTGCTGCCAGAGCCGCGGAACCAGCTGGTCCAGGCGCTCGCGGGGGAGCCAGCGAACGCGCGGCGCGCGCACCTTGGCCGGGACGATCCCAGCCCCGGCGCCGCCCGTGGTCGGCCCGCCGATCCGGCGCGCGTCTGTCGGCTCTATCCGCATCTGGCGCTACGGACCCCCTCCCGCAGGCCGGGTTGCCCGTTGCCCCGGCGGACCTGCATTCTGGCCCTTCCGGGCACCAGGGTCCAGCCGTATTTCCGCGAACCGGGAGGCCCGGCGTTCCGGTCAGCCGGGGTGCGAGCGAAGCCCGCGCAGGCGCTCCAGCAGGGCCTCGGGGTTGGCGTCGTGAACGCTTGCGTCCTCGAGGAGCCTGTCCGGGCGGTGCGAGATCATCACGAACTCGCGCTCGAAGGCCGTCCGTTCGGGCCCAGCCCCCATGATCACGACCGGCGCCCGGTCTCCGAGCTCGTGGAGGACCCGCAGAAAGAACGACGGCGCATCGGCGCGCCCGCTGCGTCGCGGCACCCGGGCGATCTCGTCGCGCCCGTCCGGCCGGGTCCGGGCGACGACGGCCTCGGTGGCGGCGAGGACGACGACGGCCCCTCCCAGGCGCCCGTGGGGCATCGTGGCCGGCGTCGGGCCGGTGGCGCCCGGGCTCGTCGTCCGTTCGCCGGGACTCGGCACGTGCTCGGCGCCGGGGACGGGCGCCGCAGGCGAGTGAGTCGATCGGCCGTGCATCAGGACACCTCCACGACCCCATGGTGGGGGTGCGGGCCCGTGCGCTCGACGGCCGTTCGGATCGGTTCACAGCGCCGAAGGTCACCGGAACCGGCCGCGGCACGGTACCGTCTGGGGGCCATGAACGACCGTCTCCGCCTTCCGGGGCCCCTCGGCCCGCTCGCCACCCTGCTCGTGGCCGTCGTCGTCGCAGGATGCGGCGCGGCGGCGAGCTCCCCGTCGACGCAGCCGTCGGCGACGCCGTCGGCGACGGCGGGCGGTGCGCCGCTCACGCAGGCGGAGGCGGTTGCGCGGGTGCTTGCGCAGGATCCCCGCTTCGCCGGCATCGGCCCCCCGGAGCCGAACCTCATCGGCCAGTCGGCCTGGTACGAGGTGGCGCCGGCCGTGGTCGGCTGGCGCGTCACGGTGACGATCGGTTGGGGCGACTGCCAGGCCGGCTGCATCGGCCGCCACGCCTGGGTCTACGACGTCGACCCCTCCGGAGCGGTGGCCCTGGTCGAGGAGCGGGGCGATCCGTTCGAGGACGGGTCGGGTGGGGGGTCGGGCTCGGGCGGCTCCGGCGGCGGGGGCGACGCCAGCCCTCCCGTGGTTATCCCCGCGGAGGGCGGGCCGTGGATCGCCGGGCGGGCGGTCGCCGGGCCCGTCTGTCCGGTCGAGCGGGTTCCCCCCGATCCCGCGTGCGCCGCCCGTCCCGTCGGGGGCGCCGTGATCGTCGTCCGGGGCGCGTACGGCGCCGAGATCGCGCGCGCGACGACCGCCGCCGACGGCACTTTCCTCGTCGGCGTTCCAGGCGGCGGCAGCTGGACCGTCGAGCCGCAGCCCGTCGAGGGGCTGATGGGCACGGCGCCGGCCGTCGTTGTCCAGGTTCCCGACGCCCCGTCGTCCTGGGCGACGGCGGACGTCGCCTACGACACCGGCATTCGGTAGGCGACGACGGCACGCGCCCGCGCCGGCGGCGATCGGAGCGAGGCGCTGCTACCCTGCCGCCCATGCACCACCGCCGAGCCGCCCTCGCGGCAGCCCTGTCGCTCCTCCTGGCTGTCCTCCTGCCCGCCGCCGTCGGGGCGCACTCCGAGCTCGTGTCGTCGAACCCGGCCGACGGAGCGACCCTCACCGGCCCGCCCCTCGAGATCAGCGGCGACTTCTCCGAGGAGCTCGACACGACCCGGAGCGTCATGGAGCTTCGCGCGCCCGGCGGCGGCGTTCTCGCGACCGGCCGCGTGCCCGACGGAGGGCCGGCGACGCGGATGGCGATCGTCGACCTGCCGGCATTCGCTCCCGGCACGTACGAGGTGCGCTGGACGACCGTGACCGCCGACGACGACGGGGTCGAGCGGGGCACCTTCACGTTCACCCTGCTCGCGGCGACGCCGAGCCCGACCCCGACGGCGGAGCCGTCGTCCACGCCGGCAGCGACCGCGCCTCCGTCCGCCGCGCCTCCGTCCGCCGCGCCTGCCCCGACGCCCGCGCCGTCGCCGGCTCCGTCGCCCGCGCCCGGGCCGGTGGCCGGCTCCACCACCACCGGCGACCTCCTGGTCCCTCTCGCCGTCCTGGCCGTCATCCTCGCCGGCGGCGCGGCCTGGCTGCTGCGCCGGCGCCGGTGACCTCAGCGCTCCGGACGCGCCGCTCGCCGGGGTGGCGCCCGGTCGCCCCGGTCGCGCTCCTTCTCGCAGCCTCGCTCGTCATGGGCGCCTGCGGCGATCCCGGGAAGGCGGCCGCCGGGCTCGTCGTCGCCGTCGATGCGCCGGCGGGCGAGGTGACCGGCTTCACCCTGCGGACCGAGCAGGGCGAGACGATCCCCTTCGTCATCGGAACGCTGGAGATCGACGGCGCGGCGTTCGCCGCCGCGCACCTTGTCGAGCATGCGGTCACCCTCCAGCCGATCGCGGTCGGGTACCGGGTCCGGGACGGGCGGAACGTCGTCCACCGGATGGTCGACGCGCCGTGGGCGGCCCCGGCCCCGTGAGGCGGCTGGGCGCAGCCCTCGGTGGAGCCGGCTTCGCCCTCCTCGCCCTCCCCGGCGCGGCCCTGGGGCACGAGCTGACCGGCGTCTTCGAGTCGCCGATCCCCCTCCCCGTCTACCTGGCCGGGGCGGCGGCCGCCGTCGGCCTCTCGTTCGCGGTCGTCTTCCTGCGCGACGGGCCCGGCTTTGGCCCGGGCGACCCCCGGACGATCCGGGTTCCGCGCTGGCTCCGGGCCGCCCTGCGCGGCGCCGGCATCCTGGCGGTCGCCTGGATCGCGGCCCAGGCCGTCGTGGGCGGCTCGAGCGATGCCGACGTCTCGAGGCTCTTCCTGTGGACCTACGGATGGGTGGGGCTGGCCCTCCTGTCTGCCGTTGTCGGCCCGGCCTGGTCGTGGCTGGACCCCTTCACGACGGTTCACGACGCGGGCGCGTCCCTCCTGCGCCGGGCCGGGATCCGGGGCTGGACGCCGGCGCCGTATCCCGGGCGGCTGGGCCGCTGGCCGGCCGTCGCCGGGTTCGCCTTCTTCGTCTGGCTGGAGCTCATCGTGACCGGGGGCGGCGGCGGGCGGACGCTCGGGGCGGCGTTCGGCGTCTACGGCGTGGTCACGCTTCTCGGGATGGCCCAGTACGGGCGCGATGCCTGGCGGGCGAACGGCGAGGTCTTCTCGGCCTGGTTCGGCCTGCTCGGCCGGATCGCCCCGTTCGCCCTCATCGGAGCGCCCGAGGGAGGCACCGTGCGCCGGCGGCCAGTCGGCGCGGGGCTCCTCGAGCCCGGCTGGTCGAACGCGGACGTGGCGCTGGCCGCGATCGGCGTCGCCTCCGTCCTCTACGACGGGCTCTCGCAGACCCAGGCCTGGTTCGACCTGGTCGGGCTGCCCGGCCTCGCCGGGGGATCGGTCGGGCTCGGCGTCTTCCTGGTCGCGGCCGTCGGTCTCGCCCTGGCGGTGGCCCGCCTCGTCGGCTCGCCGCCGATCGCACGGGCGACCGGGATCGCGGCCGCCGGCGCGGGGCTGGTCCCCATCGCCGCCGGGTACATCGCCGGCCACTACCTGACCTCGCTGCTCGTCGACGGCCAGCGGATCGTGATCGCCATCTCCGATCCGCTCCAGCAGGGCTGGGACCTCTTCGGGACGGCGTTCTTCAAGCCGGTAAGCGGGTTCCTCGCGCCGGGGGCCGTCTGGGGCGTCCAGCTGGGCGTCGTCGTCGGGGGCCACATGCTCGGCGCCGTGGCCGGCCACCTCGCGGCGGTCTCCGGGTGGCACGCCGGGCCGGTTCCGGCGCCGAAGCTCCGCGCGCGGCACCTCCGCCGGCTGCGCCTCCGCCAGCTGCCGCTGGCCCTGTTCATGGTGGCGCTCACGGTCACGACCCTCTGGTCGCTGGGCCAGGCGATCGTGACGTCCGCCCCGCCCGGTTAGACTCGGCGGCGATGGCTCTCGTCACGACCCAGGCGCTCTCCTTCCGCTACCCCGGCGGCGGGGGCGGCATTCTCGCGCTCGACGACCTGACCGTCGCGATCGAGCCCGGCATCGTGGGCCTCGTGGGGGCGAACGGGGCCGGCAAGAGCACGCTCCTCCGGATCCTCCTGGGGCTCCTCGAGCCGACTGAAGGTTCGGCGGCCGTCTTCGACCTCGACGTGCGGCGCGACGGGCCGCGGATCCGCGAGCAGGTCGGCTACATGCCGGAGCACGACGTCCTCCCGCCCGACATCTCCGCCACGGACCTGGTCACGCACCTCGCGGAGATGTCGGGCCTGCCCCGCACGGCGGCGCGCGAACGGGCCGCGGAGGTCCTCCGCCACGTCGGCCTCTTCGAGGAGCGCTACCGCGCGATCGGCGGCTACTCCACGGGCATGAAGCAGCGGGTGAAGCTCGCCCAGGCGTTGGTGCACGACCCGCGCCTCCTCCTGCTCGACGAGCCCACGAACGGTCTCGACCCGGCCGGCCGCGACGAGATGCTGGACCTGGTCCGGCGGACCGGCACCGAGTTCGGGATGGCCGTGATCGTGAGCTCGCACCTGCTCGGCGAGATCGAGCGGGTGTGCGACCACGTCGTCGCCATCGACGCCGGCCGCCTGCTCCGCGACGCCCCGCTGGCGAGCTTCACGACGCGGACCGGGACGCTCGTCGTCGAGCTGGACGAGGGGGCCGACGGGGTCGCCGCCGACCTGGTCGCGGCGGGGGTGGCCGCCCGGATCGACGGCCCGCGACGCGTCCTGGTGGCCGTCGTCGACGGACGCCCGTTCGACCTCATCCGCGACTCCGTGGCCGCGCGCGGGCTCGCCCTCACCCGACTGGAGCCGGCGCGCCATCGGGTCGAGGACCTCTTCCGCGACGCCGAGGCGGATGGCCGTGACGACGCCGCCTGACCTCCTTGCCGGCTCGGCCACCGGCAGCATCTACGACCTGGGCTACCGCGGCTACGACGGGCCTCGGCTGGGCCGGCGCCACGCGGTTGGGGCGCTCTTCGTCCACGGCCTTCGGGCGGCATTCGGGTTGGGACGGAGCGGCCGGGCGAAGATCGCCCCGCTGGCCCTGGGCGGCCTCATCGCGCTGCCGGCGGTCGTGAGCGTCGGGTTCGGCGCCCTCGCCGGCGGCGCCGGCGCGGAGTTCAACCCGATCACGCTGGAGGGCTACCTCCCGTTCGCCCAGACGCTGCTCGTCTTCTTCGTGGCCGCCCAGGCCCCGGAGCTCCTCGTCCGGGACCAGCGCCACCGCGTCCTGACCTTGTACTTCAGCCGCGCCCTCGAGCGGGCGGACTACGTCCTGGCGAAGTACCTCGCCCTGCTGGCGGCGGTCGGGCTCGTCCTGGCCCTGCCGCAGGTCATCCTGCTGCTCGGCATGCTGTTCGCGACGCCGAACCTGGCCGACGGGCTGGCGAATGTCGTTCCCCTCCTCTGGCCGGTGGCCGGCCGGACCGTCGTGGACTCCGCGCTCCTCGCCGGCGTCGGGCTGGCGGCCAGCGCCTTCACCGTTCGCCGGGCGTTCGCGGCCGGCACGATCATCGCGGTCTTCCTCGTCCTGAGCGGCGTCGTGACGGTCCTCGTCAACCGGGTCGGGCTCGACGGCCCGCTCGCCCTCGTGGCCCTGGCCGATCCCTTCGCGCTCATGGACGGGGTCTCCGCCCTGTTGTTCGACGTCGAGCCGAACATGCCGGCCATCCTCCGCTCGGACCTCCCGGTCTGGCTCTTCGCCGGCACCGCCGTCGCCGTCTCCGTCGCCGCGTTCGGGCTGCTCCTCCTGCGCTACCGGCGGATCGCGGCGTGACCGGCGTCGTCGTCGAGCTCACGGATGTCTCTCGCTGGTACGGCAACGTCGTCGCCGTCAACGGGGTCGGCTTCTCAATCGGAGCGGGCGTCACGGGCCTCCTGGGCCCGAATGGGGCGGGGAAGTCAACGCTCCTCCACATGATCGCGGGGCTCCTGCGGCCTTCGGCGGGCACCGTCACCGTCGATGGCCGGACCACCTACGGCGACCCCGAGGTCTTCCGGCGGGTCGGGCTGGTCCCCGAAAGGGAGGCCGTGTTCGGCTTCCTGACCGGCCGCGCATTCGTGCGGCTCAACGCCGACCTGCAGGGCGTCCGGGCCGCCGCCGACGCGGTCGAACGCGCTCTCGCGACGGTCGAGCTGGCGGGCGCCGCCGACCGGGCGCTCGCGACCTACTCGAAAGGGATGCGTCAGCGCGCCAAGGTGGCCGCGGCCCTCGTTCACGACCCGGGCGTCCTGGTCCTCGACGAGCCCTTCAACGGGATGGATCCGCGCCAGCGCCTCCACATGATGGACCTGCTCCGCGACCTGGCCCGCGACGGCCGGACGATCATCTTCTCCTCCCATATCCTGGAGGAGGTGGAGCGGGTCGCCGAGCGCGTCCTCGTCATGGTCGCGGGGCGGCTCGCGGCGTCCGGCGACTTCCGGGAGATCCGGCGCCTGATGACCGACCGGCCCCACGCGTTCCGGCTGCGGACGTCCGACGACCGCGCGCTGGCGGCCGCGATCGTGGCCCGGCCGACGGTGGCAGGCGTGGCGCTCGAGGGCGACCGCCTCGTGGTCCACGCCGCCGACTTCGCCGCCTTCACCGGGGACCTCGCCCGGATCGCGCGCGCCGCGGGGATCTCCATCTTCGAGCTGATCCCGGCCGACGAGTCGCTCGAATCCGTGTTCTCCTACCTGGTGCGCGGGTGAGCGGGCCGCTCGCGAGCCACCCGGCCGCCCTCGGTCCGCTCGTGCGCCTGACGGCCGCCGGCCTGGTCGGGCGACGCCGGTCGCTGGGCGTCGTGCTCCTGGCCGTCGCGCCCGTCCTCGTGGCCGCGGTCCTCGCGATCGGCGGCGGGCTGGGCGACTCCGCCTCTCTGGCCTCCGACGTCTTCTCGACGATCACGCTGGGGCTCGTGATCCCGCTCGCCGCCCTGGTCTTCGGAACGGCGGCGCTGGGTACCGGGATCGAGGACGGCACGATCGTGTACCTGCTCGTGAAGCCGGTTCCTCGCCGCACGGTGGTCCTCGCCGCCATGCTCGTCGCGACCGCCGCCACGGCCCTGCTTGCCGTCGCCGCGACGCTCCTCTCGGGGCTTCTCCTGGTGGGGCTCACGGCACCGGGCCTCCTCGCCGGGACGGCGGCGGCGGCCTTCCTGGCCTCGCTGGTCTACGTCGTGGTGTTCGTCGCCCTTTCGCTCTTCACCAGCCGGGCCTTCCTGGTCGGACTCGGGTACGTCCTCCTCTGGGAGGGGCTCGTCACCACCCTCCTGGCCGGGACGCGGATTCTCTCGATCCGGGAGTACGCGACGTCGACGATGCTCGCGCTCGCCGGGACGGCCGGGAGCGGCGGCGCGCAGGCGAGCGTCGACCTGCCCGTGGCGCTCGCGCTGTCGCTGGCCGCGGTCGTCGCCGCGTTCCTGCTGGGGGCCTGGCGGCTCGGCCGGTTCGAGGTCGCGGAGGCCGGGTAGCGCGCCCCGGCGCACCGCCGTCGCGCACGTCTTGCGGGGCCCGGTACAATCCGGCGCGATGCCCGACCCGCGGATCCGACGCTCGAAGCACGGCGCCAGCCACGGCCGCCGACCGCGTGACGCCGCGCCCGACGGATTGGCCCCTTCCGAGGCCGCGTCGGCCGAGGCGGAGGCCGAAGCCGAGGCAGCCGCGAGTGTCGCCGAGGCCGACGGCGAGGCCGCCCCGGATGCCGCCCCCGAGGCCGCCCCGGGTGTCGCTCCCGAGGCCGACGTCGCCGGCGACGCGCCCGGCTGGTTCCGCGATGCGCCGCTCGACGACGGCACGCCGGCCCTCGACGACCAGCCCGAACCCGAACCCGAACCCGAACCGGACGCTGAAGCCGGATCCGGGCTCGAGGACGAGGCGGTCGTCCGGGATCGCGATCGGCCGGTCGTCATCGCGCTCTCGGCGCCCACGTCGACCGTCGCGCCGCGGCGCGGCCACCGCCTCCGGGGACTGCTTGTCGGGGTGGCGACGATCGTCGTCGTGGCGGCCGCGGGGTTCGGGGCCGGGCTGCTGTTGCCGACGATCCTGCCCGGCCCCGGCATCGCGTCCGGCTCCCCGTCCGCGAGCCCGGTGGCGACCGGCATCCCGACGGCCTCGTCCTCGCCGACGGCAGAGCCGAGCGTCGCGCCCACCACGGCGCCGACACCGGCCCCGACGCCCACCCCGGCCGCGACGCCGGCCCCGACGGCGACGACCTACATTGTGAAGGCCGGGGACCAGCTGGCCCGGATCGCCGCGAAGTACGGCGTGACCGTGGCCGCGATCCAGGAGGCGAACAACATCAAGGACCCGAACCTCATCCGGGTCGGCCAGAAGCTGATCATCCCCCTCCCGACGATGACACCAACCTCCTAGGGCCGCTCGAGCCCGTGCGCCTCCAGGAGGGCGTCGTCGGCCAGGATTTCCGCCGTCGGTCCGTCCCCGACGATCTTCCCGTCGTCCATCACGACCGTCCGGCGGAAGACCTCGGCGACCAGCCGCATATCGTGCGTTGAGACGAGGAGCGTCTGGTCGAGGGAGTGGAGAAGCCGGATCAGCTCGCGACGGCCGCGCGGGTCCAGGCCGGCCGACGGCTCGTCGAAGACGAGGACGGTGGGGTCCATCGAGAGGACGGTGGCCAGGGCCACGCGCTTGCGCTGGCCGAGCGAGAGCCGGTGGGGGAGCCGTCGTTCGAAGCCGGTCATGCCGACGGCGGCGAGCGCCCGCTCGACCCGGACGTGGATCTCCGCCTCCGGCACGCCCATGTGGAGCGGGCCGAACGCCACGTCCTCGAAGACCGTGGGACTGAACAGCTGGTCGTCCGGGTCCTGGAAGACGAGGCCCACCTCGGCGCGGATCCGTTTCACGCTCTTCCGGTCGACGAGCGTGCCGCCGATCCGAACGGAGCCGTGGGTGGGCGTGTTGATGCCGTTGAGGTGGAGCATCAGGGTGCTCTTGCCGGCGCCGTTCGGACCTACGAGCGCCACCTTCTCGCCGCGGGCGATCCGGAGGTCGATCCCCTTGAGGGCCTCGAGGCCGTCCGGGTAGACGAAATGGAGATGCTCCAGGTCGATCCAGCGGGCGCCGACCTCCTCGGGGGGCGCAGGCGACTCGACCGGGCGACCGTGCAGCGCCCCGGGGACATGCGCGTGCTCGTGGGTGAGCGGGGCCGACCCCGCGTCGCCGTGCTCGTGCGGGTGGACGTGCGCGCTGGGTGTCGTGGCCATCTCGGGCTGGACTCCGTTCACGATCGAGGGAGCAGGAGCTGGCCGGCCACGGCGAGGGCCACGATCGCGGTGGCCACCACGACGAAGGCGGTCCAGTCGGTGGCCGTCAGGGCCCGGCCCCCCATCGAGCGGAACTCGCCGTCGAAGCCGCGGGCCTGCATGGCCGCGTAGACGCGCTCGCTGCGTTCGTAGGAGCGGAGGAAGAGCGAGCCGACCATCCCGCCCACGACCTTCGCCCGCCAGAGGACGCTGCCGCCGCCCCGGCCCTCCACGACCGCAGAGCGGCTCTGGCGGGCCCGGTTGAGGCGACCCGCCTCGCCGGTTAGGACCGCGAGGTAGCGGTACATGAAGCCGATGATCGCGACGAGGAGCCGCGGGACGCGGAGGCGCCGCAGGGCCTCCACGAGGTCCGGGAAGGGCGTCGTGAACGAGAGCAGGAGGGCCGCCTGGACGCTGAGCCAGCTCTTGAGGGCGATCGTTGCGAACTCGCGCAGCCCCTGGCCGCTGATCGTCAGGGCGAGCGGCCCGATCACGATGGTGCCGAGCGGGTCGCCGGGGCGGGTGAAGACGAGCGGCAGCGCGGCAAGGACGAAGGGCAGGGCGAAGAAGGCCGAGCGCGCCAGGCGCAGCGGGCCCAGCCGCGCCGCGGTCGAAAGCGCGACAAGGAAGAGCCAGGCGATCGCGAGCGCCAGGAACGAGCCGATGGGCAGCAGGCTGATCGCCAGGATGAACCCGACGGTCAGGAGGAACTTGAGCCGCGCGTCGAGGCGATGGACGATGCTGTCGCGGGCGAGATAGCGGTCGAGGTTCAGGTCAGGCCGCCGCGTCCTTCCGCCGGCGGGCCAGGAGGCGCCCGAGCAGGAACACAAGCAGGAAGACGATGGCGACTCCGACGATCCCGGCGATGACCGTGGAGACGGTGCCGTCGATGCCCGGGATCGTGTACCCGGGGAGGATCTCGAAGCCTGGGTCCTTGCCGGTGCCCTTGAAGCCCTGGTTGATCGCCACCGAATCAAGGCCGTCGGGATCACCGGAGGCGAAGTTGGCGGCCAGGATCGCCACGACGCCGGCCATCGCCAGCCCGATCACCCACCAATAGCGGGCGAGGATGCCTTTCGGCCGTGCGGACGGCTCCGCGGACGTCGGGGCGGGAGTGGTCTCGCTCATCTGGTGCTCCTCCGCTCAGGCGGCTGCCGACGCCGCACGGGCGTCGCGGAGCGACAACAGGTCGGGCCGGCTCACCCGGACGAAGGCAAGGGTGGCCATCGTGACCAGGGCCTCGCCGATCCCGATCAGGACGTGGATCCCCACCATGGCCGCGAGGGCCACCCCGAGGTCGGTCGTGCCGGAGAGCCCGAGCTGGACGGCCATCGCCGAGGCTCCGCCGACCACCGAGAGCCAGGCCGCGATCCCGGCAGCCGGGATGCGCGCCCGCTGCTCGCCGCCGAGCACGCCGCAGAGCAGGCGGTAGACGGCGAAGCCGCCGAGCGTCCCGACGACCCCCATGTTGAAGATGTTGGCGCCCATGACCACGAGCCCGCCGTCCTGGAACACGAGGCCCTGGACGGCAACTACCGCGGCCATGACCAGGGTGCCGGCCCATGGCCCCAGCAGGACGGCCGCGAGGACGCCGCCGAGGAGGTGCCCGGACGTTCCGCCGATGACCTGGAAGTTGAACATCTGGGCCGCGAAGATGAAGGCGGCCGTCACGCCCATCAGGGGGATGGCCCGCTCGTCGAATGTCTCGTTCGTCTTCTTGACCGCCACCGCGATGGCCACGATGGTCAGGATCCACATGATCACCGCGATCGGCAGCGACAGGAACCCGTCGGGCGAGTGCATCTCGACGGGCCCGGGCGTGAGCCCGGCGCCCAAGCTTCCGATGGATGCGAACACGGCATTTCCCCTCTTGCGCGGTCGAC
>Ga0315289_10001142_pt1 | contig 41469 bp, 26 predicted proteins | sample YL17G11_40_MG_FD_203452 | JGI IMG/M metagenome (GOLD analysis project Ga0315289, IMG submission 203452) | Sediment microbial communities from Yellowstone Lake, YNP, Wyoming, USA - YL17G11_40 | ecosystem: Environmental > Aquatic > Freshwater > Lake > Sediment | place: USA: Wyoming | collected... | reverse complement strand
AATTTTACTAATGGATTGCAAAATACTTCGATGTCTGGCAGCTATCCAAACTTTTATTACAATTCAACTCCACTGAAAGCAGGAACTTATCAATTCAGATTTGTTGTAAATGATTCTTCTGGTAATTCCAATGCTACTGATGTTCAGTATTTCATAATTAATAAAGCAAACCCAGTTTTGATTTTAAACAATGGGACGATTGCTGTCAATACTTCTGGATTGGTTGGATATTGGAGATTTGAGGAAGGTGGTAACTCTAATTTTACAATCGATTATTCTGGAAACAATAACACTGCATACCTGAATAACATGAACCAAACTGGAAACAATATGAACGGAACAGTTCCTTCTGGTTGGACTGGTGGAAGGTTTGGAAACGCATTGGGATCTGATGGTGCGAATGACTTTACAAATGTTAGTAGTTCAAATATTTTGAATATAACAAATGAGCTTACGGTAGCATTTTGGGTGAATAGTAATACTATTGGATTATATAATACATGGCCAACAATGGTAGGGAAGGGGAGTGAAAATGCAGGCAGTCCAGGGTGGAGGGTTTACCAAAATTCAAACCTTAGTCAATTTAGTTTTGCTTACTACAATGGAACAGCTACGCAATACGGAGCATACACGCCACAGGGCTTATCTTTGAATAGATGGTATTATGTGGTATTTACTTTTAGTACTTCTCAAGGATATGTGTCAAATGCATATTACAATGGGGCTTTGTTCAAAACTGTTGTTGATTTTGGCTCAATGTCTAACAGCACAACACAACCTCTGTATATACTCGGAAGAGGAAGTAACGCGACAATCGATGAAGTCCAAATCTGGAACAGGAGCTTGACAGCTGATGAGATAAATGAATTGTATCAGTCTTCTGTCAGATATCCAACTCAAACCAACTTCACAGGAAGCAATTGTCCAGGACAAGATGTTTATTGTTCTTTATTCAGAAACGACACTCTGATTGGTAATTCCATCGATTCTTACACAGTATTGTTGCTGCACATGAACGGTACGGATGGTAGTGCAACATTCTTAGACAGCTCCTCAGGAAACAAATCTATCACAAATTATGCGAACGCACAGATTGACACCACCCAGTCGAAGTTTGGCGGTGCATCTGGACTCTTCGACGGCACAGACGACTATCTCTCACTCGCGGATTCAGGTGATTGGTATTTTGGCACTGGAGATTTCACGATTGATTTATGGGGTAACTTCGGTACGTTAAATACCAGTACTCAATATGATTTTTTTGGTCAATGGGACTCTAGTTGGACTTACTATGAGCATCTGGTTCTTCAATGGGGTGGGAGTGCTTGGTATCTTTCCTATAAAGTAAGCAACCCCAATGGGGGTTTTACCCTTGATTCAGGTACCTTAACCGTTTCTAATTCTACTTGGTATCATTTTGCCCTTGTAAGGTCTGGGAATAATTGGTATCTGTTTCAGGGTGGAATACAGGTTGCTACAACATCAAATAGTTTGGCTCTCACGGACTTAGATGGTGATGTGATACTAGGTGCATGGAGTCCATGGTCACCTTATTTTAATGGTTGGCTTGACGAGTTCCGCGTCAGTAAGGGTATTGCTCGTTGGACAAGCAACTTCACACCACCTGGTAGAGAATATGCAAATTCAAATTCAGTTTCTGATGTCAGCACATTAGGGGCTGGTTACCATTACTATCTGTTCAATACTTCTGGTGGGCAGAATTATACTCAGTCAGCTTTGTTGCTTCCATTAAATATTACAAAAGGAACTGTTCAGCCAACTTTGTCAGCTACACCAAGCTGGACTAATGGTTACCCGACACAGACAAATGTTTCTTGTGCAGTAGCCAGTCAGAATTCAGAAGTTAGCTGTTCAGTGTCAAGAAACGAAACTGTTAAAGGAACTTCGGAAGTAACAACATTGTCAGTTGGTCAGTATTTGTACCGCAGCAATTCAACTGAAACATCAAATTACACAGCAAATGTTACAGGTCAAACAAATATTTTAACAATAACAACAAACATAACAGGAATTATTCTCAATCTTGATTTCAATGGAACGACTAATTCAAATAAAATCTATACTTATCCACAAGTTGTGAATGCTACTGCTTACTTTACTGGAGCTAGTGAAGGATCAGTAGTTCTGTGGAGGAATGGAACTAATCTTGGGAATTCAACAAGTGTTAGTTCAATACAATCATTAGGAAATGCTACTTGGAATTTCACAGTGAGTTATTATGGACAGAACTATACTGCTAGTCAGATCAGTTATTTCGTTTACATGAACAAAGGAATACCTACCCTGATTCTGAACAATAATACTGCTGCTGTGAATACTTCTGGATTGGTTGGATACTGGAGATTTGAGAATGAATCTTTAGGAACAGCTACTGACTATTCTGGTTGGAGCAATACTGGAACTTTAACGAATATGAACAATTCTGGTAATGCAACTTCTGGTCCGACTGGTGGAAGGTTTGGTGGAGGAATGCAGTTTGATGGAGTTAATGATTATGTAAATGTTTCTGACTCTAATAATTGGTACTTCGGCACAGGTGATTTTACGATTGATTTTTGGGTAAGATGGAATGCGTTACCAAGCAATGGAGTTTATCAAACGTTTGTATCACAACGAGTTGATATAAATAATCGGCAGATGTTCTGGTGCTACAACAATTCTGGAACATACCGATTATTTTACGACGTTAAAGATGCTGGAACTGATACAATCAGTTTTATTCGTGATATGAATCCTCAACCTTCAACTGGCACATGGTATCACTTTGCATTAGTTAGAAATGGGACTTTTTTCTATTTCTTTCAAGGTGGATTGCTTCTTGGAACTGCCTCCCCAACTGAAGCTGATGCTGTTCCAGATTTTGCTGCCGAATTAGAAGTTGGTGCTGAAGCTCCAACAGGTACGCAACGTCTATTTAATGGATGGCTCGATGAGCTTCGTATATGGAAAGGTCACGGAATGACAGCAGATGAGATAAATGAATTGTATGAATCTCGTGTAACATACCCAACTCAGACCAATTTCACTTTATCTGAACAGAATACTGGTGATAGTGATGTCAATTATGATTTCTTCCGCAATTCAACTGTAGCTGGTGTGTGGCATTTTGATGAAGGAAGTGGAAACTATTCGTTTGATTCAAGCGATAATGGAAATACAGGAACTCTAGGCAATGCAACTGCAAGCACCCATCCAACATGGATTACTGATTGCAAATATGGTGGTTGCCTTGACTTTAATGTAAGTAATAGAAATTTCGTTAATATTTCCAACTCAGCAAGCCTAAACCCAACTAAGATTACAATAGAAGCTTGGATTAAGCCATATCAATCAACTTGGGATGACCCAGAAATTGTTGATAAAGGTGGTGATATGTATAATTTATACTTTTCTAACACTGCTCGTAATCTATCATTCAGAATGCGTGATTCTGGATATACAATACGAAGTGCAGAGTCAAGCCTGCAAATAAATTGGGGTGTATGGCAGCACGTTGCTGTTGCATATAATGGAACAAATGCTACGTTCTATTTAAACGGAGTTGAGGATATAAAATCACTTCCATACGGAGATATTTATACATCAGATACAAATAATGTTTGCATAGGATGCCATTACTATTGGCTTGTTCAGGGACTTGGTAGTTTTTTCAACGGTACAATCGATGAAGTCCGTATCTATCCACAAGCATTATCAGCATCAGAAGTTCTTTGTCATTATGGAAACAACTGCACTGCTCAAGGATTCAACAATGAGACAAATGTTCTGCCAGCTGGTTATCATTACTATTCTGCTTACACAGCAGGTGGACAGAATTATACTCAATCTGCTTTACTGTTGCCATTGAATGTTACTAAAGCAAATGCAAATGTTCAGTTGTCTCCTTCCACTCAGAATATAACTTATGGAACTTCTATCACTCCTTACTGCACTGCTACTGGTTTTAGTTGCAGTCTCTACAGGAATGATACTGTTGTTAGCAATAATACTCAAATAACACTTGCTGCTGGGAGTTATGTTTACAAAGCAAACATCAGTGGAGGTAGTGATGCTAATTATACGAACTGGGGGAGTGGTACTTCTACAATAATAGTCAGTAAAGCAAATCCTGTTTTGATATTGAGCAATGGAACTGCTGCTGTGAATACTTCTGGATTGGTTGGATACTGGAGAATGGAAGAGGGAAGCGGACAAACTGTTAATGATTATTCTGGTTATGGTAATAGTGGAACATTAGGATGGGATAGTTATTCATCATCAGAAGATCCTACATGGAGAACAAGTTGTAAATTCGGAACTTGTATCAACACAACCGGCGATAATGCAACATATGGACAATATGTAAGAGTGCCTGACAGTCAGAGTCTCAATACGAGCGGAGAGACGACTGTGACTGCTTGGATAAATCCAGCTCAATATACTCTCGGAAGCAGAGACGGGCAATATTACATTGCAGCAAAAAGCAATTATCCAAACTATGGCTGGATATTTCAAATATGGGAAGGAGGAACTTTGAATCTATTGATAATGGATCAAGGAGTTAGTAACATACAGTCAAACAACATTGTTCCACTAAATAAATGGTCATTTGTAACATTCACTCACAAAAATAATGTCTCGCAAATATACATTAACGGTGTATTAGATAAAAATCAAACTACTAGAAATCTTGTTCCAGCTGCTAATTATCTCATTATTTCTTTTGGTGTTGGTTACAATTTTTTTGGTGGAATTGATGAAGTTCAAATCTGGAACAGAAGCTTGACAGCTGATGAGATAAATGAATTATATGAAAGCAGAGTAACATATCCAACTCAAACTAATTTCACTTTATCTGAACAGAATACTGGTGATACGGATGTTTACTATGATTTCTTTAGGAATTCAACAATAGCTGGTGTGTGGCATTTTGATGAAGGTTCTGGCAATATTACTGTTGATAGCAGTGATAATGGGAATACCGGAGTGTTACAAAACTCCACTCACGGAGTTCCACAATGGAGATCGGGGAGTAACTGCAAATATGGAAGTTGCTTGGGATTTGATGGTTTAGGAGATTACATTGATTATGGAAATGTTTTGAATCCTAGCAATCAAGATTGGACTGTAGAACTTTGGTTTAAAGCAAATAATACAAACGGTGAAACTATATTGTATAACAAAGAAGGGTTGTATGAAGCTGGTGTGCAATATGGTTATTTCCAGTATGCTTGGCAACCTGATTGGAATTGGGATGGGGGTACAAGTTTTCCAGTAACGACTGGAACATGGTATCATGCAGTTGTTGTTTATAATCATTCATATCAATTGGTTTATAGCAATGGTAACCTTGTGTTTTCAAGGCAACAAACGGGAGATATTGGAACTAATACCGAAAAGTTTTTAGTGGGCTTTCGTACTTGGATTACACCAGGGCAACAAGATTATTTCAACGGAACAATTGATGAAGTTCGCATCTATCCTCGTGCTTTATCTCCAGCAGAAATCCTCTGCCACTATGGAAACAACTGTTCTGCTCAAGGATTCAATAATGAAACAAATACTCTTCCAGCTGGTTATCATTACTATTCAGCAAGAGCATCAGGAGGACAGAACTATACTGCTCCTGCTTTACTCCTTCCATTGAACATCACTCCTGCTACTTCTACTTGTTCAGTTGCTCCTGCTACTCAGTCTATTGTTTATGGAACATCTGTTAGTCAGTACTGCACTTCTAACTATGGGAGCTGTAATCTGTATAGGAATGATACTGCTGTTAGTAACAATACTGCTGTTGTTTATGGGGCTGGTACGTATAGTTTTGTTGGGAATGTTTCTGGTACTGCGAATTATTCGAGTTGTTCTGCTTCCTCAACTCTGACAGTGAATAAAACACAACCTGTTTTGATAATGAACAATAATACTGCTGCTGTCAATACTTCTGGATTGGTTGGATATTGGAGAATGGAAGAAGGAAGTGGAACTACTGCAAGTGATTCGAGTGGGAATGGGAATACTGGGACATTAACTAATTCTCCGAATGTAACATGGTCAACTGGCATATTTGGAGGTGGAACTGCTTTTAATGGGACAGGCCTGAATTACGGTTATGTTCGAATGCCTGGAGAAGGAAATTTAATGAGTGTCACAAACAGTAGTTACACTTTTGCAGCTTGGACTGTGCCATATAACAGCAGTATGAGTGGAAGTTACAGTACAATAGTTGCAAGAACTGGTTATCATACAGATTTAAGCTATATGAAAAATTTACAGAAATTCATTTTTGAGATTTGGAATTCATCTAATAGTTATTTTTCAATAACTTCAACTAACACTTATCAAACAGGAAATTGGTATTATGTTGTTGGCGTTGTAAATGATTCTGAGAAAAAAATCTATCTTTATGTAAATGGAATTTCAGCTGGAACTCCTGTATCTTACACGGGTCCTCTCAGAAATTATGGAGCGGCTGGTTATTACATAGGAGCTGCAGCTACATCAGGACAATATAACAATTCCTACAATGGAACAATCGATGAAGTCCAAATCTGGAACAGAAGCTTGACAGCAGATGAGATAAAAGAACTGTACGAATCCCGTGTGCAATATCCAACTCAAACCAACTTCACTGGCTCAGAGCAGAATACTGGTGACAATGATTTAGTTTACACTCTCTATAGAAATAATACTAACATCAATAGCACTGAGAATGCTACAGCTATGATTCTTCCTGCTGGTTATCATTACTATCTGTTCAACACTTCTGGTGGTCAGAATTGGACTCAGTCAGCTTTACTATTACCAATGAATGTGACGCAAGGAATTGTTCAGCCAACTCTTTCAGCTAGTCCTGCTTGGACAAATAATTATCCAACTCAGACTAATGTCTCTTGTGCAGTAACTTCACAAAATAATGAAGTGAGTTGTTCTGTGGCAAGGAATGAAACAATAAAAGGAACCAGTGAGACAACAACATTACCAGTTGGAGCATACTTGTACAGATCAAACACAACTGAAACTGCTAACTATACTGCTAATGCTACTGGTCAAACTCAAACTTTGACAATAACAACAAATGTTACTGGAATTAGTCTCTATCTAGATTTCAATGGTATTGCTAATGCTAATGCTGCTTACACTTATCCTGCTGCAGTGAATGCAACTGGTTACTTCTCTGGAGCAAGTGAAGGGACAGTTGTACTGTGGAGGAATGGAACTAATCTTGGGAATGCTACTGCTGTTAATTCAATACAATCATTAGGGAATGCTACATGGAATTTCACTGTGAGTTATTATGCACAGAATTATACTGCTACACAGATAACATACTGGGTCACTGTGAACAAAGGAGTACCTACCCTGATATTGAATAATGGAACTGCTTCTGTGAATACTTCCAGTTTAGTAGGATATTGGAGATTTGAGAATGAATCTTTAGGTTCGGCTACTGACTACAGTGGTTGGAACAATACTGGAACATTAACAAATATGAACAATGCTGGGAATGCTACTTCTGGTCCGACTGGTGGAAGATTTGGAAAAGGTATGCAGTTTGATGGAGTGAATGATTACGTTGTTGCTACTGATAGCGATAATTGGAATTTTGGTACTAATGATTTCGCGATTGATTTCTGGGTGAAGTTCAACACACTACCCGCAACCAGTGATGGACAGACAATCTTTAGCCAACGTGTCGATTCAAGCAACCAGCACTATTTCAGAATATATAACAATTCGGGCACCTATCTTCTCCAATGGCGGGTCATGGATTTGGGAGGCTACACCGTCAGCGTGTCAAAGACCTCGCCAGGGCTATCGACTGCAACTTGGTATCACATGGTACTTGTGCGTTCGGGTACAACATGGACTATTTATCAGGACAGCAGTTCAGTAGGTAGTGAAACCTATGATATCACAATGACAGACTATGTAGCATCAATGTACATTGGACAAAATGGTGCATACGAGACACAGCCACTAAACGGTTCGCTTGATGAATATCATATATGGAAGAACAGGAGCCTGACAGCTGATGAAATAAAAGAATTGTATGAATCTAGAGTAAATTACGGAACTCAAACTAATTTCACTTTTTCAGAACAGAATACTGGTGATTCAGATGTAAATTATGATTTCTTCCGCAATTCAACAGTAGCTGGTGTGTGGCATTTTGATGAAGGTTCTGGTAGCTATGCGTTTGATTCAAGTGGAAATGGAAATAGTGGTACATTAACCAATTCTCCAACATGGACCAATGGAATGTTTGGTAATGCTTTGAGTTTTAATACGAGCAACAGTGTGAATCTAGGTAACAGTTCTTCAACAAATCCATCAACAATTACTATAACAGCATGGGTTAAATTGAATAACAACACATTGTATTATGGAAGAATAGTAAACAGAGGAGTTTACTCTGCTCAGCATACAAGGCAATCTTATGCAATGATACAGGAGAAACTGACAACTAACACATATTGTTCTTTTGTTAATACTTCACAGGGCACTGCAGCTGCATACAGCGGTTATCTTACATATAACCAATGGTATTTCCTAACGTGTACTTATGATGGCAATTCTGCAAAAATGTATGTTAATGGTGTGCTCAAACAATCGAATACTTTGGGAGGCAGTTTACAACAAACTGCAGATAATTTATACATTGGTGATTCAGGTGATTATGATTACTATAATGGTACAATTGATGAAATCCGCATCTATCCTCGTGCATTATCTTCAGCAGAAATTCTCTGCCATTATGCAAACAATTGCTCTGCTCAAGGATTCAATAATGAGACTAATACTTTAGGAGCAGGATATCATTACTATTCTGCAAGAGCATCAGGAGGACAGAACTATACAACTTCAGCTTTACTATTGCCGTTGAATGTGACTAAAGGAACTGTTCAGCCAAATCTGTTTGTCAATTCTAGCAGCACTTGGAGTTATCAGTATCCTGTTGCGACCAATGTCAGTTGTAATGTTACCAGTCAGAATAACGAAGCCAGCTGCAGTTTGGCAAGAAATGAAACAATAAAAGGAACTAGTGAGACGATACAGCTGCCAGTTGGTAATTATGTCTATCGTGCAAACTCATCAGAGACTGCCAACTATACAGTCAATTCAACTGGACAGACTAGAACGTTGGCAATAACGACAGGAGCAGCACCTACTTTGTATTTAGCATTCAATGGAACTGCTAATTCGAATAGAGTGTATACTTATCCTGAAGCTGTTAATACAACCGCTTATTTCTCTGGAGCAAGTGAGGGAACTGTTGTTCTGTGGAGGAATGGAACTAACTTAGGAAATTCAACATCAGTGTCATCTGTACAAACTCTTAGTAATGCAACATGGAACTTTACTGTGTCATACTATGCACAGAATTATACTGCTAGTCAGATTACTTATTTTGTTTACATGAACAAAGGAGTACCTACCCTGATATTAAATAACAACACTGCTGCTGTCAATACTTCTGGATTGGTTGGATACTGGAGATTTGAGAATGAATCTCTTGGATATGCTACAGATTATTCTGGTTGGAGCAATACAGGAACTCTTAATTCAAATGTTACTTGGACTACAGGTAGATTTGGAAATGCAATCAGCGATACTGTAGGAAGTGATGGTAAGCTTGGTGTCAACATAAGCACTGCCAATATAAACAGCTATAATTTCACAGGTTCTGGAGGTTTTACTGTGTCTGCATGGGTAAATTACATTAATCTTTCTGCAAGTAATGCGAAAATCCTAGTTTATGAGAATATTACTGGGATTACTAAAGACCAGTATGCTCTCTATCTTGGTACTGATGGAAGGATATATTTCCAGGTTATGAATTCAACTGGTAGTCAACTTAGTGCAGGTGGTGCAAAATCCCAAACCTATCCAAATACTTGGTATTTCGTAACAGGAGTCTATGACGGTTCGCAGGTAATTGTTTATATGAATGGAACAGCAGGAGGACCTACAACCGTCCTTGGTGGAGTTGGAGTTACAACAGGTTCACCACAGCTGTTTATAGGCAGGGGGTATAATGGGTTTAATGCTGGTAGTCTCAATGGAACAATAGATGAAGTCCAAATCTGGAACAGAAGCTTGACAGCTGATGAGATAAATGAATTGTACCAATCTCGTGTGGAGTATCCAACATCAACAACATTCACTGGCTCTGAGCAGAATACTGGTGACAGAGATTTAGTTTATACTCTCTACAGAAACACGACTAATGTGAATTCTACAGAGAATGGAACTGCGATGATTCTTCCAGCTGGTTATCATTACTATCTGTTCAACACTTCTGGTGGGCAGAACTATACTCAATCAGCTTTACTACTTCCATTAAATGTTACTAAAGGAATTGTTCAGCCAACTTTATCTGTTAATCCTAGTGGATGGACATACACTTATCCTAATCAGACTAATGTTTCTTGCTCTGTAACTAGTCAGAATAATGAAGCGAGCTGTTCTGTGAGTAGAAATGAAACTATTAAAGGAACTAGTGAGACAACTACTCTGTCAGTTGGACAGTATCTGTATAGAAGTAATACAACAGGGACTGCTAATTACACAGTCAATTCTACTGGACAGACTAATGTTCTGACAATAACAACTAATGTTACTGCGATTGTACTCTACTTGGATTTCAATGGCACGGTTAATGCAAACAAAATATACACATATCCGCAAGCAGTGAATGCTACTGCTTACTTCTCTGGAGCATCAGAAGGAACTGTAGTTCTGTGGAGGAATGGAACTAATCTTGGGAATAGTAGTTCAGTGAACAGTATCCAATCATTAGGTAATGCTACTTGGAATTTCACTGTGAGTTATTACGGGCAGAATTATACTGCTAGTCAGATTAGTTATTCTGTTTACATGAATAAAGGAGTACCGACATTGATTTTGAACAATAATACTGTTGCTGTTAACACAAGTGGATTGGTTGGGTATTGGAGAATGGAAGAAGGAAGTGGGACTACTGCTAGTGATGCAAGTGGGAATGGTAATACTGGAACACTTCAAGGAAATGTAAGTTGGGCTGTTAGTAGAATTGGAAATGGATTAAGTTTTAACACGACACCAGCTAGAGTTAATATACCAACTTCGTCGAGTATGAACATCACAGGAAATCAAATCAGTCTTTCAGCTTGGGTTTATATAATTGGGAATACTGTTGGTGGCTACCACGAGATTGTTGGTAAGGATGGATTCAATGGTGGATACAGATTTTTGATTTCATCGAGCAAAAACATAGTATTTCAAATGAATGGTTCTGGTTCACCCACAAGCGGTGTCAGTTTAGTTTCAACTAATAGCATACAATCGAATCAATGGTATCATATTGCAACTGTATATAATGGAAGTCTGGCGGTTATTTACATTAATGGTGTTCAAGACCCATCTACGCAAGCATATAGCCAAAATATCTTATCTACATCAAGTAATGGAATAATAGGCTCTCAAACTTACCCTGGGTCAAGCTACACCACTAATGGAACAATTGATGAAGTACAAATCTGGAACAAATCATTGACAGCTGATGAGATAAATGAATTGTACGAGTCTAGAGTAACATATCCAACATCAGTTACATTTAATGCTACTGAGCAGAATTCTGGTGACAGTGATTTGGTTTACACTCTCTACAGGAATACGACTAACATAAATGCAACTGAGAATGGAACTGCGATGGTTCTCCCAGCTGGATATCATTACTATCTGTTCAATACTTCTGGCGGGCAGAACTATACTACTTCAGCTTTACTGTTGCCGTTGAATGTGACTAAAGGAACTGTTCAACCAACTTTGTCAGCAACACCTGCTTGGACCAATGGATATCCTACACAGACTAATGTTTCTTGTTCTGTTGCCAGTCAGAACAATGAAGTGAGCTGTGCATTGAGTAAGAATGAGACGCAGATTGGAACATCAGAGATTACAACATTATCGGTTGGACAGTATCTGTATCGTGCAAATACAAGTGAGACATCAAACTATACTGCTAATGTTACTGGTCAAACTAATGTTCTGACAATAACAACAAATGTTACTGGAATTAGTTTGTATTTAGACTTTAATGGAACTAGTAATGCTAATGCTGTTTACAGTTATCCACAAGCTGTGAATGCTACTGCTTACTTCTCTGGTGCGAGTGAAGGGACTGTTGTTCTGTGGAGGAATGGGACTAATTTAGGAAATTCAACAACAGTCTCATCTGTTCAATCATTAGGAAATGGAACATGGAACTTTACTGTGAGTTATTATGCGCAGAATTATACTGCTAGTCAGATCAGTTATTTCGTTTACATGAACAAAGGAATACCGATATTGATTCTGAACAACAATACTGCTGCTGTGAATACTTCTGGGTTGGTTGGATATTGGAGATTTGAGAATGAATCTTTAGGAACAGCTACGGATTATTCTGGTTGGAATAATACAGGGACATTGACAAACATGAACAATGCTGGTAATGCTACGAGTGGACCGACTGCTGGAAGATTTGGTGGAGGTATGCAGTTTGATGGTGTGAATGATTATGTTGATATATCGCGTAGTTCATCTCTATCGAACATGACTAACACAATTACTGTCGCTACATGGTTCAAATTAAATCAACTGCCTTCTGAAAGAGGTGAACATGAAGATTTGATTTATAATAAAATATCAACTTCTCCATATCAGAATCCTCTGTTGTATGTCTTTGGAGGAGGAACACCTTATTATAATAGGATTTCATGTGGATTCTATAACACAACAGGAGATAGCATGTGGGCGAGTGTTTTTACAAATCTTACAACAAACACATGGTACTTTGCTGCATGTACTTACAATGGTACGCATAATACTGTATACATAAGTCTAAGTGGTATTCTAAATTCTACATCTGGTTATTTAGGTGGAAATCTTATACCAGCTAATGCTACATTAAGACTTGGTGCCGATACACCTTCGAGTAATAGGCTTAATGGAACAATCGATGAAGTCCAAATCTGGAACAGAAGCTTGACTGGAAATGAAATAGCAGAATTGTATCAATCTCGTGTGCAGTATCCAACACAGACTAATTTCACTGGCTCAAACTGTCCAGGACAAGATGTTTATTGTTCTTTATTCAGAAACGACACTCTAATTGGTAATTCCATCGATTCTTACACAGTATTACTGCTGCACATGAACGGTACGGATGGTAGCACAACATTCACAGATTCCTCCCCATCACAAAAAACTGTAACTTCTAATGGTGGAGCTTCGATTGATACAAGTCAATCAGTGTTCGGTGGTGCAAGCGGAAAATTCGTAGCAGGCTCAAATCAATATCTTTCCGTTCCCGATTCTAACGATTGGAATTTTGGGACAGGGGACTTCACGATTGATTTCTGGGTAATATTCAATGTTCTGCCAGCCGATACTGTTGTTTTCTACGGTCAGTCGCAATCAACGTATGACGCAAGCAACCGTATCCAGTTTCAACTCTCAAATCTGTCAGGAACCTATAGATTGCGCCTCTTTGTCAGGTCTGGTGGATCAGCTATAATTGACACGGGCGAATTGAATACTAGCCCGAATCTCAGCACTGGAACTTGGTATCATCTTGCGATTATGCGATACGGTAATGCGTTTACTATCTACCAAGGCGGCGTGAGTCTAGGGGGCGTAACTGATACTGATTCTGTGCCCGACTTTACAGGATCACCACGGATAGGTGCGAAGCCCGATTCCTCATTTTATCTGAGTGGCTGGCTTGACGAGTTTCGTGTCAGCAAGGGCATTGCGCGTTGGACAAGCAACTTCACACCACCCAGTAGAGAATATGCAAATTCAAATTCAGTTTCTGATGTACAAACTCTTGGTGCAGGCTACCATTATTATATTTTCAATACTTCTGGCGGGCAGAATTATACTCAGTCAGCTTTGTTATTACCATTAAATGTTACCGCTGGTGTTTCCACTTGTTCTGTTGCTCCATCCACTCAGTCTATTGTTTATGGAACTTCTGTCAGTCAGTACTGCACTTCCAATTATGGCAGCTGTAATCTGTATAGGGATGATAGTGCTGCTGCTAACAATACTGCTGTTGTGTATGGGGCTGGTGTGTATAGTTTTGTTGGGAATGTTTCTGGTACTGCGAATTATTCGAGTTGTTCTGCTTCATCTGTTCTTACTGTGAATAAGACACAACCTATTCTTATTCTGAATAATAATACTGCTGCTGTGAATAGTTCTGGATTGGTTGGATATTGGAGATTTGAGAATGAAAGTTTAGGAACAGCAACAGATTATTCTGGTTGGAATAATACAGGAACTTTAACAAGGATGAACAATACAGGTAATTCAACTTCTGGTCCGACTGGTGGAAGATTTGGTGGGGGTATACAGTTTGATGGTGTGAATGATTATGTTGATATAGTCCGTAACAATCAGTCTTTAAATATAACCAAAAGTTTGACGGTTGATGGATGGTTCAATCTAAACCAACTTCCTACTGATAAAGGTGAAGCTGAAATTTTAATTAAAAGCCAAGTGAGTACTTTACCTTGGCAAAATTATTTACTTCAGAGCACATACACTGGGTCAAGCGCTAACAAACTAACATGTTCGTTTTACAACACAACGAACAATAGCGTATCTATGTCTACAAACGCAAACTTAACGACTAGCACATGGTATTTTTTTGCTTGCGCTTACAACGGCACGCACGGTATTTTATATACAATGAACAGCACTTGGAGTAGTGTTACTGGCCCGACATATTTGGGTGGAGACCTTTATCCAGCTGATATCCCTATAAGAGTGGGCGCAAGCACATCTTCAGGTAGCAGATTCAACGGAACAATCGATGAAGTACAAATCTGGAATAGAAGCTTGACAGCTGATGAGATAAATGAATTGTACCAATCATCTGTCAGATATCCGACATCAGTAACAGTTAATGCAACTGAACAGAACACTGGAGACAGTGATTTAGTTTATACTCTCTATAGAAATACAACTAACATCAATTCAACTGAGAATGGAACTGTGATGATTCTTCCTGCTGGATATCACTACTATCTGTTCAATACTTCTGGCGGGCAGAACTATACCCAATCAGCTTTGCTGCTGCCGTTGAATGTAACAAAAGGAATTGTTCAGCCAACTCTGTCAGCTACACCTGCTTGGACTAACAATTATCCAACACAGACTAATGTTAGCTGTGCAGTTACGTCAGTTGGTAATGAAGTTAGCTGTACGTTGAGTAGGAATGAAACACAGATTGGAACTTCAGAGACAACTGTTCTTCCTGTTGGACAGTATCTGTATAGATCAAATTCAACTGAAACATCTAACTATACTGCTAATGCTACAGGACAGACTAATGTTCTGACAATAACAACAAATGTAACTGGGATTAGCCTTTATTTAGATTTCAATGGAACGACTAATTCAAATAAAGTATATACTTATCCACAAGCTGTGAATGCTACTGGTTACTTCTCTGGCTCAACAGAAGGAACAATAGTTCTGTGGAGGAACGGGACCAATCTTGGTAATTCAAGTTCAGTTTCTTCAATCCAGCCATTGGGAAATGCTACTTGGAATTTTACTGTGAGTTATTATGGACAGAATTATACTGCTAGTCAGATCAGTTATTTCATTTACATGAACAAAGGAATACCTGTTTTGATTCTGAACAACAATACTGCTGCTGTGAATACTTCTGGGTTGGTTGGATATTGGAGATTTGAGAACGAGTCACTTGGTTCAGCCACAGATTATTCTGGCTGGAACAACACAGGAACATTGACAAACATGAACAATTCTGGTAATGCTACTTCTGGTCCGACAGCTGGTAGATTTGGTGGAGGTATGCAGTTTGATGGTAAGAATGATTTTATAAATGTTTCTAACTCTGTATCTACGAAGATAGGCAATGGTTCATTTACTGTTACAGTATGGGCAAAAATAATTGGCTGGCCTTCTGACAATCACATAAATATAATTGGAACTGAAACGACTATAGGTTCGCAAAAGGGCTGGGTTTTGAGACCTAAACTGGACGGAACGGTGGATTTCTATCTGAACAATGGAACTGTACTTAAAGATGCAACTTTGACGATTTCAACCATAAATAACACATGGCACTATTATGTAGGAGTGATTGACCGCACTGCAAATACTGTAAAATTGTATATAGACGGACAGTCATCAGCGAGCACAGATATTACTGGATTCGGTTCGGTTGAGAAAAATATTGGTGTAGAAATCGGTAATGCTGAGGAAGATTCGACTCGACCTATGAACGGAACAATCGATGAAGTCCAAATCTGGAACAGGAGCTTGACAGCAGATGAGATAAATGAATTATATCAATCTTCTGTCAGATATCCAACTCAAACTAACTTCACTTTATCTGAACAAAACATTGGTGATACAGATGTAACTTATAATCTATTCAGAAACACAACAAATGTTAATGCAACTGAAAATGGGACTGCTGTTATTCTTCCAGCTGGATATCACTACTATCTGTTTAACACTTCTGGTGGGCAGAATTATACTCAATCAGCTTTACTGCTGCCAATGAATGTCACCCAGAACACTTCTACAACAACATCATTGACAGGTCTCACCAATCACACATACGGAACTTCAGACACAGTCATATGCATCAGCGACATGACTGCTGGCAATCTTTATCTCAACGACTCTGCCACAACATACAATGATACAGCCACAGTGTTCGGTGTTGCTGATTACAAGTGGATATGCAACACTACTGATACTTTTAACTATACTTTTGCTTCAACTACTGTAATTCAGTCAATAAGCAAGACACAGCCTGTTTTGATTCTAAATAATAATACTGCTTCTGTGAATACTTCTGGGCTGGTGGGATATTGGAGATTTGAAGAAACTAATACGAGTATAATTGATTATTCTGGTTACGGAAACAATGGGACTGGCTCTGGTGGTGTTGACATAGTGAATGGTAGATTTGGTAACGCATTAAATACAACAAGATCTGGCTCTGTTAGAATTTACAATTCGACAAGTTTGAACATAAGTGGAAATCAGATTTCTGTAGAAGCTTGGGTTAAATTTCAGACAAATAGCTCAACTTGGGCTGGTATTGTAAGTAAAGGAGGTGGATCTGGTTCTGTTTGGTGGTTGTATGTGGAACCAAATTCAACTCAAGTAACCTTTACAATAAGAACTCCATCTACACAAGTTTATCCACATGCTCCTGTAGTTTCTTTCAATACATGGCATCATTACGTAGGAACTTATAACGGGTCAAGACTTAGCGTATATTTTGATGGGGTTTTATACCAATCAAGTCCACTAACAGGAAATATTAATACTACTACTCAAAGTGCAGTAATAACTGGTGGTGGAGTTAACGATACAATCGATGAAGTTAGAATCTGGAACAGATCATTGACAGCTGATGAAATAAAAGAACTATATGAGTCTTCTGTTCAATATCCAACATCAATAACATTTAATGCTACTGAACAGAACACTGGTGACAGTGATTTAGTTTATACTCTTTTCAGGAATAGTACTAATGTTAACAGTACTGAGAATGGAACTGCAATGATTCTGCCAGCTGGTTATCATTACTATCTGTTCAATACTTCTGGTGGACAGAATTATACTCAGTCTGCTTTACTACTTCCATTAAACATTACAAAAGGAATTGTTCAACCAACTTTATCAGCTGCTCCTGCTTGGACTAATGGTTATCCAACACAGACTGCTGTTTCTTGTGCTGTTGCCAGTCAGAATAATGAAGCAAGCTGTACATTGAGTAGGAATGAGACACAGATTGGAACTAGTGAGACAACTGTTCTTCCTGTTGGACAGTATCTGTATCGCAGCAATACAACTGAAACTTCAAACTATACTGCTAATGTTACAGGACAGACTAATGTTCTGACAATAACAACCAATGTAACTGGTATTAGTTTGTATTTGGATTTCAATGGAACGACTAATTCAAACAAAGTATACACTTATCCTCAGGCTGTGAATGCTACTGGTTACTTCTTAGGCTCAACAGAAGGGACAGTTGTATTGTGGAGGAATGGGACTAGTTTGGGAAATGCTACGAGTGTTAGTTCTGTTCAGTCATTAGGTAATGCTACTTGGAATTTCACTGTGAGTTATTATGCTCAGAACTATACTGCTACTCAGATTAGTTATTTGATTACAGTGAATAAAGGAATACCGACATTGATTCTAAACAATAATACTGCTGCTGTCAATACTTCTGGATTGGTTGGGTATTGGAGATTTGAGAACTTCGACTCTAACAATGTAACTGCCGATTATTCTGGATATGGAAACGATGGAATTGGATATGGATTCCCCACTAATCCTGCCACTGTTGCTGGCATGTTCGGAAATGCCACTGTATTTCTTGGTGGAGCAACTGCGTTTTTCAAGGGTAATCAGGTCGATGTCACAAATCTCATGTACAGAAACACGACTAACATAACAGTTTCTGCTTGGATATATCCAGTAGCAATTACTCAGAATGTAACCATTGCAAGTGCATTCTGGACTTTTTATGTATATAGTAATGGTTCTTTGTGGTTTGCTGCACAGAATGGTGCTGGGAATTTCGGCGGTGGAACAGTCCCACTAAACACTTGGTCTCATGTTGCAGCTGTCATAAGCAATTCCTCAAATCCTGTAGTTAAATTATATTTAAACGGTGTCCAAACAGCTAGTTTTACTTTTAATCAAGCAGCAATTAAATATTTGAATGATAGTCAATCTTACATTATAGGTAGAGGGGATGCTTCATCACGTAGCTTCAATGGAACAATCGATGAAGTCCAAATCTGGAACAGAAGTTTAACAGCAGATGAGATAAATGAATTGTATGAATCTCGTGTTACGTATCCAACTTCAGTAACAGTTAATGCAACTGAGCAGAACACTGGTGACAGTGATTTAGTTTATACTCTCTACAGAAATGATACTAATGTCAATAGTACTGAGAATGGAACTGCTATGATTCTTCCAGCTGGTTATCATTACTATTTGTTCAACACTTCTGGCGGGCAGAATTATACTCAGTCAGCTTTACTGCTTCCATTAAATATAACAAAAGGAATTGTTCAACCAACATTATCAGCATCACCTGCTTGGACTAATACTTATCCGACACAGACTGCTGTTTCTTGCTCAGTTACATCAGTTGGTAATGAAGTTTCATGCAGTTTAGCAAGAAATGAAACACAGATTGGAACTAGTGAGACAACTGTTCTTCCTGTTGGTCAGTATCTTTATAGATCTAATAGCAGTGAGACAACAAACTATACTGTCAATTCTACAGGACAGACTAATGTTCTGACGATAACAACTAATGTTACTGGAATAACTCTCAATCTAGATTTCAATGGAACGACTAATTCAAATAAAGTATATACTTATCCTGCTGCTGTGAATGCTACTGCTTACTTCTCTGGAGCAAGTGAAGGGACAGTTGTTCTGTGGAGGAATGGAACTAATCTTGGGAATAACACTGCTGTAAGTTATGTTGAAGTATTAGGAAATGCTACATGGAACTTCACTGTCAGTTATTATGCGCAGAATTATACTGCCACTCAGATCAGTTATTGGGTTACTGTGAACAAAGGAATACCGATATTGATTTTGAATAATAATACTGCTGCTGTGAATAGTTCTGGATTAGTTGGATACTGGAGGTTTGAGAATGAATCTTTAGGAACAGCAACAGATTATTCTGGTTGGAACAATACTGGCACATTAACGAATATGAACAATGCTGGAAATGCAACATCAGGTCCGACTGCTGGAAGATTTGGTGGAGCAATGCAGTTTGATGGAGTGAATAATTACATTTCTGTCCCAGATAGCAATAATTGGTACTTCGGCACAGGCAATTTCACCCTTGATGTTTGGGTGCGATTCAATAATTTGCCTGGGATTAGCTTGGGATACGGAATGCTTGCACAATCCACAGACGAGAACAACAGGTGGGAGTGGTATGTCTGGAATACGAGCGGAACATATCAATCGGAATTTATTGTGAAAACGGCATCATCAACAGTCATGGATATATTAAAGAACCTGAATCCGCAACCAGTCGTAAATACTTGGTATCATCTTGCAGTGGTGAGGTCAGGTTCGAGTTTCTATTTCTTTCAAAATGGTATACAGATAGGGACAACAGGGACAAGTACAGGTGCAGTAGGAGATTATACGGGGGGGCTGTATGTTGGCTCAAGAAGTCCACCAGGGGCAGGTATGTACATGAATGGTTCGCTTGATGAAGTCCAAATCTGGAACAGAAGCTTGACTGCTGATGAGATTAGAGAACTGTACGAGTCAAGAGTTCAGTATCCAACTCAAACAAATTTCACAGGTTCAGAACCTAATTCAGGAGATTCAGATGTAACATATTCCCTTTTCAGAAACACGAGTTTAGTGACAATGTCTGGAAGTCTTGGAAGCACAGTTGGAACAAGCACATCTTCATCATCAACTTTATATTCATTCCAACGCAAAAGCTTTTTTGCTAATGGCAAATATTGGGTTTTTTATGCCGATGGAACAAATATGGTTTATCGTACAAGTACAGATGGCTCAAGTTGGTCTAGTGCAACATCAGTAAGAGCTGCTACTTGGGGAGGGCTTTTCTCTATCTGGTTTGACGGGTCATATGTTCATTATTCTTTTTCAGAAACGAGTTCTGCAGGAAACCCATTACTCTATAGAAGAGGTGTTCCTAACAGCAATGGAACAATCACTTGGAGTGATGTTGAGCAAACTGCCTTGAGTGGAGTAAGCAACATTACATGTGGCAGAACTTTCGTATCTGCAGATTCAAATGAATATCCTTGGATAACATGTACATACGGGAACTCGACTTCATGGAGTGCATATGTTACTAAATCCTCTCTCAACAATGGAACATGGACTACAGATACAAACTTTCCATTTAACTTGACAGCAGGATATCGCACTCCTACACCAGTTCCTATGAACGCTGGAAGGATGTATTTGATTTATGCTGCAGACAGCAGTGCTGCCAAAGGTGTTCTTTGGAACGGGACTTCTTTTGGTTCAGAAGAAACAATCACAACTTGGAATGGTATGTCTGGCTCTTATCAGCAAGCTGTTGCTGATGGAGACGATATATATTTCGTCTATCTTAGAACTAATACAAATCAAATTAATTATACAAAAAGAACTTATGGGGTTGGCTGGGGTAGTGAAGGAACTATTCAATCTGGAGTAACTTCAACCTCCATGCCGGTAGTAAGTCTAGATAATGATAACCATTATCTATATGCTTTTTGGGCGGGTTCACCTACTACGAACCATATCTACTACAAAAAATTTAATGGAATAAACTGGGATACAAACCCCACAGACTGGATAACTGAAACAAATTTAACATACAATACTGCATTAACAAGTTTCTATCAATCCGGCAATGGCATGATTGGATTGGAATATACGATGAATACAACACCTTCATCCTATAACGTAAGGTTTGCTTATTTGAACTCAAATCCTTCTGATATCCAAACTCTTGGTACTGGTTATTATTATTATATTTACAATACTTCTGGTGGAATGAATTATACTCAATCAGCTTTATTGTTACCATTAAATGTGACTAAAGGAATTGTTCAACCTACATTAACTGCTACACCAGCATGGACTAATGGTTATCCAACACAGACCGCTGTTAGCTGTGCAGTTACGTCTGTTGGTAATGAAGTCAGCTGCAGCTTGGCAAGGAATGAAACTGTTAAAGGGATTTCTGAAACTGTCACTCTTCCAGTGGGTCAGTATCTGTATAGGGCTAACACAACTGAAACAACAAATTACACAGTCAATGCCACAGGACAGACTAATGTTCTGACGATAACAACAAATGTCACTGGGATTAGTTTGTATTTGGATTTCAACGGGACGACTAATGCTAACAAAGTATATACATATCCACAAGCTGTGAATGCCACTGGCTATTTCTCTGGATCGAGTGAAGGGACAGTTGTTCTGTGGAGGAATGGGACTACTCTTGGGAATTCAAGTTCAGTCAGTTCAATAATGCCATTAGGAAATGGGACGTGGAATTTCACTGTCAGTTATTACGGGCAGAATTATACTGCTAGTCAAATTAGTTATTTTGTTACGATGAACAAAGGAGTTCCAGTATTGATTCTAAATAACAACACAGCTGCTGTGAATACTTCTGGTTTAGTCGGATATTGGAGATTTGAGGAAGGAATTGGGCAAGTTGCTAATGATTACTCTGGATATAACAACAGTGGAACATTAGGATGGAACAGTGGCATAGAAACGTCTGATCCTTCATGGAAAACAAGTTGCAATTTTGGAACTTGCATAAACACAACTGGTGATAATGCAACATACGGGCAAATTGTTTTAGTGGCAGATAGACCAAGCCTTAATACAAGTGGTGAAATGACTGTAGATGCTTGGATAAACCCAACTCAATATACCATGTCAAGTAGAGACGGTCAATATTATATTGCATCAAAGAGTTCCTATCCAAATAGGGGTTGGATATTTCAGCTATACGAAGGAGGAAACATCAAAGTGCTTATATTGGATAATGGAGTAAGTGTAATAACCTCCAATAATATAGTTCCACTTAATCAATGGACTCATGTCGCATTCAGCCATAAAAATAATGTAACTCAAATATACATTAACGGAATTTTAGATAAAAATCAAACTACTAGAAACCTTGTCCCGGCTGCTAATACTTTAACTATTTCTTCTAGTCAGGGTTATAATTTCTTCGGTGGAATCGATGAAGTCCAAATTTGGAACAGAAGCTTGACAGTTGATGAGATAAAAGAACTGTATGAATCTTCTGCTCCCTACTTCACTCAAACCAATTTCACATGTTCAGCAAACACCAATCAGGTCTCTCCTTCTCTATTCAGGAACACAACAAATGTGACTGCAACTGAGAATGGAATATTGACAACCTTAAGCATAGGATACCATTACTACTTCTGCAATGCTTCTTCAACTCAAAACTACACCACTTCAGCAATACTGCTGCCACTAAGAATAACTTGTGAACCTCCAGCTAGTGGAAATTGGACAGTGCCAACTAATATAAATTGTGAATGTAACTCAACCTGGACTGCTCAAGAAAATCTCCATGTCTATGGAAATCTTCTAATGTATAACAACTGCAACATCATCTTCACTCCGAGTGGAAAGAATGTTTATGTCTATTCTGGCGGCAATGTCTACTCCTATCCCGGTTCAGGTTTCAACAAACCAAGCTAAAATATTTCATAGAATTTCTAAAAGTTCTTCAAGAGTTAGTCCAGCTTGCCTAATTATAGCTCTTAATGTGCCCTTAGCGATTTCTTTATGATTTGGTATTGTAAGTCTTCTATACGGATACTCTTTCTGTCTTAAGATTATATGACTGCCAGTTTGATGATCAGTTTCATAACCAATTTTTGCTAAAGCTTTGACGATTTCTACACCAGAAACTACAGGTAACTTAGGCACTTACTTCAACCATTTCTTCTTCTATAGAAGGAGGGATTGATTCTTTGTGTTTTTTCAGACTTACCAAATAACCATAGATAGCATCTTTAATATTAGCTAAAACTTCCTTTCTTGTCTTTCCCTGAGAAATACATCCAGGAAGAGAGGTACATTCTGCTACATAGATCCCATCTTCATCTTGTTGAACAACTATTCTAAATTTCATATCCTATAAATAGCGTGAAGCATATATAAACCTTTCTGAACTTCTATAAAATAAAATCTACATTAAAGATACAGCAGGAATAACCAGACCAAGTTAAATAAATTACCATAATGGTAATCTTTATAAACTTACCAATATAGTAATAATTATGGTTTATTACGAATTGTGGAACATTTTGTGGAACTGGAAAAAGGAATTTACCAGCAGAGATTTTACCTCAGTTTTCTTCAGCCCCAACCCCATCAAAGTTTTGCACGATATGGTTAAATTGAGTTTTTTGGAAAAAATAGAACGGGGAAAATATAGAGTAAATTCGCCGGAGAATTTTTTAACAAAAAGATGGGATATATCTAAAGCGTATGAGTTAGTTAAAGAGGCTGAAATGAAGTATGCGTTCACAGCCAACGATGCAGTGTTCTTTTGGACCAAAGGCGGCTATCAAGTAGATCGGTTTTTTGGTTTTTATCCAATTCACATCAAAGTTGAAGTAAAGAACTTAGTAAAATGGTTAAAGTTTTTTAAATCAAATAAAAGAAGAGTAATAGTTTTTAACAAGCCAATAAAAGAAACTTTATTTGGTGTTTTCTATGTTTTATATCCAGAAGAAAGTTTTAGTGCAGCACAATTAGACAACTTTACAGTAGCTCCATTAAGTGAGACAGTAAAATTTTGCCAAGAAAACATCTATTCTTATGAACCAGCACTGGAAATGTTGGATGAAACCTATCATTTGAAATTAAAAATAAAATATAAAGAAATAAAAACAAACCTGTGATAAAATGAAATTGATTGAAAGGGAAAATGAAATCATAAAATTAATTAGACAATTGGTAGAATCGAAATTAGATTTCATTGTAGTCGGAGGTTATGCAGTTAGTGCCTTAGCCAAACACAGATTTTCTGTTGATTGTGATATTGTAATTCCAAAAAAAGAATTAGCAACAATTAAAAATTTACTCAAGAAAATAGGTTATAGAAAAAAAATAGAAAAAACTGGATTTGATACAATCTATGGAGGATCATTTGCAAGTTATACTAAGAAAGTGAATGATCTGCCAGTAACTATTGATGTTTTAGTTGGCAGCTTAGTTAACAGATCTACAGAGGTATCATGGAGTTTTGAATACATACAACAACATTCTTTGATTGCAACTATCAGCAGTATACAAAATTCAGTTGAATGGAAAATCCCAAAGAGAGAATTACTAATTGCTATGAAAATTCATTCAGCAAGAAGAGCAGATATTAGAGATGTTATAATGCTCGATGAAAAGGTGGATTGGCTAGAAGTACTGAAGCATCTGAATAGAGGTAAATTAGAAGTATTGAAATATCAGATAAATAGCATACTCAAAGCATTACATGATGAAAAACTAATCGATTCATTAAAAGGAGTTTTCACTTTAAAGCAAGATGTTAATGATATGATTATAAAAACTATTAAAGAAGTAGAAATGTTGAGAGAAAAACTTCCATGAAAGAAATATCTAATTTATGATTCAACAAACCAAGCTAAAAATCTCAATTACAAAAATTTTATTAGATTAGCTTTCAGTTATGACAACCATTGCTTGCATCGATGAATCATATTTATCAACGTACTGGAATGTCCCTGCTTTGTCGAATGTATATGTCCATGTTTTTCCAGCAACAATATCGCCAGAATCAAAGTTACCTGAGCTCGTAATTGTATGTGTTTTCGAATCTAAATTTGTCCAAATTGCTGTAGATCCCTTTGATATTGTTATCACGTTTGGGTTGAACCCCCAGTTTTTTATTTCCAGTGTAACAATAGAGGTTTGGGGTGGGATTGAAACTGTGGTGGTGGACTGGACTGGCTGATTGCCACTTGGCTGGGTTGTTGTTGTCTTTTGAGTTGCTCCTGTTGGCTGAGTTGTTGCCTGAATAGTTGTTGATGTAGGAAAACTTGGAAACTGAACTGAACTGGGAGAAATTAAAGCATATATAGCAACTGCTGCTAATGCCAAAATTATAAAAATAGCTAAAACAGCTGCTTTCCTTTTGTTTTTCTTTTCTTTCATTAAAAACATTTTGTTTTTTACTATATTTAAAAGCCAATGATTAATTTTTCAGTTGCAAACTCCTAAAATGTACAATAATGCTCGTCAAAAATATCAATAGTTAAGCTTAAGTCTATTGCAAATAAAAGTTTCTCAGATAATTATGTCAATAGTCCCAAGGAAAGAAAACAAGAACATAGAATTCAAAGAAAGGCTTACTGCTGAGATTCATCTAAAAAATGACAGGAAGCAGCATCTTGCCTCGCAGATGAAATACAGACTGGAAACAGGGGATGGAAAAGCAATCTATATAATCGGCGTGGATGACAAGGGTGCGAGCAAAGGTCTGACGGATATAGAGTTTGAAGAAACTCTAAATGTTTTAAGAGCTATAGCAACTGAAAGTAACGCAGAGATTTTAAAAGTAGAAAGATTTGCCGAAAACGGAAAAATAATCGGGAGGATTTTGATTGAAAAAAAATATGAAACTGGATTGAAGCAACATGTTGTTATCGCCACAGCCGGGCATGTCCACCACGGAAAATCAACTTTGGTTGCAAGCTTAATGACTGGTAAATCTGATAAGAACGGCACGCATTGGCTTTATCTTAATGTTCTTCCTCATGAAATGGAAAGAAGACTGACTGCAGACTTACATTACGCTTTGTATGGTTTTAAATCAGGCAAAATCATTAACCTGAAAAATCCTTTAGACAAGAAAGAAAAAGCAAAGTTAGTTGAGGAAGCTGAAAAAATAATAAGTTTTGTTGATTTACCTGGGCATGAACCTTGGCTGAGAACAACGATTCGCGGTTTGGTTGGCCAGAATATTGACTATGGCCTTTTGGTGGTTGCCGCTGATGATGGCGTCACCCACATAACAAAAGAGCATTTAGGCCTGCTGTTGGCAGTCAATCTGCCTCTGATAATTTGCATCACAAAGGTTGACAGAATCGGTGAAAGAAGAATTGAAGAAGTGGAGCAGCAAATCGAGAACCTGCTGAAATATGTCGGCCGCGTTCCTTTCAGCATAAAGGACGAGAAAGATCTTGCGGTTATAGTCGACAAGATGGATGTCACAGTCCCGATAATAAAAACTTCTGCTGTGACTTTGGAAGGTTACGACTTGCTGAATAAATTACTACATGCCCTTCCACCTAGAAAAAAAGAATTGGACAAACCTTTCCTGATGTTTATTGACAGGAATTACAATGTGACTGGCGTTGGCACTGTAGTATCAGGAACAGTGAAACAAGGGAAATTGAAGCCAGGATCAGAACTTTTGATTGGGCCAGACGAATCAGGCCAATTCAAAAAAGTCAAAGCCACCAGCATCGAGATGCACTACCAGCCATTGAAAGAAGCGAATGCTGGATTGGTGGTTGGAATTGCAATCAAGGGGATGAAGTACGGGGATGTGAAAAGAGGGATGGTGCTTTCTGACGTTTCTGTCAAACCAAGGGCAGTAAAAAGTTTTGAAGCAGAGATTTTGGTTTTGAACCATCCGACAAGGATTGCTCCAGGCTACGAGCCGGTCTTCCATGGCCAAACGGTTTCAGAATCAGTTAAGCTTGATCTCTTGGACAAAGAATATCTGAAGTCTGGTGACTCGGGAAAAGTGAGAATAACTTTCAGATACAGGCCTCAATTCGTTCAGGAAGGAGACAGGTTCATTTTCCGCGAGGGAAAGACAAAAGGAATAGGAACCATAACAAAAATTTTGAAATTCATTTAAATAACAATGGCAGTTCCACCTGCATGCCAACTTATCCTTGGTCGGATGTTAACCGTGAAAATTTTTTCTAGATTGTCATCAAGTATTACAGCAGCGCCTGGCAATCTTGGCAGTTTGTTGATAATTTTCTCCAAATCCTCGGCCATGTATGTTTGATAGACTGCATGCAAAGCATTTAGGTCGTCTCTGCTTGTCAACCTGAAAGAAATGACAATATCGGTCTGACTCAAAATATCTTGGTGAACTTTCGCAGGCATCTGAGTTATTACAATCAAACCAATTCCTGGCTCTCTTCCTTCCTTTGCCATTCTTTTGATTGGTTCACTGGAAGCAACATCCCGATCAGAAGGGATGAAATTGTGCGCTTCTTCCAAAACCAGCCATGTGACAGGGAATTTCAATGTAGCTCCTCCACCTTCTATTTTTATCCTCTCCTCCTCCTTTCTCGCCAAGACTCTGCTGAAATAAATTCTTCTTGTGACTAGAGCTGTCAGCAGTGTTCTCAACTCGCTACTCTTCATCCTGGAGAGATCGATGATAGTAACAATTCCAGGCTTGATTAGTTCTTCTATTTTTATTCCTTCTTTTGATATCAACCCCCACTGGTCAGCCACTGTCAACAAACTAACCAATGCATCCTTCACCTCTTTTTTAACTTCCTTATCATCCTTAATCGCATAGACCAAATCTTCAAATCCAAAATTTTGCTGTTTTTCAAAAAGAAAATTGAAATTTTTCTCAAGAGTGATAGCCATTTCCTCTGTTCTTTTCAATCCAAAGGAGAGAATCAAATCTTCAGCAGTAAATTCTCTCAGAGCAATCATAATCGTTCCGTCAACTGGAATCCCAGCTTGAAGGTATTCTTCCTCTTGCTTTTTCGGAACAAAAACTTTCACCAAATCTTTCATCCCCTTTGGCTCCAAGTCCCATTTCCTCAAAAGATCTAACTGAACGTCATTCGGATATTTCATGCTCCAGTAAATGCCCATGGGGTCGACAACAACGAAAGCCAGGTTTTTTTTGTACTCCTCTTTCAAAAGGCAGAACTCTTCCAAGATTGCTGCAGCCGAGTAACTTTTCCCACTCCCACGTTTTCCAGAAATCAGAATCACATGAGGCCTCAGCAAATCAATAAAAACTTTTGTTGTCAAGTGGGTGTCTTCACCAGTTCCAACTATGTGCTTGCCTATATAACCAGTCCCTTTGTCTCCGAATTTTTCCAGGTCTTCCTTCATCCTGCCGACAATTGTCTCATAAGGCATATATTAATTTTTGTTTGTTTCTAATCAAATAATATTGTATTAAAGGGGAGATCTGCTAGCTTGGTCAAGGCATCTACCTTGGGGTTTGAAAACAGATTGGTAGCAACCCGGGTTCAAATCCCGGCCTCCCCATTTCCTTTTTCATCGGAAGCCTGACCCCGAAAAGGTAGTATAATAAACAGTATCAATATCAAAATATGAAAATAGAAGCTTCAGAAGAATTAGCTTATTGGATGGGTGTAGTACAAAGCGATGGATGTTTTTCTATAATAAACCGAAAATATAGAAAAGAATCAGGATATGGAATCTCTTTAGGTGTTGGTAAAAAATCGCTTCCAATGCTTTATAAGTTTAAAGAATTATGTAAAATTTTATTTAACAGAGATTCAAAAATCAATAAGAGTAAGAACAGAGAATCCTGGAATTTTAAAATTGGTGTAAAAAGATTATTGCCTCAATTTGAGAATCTTGATATATCATTTAAAGACCCACCTAAACCACCAAACTTATGCATTAACAATCCTGAATTATTTGGTGCATATTTAGCTGGTATTATTGATGGCGATGGCAGCATCAGGATTAAAAGAAAAAAATATCCTCAATGCATGATAAAAATTACAAGCGGTAAAAGTCAAAATGAATTAGCAGAATTTATTAGAAGATTTTTAACGTGTGCTGTATCAATAACATTTTTTGAGGAGGAAAGAATTCTAAACGAAAGAGTCATTCATGGAAAATGGTATGAATTAGAATTTTTAACTTCTTCCAAGAATTATAAGTTTATAAAAATGCATGTTTTACCTAATCTAACAATCCCACATAAAAAAGAAAGATTAAAAGAATATATTATGGAAAGATTTGGCATGTGATAAACAAACTTAAATAATTGATTAATGCTAACTTTCGTTAATGGGGGAGTAGTCTAACTTGGTTAGGACTTCAGCCTTGGGTCAAGTGAAAGATCGCTGAGAATCTGGGTTCAAATCCCAGCTCCCCCACTTTTTTCTTTAAAAATCAAACTATTATTAGATGAGAAGAATCAACAGGAAGCCAGAGCAGTATATAAAAATAGCTGAGGAAAGGATTGAGATTCTGTTTGATCTAGCAGAAAAAGAATTCAAACAACATCCAGAAAGGAGCAAAAGATATGTTCAACTGGCGAGAAAAATCGGCCTGAGATACAATGTCAGGCTGCCAAAAGAGATAAAAAGAAAATTCTGCAAGAAATGCAACAGTTTGCTGATCCCGTCTGTGACTTCAAAGGTCAGAATCGACAGCAAGACAAAAGCAATAACTATTAAGTGTTTAAATTGCGAAAAAACTTATAGATATCCATACAAGAGGTGAGCAAATGAAAGGTATTTCGCCAGTCGTAATAGGCCTTGCCGCAATATTCATAGCAATTTTCATGCTGTTTTATATTTTTGACACCCTTGATAAACTATCTCAAAGATGCCAAGCAGGAGATCAAATACCACTCTGTAGCCAATTTACTTCCATGACTTTCTCGATGCTAATAATACTTTTGGTGATCAGTGGGTTTGTGATAACCGTCTGCATAACAGTTTATATAATGGTATCTGTATAAGGTAATACTATGGTGACAGTAACCGAAGTTCCAGCGGCAAAACTTATAGAAAAACTTAAAGAAGAATTGAAAAAAAATGAGGAAATAAAGCCACCTGCATGGGCTAGCTTTGCAAAGTCGGGTGCTCACAGAGAAAGACCACCTCTACAAAAGGATTTTTGGTATATTCGAACTGCTTCTCTTTTGAGAAAAATTTATTTAGAGGGTCCTGTGGGCATTTCCAGGTTAAGAACTTATTACGGAGGTAAAAAAAGGAGAGGTTACAAGCCAGCCCATTTCAGAAGGGCTTCTGGGAATGTTTTAAGGAAGATTTTGCAGCAGCTGGAGAAGTCTGACCTGGTGGAAAAAGCTAAAAGGGGAAGGAAAATAACTAGCAAGGGACAAAAGTTTTTGGATAAGGTTGCTTACGAGGTTAGTAGATGAACGAGGAAATCAATTTAGAGCAGCTGAAAGAACTGGAGGAAATGAAGAAATCAGTTATGAAAAAAATCTTGTCAAAGGATGCCATAGAAAGGTTGGGAAGGATTAGAGTGGTGAAGCCTGACTTGGCTGCCCAGCTGGAGTTGTATTTGGTTCAGATGTACCAAACCGGTAAGCTAAAAACTGAGATATCTGACGAGCAATTGAAGATGATACTTGAAAATTTAACCGCAAAAAAAGATTTTAAGATAATAAAGTGATTTTATGGGAAAGAAAAAAGAAGTCGGATCTGCTGGCAGGTTTGCCACCAGATATGGGAAAAGGATCAGAGCTAAGGTTGCTGAGATTGAAAGGGTGCAAAAGAAAAGACATCTGTGCCCAAGATGCAACATGTCATATGTGAAAAGAGTTTCTTCTGGCATCTGGCTTTGCAAAAAGTGCGGTGTGAAATTCGCTGGTTTAGCCTATAATCCTTATTCAGAAACAAAGAAAAAAGAGGGATGAAAGAATGTACAAGTGTGTGAAGTGTAAAAAAGTTGTGTCAAAGTTGGAAGACAAGATAAGGTGCCCTTATTGCGGGTTTAGGATCTTTGTGAAGTTGAGGCCAAAAGTTGTCAAAAGAGTTCAAGCTAAATAGTTAGATGACGGTTTTTATTTATAACAAGGTGGTTTTATGCCAGAAATGCCTGAAGATGCGAAGAATTTGATTGCCCAATTTCAGAATTACCAGCAACAGCTCCAGAATATTCTGATTCAAAGGGAAAGCATGAAAATGCAAAATCTGGAAATAGAGAGAGCCTTGGAAGAATTGAATATCACTGCCCAAAAGACTGCTTATAAGATCACTGGGCAGATAATGGTTAACAAACCAGTCGAAGAATTGAAAAATGAACTTGGCGAGACAAAAGAAAATATTGATGTAAGGATAAAAAGTTTGGAAAAGAATGAGGAAAAGTTGAATGGTAAGCTAAAAGATTTGCAAGAAAAATTAAAGGAAGTTATCAAGTGATGGGTTATGGAAGAATTGAAACAGGTATTTGTATTGTTAGAACAGATAATAAACGACAGGACAGTTCCAAAAAACATCAGGGCAGCAGCAGAGCAGTCAAAGAACGTCTTAAGCAGTAAAGAATCACCTGAGGTCAGAATCAGCACTGCGGTAAACATTTTAGACGAGATAATTAACGACCCAAACATGCCAGTCTATACGAGGACACAGATTTGGAATGTAGTCAGTATGCTTGAAGAAAAGAGGAGAATTCTCTAAATATTTAAGTTTTAGAAATAAATTGAAAATATAGGTGATTGAATGGGTATCAAAGAAAAGTTCATGGAAAGATTCAAAGCAAAAGAAGAGGTGGAAGAAGGAGAGGATTTTGTTGAAGTTGGACCGACCGAAGAGGGAGGAAAGATTAGCGTTAGGGTTGAGAGCTTGAAGAATTATGCTGATATTGAAAAGGTACAAGGTCTTGTGAGAGAGGGGAATGTTATTTTTCTTAAAATAAGGGACTTGAGAGAAAAAGACATGAGTGAACTGAAGAGAGCTGTGGAAAAGCTGAAGAAGACCTGCACTGCGATGAATGGAGACATGGTCGGTGTGGATGAGGATTTCCTCGTGATCACTCCAAAGTTTGCAAAAATATATAGAGGAAAAGCGGGCTAGCCTTTAATCAATTTTCCTGCTTTTTCAAATTCAATCTCTTGACAAGTTAGCTTACAGATTAGTTCAGGCAGTTTTTTGATTTCAACTCTTATCTGCTTGGTTGAATCTCTGTCTCTCACTGTTGCTGTCTTGTCTTTCATTGTCTGATAGTCAATTGTGATGCAATAATTAGTTCCTATCTCATCAGCTCTAGCATATCTCTTACCTATACTTCCAGACTCGTCGAAAGAAACATCAAAACATCCTTTTAAAGAATCAAAAACTTCTTTTGCCTTTTCTGCTAGTCCATCTTTACTGACAAGGGGGTAGACAGCAACAACATAAGGAGATATTTTCGCAGGAAATTTGAACCAGTCCCAACCTCTTTCCTTGTCCTCAACAAAGCAGTAAAGCAAGATGCCATAAAAAGTTCTGTCCAAACCGAAGCTAGGCTCTATTGTATGAGGAACAATCTTCTCACCATCTTCAACCACTGTTAAATCTTTTCCTGAATGTTTCATGTGAGTCTGCAAATCAAAATCTGTTCTATAAGCATTCCCAACAACTTCCTTCCATCCGAAATCAAACTTTACTTCCATGTCAAAATTTCCTTTGGAATAGTGGGGGGTTTCTTCTGGAAGCATGTGCCTGTGCCTTAAAGCTTCTGGCGGCAAACCCAGTAGTTGATACCATTCAATTTCTTTCACCATGAAATGAGCCACCCACTGGTTTGGAACAATCTGCTTTTTTATCAGCTCATCTGCAGTCAGCTCAATTGCCTTCCCACCTTTCTTTTGTTCTTCTCTTGTCACGACCTTGAGTTTTTTCTTCGCGATTTCAGAAAATTTTGGATATTCAGGCTTTTTTGGATTAAAGAAAAATTCTATTTCCATTTGGTTGAACTCTCTCAATCTTATCAGCCACTGCCTTGGAGAAATCTCATTCCTGTAACTGATGCCAATCTGGGCAGCGCCAAATGGCAGTTTTGCTCTAGTTGAATTTAGGATGTTTTTAAAATTAGTAAAAATTCCTTGGGCGGTCTCAGGTCTTAAGTAGGCATTAACCCCTTCAACCGGCCCGACATTTGTCTTTAGCATCAAATTGAAAATTCTTACGTCACCCAAAGCTCCCTTGCACTTAGGGCATTTGATATTGCTCTCTTTTATTATTTTTGTCAGTTCATTCGCTTTAGCCCCTTCAACAAATTTGCCAATAGACTCTTCAATCAGATTGTCAGCTCTGAACATGCTATTGCATGACTGGCACTGAGTGATTGGGTCGACGAAATCTTTCAGGTGACCAGAAGCCTGCCAAACTGCTTCTGGCACAATAGTTCTTGAAGAAATTTCAAAAATGTTGTTTTCTGGTTTTACAAAGAATTCTCTCCAAAAATTTTCTATTTTGCTTTTCATTATTGTCCCGAGAGGTCCGTAATCAAACAAACCACTCAGGCCTCCGTAAATCTCGGCTGACTGGAAGATGAGCCCTCTTTTCTTCGCTATGTCGATAATCTTATCAATGTTCATAAAAATCAATTGTGTTTTATAAATTTATTTTTCAAACCATCCCTTTAAACTGGCTTGCCTGCCAGCCGAAAAGCTTTGCTGCAGCTTTTCGATCACCTTTTCCACCCTATCTCTGGAAAAGTCATGTTCATCTACCATTAACTTGCTTATTGCATCTGAGTCAGGTTGATTCCATTCAATCTTGTATTTGTCTGCGACTGGTGGTTTCAAGAAGAACTCGTATATTTCCTCTGCGTCTGTCTCGCCCTGCCACTCAACTTTCTCTAGTATTTTTTTCAAAGTCTTGCTTTCTTTAACAAGTTTCAAAGCAGTCTTTGGCCCGACCTTTTCTATCCCAGGATTGTAATCGGTTCCAATCAACATTCCAACAATGATCAGCTGTTCTCTTGTTAATCCTAAGCTTGAAAGGACCTCCTCTAATTCGATAATTTCCGGTTTTATCTCAATGTACTCCTCTTTTCTAGGCACTTTCCTGCGGCCTGAAATTGAAAGATTTCTTACAAGCATTGGCGAGCCAAACAGAAGAGAATCCATGTCTTGTGATCCAGTAGCATAAACAATATTTTTTTTACAGAGGTGAGAGCACATCGCCTCCCCTTCTGAAGGAGCTTGAATCCAAGGTATTCCCATCGCATCCAGCAGTTTCTTCGAATCAACTATCATCTCATCTGTAAATTTAGAAGTAGCTTGGGCGTATCTGATAGCAGCCTCACCCTTTTTCAGAGCTTCATCCCATTTTTTCTTTGCCTCTTCCTTTGCCGCTGCCCTTGATTCAATGGTTTTTTTCTTAAACTCCGGCGGCTCCCCATCAAAGACCCATATCGGTTTTATCCCATTTTCAATCAGGTTGGTGTTTCTGTACAAGAGGCCTGACAAGTGAGAAGTGATATTCCCTTTTGAATCCCTCAAAGGCTCTCCAGTCATGCGGTCTCGAATGATAGAGAGAAAAGCGTAAATTGAATTGAATGCATCAATCGCAATCTTCTTCCCAGACAGTTCTATCAATTCCAATTCCTTCTTCGGAAGAATTCCTGAAATCTGTACTCCCATAATTAAATAAAAGTTAGGAAATTAGATAAAAGTTTAAATTTATCTCTTTCTTCTAGGTCTTCTCTCTTCTGAGGCCAGCTCTTTCTCTATTCTCAGCTCGTCAAGTTCAAGCCAGACGATGAATAGTCCAAGCAGAAACACTACAGCTGGAACAATCCCTTTTACTAACGTAACGAAAGCTGGAAGCAAACCCCATTCAGGGTAAGCTAGAACTGCCCAAGCGCTGCCTATTACCATCAATGCACCGACAATTAATTTTACGATTGATTGCAATACATCACCTTTAAAACAATTTAAAAAGAAGAATATATAAATCTTTTACTATAAAGTGAGATGTATGAACAGCTATAGCTACATGAGGAAGGCGTGGAAGAAAAAAGAAGTAGTAGAGCCTCTTCTGAAGAAAAGATTGATAGAATGGAGGAAGCAGCACACTGTTGAAAGGATTGAGAAGCCGACGAGGCTGGACAGGGCAAGGACTCTGGGCTATAAAGCTAAACAAGGATATGTGCTGGCAAGAGTTAAAATAAGAAAAGGTGGAAGGAGAAGGCCTGCTGACAGGAGAGGAAGGAAGCCTTCAAAGGCAGGTTTGGTCCATTTCACTTTTGGCAAATCAAAGCAGTGGATTGCCGAGGAAAAGGCCCAAAGGAGGTTCCCTAACCTGGAGGTTTTGAACAGCTACCCAATCTCAAGCATCGGAACAGAGCATTTCTTTGAAATCATCCTCGTTGACCCAGACAATCCGAATATAAGAAATGATCCAAAAATTAACTGGGTTTGTAATCCTGCAAACAGGAGAAGGGTTTTGAGAGGATTGACGTCCACAGGGAAGAAGTCAAGAGGATTAAAATAAGTTATTCTCTAGTTTTTTAGCTGCTTCGGGGGTTCAAATCCCACCTCCCGCATGAATACTTAGAAAAACTAAATAAGATACAAACCAATTTCTAATTATGAATTATTTTGACTTGCATGTCCACAGCGCATTCAGCGGTGGTGAATCTTCTTTAGATCAATTGGCAACCACTGCCAAACTTCTGGGCTACAAGGGAATCTGCTTTGTCGAATACTACAAGGGCGAGGAGCAGATAAAAAAACTGCAGAAGGAGATAGAGAATGTTAAGCAAAGAATTGGAATAGAGATTTATCTTGGTTTTGAGGCAAGAAACTTGAAGGAACTGTCAATACTAAGAGAGAAAAGAAGGAGGTTTGATGTTCTGCTTGTGAGAGGTGGGGATTTGAAGCTGAACAGAGAGGCTTGCGAAACTGCTGAAGTAGATATACTGACTCACCCTGAGTTTGAGAGAATAGACTCTGGCTTAAATCATATTTTGGTAAAAGAAGCGGCGAGAAATAATGTTGCCATAGAAATAAATTTCAGAGAGATCTTGATTTCAAGCAGAAGAACCAGAAGCATGGTTTTGAAAAATATCTCTACAAATGTGATGCTTGCAAAGAAATACAGGGCACCAATCATTGCATGCTCAGGATCCCTCAGTCACTGGGACATTTGCGATCCTCAGTGTTTAATCTCATTTATCAGTCTTTTTGGATTGGAACTGGATGATGCTAAAGCAACAGTTTCAAAAGTTCCTGAAAAAATCATCAAGCAGATAAAGGAAAGGAAGAGTGAGAAGTGGATCGCTCCAGGGATAAAGGTGGTTAAATGAGAATAAAGGAATTTTTAAAATTGAATAAAGGAAAATTTTTCTTTTTTGTTCTGGGCTGCATTTTCGCACTTGCCTGGGAGCAGCAAGGATGGTGGAATTTAATTCTTTTCAATCATGGAGAATTTCACAACGATTGGTGGATAATTATATCAGAAGATATAAAATCGTGGGAAGATGGAGGTAATCTAAATGTTTTGTATTCAGCCAAAACCCAGCAAGCACTTCTTTCATACAACATCTGGAGTATTATTTTAACAATAGCCTCAATCTTAATTTTATTATCGATTTTAATTTCAATATACACTAGAGTGAAAAAATGAAGCAAGAAGATAGACTAAAGATTTTATTACCAACGCTCAGAGAAAAAGATCGATATGTAAGCTTTCAAGTGATTTCAGAAGAGCCAATAGAATATTCTGACCTTGAATCAGGAATCATAAACACCTTCCTAGAGTTTTACGGTGAATATGGATTCTCAAAACTTTCATTTTGGATAATCAAAAATCTTTATGAACCAGAAAAACAAATTGGAGTTATTCGCTGTAACAACAAATCTATCCAGCAAGTAATTGCTGGTCTGGGTTTGGTTTCAAGGCTAGGCGAAACGAGGATAACGATAAAAATATTTAAGGTATCGGGAACAATAAAAGGATTGAATCTACAACAAATTTAAGAGTAGAAAATAAAGATAAATTAAGGTGGTAATCAATTCCAGAAATACTTCCTGAATATATGGGTTATGATAGGACTATAGCTGTTTTCAGTCCTGATGGCCGCCTGTTCCAGGTGGAATATGCGAAAGAAGCGGTTAAAAAAGGAACAACCTGCATAGGTATAGTTTTCAAGGATGGAGTGTTGGTTGCAACAGTAAGGCCCAACACTCAACTGATGGTCTCAACTTCAGTCGAGAAGATATTTCAAATCGATGACCACATAGGAGCTGTGGCTTCTGGCTATTTGGCAGATGCCCGCGTTCTGGTGAATCAAGCTAGAGTGAAATCTCAGATTCACAAGATAACTTATGAAGAGTCTATAGATGTTTGGGGACTGGCAAGAGTGATAGGCGACAGGATGCAAGTATCAACTCTGTATGCTGGACTAAGGCCTTTTGGTGTTTCATTCCTGATAGGCGGAACTGACAATACCGGTTTACATTTAATTGAGACTGATCCATCAGGAATGCTTTATGAGTGGAAGGCTTATGCGATTGGCAGAGGAGGAGCGATAGCAAATAAAATCTTCAAGCAGAAATGGAAAGAGAACATGACAGAAAAAGAGGCGGTCAAACTTACCATGTATATAATAATGAAGACAGAGAAAGAGAGAAAAGAATCTGCCATAGATATTGCAATTATAAGAAAGGATGGAAAATTCAGAAAGTTGACAGAAGAAGAGATGAAAAGTTCTAAGTGATATTTTGACTGTTGGAATCGATAAAGCTGTTATATCTAGGCTACACTTTTCTGGAAAAAAATTCGAAATTCTCGTAGATCCGAACAAAGCGCTGGAGTTCAAAAAAGGAGTTAAAATTGAAATGAGCGAAATACTGGCCTACCCTGCAATCTACAAGGATGTGAGAAATACTGAATGCGTTCCGGAGAGCGATTTGCAAAAAACTTTCGGAACAACCGATGTTTTCAAAATTGCAGAGAAAATAATTAAAGAGGGTGAGCTTCAACTGACAACAGAACAGAAAAGGCAGATGGTTGAGCAGAAAAAAACCCAGATAATTTCTATAATAGCAAAGAAGTCAATCAATCCCCAGACAAATGCACCTCATCCTCCGCAAAGGATATTAAATGCCATGGACAAGGTTGGAGTGAATGTTGACCCATTTATAGATGCTGAACTACAGATAGATAAAGTTTTAAAAGAGATAAAACCCATATTACCAATAACATTCCAGAAGATAACTCTGCAAATAAAGATTCCAGCCCAGTTTGCTGGTAAATCCTATTCTCTACTGAAGGGATTTGGGACGATTGTCAGTGAGCAGTGGCTGAATGATGGAAGTTTGCAGGTTTCTTTGCAGATATTGGCTGGTGTCCAGGATGAAATGTTCCAGAAGATTTCAGGCCTGACCCACGGAAACTATGAATCAAAAATACTTAAAAGAGAGGATGCATGATGGAAACAAAAGAAATTGCTTTGCCAGGAGAATTCATCGCAGAGAGGAAAGGTAGGAAGGTTAGTAGAGGTGCTTATTTTGAGGGTGAAAAGGTTTTTGCAGGAGTCCTAGGAATACCAAGGATGGATGACAATGAAATATCTGTAATACCTCTTTCTGGAGTTTATACACCATCAATCGAAGACAAGGTTGTTGGGATAATTCAGGGAGTGGAAATATCTGGATGGACTGTTGACATCAATTCCCCTTATTTAGCATTTTTGCCATTGTCAGAGGGTGTGAGCGAGTTTGTTGACACCCAAAGAACTGACATAAGCAGGTTCTTTGATGTTAATGATATAATTTTCTGTAAAATTTCAAAAGTGACAAAAAACAAAACAATCCAGGTCAGCATGAGAAACATAGGCTCAAGAAAGCTGTTCGGTGGTATAACAATAAAAGTAACACCGACCAAAATACCAAGGATGATTGGCAAAGGTGGAAGCATGATTAGCTTGATAAAAGAAAGGACTGGATGCGAAATAATTGCTGGCCAGAATGGAATAGTCTGGATGAGAGGCGAAAGAAAGGATAAGGCAATAGAAGCAATCATGACAATAGAAAAGGAGTCGCACATTGTTGGTTTGACAGAAAAAATTGAGAAGATGTTGAGTGAAGTGGTTTGATGAGTGAAACTGAAGAAAAATTAATTGCTGATGGAAAAAGGTTGGATGGTAGAGAGTTTGAGCAATTGAGACCTATACAGATTGAAGTAAAAATTATCAATAGGGCAAATGGCTCTGCATTGGTTAATTTTGGTGAGACTCATGCTGTTGCTTCTGTTCATGGACCAAGGGCATTGTTCCCTAGATGGATGCAAGAATCTGATACTGGAATACTTAGATGTAGATACAACATGGCACCCTTCTCAGTTGAAGACAGGAAATCGCCGGGCCCTGACAGGAGAAGCGTTGAGATATCAAAAGTATCAAGGCTTGCAATTGAACCAGCGATATTTTTGGAAGATTTTCCAAAAGCCACGATTGATGTTTTTATTGAAATATTACAGGCTGACGGATCAACTCGGGTCACAGGAATAAACGCAGCTTCCCTTGCGCTTGCCGATGCAGGTGTTCCGATGAGAGATTTGGTCACTGCATGCTCGGTAGGAAAGATTAATGGAGTTTTAGTTGCTGATTTGAATGGTAAGGAAGATAATTGCTCTGAAGCTGACATGTCTTTTGCCATGCTATCTACAAAGAAAAAAATTACGCTATTACAGATGGATGGGAATGTGAGTAAAGAAGAGTTGATGATACTCCTTAATCTTGCAGAAAAATCCTGTGAAAAAATTTATGAGATGCAGAAAAAAGCACTGAAGGAGAAGTACAAGAGGGTTTGATAATTATGGAAAGATATGCTTTAGAGCTGATTGAAAAGGGGAAAAGAATTGATGGAAGAAAGTTTGAGGAATTCAGACCTATAACAATAAAGAAAGGGATTGTTCAAAAGGCTGAGGGATCGGCAAGTGTAAAGATTGGTGAAACCGAGGTTATAGTAGGAGTCAAGTTGAATATAGGCGAGCCCTATCAAGACACAAAGGATGAGGGAACTTTGATTGTAAATGCTGAATTCACACCCATGGCCTCACCTGACTTTGAATCAGGCCCTCCAGGAGAAGATGCAGTCGAACTTGCAAGAGTGGTTGATAGAGGACTTAGAGAATCAAAGTGTATTGATCTAAAGAAATTGTGCATTGTTCCAGAAGAAAAGGTTTGGACAATGTTTGTTGACATCCACATAATCAACCATCAAGGGAACCTTCTTGATACTGCAGCTCTGGCTAGTCTTGCTGCTCTGCTGAACGCAAAAGTTCCGAAGTTGGATGGAGAGAACATTCTAAGAGGAGAATATGAGAGACCTTTACCAGTTGTTTTCAAACCAATTAATATAACTGTTGGAAAAGTTGGTGAGAAGTTTTTGATTGATCCAATTTTTGAGGAAGAGAGCATCCTGAATCCTAAACTCAGCATTTCAATCAGAGATGATAATAACATTTGTGCGCTCCAAAAGCAAGGAAATGGAGAATTAACCATTGAAGATATAGAAAAAATGGTTGATATTGCTATAGAAAAAAGTAAGGAAATAAGAAAACTGGTGTAATAGATGGGAATAAAGCACTTGACAAAAAAGATAAAATTGGCAAAGATTAAAAAAATCAGAACTGCTCCTCGCTGGGTTGACATCAGAAAGTTTGGTATAAAAAGAGCGAGGACAAGAAGAGTTAATGTAGATAAAATAAAGAAATGGAAAAAAATAAGGTTAAGAATATAGATTTTTAAGATTCTAATTTTCTATACTTTCCAGCACTTGTCTGAAGATTTACATTCTGCTGACACTTGTACGTTGCTGGCACATGTTCCTGTTACTCTGACCAAGTCTTGCGTGTTGTTTATAATTACGACTACCGCATCAGCTTCTCCTGCAGTTAGGGTTGAAACATCAGTAGAATTAATTGTTGTTGAATTTCTTACCCAAACTTTTACATTAGTTATTATTTGGTTGCCTGCGTTATGGTATGTGACAATTGCATGCGTAGTGTTTATTTTTGCTTCATCTAAGATAAGAGCAGGACTGCAGAGTGCTTGTCCACCTGTTTGGTTGCTTACTGTCTGCGTTTGAGTTGTTGTAAGAGTTGTTGACCAGACACT